>ERZ835109.18-NODE-18-length-186055-cov-15.112941_pt1 | contig 186055 bp, 135 predicted proteins | sample MGYA00519946_ERZ835109 | MGnify/ENA primary metagenome ERZ835109 (study PRJEB31850, sample SAMEA3708771) | human gut metagenome | biome: human gut; feature: human-associated habitat; material: faeces | place: China | collected 2014 ...
ATTTTTTTTGCAGACACAAAAAAGGCCATCTCAAAGTATTTTGAGACAGCCTCTTTTTTCATCATCACATCAAGTTCTATTCAAAAAAGCCTCTTTGGGCTTTACCATCAAAAGAACAATATTCATAACAGCTCATTCAATAGGTTCCATTATATAAGATTCCTTATACTGAACGAGAATTTATGGACGAAAGTGGATAAAAACAGTTTATCTCACAACAGAAATAAAAAGAGTTGCAGTCGACCGGTCAAAGATAGCCCAACAGACTATCCATAAAATCGGACTGCAACTCTTTTTTATTTTGGCCGTAACGTCAAATCGGCCGTTACAACCTTCATCTCATTCTTCAACACATTATCATCTTATCTGCGCTCAGACAACAGCGATAAAGCCGCATTGATAATGTATCATTCAATATTTCAGAACCGGAAACTCAAACCACCCATTGCATAGAAGCCCTGTACCGGATAAGCATCTGCTGCCAGATATTCCTGGTTCAGCAAATTATGGAATCCGACAAAGACATTCATCCGGTGGAACAGTTCATAATTGGCAGACAAGGACAGGTGATTAACTGCATCAGCCTGCTGCTGGACACCGGTCTTTACCCGACTTTCATAACGGTAGTCGGCCGACACGGAAAAGCCTGAAAATACTTTGGCACGCATTGAGAAGTCAATTCCCAGCTCAGGCTTCAGCCACAACAACGGTTTCTGCTCCTCGTTCAGGCTCCATCCGTAGTAAGTACCCGACAAAGCAAAATCGAAACGGTCCTTATAAGCATAACTCAACGAAGCACCGGCATAACCGACTTTCGCCTTTGCCTGTGACAGTCCGGCATACAGATAAGGTACCGGAAGCCTTGCTCCTTCACCGATTTCCTCGGCAGTGGCCGGCAATACGAATACCTCGTCTTTCGTAATCCGGTATCCTCCATACAGACGGAAGCCCAGTCCTGCCATCGGAGAAGCCTTCAAACCCGCCTGCCCGTCAAGCATCGTATAAGAAGAACGCAACTGCAGAGACTGCATCCAGTAAGAAGAATATTCATTCAAGCGGCGGAAATCATTCAGACGAGTACCACCCCCAGCCTGCACATACAGCACATACGAATCAGCAAAAGTATAATCAACTGCCATATCAGGAGAAGCCTTGATACCTCCTCCGTTACCCATTTGCCAGTCTACATGAGCTCCGATACGGATACGGGCACTCTCTCCCTGCCATACATAATATGGGTTCAACTGAAGCAGGGTATAATCGTTCAGGTCCATGCCATACCACAAATTATCCATGACAAGACCTACCCCCACCTGCTGTTCTTCATTAAGGTCTCCCTCAATATAGCCTGACGTATGCACGGCACTCTCCGATCCGGCCTTCAAATAAGGAACCGCATACTTACGGTTGAAACTCCGGAAACCGGTCTGCAGTGAAAAACGTACCGGCAGCTCCTCCGATACCGAAGCAACTCCCAGATAACCTTCTCCTGCAGTATTATGCTGACGGCCCGGATATTCGAAAGAAAAAGTATCATCAATCGGCATATATCCGAACACCTGAGAAGAAAAAGCACCTCCCACAGATAAGGCCACCTTGTCAAATGCATGACGATACTTCAAGGAGACATCCGTACGGAAGAAGCGTGATTTCCATTCTTCCCCATTTTCCGATTCCGGCACCGGGACATTGCCGTTCATCCCGTAAAACGAAGCCATCATATCCAGACAGTCACGCTGTGAGATATCCCATAAATAAGCAGCCTTCACATCCGTATTCATCCGGTTGCCGAAAGCTCCCCGCAGGTATCCCCGCTGTGCTTCCTTCTGACGTTCTTCCTCCGAAACCGCTTTCATGGGTTTCCCCGACCAAGCCGTCAGCGGATTCGGATTGACCGCATAGTCAATACCCCGCTTTGCCGTAGCCGGCTCCTCCACCTTAGGCAAGACATTAATCTTAAAGGCATCCATCACCTCCGGATTATACTGATTCTCCACCGTTACCGTGCGGTTCAGGGTAGAATCCTTTTTCAATTCCTGAGCCCCCAGTGCCACCGGAAATGCTCCGGCACACCATAAAATTGTTACTATCTTTTTCATACCGACTTATTCTTCCTTGTTTAATTTTGCCAAACGGCTCTTGATCATTCCGGCGATATCATCGTCAGCCTGATAGTTCTGCTGCAAAGAGAGCAGGTACTGCCGCGCATCCAGTTCGCGTCCCATCTTGACATAGATATCGGATAGCAGTACGAAGCTGCGTGCCAGCCAATAAGCATGAGGAGTGCTGACCTCAATGTAATCGAGCACCTCTTTCTCGGCTTTTTCTGTCTCGCCCGCATCAAAATACCACTGAGCCAGCAAGTACTTGGCTTCCGCACCGTATGCGGTACGCGTATCTTTTGCCAGTACCACCAGGTCCTTGGCAGCCACTCCCGGCTTGCCTTCCGCCATCAGGGTCTTGGCACGATAATAATGCGCTTCGGCAGCCAGTTCCGGAACCAGTTTGCTTTCGGCCAGCAACGCCGTAGCCTCAGCCACGGTTTCGGTCTTGTCGCCCTGCATCCACGCACTGCGCATGGCACCGGTCAGTGCCTGTACCCGTTCCTCCTGAGAGGTAGCCCGGTCGGCCATCCGTTTATATACCTGCAGCGCCTTCGCATAGTCCTTGCCGCGATATGCCATATCGGCATACATGGCCATCGCCTCTCCCGAGAACTTATTGTCCGGGTAGAGCATCACCTTGTCCAAATGAGCGGCAGCCTCCGCATAATTCTTTTCGTTATACCCGATCAGTCCCAGGTAATAATGGGCATTCACACTGAACGCCCCTTCCGGGAACGACTGCAGGTAGTGTACAAAACTGCTTTTGGCCTCTGAAATATTGCCACGCATGTATACACGCTCGGCAGCCACATACAACAAAGAATCACGCTCGTTCACATCGAAATTGGCACCTCCCGGTATCGATGATGCAAAAGCCATATAATCATCCACCTTGTTCAGGTCAATATAAATCGACTTCAAGTCGCGCTGAGCCAGACGGGCCTCTTCACTGCCCGGATAAGCCGAGATCACCTGCTTGTAAGCCGCAATGGCCTCTGTATACCGTTCGTTCTGATAATACAGCAATCCGATTTCGCCGGCAGCCTTACGTGCCAGCGGACTGTCCGGATAGCGTTCCACCAACAGTTTATAGCGTTTGATGGCACTTTCCCCGTCCTCCAGCAATACAAATGCACGGCCCTGTTCATACAAGGCATCGTCAATATAGGAAGAAGACGGATATCCCTCCAACAGTACGTTCAGGATCTGTATTTTGGAAGTATAATCCCGCTGCAATCCTTTCACGAAGGCTTCCTGGAACAATGAATAGTCACCCAGTGAAGCATCAAGAGCCACCGCCTGTGCGTACTGGCGGGAAGCCATTTCAAACTGACGTCCATAGAAATTGCAGTCTCCCATCCGGTTGTATGCATCGGCAGCCACCGACTTGTCCAGGGAGGCTCCCGACTCGATGCAGCGTGTAAACCATGTCAGTGCCGGTCCATATTGCTTCTGCTTGAAAGACGTATATCCCAGATTATACAACGCCAGTCCGTACTCCTCACTCTTGCGGTCGGTAGCAAACTCGAGATACTGCCGATAGTCTGCGGCAGCAGCAGCATATTGCTGCATACGGTACTGAGATTCGCCCCTCCAGTAATACGCATCCGCCTTGGTCTGCTGGTTGTATCTTCCCAACTGCAGGGACTGGGTAAAATAATCGATTGCGTTTTCGAAAGCCGCCTGTGCAAAAGCCTGAGTTCCTACGCGGAACAGCAGTTTCTGCTTGGCCTCCAGGATACGGTCGCCCGGATGCGTAATCTTTGCAATGGAGCGGAGAGCAGCCATATAACTGCGTGTATTCATATATACCTCAATCAGGTAATCATTGACCTTTTCGGTATAAGAAGAATTCGGAAACTCGTTCAGGAAGCGTTCAAACACCGTCACCGACTCGGCAAAGGCTGAATAAGAAGTCTCATGGATAGACAGTGCATAGTTGTAAAACGCCTGCTCCTTTACGCTGCGGTCGTAGTCCATGGAAGAAGCCTGTTCAAAAGCCATACGGGCACGGTCTCTTTCCTTCAATTGCAGATAGGACAACCCCATATGCAGGTAAGCATTCTGCGTCAGTGCATCCTGTACCGTAACGGTCTCTCCCAATGCCGAAGCCGCCTGCGAATAAACCTGCGTATAGAAATAACTCATACCCAGTTTATACATGGCTGCACGCGCCGGCGCATCGGCCGTTTCCCGCTTATATTCTTCCAATGCCTTTATTGCTTCCGGATACTGCTGCAGTCCGTAGCAGGATTCTCCTAAAATCCGCTTCATCTGCGGCACTTCCTTCTGCCGCGGATAAGCCTCCAGGTAAGTCCGGGCCAACTGGGCAGCCTTGGCATAATTTCCTTTGATCAGGAAGATGTCGGCAATGTAATAAGGAGCCAAAGGAGCAAACTTCTCGCTCTGGTTGGCAAGCTGGAATCCGCGGAGAGCCTCATCGTACTTCTTCTGTGCATAATCAATATATGCCAGATAATACACCGCATCCATCTGATATTCCCGACTGGTATCTTTCAGTATGGAAAACCAGATCTCCGCTTCCTTCAGATTGCCGGTTTTCAGATAAGCCGTTCCCAGACGGAGCGTGCATATATCCCTTTCCTCGTCCGACAGACGTCCCAGGTCACAACCCTTAAATGTACCGATAGCTTCCGGATATTTTTCCTCGAAAAAATAAGCCGATGCAATGAGCGACAGTACCCGGTTGGCATAACGCGACTCCGGATAGCACTCCAGGTATTTCTCAAGACGTTCCCTGCGGTCGGGAGCCTGCAGTTCATAGGCCGTACATGCCAGCATATAATCAGCCTCTTCCAGCAAGGTCGTCTGGTCGCCTACCTCCACATACCGCAACAGTGTCTGCTGGGCTGCGGCATAGTCCTGACGAAGAAAAAGTTCCTTACCGTCATCAAACAGACGCTTTCCGTCTGTCAGTGTCCTTGTCTGCTGCGCAGGTGCCATCAAGGGCAGCGTACACAGCACACCGGCCATCCATACATTCTTTCCTTTCTTCATATCGATGTTATTTCTTATTTTCTAATTTCATTTTCAAAAAGCGGGTTACTCCCTCGCGCACCGAATCCAGACCGAAGTCCTCCGGCCGTATCCGGTCGAGCGGCATCCAGAAAGATTCCGCCACATCATCCATCGCCTGAATGCGACTGTCATTTTCCACCTTGCACAGGTAAAACAAGTCGAGTGTATGCACCAGAAAACCGGAATACAAGTATGTATTCGGCAATGAGAACAGATACTCCGTACCTGCCACCTTCAATCCGGTCTCCTCCATCACTTCCCTGGCTACCCCTTGTTCACCCGTTTCAAACATGTCAATGAATCCCCCCGGAAGATCGAGCGTTCCTTTTGCAGGATCTTTCGCCCGACGGCATACCAGCAATTCTTCCCGTTCGTTCTGAATAAATGCCACAGTGGCCGCACTGGAGTTGAAATAATACACAAAACCACAGTCGGCGCACTTCTTTGCCTTCTCGTTGCGGATCTCAAAATGCACCGAACCGCACTTCGGACAATATTTAAACAATTCTAATGGATGCATGTTTTTGGATTTTAGTTATGATTTTACAAACTTACATAAAAAACGATATTTTTTTCTATCTTTGTTGGAAAATCATCTGTTTAAATTCATGGAAAAGAACATTGAGGATACATATTTACTAACCCGTATCAAAGCCGGAGATGAGGGCTCCTTTGATACTCTTTTTCGCAAATATTATCCTGCATTGTGTGCTTACGGAAAGAAATTCATAGATCTGGAAGATGCCGAAGAATGTGCCCAGGAAACTATGCTCTGGCTTTGGGAAAACAGAGAAGCACTCATCATCCAGACTTCTTTGAGCAGCTACTTGTTTACCTGCATACACCACCGAATTATCAATAAAATACACCAAAGAGAAGTTAAACAACGTGTAGAGACCTATTTCTACGAAGAAATGCAGTCTCTTATTAACAGTGACAATCTCTGTCTGATAAAAGAACTGACAGCGCATATACATAAAGCGATTGAAGCACTTCCTGAATCATACAGGAATGCATTTATCATGCACCGTTTTAAAAATATGAGCTACAAAGAAATAGCCGAAGCCCTTGAAATCTCTCCCAAAACAGTAGAATACCGGATTGGACAGGCCCTGAAACAACTGAGAATCGACCTTAAAGATTACCTGCCTCTATTGCCTTTTCTTTTTTACAATTAGCAGGCATATTCTCCCAGAGAATGAGTTACCATTGCTCAAAAAAAATAATCAGCCCCTTCCAGAACATAACCAACGTTTCCGGAAAGGACCGATTCCACTAATCTTAAACTTTCATTACTCTCTATTCAACAATCATTTACCTTAACTTTATTTTCAGATTTTACTCAACGGCTATTTCATCTAGGAAAAGATAAGTCTGCTCACCTGCCCCAGAATGCCATTCAGGCAATGCCGGCGTATTTTTTCCTATAATACGCACATATCGCGCAGGAGTTTTCTCAAAATTGACAGTTTCACGTTTTAACACATGACTCTTGCTTCCTTTTTCCAATATGGGAATTGATTTAGAAACAATCTTATCATATACTTTCCCATCCATCGACGTATAAACTTCTATTCCGGTAAGGCCAAAGATATAATCCCCTGGAACCAAAAATGTTCCAAGTGAAACAGAAGAAATCGTTCTCACCTCCTGCAAATCAATTATCGCATTCAAATCCTGTCCATAAATACCGACATAACGCCCCGAACGGTAATTGTTATCCCCCGTCAGACCATCCACCAATACACCCGCTCCTTTATAAGCAAACTTATCATCCAGTTTAGATTCCAAGACAATGGGACGCATGGTGGCCCAGTTAAATGAAAGCGACTCCTCTGCTACTTCGCTTTCATTTCCGTTGCGTATGGCCTTAGCTTTAATCACGGCTGTCTGACTTATCTCCAACGGTTCCGTATATTGCTGCAAATTAACTGTCGGTTCAGAACCGTCCAATGTATAATATACAGGTGCATTATCAAACGTCTTCAGTTCAACCACTGCGGTTCCCATTGCTTCCTTTGACTTGATATCTATCGTAACATCCTTTATATCCTCTTTATAATGATAACCGTACAACTCATATAAATCCAACTGATGACGAAGACGATTTAAAAAGCCATCAAAGTTTTTCTTTTCAGGATTGCTCCACTGCAGTTCACTCAAGGCAGCCATACGAGGCATCATCTGCCATTCCATCTTCAAACTATCTTTTGTCCACTCCGTCCAAATACATCCTTGAACACCGATTATATTTTTCTTCTCCTCCGATGTTAATTCATCTGACGCCGGTTCAAAATCATAAACACGCCCCACACTGGCTATGCCTTTCAAACGGTTATATCCAGGATTACTGAAATATAAATGGCTGATAGGACATACAATAGTAGGATGCCCTAAACGTGCTGCATTCACAGAAGCCTTCACTCCAGTCCATGCCATAACAGTGGTTGTCTTCGGATCCGGATTGCCTTCCAGAATTTCATCCCATGCCAGCATTTTCTTTCCCCGTTTAGCTATTTCCTTCTCTATTTCCTCCATAAAATACACTTGGAGCTGATTTTCCTTTGTATGCTCTTTAGTATCACGTAGCCCCAGTTCTTTAATTTTGGCCTGGCATTTAGGACATTTTTTCCATTCAGCTTTGGGGCATTCATCTCCTCCTATATGGATATAGGGTGCATCCGGGAAGATGTCCATAAGTTCATTTACCACATCCTTGGCAAACTGTAATGTCTGAGGATTTCCTCCACAAAGGACTTCTTTAAACACACCAAACTTAGTTGCTGTTTCATAAGGTCCTCCCGTACAGCCAAGTTCCGGATAAGATGCCAGTGCAGCCAGCATATGACCGGGCATATCTATTTCCGGAATAACCGTAATATACCGCTCTGCCGCATAGGCAACAATCTCCCTGGCATCTTCCTGCGTATAATACCCACTCACCGGAATTCCATCAAATTTTCCCGAACCCGGTGCGGTAATCGTTTCCTTCCGGAATGAGCCAATTTTAGTCAAGTTCGGATATTTCTTGATTTCAATACGCCAGCCCTGGTCCTCAGTCAGATGCCAATGAAAATAATTGATATTATGCAATGCCATGACATCAATCAATTCCTTTAAATATTCCTTCGAGAAAAAATGACGGCACACATCTATCATAAAACCACGATAACTATACCGTGGGAAGTCTCTTACCTCTCCAGCCGGCAAAGATGCCAAAGTCTTTCCCCCCGTAACAGGCAAAGCCTTATGTATGGTCTGACAACCATAAAATACCCCCGCCTCGGTAGCCCCGGTAAGAGTTATCATATCCGAATGGATGTTCAATTCATATCCCTCCTTATGCGGCATCAATGAGTCTACTCTTAATACAATGCAATTATTTCCCACTTCAGTGCCTACACCTACCTGTTCTCCGGTTACTTCTTTAATGTAATCCGCCAAGAGACGAGCCGTTCTTGCCAGTTTCTCATTACCTTTCTCATAACAGATGGTAGTAGAGGAATTTATCACAAAGGGATTCTCCGACTGACTTTCAACAATTTCCTGTGGAAGTGGAATCACATTCAGATTTCCAACCTGAACATCCTGCTGTCCACATGCCACCAAGCCTCCTACTATAAGCAAAGAGGCAGCATACATTTTTATCATTTTTCTTTTCATAATAAGACTATTATTTATAATGTTATAACTGAAATTCAAACCACTATTCTAACACTACTTCATCAATGAAGAACCACGACGGATGTCCCACCCCATAATGCCAATGAGGGCAAACCTTCGTAGCATTAACCTCCACCTTTACATATCGGGCATTGATCGGCTGCGGCGACTTGGCAGATATGCTGCGGAACAAAACCTTTCTTGAACGTTCTTCGGGAATTTCCACCTTATCCCATAACGTATAATTCTCACCATCGGAAGAATAGCTGTAGGAAACCTCCAGTGGGAGCAGAATCCAGTGACTCACCAGATACAAGAAATCGACAGAAACAGTCTGAAGTCTCTTCACCTCTCCCAGATCGATTACAAAGGCTCCGTCTTTTCCTTCCCAGCCAACCCAACTCTCCATAAAAGTAGTTCCACCATACAGGCCGTCCGTAAGTGCCGTACGTCCCAATTCTGCGTACTTGCCAGTAGGTTCTATCAGGAGCTTCACCGCTGCTCCCTTTGCCAGATTGGCCTTCGTACTAGGCATATACCGTTCACGATACAACTTACAATACTCCAAGGCATAATTGCTCCGTGAGTTCAGCAGCGGATTATCAAAATGCGCTGCTTCCTTTTCAAAATGATCCAACTTTTCAGCCACAGCCGAAAAATCTTTATCTGTATCCGTACGCAACAGTTCCAGTTCAGAAAAGAGCAAAGGCAATCGGGCACGCCTTACACGTTCTGCAAACGTCTCATTCCCTGCAACCGCTTTCTCGGCTGCATCAAATATCGCAGCATACCTCCTCATCAGTGCCGGATTCAACATTCCTTTTTTGTGGGATACCGGAGAGTCATTGATCCACAACCGGTGTCCGCTTCCCAGCAAGGCCCCTTCCATGACTTTTATATACTGGTACAGATACTCACCGGCAGCTCCATAATACCCATTCAGAAAATGTTTCATCAATACATCCGCATCCACATCAGGATTCCACATCAATTTCGAAACCAGATAGGCCCTTAATTCAGAAAAGTCTCCACAATAACTGCCTGCTATCTGAGAAAAATGCATCGTCGCATGATAATCGCGAAACAGCCGGATGTTATCCTGCAAGATATGCAGATTAGGGAAGGGAGTGAGATATCCGTCAAAATTAATACCATAGTCCCAGACAAAAATATTATCCGAAATCTCCGACCATCCTTTCATGGCTTTCATAAAATGCTGTCCACTCGCATTTTCAGTCAACGATACCTCCCGCTCACAGTCAATATTACACAACATAATCAATACATTGGGCAACGGTTTGATATGCTTAGGAGGATTCATCGAATACAAATAAGCCAAAGTGGAAAACTCCTTATCAGGGAAACGGGCTGCCAGTTTATTCATAAAATAGATAAGACTTCCCGCAGGACTTCCTTCCCGGTCATCAATCTTCTTACATTCCGGACAGGCACAATTGGTATAATTTCCATCATTCTGACTTACACTTATGCGCGTTTGTCCCGGATTGGCCTTAAAAATAGAGTCTATCCGCTGGGCCACAATCTCAAACACTTCCGGATTCGTCAGACACCACTGACTGGCTTGTCCAGGATGCCTTTTCCCGTTAAAATACGAATAATATTCGGGATGCTTTTCTCCATATACGGACGATGGGAGCAGTTTGTCAAATGTATGCACCCAATATCCGGCAGCAAAAGCCTCAGCAGGTTCCTCAAGTCTATACCACCATTTGTATATACTGTCTTCCTTGGCATAACATTGCGTCTGTCTGTAGCAGAATGCAGGATTGTCTATCTTCTCAATTAAGGGAAGAGACACATTGCGGGAGGGAGTCAACGAATATTCATTCTTTCCCCAGTAATCAATGCCCAAATAGTCTTCAAGCAAGGAAACAACCCCGTATACCACTCCATTGTCCTTACCTGAAACCCTTAAGATTCCTCCGGAAGTCGAAAGGCTGTATCCATCTTCCGTCACACCAGCAGGGGCAGTCCCCCCAATCTGAATCTCTCCCTTCTTCACCTTCCGGTCTGTCACTATCGGCAACTGTGCCTCAGAGATCCGATGTACAAAGAGTTGCAAAATATGTGCAGCCGTAAAGTCCCTCTCCGTCGGATTTTCCAGTACGATGGTAGCTCTTGCCTTACCATTCTTTACCAGGTCAATCTGTGCTGCCACATCCTGGCAGACAAGCAACAGTGCCATTCCCAACATCCACGTTAAAGTATCCCTCGTTTGAATCCAAGACCTACAATTCAATATTGACAATAGCGGGTGTATACAATGCTGTAATTTAAATAAGTTTTTCATATCATTTACCTCGTAATCAGATTTCGTATCTCCTGAAATTTTCAGGAAGTCTTCTTTAAATAATTACCCCTTCTCCAATCTTTTATCCACTTGGCAAATTGATTATACGAAGAAAAATATCTTTAACGCTCCACTTCCAGGTCACATCCTATTTTTTCAAAAGGAATGGGATGAAAATGTGCTATTTTTTCAAATAAGAGGGCATTCTCAGTAAAGCCTTCGAGAATGTGGTCTTCATCTTTAAATCCCGGATTCTTCTGAGCCATATAATTATTATTCCATTCGGCATAACTCAAATCTCCCTTAAAGAAACTATTCACCCGATAAAACACATTTCCTTCAATGACATTATTCCTTGGAAAAGCAGGATCATCCTCCCAATAATGGGCCAATAAAGGATATGCCTCACTATAAGGCGGAACACTATAGTTCACCGCATTAAGCCGAGTCTCAAAAATCCCCCCTTTGTCCATTGTCGACTTGCTCCAGTTCTGCATTCTGTTATCCAAATAAAAAGCATTGGGCATATCAACAAAAATATTGTTTCTATAAATATTGTCATGACCGCCTCCTATCAATACGGCTTTTGTCCCAATCCGGTAATATATGCAGCCAAAGACCTCCATGCCACAAGCCCCGTCATCGTGATAAGTCGCACATACCCGATGATTCGACTGCAAATGGTGAAAATAGCAATACTTTACCTTTATACCTCGTTCTGAAGGGTCACGACCATAGTACAAGGCACCCTGGTCATCGATTTCCTTACAGACGTGATGTATGTCACAGTACTCTATCAGATGATCATTTCCACATAGATGTATGGCCATACTGGGAGCATCAAAAATTTCACATTTCGTAATGCGGTTTCCTACCCCATCGACAGATATTCCCGGGCGATAAGACTTTTCGATGCGGTTAAAATCATATATTCTGCAATTTTCCACATAATTACCGGCTGGAGTGAGTGTACCGCGGTCACCACCTCCTAAACTGATGCCTCCTGAGCCAACCTGATATATTACACAGTTGGAAACTCCATTATTTTTACCGCCTTTTCTATCGAATAACCTGTCATCGTACAAACGGGATGATAATGTTCCGATTACTCCGCCCACTCCTTCTTCATACTTTCTATCAGATTCATGCTGGGCTTTATATACATCTCCGTCCGGTAAGTCTCCACGTCCGATTGAAACGGCCACATACCCCAGGTTCCTAAAAATACAGCGATCTACTTTCACGTTTTCCGAAGTATCCATATAAACGCCCATTCCTCGGGAATATTCAAAAGTAAATCCCTGGACAAGAATATTCTTAGAAGATTCAATATAAAACATGGGAGCTTCCATCACAGAAACATGCACATCATAAACATCCTCATCAACAGGCAAAAAATAGAGTTTTCCATTCTTCTTATCAATCACATATTCCCCAGGTTCATCAATTTCCTCCACCAGATTCAACGCATACCAGCGCTGGAACGGCAGACCGCTTTTAAATCCATACATTGTGGACATCGAAGCCGTAATCGTCTTCTTCAAGGTATCAACCGATGCCAAAGGTATCATATCATCCGCATATCCATAAGCAAAATAACCGGCAATCCAGGCTCCCTCTGCCGATTTCCACGATGAGGGCCTGTCTTCAATATATTCAAACTGTGGAAGGCCCTTGCCAAACTGCCTTATCCGAGGGATATCCCCAGTACAATGGACCTTTCCAATCAATACAGTACTGTCATTGGGCCAGCGAGAAAGATGCATTGGCCGACCGTTAACAAATAACTCGGTCCATGAAGGAAGTGCAGCACGGCCAAAGCCTTTCGGAGTGATTTCTGCTATTTCCACCCCTAAGGAATTCACATCAATTTCTTTCACTTTATCCTTGACATGAGGCTGTAACCGGGATATAACAGACTCATCCCGAATTGCTCTTATCTGGTTCTTTCCTACTGAAATTCCCCCTGTAAATGATACTTTTTCAGACCGGTAAGGACGAAGTATAAGGTTCTCACCCATGATTTTCACACTATTCAGAAGGCGGTATTCTCCCCCTCTGAACTGAATTTCCACAGTATCAGTTCCATGCCTTTGTGCAATTTCCACAGCCCTCTGTACGGTCTTGAAAGGAGACTTCAAGGTACCGGCAGCATTATCGTTTCCTTTTACCGAAACATAATAGATATGCTTCTCACAAAATGCAGGAAAGCATATCAAAACAAGCATTATCAGCAATAAATTTCTTCTTTTCATACATCAAAGACTATACGTTCTGCATTATCAGCAAAACAAATTCATACTCAAGCCAAGGCCAGTTATTGACTTAACAGGCTTATGAATTCAGGCCTCAGCCATTAATCAGGATAATATTGTTTTAAGGAATAATGTACAAAGCATTCAACATTATATTTCCCCGGATGTTCTTTTAAATCATTACGATTTCGTTCAAAAAGAATCGAAGTTTTATCTAAATGCTCATCCGTTACTTTTATGGTGAGTGTATGTTCCTTATCAGGATCCAAACCATTTACAAGTTCTGCAAAATGATAACGTGAGTAAAATGTAAAAGTTAACAAAGCCAATATCCATGCTTGCAATCATACCCTATTGGTTGCAAAACATTTAAAACCAATTAATGAATAGAGAAAAAAGAAAGGCGGATAAAACCTAGAAAAACCAAATTTTTCCGCCTTTCAAGCTTTAGTCCATTATAACAAAAAGACCAACCAAACTATTATATTACTCAAATTTATGAGTGACGAACTATTTTACACATGTCTTAGTATACCCACTCGGTAGATGTATCTTCTGAAGATACTCCTTTTATCCATTTAATAGTCTGAGCACTTACGGTCAATGGATGTCCTTTGCCTGTAAGATCTGCAAATGACTTACTGGCCTCATCATAAGTAGCCTTATTGATTCTCCAATATCCTTCAAGTCCGGCCGATGTCGGAAGCACTGATTTCATATTAGACTGAATCTGACTTTCTGTTCTGCAGACAGACCATACGCGGACTTCTGTAATCAATAATTTACAGTTGTTCCAATAAGAATTTGTTTCAAACCATTTCACAAAATCAAACTGACCTGCATTTTCTACCGGATATTCCTTAGTACCGGCGAATGCTCCGTTTACATATATGGTAATGGCTCTTCCATTATAAGACACAGCCAGATGCTGCCATATATTGGACTCAAAAGAAAGTTCCGGATTAATCCACTTATCAGGAATTACATGGAACTGTACCAAAGAGTGTGCCTTATGTCCATCCTGATCTTGCTGAGGGTCTTCAAAACGTCCGGATAAATGGCCGTTATTAAATACAAAACGGTTGCGGTTTGCGCTGTTCTGCATTTGGAAACGACATTCTACAGTATACTGTGGATAGAACGCTGTAAAATCTTCATTTACCAGATTAGGAGCCCCTGTAAATTGAGCCAGTTCATTAGTCAATACCGGAGAAACCGCAATCACATACTTTGAGGTAACAGGTGCAACGGTCACGTTACCACTAATAACTTCAATCGTCAAAGGAAGTGCAAGTGGCTGATCGGCAATCTCTTCCGGAATTTTATTCAACATAATTTCCAAATTATCAGACGTATAATTACCAGCCGAAATAGTCACTTCTCCTCCTAAATCGTATAACGACTTATCCATCAGCAGATATTCGCTGGACTGTTCTTTATTATAAATGGCAAGGGCTGTCTCATCTATGCCGAAACGCAGTCTCACATCCTCACTTACTTTATCACTCAATGCCATTTTTAAAGTTACTTTCTTGCCTCCCATAGGTACGGTGGTTACTTGCCCGGCTATTCCGGTACCTCCGACACTTTCCTGAAGAAAGACAATAGGACCAGCAATACTATATTCAGCATCATCACAACTTGTAGCAAATAAAGCTACAAATAATGTATACAATATATTTATTAGATATCGTTTCATATTTTTCTATTATTTATTAGGTGCTACATAATCATCGTCTGTTACAATCTTCGCTCCAGGAGCTGGATTCTGTTGCTGAATGGCTTTACGGAACCACTTGTAAGGAGTATTGCTAACAGACTCATTATTAAATTTATACCCTCCAAATCCTCCTTTTCTGAATCCATTGGATGGCTGCCATGAAGCAAATCCCAAAATAGAAGGCATGACCTCTTTGCTCCATCTACGATTTTGGATATCAGTCCAGAAGAAACCTCCGTTCAAACAGTCCATGGCTGATTCCAGGTTTTCTGTAACAATGAACTTATTGGTAACTTCTTCTTCTGTGAGAACTTCCTGGAATGCGGTAACACATTGAGAAAGGCGTCTGTCTTTATCAGCAGCCGTAGTTCCAGCATTAGGAGAAGGCGTACCACCAGATACAGAATAAGCCTGTGAGACAAAATAATCTACACATTGAGCAATTTCAGGAGTAAGCCGGTTCACATACCCATCAATCAAGAACAGTCTTCCTGTAGAAGATTTTGGTCCGAAATAGTTACTCAATTCTCTGACGAGCCATCCGAAATAAGTCATATTCTTATCCAGCTCACCTCCTGGCTCATAATCAATATCAAATCCATCATATCCATACTTATAAAGAGTATCCGAAATGGCCTTGGCATATTTAGCAATTGCAGACTGAATCGCTTCGTTATCGCCGTCTATCCATCCCCAGAATTCTTTTTTCTCTTCAATCGATCCATTATGCTCAGGTGGAGTATATCCGTCACCGATATTATTCACAAAGGCACAAACTACCACCTTGGTACCTTTTACTTTTTGTACATATTCAAGGTCCTTCTTCTTTGCTTCGGTAAGGTTACGCTGGTTATCCCAAAGAGAAATAATATCCATAGAATCGGGTACAGCAGAAAGTGTTGCCGACATGTTGGCACTTCCTTCTCCCCAACCGCTGAACCAGCCAAATGCAACAGAGTGTTCCGAAGCCTTATAAGCTCTCAAAGCTTCATAATAGGCCTCATCCCTATCTATCTGGTCAAGCGGACAATCATCGTATACATTAACCTCGGGTTCAGTCCAGTTACTGCATCCCGCTAATACAAATAATAATACAAACAGTAAGTTTGTTTTCAAGTTATTGTATTTCATAATCCTTATTTTTTAGTTATTATTTTTTTGCCCAGAACAAGTCTGTAGCTTCATTGTCAGAGCCACCTAAAAGAGAAAGGGCCTTCTGATAATTCTCTGAGTTAAGATCTTTTTCCTGATACGGATAACGGACTCTTCTAGCACCACGAACCACGTCGGAAATAACACCGCTACTGAGATTACTTACACTTGGAGCAAGTTCCGGATATCCCGTACGACGATAATCGGCCCATGCTTCCAAGCCAAGCGGATAATTGGCAATCCACTTCTGAGTAATGATCTGTTCAAGATGTTTTTCCGGAGTAGACTCAGCATCCCAAGCAATCTTAACTTCTGTTTTTCGATCATAGTTCTGTGACGCAAGCGCTTCTTTATGATCTCCAGGTACACTGGTTTCATCCGCAAGGTATGCATCGGCTCCAGATACTCCCCATTGTTCGAAAGAACGTTTTACACCTTCTTCATAGTAGGTACGTGCATCTCCTTGAATCCATCCTTTCAGAGCAGCTTCGGCCAAAAGGAACTGTGATTCCGCTGCCACAAAAACAGGCAGCAAGTCTTCATGATTGAATGTAAGTTTACTTCTATATCCATCTCCTGCCGGCAGAATTTCATTTCCTCTTCTCAGGCCCACATATTTGCCATATTTTGACCATGTGGCCGAAGCCGGAGTAAACCATTTATCGGCACGAGGGTCATTATACCCTACGGTATAACTGACAATAGAAGATGACGGACGCAATTCATTCCAGATGGATCCTGCAATGTTATAAGGATTACCCATAGATTTCGGGTCTCGCATGGCATTCTCTGAATTGGACTGGATATAGCCAATAGGAGAATTCATTGCATCAACGAAAGCTTCTTTATTGCCCGTTCTCATGGCCACTCGCATGATAATAGATTCTGCAAATTTTGCCCATAAGGAGTAATCTCCCCCATAAATAGGGTCTGAAGATCCTAAGGGTTTATATCCTGGAGCCGAAGCTACAAAATCAGAAAGTACCTCTGCCGACGACTTTAAGTCATCAATGATATGCTTGTAAACGTCCTCGGCTGAATCATATGCTACGGTCATGTCTCCATCCTGAACGCAAGAATAAGGGATAGGGCCATACAAATCAACGACACGTACCATCGAAGCAGCCTTTATCAGTTTAGCCATGGCATAATAATGTCCTCTGCCTTCGGTTATTTTTTCAATTTTAAAATAATTAGCATAAATCGTATTAAAGGCCTTATTATACGGAATAGCAGACCACTCATCGGAAGGGTTGAAAGTATCAAAATTCTGTCCTGACCAACGGCTGTTCAGTGCAAAATAGCCACCTAATGTACCCACCATCTGATCGACATATTGAGAAGAGTTCTGCTGGGCATACATCAAAGGTTCAAACATTGGTGCAATCAATACAGAAGGATCCTCCACACGCAACGCATACGGTTCTGTATTATATTCTTCAAACTTACCGATACAACTGCTTGCCGTAACTACAGCAAGAGCTATTAAGACAGTCTTATTGATTATTTTATTCATAATAGTAATGTTTAGTACTGGAATTTAATATTAAATCCAAAATTACGGGTGCTAGGAAGCATGAAATAATCCACTCCCTGATAATAGTTATTTCCTGTTGAGGCAGAAAGTTCCGGGTCAAACGGAGCCTTACAATAGATCATGGCAAGATTTCTTGCTACGAATCCCACTGTCAATCCTACTTTGTCTTTAAACCACGACTTCGGGAAACTATAATTCAAGGAAAGTTCTTGCAAGCGTACATTGGTCGCATCATAGATATAATATGCACCATGTCCACCATTGGCTGTAGAGATTGTTTGATAATAACTCTTGGCACTGATGGTTCCCTGATTGACTTTGATCGGATTGCCTTCTCTTGCCAAAGCAGAAGTTTCAGACACACCATAATAATCCAAAATACCCTGAGTACCGGAATATACCAGTCCGCCGATACGTGCTGTAACAACTACGCCTAATGATATACCCTTATAGTCAAAATTGTTGCTCCATCCAAGATTACACTTCGGGGCAAGAGAACCGACCTTGACAGGCTCTACTTCTTCCATAGAGATATTACCATTATTGTCTACTGCCACGAAGCCGTTGTAGTCGCGTTTGATAAAATGATTTACATAGATATCTGAAAGAGAACCACCTTCACGAAGGATGACCTGAGGAGCTACGTTTGCAGCACCAAGCCAGGCTTTCCGTATTTCCGTAATCTGGTTTACCTCTCCGGTTAACGGATTGACAATATCATCTCCAAGGTCTACAATCTTATTTTTATTAAACGTGAAAGTAAAATTACTTCCCCATGAAAAATCACCCCAGGTATTATTATAGCCGACACCCAGTTCTACACCTTCATTCTGTACATTACCTGTCTGTGCGATAAAGTTTGAGTAACCCGATGAAGCCGCCAGAGTTCCATATACGGTCTGATTGAATGTATTTGAACGGTAATATGTAACATCAAGATTTATATTTTTAAGCAATCTGGCATTAACACCTATTTCCCAAGAGCGAGTATTCTCCGGTTTCAAATCCCGATAAGGATAAGTTGAGTTTTGCGACCATGTACCGTTCTGCTCATTAAACACAAGACTCGGATTTGAAAGATATCTTGAGAAAGCATTTGCCACTTGCGAATAAGAGCCACGAACTTTAAGGTATGAAAGCCACTCAGGCAGTTCAACCAAATTTGAAACTATAGTAGAAACACCTATTGACGGATAAAAGAAAGATTTCTGTTTTGAGAAAGCAAGTTGAGAAGCCCAGTCATTTCGTCCGGTCAGGGTTAAATAAACCGCATCATTCCAGCTTCCTTCCACAGATGCGAATATTGACTGAACCTGGTCGTGCCAACCTTTTTCATTTCTCTTGAAATGAGATGCCAGATCAAGATTATTTGCCGCAAAATGATTAGGAACAATCAGGTCTCCTCCCATATAAATGCTATTAAAATATTGGTCATTCAATGAAGTTCCGACATTCGCTACCAATCTGAATTTATCCCAGCTTTTATCTACATTTGCCATCACATCGGCATATACGGTCCGGTCGGTTCCATCTTCCACACGATAGCCACCATTAAGACCTGCAAGAGTGGTACTTGTAGATGCCGCATATTTATTATTCTGTTTCGTAGTCGATTCATCCATCCTTACTCGTCCTACGATGTTCAGCCAGTCGGTCACATTCCATTGAAGAGAGGCATTTACCATATAACGTCGCTTGGCCATTTCCCGGTTCATTCTGTTCTGAATCCAATAAGGATTCTGAATGGTATGCGCCCCTGTTCCATAAGGCCAATATTGCATCTGGATTCCACGTGCATCATTCCATCTTTCAAAAGATCTGACTTCATCAAAATTTTCTCCTCTAGGGAACAGATAAAGGCCGACAATAGGGTTGTTATACACTCCCTGTGATACCAGGTTCTTGTTATTCTGTATAATAAAATTAACGCCGAAATCAAAAATCAATTTATCTTTGGCAAATTTCGTTGTATTACGGGCAGAGAAATTGTATCTGTTATAACGGCTCTCAGGAATAATACCTGTCGAATTGGTGGTAGAAGCTGAGAAGTAAGTCTGGTTACGGGCATTTCCCGTAGAAAGAGACGCCGAGTTGATAATATTTGTACCCGTATTAAAGAAGTTTGCCGGATCATAGCTGTAGCTTTCCGGAAGCAATTCACCCCAGCTTTCATAATCTGCAGCTGTCTTTCCGTACCGGCTTTGCATGTCGGGCATCATATAGGCTTTGGAGAATGTAGTTGAGTTATTGATGGTCACAACCGTTTTTCCCTCAGCACCTTTTTTAGTATTGATAATGATCACACCATTGGCGGCAGCCGATCCGTAAAGAGCGGCAGCCGAAGGGCCTGTCAGCATGTTTACTGATTCGATATCTTCCGGATTTATATCTGCAGCAGCTTCCGATCCGGTAGAACCTCCATAAACACCGCCTCCACCATCAAAGTTACGGTTATACATAGGAATACCATCAATCACATAAAGAGCCGTATTGCCTTTTTCAATGGATTTCATACCACGCATGACCACACGGGTAGAAGAACCCGGACCGGCAGCACCTGCATTAATGGTCACACCTGCTACTTTACCCGCCAGTGAGTTCATAAAGTTGGCATCTTTAACCATGGTAATCTGGTCGCCTTTTACTTTCTGTACATTGTAGCTCAATGCTTTTTCTGCACGCTTTATACCCAAGGCAGTTACTACTACCTCATCAAGTACTTCTGTGTCTTCTTTCATATTCACGCGCAACAGCACTCCTAATTTACCATCCAGAATTTCTTTCTTATAACCGATGTATGAGATTTCCAACTTCACATTAGGTTTGGAAGTCTTAAGGACAAAATTTCCATCAAAATCGGTAACTGTTCCATTCGAAGTACCCACTTCCAATACCGTCGCTCCAATAATCGGCTCCCCTTTACTGTCTAATACCTTTCCCTTCAGTTCATATACAGACTCCTGGTCGCCAGCCTTGGCACGTTTACTTTCCTTGCTAGATAATATAATATTTTTATCAAGCACAGAATATGTGATATTCGTACCCTCAAATACCTGCCCCAATACCTCGAGAATATCACGCTGATGAGAAGATACTGATACACGGCGAGTTAAATCGATATGCTTATTGTTGTAAAAGAAACTATACTCAGACTGATTTTCAATGTCCTCTAAAACTTTACCGACTGTCACATTTTTCGAATCAATACTGACAGGCGCAGTCTGTGCATATACGTCAGAAGCATAGCCTATCCCTAAAGAAGTAATAAAAAAGAAGGCTGACAACTTCATAGTTCGAGACAACTTCAATGAAGTAAACCTACGCAGTTTACCTGATTGAATTCTCTGCTCCGAAGCAGAATAATAAAAATTGTGTTCCATAAATTGTATTAAATATTAAAGGTCTATTATGCTTTTCATTCGTTACAAACAAGTAGAAGCAACCCCCAAGAATAAGAGGAAAAAACATTCTTCAGTTTTTCATTTGTCAAGATGAATTATACATATTCATAATTTAAGAGTTTAATTATTTTATCAATATATTTCAATATGAGTTTCGATTTGAGAACGGTTTTCCTGATCAATATAGCGCCAGCGCAAACCAATAGATACCTTAAAGTATTCGAGTATACGCTCAAGACGCTGATTGGTAAACGTACCTGTAAAAGAGCCGGTTGGTTGAACTCCTTCTCTGATAAAGAATTTCACGCCATAGCGTTTTTCCAGGATACGTAACACTTCTTCAGCAGGAGTATTGTTTAAAATAATCTTATTGTCTTTCCACGCTGTCTCCGTTTCACAGGATGTCTTCAGCAGCTGTACCTTTCCTTCGTCGGCATCATAGAGGATTTTCTGGTTGGGCGTCAGCAACACCCGGTTTTCCTTATTTCCTTCCCGATAGTCGAAGCCGATTTTTCCTTCAACCAGGGTAACGGCTACATTAGAGTCTTCCTGATAAGCCTCCACATTGAAACTGGTTCCCAAAGCCTCTACCTTAACGTCATTAGAAGCAGATACGATAAAGCGCTTTTTCTTGTCTTTCTCCACTTCGAAGAATGCCTCTCCGTCCAGTTCCACCAAACGTTGGTTGGTTCCTGAAAAAGAAGACGGATAACGCAAGGTAGACATTGAATTCAGATGTACGACCGAATTGTCCGGCAACACTACTGTGGCAATCATTCCCGGATTCGTACGTACCTCCATCATGCGGACATCATCCTCACGGGTAAAATACTCCACCAGCAAGGCTGTCAGTACCGGGAGGAACAAAATCGCTGCCGCACGCTGCATCCACATCCATATCACAGTTCTTCTGGAACCGGACATTCTGCGTTTTACCTTCTTCAGGGCCTTTTCTGTATTCAGGGTCTGCTGAAGCTGAAGCGTATCAGTAGCCAGATAAAGCATTTCTATCTGCGAGGCCAGCCGGCGGTGTTCGGGACTTTCTTCCAGCCAGGCTTCTACCCGGCTGCGTTCTTCACCCGACAACGTACCCTGACAGTACTGCATCAGCAGGTGTTCCATATCATTTTCCTGAATTTCTATATTGTTTTCTTGAAGCTTCATATTCTATTGTTTTGCGTTTCTATATACATGACAATTCTGCTGCTTCCTCCCCTAAACTAAAATGATATTTTTTTTATCTTTTTTTTCGGGGTAATTATTATCTTTGTGATATACAACCTTAAACTATTGATTATCTTATGGATAAAAACTATGACTTTACTGCAGTACCACACGGATATGCACTCTGCCTCTATCCGTCTTGTACGCATTCCGAAAAATGCATCCGTCATTTGCTTACCTCCCATCTGCCGTCCGACATGGAATATCTCAGTATCATCAACCCGAACTGCACAGGCACGGACTGCCGGTATTTTGCCCCCGACCGCCAAGTACGGTATGCCCGCGGATTCACCCGGATCTTTGACGAAGTACCTTTTGCCAAAGTGAGAGACATCCGGCAAATCCTGCTCTGCAGATACGGAAAAGAGTTATATTACCGCTACCGGAGGGGAACTTATCCGATTCCGCCGAAAGAACAGCAGTACATTGAAACGGTGTTCCGGACTCAGGGAATTACCCATCAGCTGAGATTCGACAGCTATGAGGATAATTACGAGTGGAGATAAACGCTGGTGAAAATAGAAACGAACGGAGATAAATACAAGGGAAGATAAATAAGGAAGCAGACAGTCGGCCACCGGAAACGGCCTGTCTGTGTCATGGGGAGGAAACTCCAGTTTCACAATTATGCAACTCAAGTTTCACTTCCAGGAAACAAAAGTTTCATCATCGTGCTACTTCCACGAGGAATTCCTGTGGAGAATCCGGAAAATCTTCTTAATTTTGGCAGGCAGGTTTCCAACAACTGCAGCATTGAATACTTACTTATATATTGTCACATTATGCTTGAACGCGACTATATCATGCGGCTCATCCTTCAATTTTTCGAGGCACTGGAGAAACTGAAGGAGGAACGGGAAAAAGGAAAGGAAGAGGCGACCTTGCAACAGGATACCGGCAGTATGTACCGGTGCTACTTCCAGCAGTCGGAACGCTTCTTCTACGAACAGGATGTCCCCTTCATCATGCATTATCTGGGGACGGCCTTTCCTCCTCAGGAATTGCTGCAACGCATAGAGATACTGGCCGAACTGTTTTATTTCGATGCCTCATTAAAAAAATCAGACGCCGAAAGAAACAGCCTGCTCAAAAAAGCGCTTGAACTTTTACAGTACCTGGATACCCACAGCAATACTTTTTCACTGGAAAGACGGCAGAAAATCAGGGAAATCAGCGAGACGATATACCAATAGACGGATTTCTGCAGAAAATCGAGTTAAAATTCATGTTTTTTCTTATAAAATGTACGATTAGAAAAAAAGTTTTTCTATATTTGCTTACAAAATGATAATAACAAGACGTTAATTCATATGGAAAAGATTGATAATCTCGACAAGCAGATTCTGGAAATCATCTCCCAGAACGCACGTATTCCTTTCAAGGATGTAGCTGCCGACTGCGGTGTATCGCGTGCAGCTATTCATCAGCGCGTACAAAGACTGATCGACTTAGGCGTCATCATCGGTTCTGGATACCATGTAAACCCCAAGAGTCTGGGATATAGTACCTGTACTTATGTGGGTATCAAGTTGGAAAAAGGATCAATGTACAAGAGTGTGGTAGCCGAACTGGAAAAGATTCCTGAAATCGTGGAATGTCATTTCACTACCGGTCCTTACACCATGCTGACCAAACTGTATTCTACTGACAATGAGCATCTGATGGATTTGCTGAACTCAAAGATTCAGGAAATTCCGGGAGTGGTGGCTACGGAAACACTGATTTCGCTTGAGCAAAGTATCAAGAAAGAAATCCCTATCCGTAAATAGTCTATGGAATGGCTTGACACTTATCACATCGGCGGTCTGGTCATCGGAATCTGCACCTTCCTGATCATCGGCATTTTCCACCCTATCGTGGTCAAGGCCGAATATTACTGGGGCACGAGGTGCTGGTGGTGGTTCCTGATTGCCGGTCTGGCTGGAGTAGCCGGTTCGGTCATGGTAAGCGATATCCTGGTTTCCAGTCTGCTGGGAGTTTTCTCTTTCTCGTCTTTCTGGACGATTAAGGAAATATTCGAACAAAAGGAAAGAGTGAAGAAAGGATGGTTCCCGATGAACCCGAAACGCAAGGATGAATATTAAACTCCGGATACCGATACAGTATCATATAAAAAACGTCAGTGAAAACTGGCGTTTTTTGTTTTTTATCTCTTCCTGAAAGCTTTCTGCAGACATCCCTGAAATTGTTTTGCGGACAAAGCATCACTGGTTTCCGGACAGCCTCCGTTTTTATTCTCCAGCCATGACGGATGTATCAAAAATATTTTATAACATTGTACAATAATTATTTTAAAAGGACTAAATATGAAGATTTCCCAAAAACTTGTGGCAATTGCCTTGTGTGCATGTATGTATGCGCCCACACAGACTTATGCCTATTCTGAAAGGAATATCCTGCAAAAAGAGTTTGTGGCCGATTCTCTCCGTGCTTATCTCGTACCCGGTCAGAAATGGGTAAAATATCCGGCCTATGCCGACCGGACAGGCTGGGACAACCTTTTCGGACAGAATAAGGAGAAGGTCATCAAGAACGGTGAGAAATTTCTGAACTATGAATGGAAGGTGGTCAAGGCGAGTGACTACCTGGAATATGAAAGAAGCGGAAACCGGAAGGTGATGGAGAATCCTTTTGATGCCAACAACCAGGCCATCGTGCAACTGCTGTTTGCCGAACTGGCGGAAGGTAAGGGGCGGTTCATGGACCAGCTGATCAACGGGGTGTTCCATTCGTGCGAAATGACTTCCTGGGCATTGTCGGCTCACCTGGTACGCCAGCCCGACGGACGTTCACTCCCGGCATACGACTATGATATGATTGACCTGACAGCGGGCGACCTGGGTAATATGCTTTCGTGGGTGTATTATTTCATGCACGAGTCGTTCGACAAGATCAACCCGGAAATTTCACGCCGGTTATACCATGAACTCGACAAACGGATCATGGTGCCTTATCTGGAGGACGATTCGTTCTGGTGGATGGCGGTCAACTACAAGGACGGGGACATGATCAACAACTGGAACCCGTGGTGCAACAGCAATGCGCTGATGACGTTCATGCTGCTGGAAAACGATACCGACCGACTGGCCAAGGCGGTGATGAGAAGCATTGAATCGGTAGACAAGTTTATCAATTACGTGCATCAGGACGGTGCCTGCGAAGAGGGGCCTTCGTACTGGGGACACGCTTCCGGAAAACTGCTCGACTATCTGGTACTGCTGTCGGATATTACGGGTGACAAGATCAATATCTTCGATAATCCTCAGATCCGGAACATGGGAGAATATATCTCGAGAAGTTACGTAGGCAACGGATGGGTGGTCAACTTTGCCGATGCTTCGGCCAAGGGAGGAGGCGACCCGTACCTGATTTTCCGCTATGGAAAGGCTATCCAGAGCCAGGAACTGCTGGCCTTTGCGGGTTACCTGAATACCGGTAAGGGAATCGGACTGAAAAGCCGGGATGTGTACCGGATTCTGGAAGCGTTCCAGGTAGACCGGGAGCTGCAGCAGATGAAGGACCCGCGAAAGAGCCCTGACTATACCTGGTATCCGGAGACAGAGTTTTACTATGCACGGAAGGGAAAGGCTTTCTTTGCCGCAAAGGGAGGTTATAACGACGAGAGTCACAACCACAACGATGCAGGTACCTTCTCTTTGTGGGTCAATGATACTCCGATGCTGATTGACGCCGGAGTGGGAACCTATACCCGTCAGACCTTCAGTTCGGAACGATATACCATCTGGACCATGCAAAGCAACTATCACAACCTTCCGCTGGTCAATGGGGTGCCTCAGAAATACGGACGCAAATACAAGGCAAAAGTGCTAGATGCCGCCAACGGGCGCTTCAGCGTGGACATTGCGGGAGCCTATCCGGCAGAAGCGAAAATCAAGGAATGGAAGCGTTCTTATCAGGTTAAGGGCAACCGCCTGGACATCCGCGACCAATTTGAACTGACAGAGGCCTCTCAGCCCAACCAGGTCAACTTCCTGACATGGGGAGAGGTACAGTTGGAAGAAGGTCAGGTTACGATTCAGGTAAACGGACAGAAAGCCGTCCTGAAGTTCGACGGAAAGGCATTTGAGGCAAAGAAGGAAAGCATTGCCCTGACCGACCCGAGATTGTCGAATGTATGGGGTAAGGAAATCTACCGGATCTCACTCACAGCCAAGCAGGTTGCGGATAAGGGAGATTACCGCTTTACCGTCAGCTACTGATGCGGCACCTGCTGCTGCGACAGTGATGGACATCAGACAGCAGTCATGCGGATGACATAAAAAAAGACAGCTCCGGAAGTTCTTTTTCATACTTCCGGAGCTGTCTTTTTTATGAGATGTAAACAGGATCTCTGTTTCAGAACATTCGGCTTACCCGTTCAATGCCTGCTACCAGTGCATCGACTTCTTCCTTGGTATTGTATATACCAAATGAAGCCCGTACCGTACCCTCGATGCCCAAACGGCGCATCAGCGGTTCTGCACAATGATGACCGGTGCGGACAGCTATGCCCAGACGGTCGAGCAAGGTACCCATGTCAAAATGGTGGATATTACCTACCAGGAATGAAATCACTCCTCCCTTATGGGCAGCCTCACCGAAGATACGCATGTTCGGTATCTCCTTCAGACGCTGCATGGCATAAACCGTCAGTTCATGCTCGTAGGCTGCAATCTGGTCCATTCCGATGGCCGATACATAATCCAAAGCCTTGGCCAGTGCCGTCGTTCCGATGTAATCCGGCGTTCCCGCTTCAAACTTGAAAGGAAGCTGGTTGAAAGTGGTCTTTTCAAAACTTACATTCTGAATCATCTCACCCCCTCCCTGATAAGGAGGCAGCTTGTCCAGCCAGTTCTCCTTGCCGTATAACACACCGACTCCAGTAGGACCATATATCTTATGTCCGCTGAACACGTAGAAATCGGCATCCAGGTCCTGTACGTCGACCGGCATATGCGGAATACCCTGGGCACCGTCAATCAATACCGGTACCTGATGGGCATGAGCCATCTCAATGATCTGCTTCACCGGATTGATGGTTCCCAGCACATTGGAAACATGGGCTACAGAAACCAGCCGGGTACGCGGAGAGAAAAGTTTCTCATATTCATTCAGCAGGAGTTCCCCACGGTCGTTCATCGGAATCACTTTCAGTACAATTCCCTTGCGCATGGCCTGAAGCTGCCAGGAGACGATGTTGCTATGATGCTCCATGACGGAAACAATGACCTCATCTCCCTCCTTCATCTGACTTTCCACAAAGGAAGAGGCTACCAGATTGATGCTCTCCGTAGTGCCCCGGGTAAAGACAATCTCATTGGTGCTGCCGGCATTGATGAAGCGACGTACCGTTTCCCGCGAAGCTTCGTGCAAATTGGTAGCCTGCTGCGACAGGAAATGTACCCCCCGGTGTACGTTGGCATTGACCGAATAATACTCCTCTACTATGGCATCGACCACACAGCGTGGTTTCTGTGTCGTGGCTCCATTATCCAGATATACCAGCGGCTTGCCGTATACCGTACGCGACAATATCGGAAAATCTTCTCTTATTTTGTTTACGTCGTACATAAGCTATCGATTATTTTATTTACAAATGGCGCAGCCCTGACACTTGTTCAACTCACCGCGGAAACGTTTCTCAACCAGCAGGTGCAGACGGTCTTTCAAAGCGTCCATACGGATATTGTCGATGACTTCGTTGACGAAGGCAAACATCAGCAACAGGCGGGCTTCCTTCAGACTGATACCACGCTGCTGCATATAGAACAGTGCATTTTCATCCAGTTGACCTACGGTTGCTCCGTGTGAACACTTGACATCGTCGGCATAAATCTCCAGCTGCGGCTGGGTGTACATACGTGCCTCACGGGTAGCACAGATGTTGCGGTTCGTCTGCTGAGAAGAAGTATGCTGGGCTCCTTCGCGTACCAGTACCTTACCGGCAAACGCTCCGATGGCCTGATCGTCGAGCACATACTTGAAAAGCTCATTGCTGGTACAGTCGGATACCCGGTGGTCAATGAACGTATGGTTGTCTACCTGTTCGTTTCTGTCGGCAATGGCCATACCGCACAGGTTGACTTCGGCTCCCCTTCCCGACAGGTATACTTCCGTAGTGTTGCGGGTAGTACCGTTGTGCAAGGTCATGCCGTTGAGCAGCACGTTACTGTTTGCCTGCTGGTCGACATAGAGGTTACTGAACCGTACCGTACTGTTATGCGTTTCCTCCAGTTCATAAAGATCGAAGACTGCATTCTCTCCTACATAGGCTTCGATGACCTGAGTAGAAAGGAAATTCACTTCGTCCATGGCATGGTCGCAGATAAGCAGACGAGCCTGTGCGCCGTCTTCCACGACAATCAGCAAGCGGCGGTTGACCATAAAGTCCACATCCGCACGCAAGATATTCACCAGCTGGATCGGACGTTCCAATATCGTATTCTTAGGAATGTACATCAGTACACCGTCCTGTGCAAACATGGTATTGAAAGCAGTGACCGCATCCTTTGATGTATCCGCCAGTTTACCATAATATTTTTTCACCAGTTCGGGATGCTGCTCAGCCATATCCTTCAGGCTGCCGAAGATCACTCCTTCAGGCAACTGTGCAGAAGGATGATCGTGCTTGTCGAAAGCATCATTGACCACAAAGTACAGCGAAGTACTCATGTTAGGCACGTCACACTTGAACACCTCATAAGGATTCACCGGAATGTTCAGCCGGTTCAGGTTCAATCCGTAATCGGGAGCAAAGAACTTGCTCACATCCGTATACTTATACTTTTCCTGCTTGCGCGTAGGGAAACCCAGCCGTTCGAAATCGGCAAAAGCTCTGGCACGGGGTACATTCAGCACCTCGGCACTGTGCTTGCAGATCATCGCCTCGCACTGCGTGAAAAGATCGATATATTGCTGTTCTACTTTCATGATTATTCTCCCAGTTCTTTCTTAATCCAATCGTAACCCTTTTCTTCCAGTTCCAAAGCCAGTTCCGGTCCGGCAGTCTTTACAATACGTCCCTTGTACAAGACATGTACGATATCCGGCTTGATGTAATCGAGCAGACGCTGATAGTGAGTAATCACAATGCAACTGGTTTCGGGAGTCTTGAGTTTGTTCACTCCTTCGGCTACGATACGAAGGGCGTCAATATCCAGTCCGGAATCGGTTTCATCCAGGATGCTCAGTTTCGGCTCCAGCATGGCCATCTGGAAAATCTCATTCCGTTTTTTCTCTCCACCCGAGAAACCCTCGTTGACAGAGCGGTTGGCCAGTTTGCTGTCCAGTTCCACAATCTCTCTCTTCTGGCGCATCAGCTTCAGGAACTCGCTTGCCGACAATGCAGGAAGTCCCTTGTATTTACGCTGTTCGTTGACTGCCGCACGCATGAAATTCACCATGCTTACCCCAGGAATCTCTACCGGATACTGGAAAGACAGGAACAAGCCCTCATGGCTACGGTCCTCGGCGCTCAACGCCAGCAGGTCCTTGCCTTCGAAAGTCACCGAACCTTTTGTCACTTCATAAGCAGGATGTCCCACCAGCACGTTACTCAATGTACTCTTACCAGACCCGTTCGGTCCCATGATTGCATGTACTTCTCCGGCCTTAACCGTCAGGTTAATACCCTTCAATATCTCTTTGCCATTAATGGTGGCATGTAAATCTTTAATTTCTAACATAATCTTCGATTAAGCTTTATTTTATCCTACACTTCCTTCCAGAGAGATAGAGAGCAACTTCTGTGCCTCTACGGCAAATTCCATCGGAAGTTTATTCAATACTTCTTTCGCATATCCGTTTACGATCAGTCCTACTGCATCTTCGGTAGAAATACCACGCTGGTTGCAGTAGAATACCTGGTCTTCGGAAATCTTGGAGGTAGTGGCCTCGTGTTCCACCACCGCTGTCTCATTGTGGATATCCATGTAAGGGAAGGTATGCGCTCCACACTGACTTCCCAGCAACAGTGAGTCACACTGGCTATAGTTGCGCGCATTGTCGGCCTTCTCAGCCACACGTACCAGACCACGGTAAGAGTTCTGGCTCTTTCCGGCACTGATACCCTTGCTCACAATCGTAGAACGGGTATTCTTGCCCAGGTGAATCATCTTGGTACCCGTATCTGCCTGCTGGTAGTTGTTGGTCACAGCCACCGAATAGAATTCGGCAGTCGAATTGTCACCGCTCAGGATACAGCTCGGATACTTCCAGGTTATCGCAGAACCGGTTTCCACCTGTGTCCACGACAACTTACTGTTCACACCCTTGCAGTTTCCACGCTTGGTCACGAAGTTGTATACACCTCCCTTTCCTTCCGCATCACCCGGATACCAGTTCTGTACGGTAGAATACTTCACCTCCGCACGGTCGAGCACCACAATCTCCACAATGGCGGCATGCAACTGATTCTCGTCGCGCATAGGTGCCGTACATCCTTCCAGGTAAGAAACATAACTGTCGTCGTCTGCCACAATCAGCGTACGCTCAAACTGACCGGTATTGGCCGCATTGATACGGAAATAAGTGGACAGTTCCATCGGGCAGCGGACGCCCTTCGGAATATAGACAAACGAGCCGTCACTGAACACAGCCGAATTCAGCGCAGCGAAGAAATTATCCCTGTAGCCGACTACCGATCCCAGGTATTTCTTCACCAGGTCCGGATGCTCACGTACGGCCTCACTCATGGAGCAGAATATGATACCCTTCTCCATCAGCGTTTCCTTGAAGGTAGTCTTTACCGAAACCGAGTCCATGACCGCATCCACAGCCATTCCACTCAACGCCATCTGCTCCTCCAACGGAATACCCAGCTTGTTGAACGTCTTCAATAACTCCGGATCGACCTCCTCCATGCTCTTCGGTCCTTCCTTCTTCTTGGTAGGGTCGGCATAATACGAGATTGCCTGATAATCAATTTCAGGAATCTGCAGATGCGCCCAGGTAGGCATCTCCATGGTCAGCCAGTGGCGGTAAGCCTTCAGGCGGAACTCCAGAAGCCATTCCGGTTCCCCCTTCTTGGCCGAGATCAGACGTACCACGTCCTCATTCAGCCCCTTTTCTATAATATCTGTATGCACATCCGTAGTGAAGCCATACTTGTACTTCTCCTGCGTCAGTTCTTTTACATATTTATTGGGTTCCTCTTGCATATTTCAGTATCTATTAGTTGTTTAGTAACATTCTTTACAGTCGGGAAAAAAACATTGGAAAACTCCCCTATCGGATAATATAACACAGAAGCCTTCTTTACGGTTCGTGTAATTAAGGTATCTTTTGAATCTATATATTCTATAAAATGAATCGCGATGCCCACCAGCAGCAGAAATTTCAACGCTCCGACACCTGCTCCCAGCATCCGGTTGACAAATCCCAGGTGCACCACCTCAATCACCCTTGTCAATACATTTCCCAGCAACAGAAACAATACGGGAACAATGATCCAAATCAGTATAAAAGCCAGTACCTGTGCAAACGTCAGTGAGGTATCCAGTTCGGCTGCCAGTTTCTCACCTACGGCCACAAACATGGCCCGGGCAATCAGCAGGCCCGCAATCAGTCCCACGATAGAAGCCAACTGCTTGATGAGCCCCTTCATGAAGCCCAATATCGCCCCCAGACCTACGACAATCAGAATAATCCAGTCAAGTTCCGTCATATCATTACAAAACAAGTAATGCCATTCTGAACAAGCTCAATGAATCTGTACTGCATCCTCTTCCGCATCCACAGATCCTTCGCCATGCTCAGGATGACATTACCTTTTATCCGATTAAAACCCCGTTACAAGGTTTGTTTTACTTCAATTTCCTCATAAGTTTCAATCACGTCTCCTACCTTCAAGTCATTGCAGTTAGTCAGACTGATACCGCACTCAAAGTTAGTAGCCACTTCCTTCACATCATCCTTGAAGCGCTTCAACGCATTGATAGAACCGGTAAATACCACGATACCGTCACGGATCAGACGAGCCTTGTCGGAACGTTTTACCTTACCAGTCTTCACCATCGCTCCGGCTACCATACCGACCTTGCTGATGTTAAATACCTCACGCACTTCGATAGTAGCAGTTACCTGTTCCTTCAAAGTCGGAGCCAACATACCTTCCATGGCCGACTTCACCTCCTCGATGGCATCGTAGATGATAGAATACTTACGGATATCCACACCTTCCTGTTCAGCCAGCTTGGCCGCATTGCTGGAAGGACGTACCTGGAAACCTACGATAATGGCATCCGAAGCCGCAGCCAGTGACACATCCGATTCTGAAATCTGACCGACACCCTTGTGGATTACATTCACCTGAATCTGCTCGGTAGACAACTTGATCAGTGAGTCGCTCAATGCCTCTACCGAACCGTCCACGTCACCCTTGACAATTACATTCAGTTCATGGAAGTCTCCCAAAGCCAGACGGCGTCCCACTTCATCCAGCGTAAGCATCTTCTGCGTACGCAGACCCTGTTCACGCTGCAACTGCTCACGCTTGTTGGCAATTTCACGTGCTTCCTGGTCGGTATCGAATACGTGGAAGGTATCACCTGCAGCAGGAGCCCCGTTCAATCCCAGGATCAGTACCGGTTCAGCCGGACCTGCTTCTTTCAGGCGCTGGTTACGTTCGTTGAACATAGCCTTTACCTTACCGTATGAAGTACCTGCCAGTACGATATCTCCGACATGCAATGTACCGTTTGATACCAGTACCGTAGCCACATAACCACGTCCCTTGTCCAAAGACGATTCGATGATGGATCCGGTAGCCTTGCGGTTCGGATTGGCCTTCAGGTCGAGCATTTCCGCTTCGAGCAATACCTTTTCCAGCAACTCCTGTACGCCGGTACCCTTCTTGGCAGAAATATCCTGCGACTGGTACTTACCGCCCCACTCTTCCACCAGGAAGTTCATGGCAGCCAGTTCCTCCTTGATCTTGTCCGGATTGGCATTCGGTTTATCCACCTTGTTGATAGCGAACACGATAGGTACACCCGCTGCCATCGCATGATTGATGGCCTCTTTTGTCTGAGGCATCACATTGTCATCGGCAGCCACAATGATGATTACCACATCGGTTACCTTCGCACCACGGGCACGCATGGCAGTAAACGCCTCGTGTCCCGGAGTATCCAGGAAGGTAATGCGTCGTCCATCCTCCAGTTTCACATTATACGCACCGATGTGCTGAGTGATACCACCCGCTTCACCGGCAATTACATTTGCCTTACGGATGTAGTCCAGCAACGATGTCTTACCATGGTCAACGTGTCCCATGACGGTCACAATCGGTGCACGAGGCTGCAGATCCTCTTCTGCATCCGCCTCCTCTTCAATGGCCTGAGCCACTTCAGCGCTGACATATTCAGTCTTGTAACCAAACTCTTCGGCTACCAGATTGATGGTTTCTGCATCCAGACGCTGGTTGATAGATACCATGATACCGACACTCATACAAGTAGAGATAACCTGTGTCACGGAAATACCCATCATGCTTGCCAGTTCGTTTGCAGTAACGAACTCGGTCAGCTTCAATATCTTGCTTTCTTCCTGTTCCAGTTCCTCCTGTTCCAGCTGACGGTTCTGGATAGACTCACGTTTTTCCTTACGGTACTTAGCCGCCTTGTTCTTACCCTTGTTGGTCAGACGAGCCAAGGTTTCCTTCACCTGCTTAGCCACATCCTCATCGCTCACCTCCGGTTTCACTACCGGCTTCTTCAGGCGGTCCTTACCGTGCTTATTATTCGGTTTGCCACCCTTGTCTCCGCGTGGAGCATTGTTACCTCCACCGTTATTGCCGGCAGCACTGATATCTACCCTTTCCTTATTGATACGGTTGCGTTTCTTCTTTCCACCCTCACCGGCAGCATCCTTGTCACCCCGGTCATCACTCTTGCGGATTTCCTTGATGATGGCATCCTTCATCTGCTTCCGCTGCTCCTGACGCTGCTTGTCCTTTTCTTCTCTTTCCTTACGCTTTTCCTCCTTCGATTTCTTCTTAGGACGCGTAGACTGGTTCAGGGCAGCCAGGTCAATCTGGCCTACCACATTAATTTTAGACTTAAATTCGGTCGGACGAATTTTAAAAACTTCACTTTCCTGATTCTGCTGGGTTTGTGTTTCTTGGGTCTCTTTCTTTTCTTCCATCACCTCTGATTTCAAATCTTCTGCCTTTTGTTCCGGCTGTATCTGTTCTTGTTTCACACTCATTTGAGGTTGCTGTTCGTGCTTTTCTGCCACAGGTGCCGACGGAGCTTCTTCCACAGCCTCTCTGTCATGCTGAGCATCCACACGAGGTTCTGCCGCAACCGGTTCCGGCGCGGTCACAGCCTCTGCTTCCACCTCTTTTTCTTTTACAGGCTCCACCACAGCCGGTTTTGCCTTTTTCCTATTCAAACCGTCCAAGTCAATTTTGCCCACAGGCTTAAATTTGGGACGTATATCATCAGGCACCACTGTCTCCACCACTTCCGGCTGCTTGGTCTCCATCTGAAGATCCTCGATGGAAACAGAGGCCTTGTTACGATCTTTATTCTGCCGTTCCTGGAAAATTTTTTCAGACTCTATTTTCAAATCCTTGTCTTTGCTAAACTCTTTCACAAGTGCAGCATATTGTTCTTCCGTAATCTTAGCATTAGGATTAGCCTCAATAGCATATCCTTTTTTCTGCAAAAAGTCCACTACTGTAGCAATCCCCACATTCAAATCTCTTGTTACTTTGTTCAGTCTAATCATAAATTTCTAAGTTTTTTAATAGAGTCCGTAATCTCTGCCTTTCTCAACCGCTCATACATCTTCTCATTTTCCAAAGGCAGAAGTTGAAAAAATTTTAATCATCTCACACACCAATACGGTTTGCCTGTCAGGCATCCAACCATACCTCTGCAACAAGATACTAATTTTCCTCGAACTCTGCTTTCAATATTCTCAACACATCATCTACAGTGTTCTCTTCCAAATCCGCTTTTTCAATCAGCATTTCACGCGGAGCGTTCAATACTCCCTTGGCTGTATCAATACCGATACTCTTGATTGCATTGATAACCCACTCGTCAATTTCATCCTTGAATTCATCCAGATAGATATCCTCATCCATCGCAGCCTCATCCAGTTCACGGTATACATCGATGGTATACTCAGTCAGCATACTGGCCAACTTGATGTTCATACCGCCCTTACCGATAGCCAGAGACACTTCCTCCGGTTTCAGATACACTTCAGCCTTCTTTTCTTCCTCGTGCATTACGATAGAAGAAACCTTTGCAGGGCTCAGTGCACGCTGGATGAACAGCTGGATATTCGAAGTATAGTTGATTACGTCGATGTTTTCATTACGCAACTCGCGCACAATACCGTGGATACGAGAACCCTTCACGCCTACGCAAGCTCCTACCGGATCAATACGTTCGTCATACGATTCTACCGCAATCTTGGCACGCTCACCCGGGATACGTGCAATCTTGCGCAGCGTAATCAGTCCGTCATTGATTTCAGGTACTTCCTGTTCAAACAGACGCTGCAGGAACATCGGAGAAGTACGGCTCAGGATAATCTTAGGATTATTGTTGCGGTTGTCCACACGCGCTACCACCGCACGTACGGTTTCACCCTTGCGGTAGAAATCGCCCGGAATCTGTTCTGTCTTCGGAAGCAACAGTTCATTGCCTTCGTCATCCAGCAACAGAATCTCCTTTTTCCAGATCTGGTATACTTCGGCAGCCACCACAGTACCTACCTTGTCGATATACTTGTTGTACAGACTATCCTTTTCGAGTTCCAGGATCTTGGATGCCAGCGTCTGACGCAGGTTCAGAATGGCTCTACGGCCGAACTTTTCGAAAATTACCTCATCAGTCACTTCCTCACCCACCTCATAAGAAGCATCTATCTTACGCGCTTCTGTCAGTGAAATCTGCAAGTTTGGATTAGTCAGTTCTTCATCAGCCACGACCTCCCGATTGCGCCATATTTCGAAATCCCCCTTATCCGGGTTAACAATTACGTCATAATTCTCATCCGTTCCGAACATTTTCGCAATTACACTGCGGAATGATTCTTCAAGGACGCTCACCATTGTAGTACGGTCGATATTCTTCAAATCTTTAAATTCCGAAAACGTGTCAATCAAACTGACAGTTGCTTCTTTCTTCGCCATATTATTTAAAGCTAATTAAGTATTTGGTGTATTTTATCTCATCATATGTAAAGGTCACACTTTGTTCCACCAGCTTAGGACGCTTTGCTCCTTCCGGCTTAACTTTTACTTCGACAATAATCGTAAAATTATTTTCGGTTACTTCAGTCAGTACACCGGCCCATTTCTTACCGGTCTTGTCCATGACTTCCACATCCTTTCCCAGGTGAATCCGATACTGCTGAAGGACCTTAAACGGCTGGCCTATGCCTGCCGATCCCACCTCCAGTTCATAATCCTCTTCTTCACGGTTCAGCTTCGATTCTATGAAGCGGCTCAATTCCACACAATCATCAATCCATACGCCATCGGCATGATCGATTTCGACTACAATCTTATCATCCGGGCTTACGGTTACGTCTACCAGAAAATAATCCTTACCCTCCAGCCACTCTTCGACAATTTGGGTTACAACGTTTTTATCTATCATGTATTAATTATATAAGAACAAAAAAAGGAGCTTAATCGCCCCTCCACCTTTTCATCCATCTCGGCTACAAAGATATAAAATATTATCTTGCAGCGCAAAATATTAGCATAATTATTTCATATTTCATTTTTTTAGCGATATTAACGACAGGGAAATACCCTCTGCCCGCCCCGATGCATCACAGGTGTCACCGGTACTTTTTTCTTTTTTCCCTGTCTGAAAGCCGGTTTTCCGATGCCCGCTTCCGGTCCCCACCCGCCGCAACCTTTTTGTCATATCCCTGTATAAGAAATATCAAACGGACGCAATTTTCCCGTAACACCGCCGCCGTACTTTTGCAGCGTAAAACAAAACAGGCATGATAAATTACAGCAAAACGATTCTGACGGCCTCCCTGATCACCGCAAGCATCAGCGCCCAGGCCTATACGTTGAAAGGTACGGTCATCGACCATTCTACCCAGGAGCCGCTTATCGGAGCCACCGTGCAGGTAGCCGGAACCACCATCGGTGCCATTACCGACATCGACGGGCATTTTGAGATAAAAGGCATCCAGAAACGCAAGGAATGTACCCTCATTATCCAGTACGTATCCTATCAGACACAACACATCACCATACAAGGAAATCAGGAACTGGTTGTCGCCATGAAGCCCGACAACCAGCAACTGGATGAAGTCACTGTCGTGGCAAAAAAGAATCTTGAAAACGAAAAAAGCCTGATGGTAGAAAGACAGCGCTCCAGCGTAGCCATCGAAAACCTCGGTGCAAAGGAGATGAGCACCAAAGGCATCTCCAACGTGGAAGAGGGAGTCAAGAAAATCACCGGAGTATCCGTCGCTTCTGCCGGACAGATTATCGTCCGCGGACTGGGCGACCGCTACAGTACGACGACCCTCAACGGACTCCCCATCGCTTCTCCCAACCCCGACAACAAACTGATTCCTCTGGACCTGTTTCCTACCTCGACTGTCAAGAACATCACGGTGAGCAAGGTTTATGAAGCCAGTGCCTTCGCTGATTATTCCGGTGCCCACATCGACATCGGTACCAAGGAGCTTACCGGAGACGATTTCTTCAGCGTATCACTCAATACCGGAGGAAAATTCAACACTCTGGGACAGAAGATGCTGCAGATGGACCGGAGCAGCCTGTTCACAACTCCGAAGATCGACCAGAATTTGCTGGACATGAGCCTTTCCGATTTCGAAAAGTATGCCGCCAGGAACCCGCTGTTCGATACGTCCTTCGATGTAACGGAAAGAACGGCTCTGCCCGAACTGGGAGGTAACATCGGATTCGGCAAGAACATTACTGTCGGAGGAAACAAACTGAGCATCCTGGCCTCACTGGGTCTCAGCAACGAACAGCAGAACATGAAGGAGGCCTCGGTACGTACCCTGGAGGCTTCGGGAAACATTCTGAACGACTTCCAGTACGACAGCTATACCAACGAACTGAAAATTGCCGGACTGGGCAGCCTGGGATATTCCTTCCGCCAGCAAGACCAGCTGAGTTATACGTTCTTCTACGCACGCAATGCCGTAGACACCTACATGAAACGTGAAGGATACGATTACGAGGACCATAACCTGATTGGCAGCCACAGTGTCACTCACTTCTACAGTCTGCAGAATCATCAGCTCAGCGGAAAGCATTTCTTCGGTCCCCAATGGAACCTCAGCTGGGGAGCCTCCTACAGTCAGACAAGCAGCGACGAGCCCGACCGCAGGCAGATCATGTTCGAGAAAAAAGACAACCGTCTGGAACTCTTCAAACTGAACCGCCAGGAAACCATGCGTTATTTCGGCACGCTGGACGAAGATGAATGGGCTGCCAACCTTTCCGGAGAATACAAATTCGGAGAGAGAAGCAAGGTACAGGCCGGATTCACCTACAAGGATAAGACCCGCGACTATTCGGCCAGCCGCTTTTACTACAACCTGAACAAGATAGACCCTGAGATTACGGATATCTTTACTCCGTCGGATTACCTCAATCAGGACCACATCAACCAGGGACTGGTCAGCATCGAAAGACAGAAACTCAAGAAAGATACTTATGATGCCGGTAACCGGATCTATGCGGGCTACCTGCTGACCGACTTCTATCCGAACGAAAACTGGCTGATCAACCTGGGGGTACGCTACGAGATGAGCAAGCAGTGGGTGAATTACTTCAACGACCAGAGCATTGCCGAGCGGAGAGACCTGAATGCCAACGACCTGTTCCCGGCCATGAACCTGAAATACAGTTTTGCCAAGGCACAAAGCCTGCGGTTCTCGTTCTCACGTACCATCACCCGTCCGTCGTTCATCGAAATGGCGCCTTTCCTCTACCAGGAATCGTACGGTTCTTCACAAATCCGAGGTAACAAGGACCTGCAGAACGGGTACAACTATAACATCGACCTCCGCTACGAACTGTTCAAGGACAATGGAGACATGCTTTCGGTAACGGCCTATTACAAATACCTGGAAGCTCCGATCGAGCAGATTCAGGCACTGTCGGGTGGAACTACCATACAGACATTCCGCAACGCGACCGACGGACTGGCTGCGGGAGTAGAGGTAGAATTCCGCAAGGAAATCGCCCGGGAACTCCGCATCGGTGCCAACGCTTCTTACATGTACACCAACGTAAAACTGCCCGAAGGTGGGGTATACACCAACAACCAGCGTGCCCTGCAAGGAGCCTCTCCTTATCTGGGTAATGCCGACATCACCTACTCGCCGCGATTCGGCGAACACAGACAGTTGAATGCCGCACTGGTCTACAACCTGCAGGGACCGCGCATCCACTCCGTGGGTATTTCCGGACTCGGCGACGTGAAACAGCAGCCGCTGCATACCCTGAACCTGGTAGGAGGCTTCACGTTCAACGAACACCTGTCGGTCAAGCTTCAGGTCAGCGACCTGCTGAACCAGGCAGTCATCTTCAAGCAGGAGGTTCCCCAGAGCGGAGAAACGGTGGAAGTGGAACGCTTCAAACGAGGAAGCAGCTTTGAAATCGGTATTACATACAACTTATAAAAGATCACAGGATAATTACAAAACAAACACTTAAAAATGAAGATTATGAGAAAAGATTGGAAAACAACAGCTATGGTTATTTTTGCCGGTATGATTGGTCTTACCGCTTGCAGTAACGAAGAGGGAACAACTCCGACAGGACCCGAAGAAGGAAGCTATGTACTCCAAGGAAACATCACTGAAAACAGAACCCTGGAAGCAGGAAAAGTATATAAACTGACCGGTGGGGTACACGTAAAGAAGGGGGCCACACTGACCATCCCGGCAGGAACCACCATCAGTGCCAACTACGAAGAAGACATTCCTTACCTGCTGATTGAACAGGGAGCGAAGATTGATGCACAGGGAACGGCCGAAAACCCCATTATCATGACTTCCGACGAGAAGAAGGAAGGTGCCTGGGGCGGTCTTCACATCTGCGGATACGCTCATACCAACAACTCGGGAAATACGGTTTCTGAGATCGGTAACGCACCGTACGGAGGAAACAACGACGAAGACAATTCAGGTATCCTGCGCTATGTCCGCCTGGAATATACCGGAAAGGCACTGGACGAGGAACATGAAGCCAACGGCGTTTCTTTCTACGGAGTAGGAAACGGTACGACAGTAGAATACCTGCAGGCTTACAAAGGCTCGGACGACGGATTTGAGTTCTTCGGAGGTTCGGTCAATGTAAAGCACATGGTCGTTACCAGCTGTAGCGACGACTCTTTCGACTGGACAGAAGGATGGAACGGAAAGGCTCAGTTCCTGGTAGCTTATCAGGAAAACAAGGAAAGCCTGGGATATGACTGCGACTGTCTGATGGAATGCGACAACAACGGCAACAACTTCGGGGCTTCACCGGTTGCACATCCGGTCATTGCCAATGCCACTCTTATCGGAAACGGTGGAAGCAAGCAGGGGGTACGTCTGCGCGCAGGAACACAGGTGGAACTGTACAATACCCTCATCACCGGTAAAGACAAACCGCTGACCGTAGAGACTACCGAGACTGAGAATGCACTGGTCAACGGCGACTCCAAACTGGAATACGTAGCCCTCAACAAAGTACTGGAATCGGGAGAAGGCCTCTATACCAATGAGATGTTCTCACAGGCAACGGGCAACCTGACCAACCAGACGTTCTCATGGAGCAACCGGTATGTAGGAACAGTAGACGGAGGCAAGGATTTGTCGGCCGACAAGTTCTTCACTCCAACCGACTTCAAAGGAGCAGTACAGGCAGGAAACGACTGGACTGCAGGATGGACCTTATAACCTATACACACAACTTGATTTAATCGTTACTCCGGGGGCGGACGAAAGGCCGTTCCCGGAGTTTTTTTCTCCAGTTTTTGGACGGTTCGGTCTTCCTTCACCGAAATTTGACTTACATTTGTATCTGTAAACCGATACATGTAGCATTATGAACAAAAAAAGCATCAACAGCAATAAGCAGTTTATGGTGGGCAACGGCATCCTGGCCTTCGGAGTGTTTTTCATTGTCTGCCTCTTCCTTTACCTGGGATTCCGCGGTCAGAAGAAAGAAGGCGGAGTGCCTCAGGTATATCCGGATGTCTATACCATTCAGGTGGCAGGCAGTTTTGCCGGCGACAGTCTTTCCATCTATGTCAACGACAGTCTGCTGCTGAACCGCACCCTGACCACTGCCAGTGTCAAGTTGCAGATCAACCGTTTTGCGGAAGAGAACGCATTGCTGGTGGTCGACAACCGCAACGACGAGATTACTCCGTTCAACCTCAATCCCAAGGGCAGCTCCGTACTGATTGAGAAGCGGAACGGAAAGATTTATATCGAAGAAACAGAGAATACCCGGAACTGATTTTTTCCGGCACCATCCATCACAAAAAAAGCATCCCGGCAAAGGGACTGAACAAGTTTCAGTCTTTTGCCGGGATGCTTCATTTTATGGGTTCAGTCAATCAGCCGCTTACTTTTCAGGCATCATCACCAATACCCTGTAGTTGTTCTGCTGCATGATTTCATTCACATATGCTGAAAGATCTTTCGGAGTAATCGCCTCAATCACCTTTGCAGCCTCTGTGCACACTTCAGCCGGTTTCAGTTCATTGCCGGCAATCATGGCACACCAGTAACTGTTGGTATGCTCGTTCTCCGCATACTGTTTCACCATGAATTCCTTCACCTTGTTGAGTTCTTCCGCTGGTGTTTCCTTTGCCAGTTTCTCAAACTCATTGCGGATGATTTCAATGGCACGGTCTTTCTTTTCCGGTTTCACCTGGAAGATGGTCTGGTAAACTGCAGATACCTCGGCTACTCTGTCCTGAGCGCCCTGAGTATATATGCTGTACACCGCTCCTTCCTTTTCACGCACCTCACTGATAAGGCGGGTAGAGATAATCTGTGCCGACATGGATGCCAGAAGGCGGTTCTTGAATGAATAAGGCATCTTTCCGCTGACGATGACAGCCGCACTACCCTGCGGTACTTCCATCTTCATGGTAAATTCCTTCTCTTCGTTGCCGGCCTTGATTTCGAGTGCGCTGTCGTACTTCACTTCGGCTTTCTTTCCCTTTACAGAAGGCAGTGAACCGATGTACTGTTCTGCCAGTGCTTTCAGTTCAGCCTCATCGAAGTTGCCGCTGAATACAAACGTAAACTCGCCTGCATTGGCCAACTGTTCATGGATAATGTCCAGAATACCTTCACGGCTGGCCTTTTCGATGTCGCTCACTCCAAACACCTGTTTCATCGGAGAGGCATACAGGAATTCCTGTACCTTCTTCTGGAAGACAAAGTTCGGATTCTCTTCCTGGTTCTGCAGCAAACCTTTGTACAGGTTCTGCATGGAAGCAAACTCATCCGCTGTCACATTCAGTCCGGTAAAGGTCATGTAAATCATCTCCATGTAAGTCTTCAGGTCCTTGGGAGTCGTATTTCCTGACAGACCGCGTGAATATTCATCCAGTGCGATGTTCAGCGATACCTGCTTTCCGGCCAACAGCTTGCCCAGGTCGGAATTCGTGAAATTACCCAGTCCGTGCTGTTCGAGTACAGCCGGCATAAAGAGCAGGTCGGCAGCCTTGTCGTTTCCATATACCGATGTACCGCCCTTGGCAACTGCCGTCAGACTGATTTCATCCGACTTGAAGTCGGTCTTCTTCACAATCACCTTGGCACCGTTGGAAAGCACCCATTCCTTTGCACCGAAGTCAGACAATACGTTTTCCTTCACCACCTTTCCGGCAGCAGGCAGTTCACTGACCAGCGGTTCGTTCTTCACGTTATCCACATAAGGAGCAATGTCCTCGGCTTCCACCTGACTCAGCAGGGCAAGTACCTCTTCGTGGGTCGGACACGCCTCTCCCTCACGCTCCGGCATCAGTCCCAGTACCACCAGGTTCTTGTCCGAGATGAGCTGTGAGAACACCTGGTTGACGGCCTCCACCGGAATCTGGTTGACAATCATGCTCATCATCTGGTACTCTGTCTCTATTCCAGGGATAGGCTTCTTGTCGATAAAGTTGCGTACGTACGATTCTGCCAGTGTCTTGTTCTCCTGCTGGTTGCGGTTGTTGTACGCCTTTTCCAACTGAGAAAGATACTCCGTACGGCAACGGGCATATTCCGTGGCTGTAAATCCACCTCTCTTGGCACGCAGGGCCTCACGGTATACCGCCTTCAGACCTTCGTCGAAAGTATTGCCCTTCGGCACCATCACCAGCTGGAAAGCCTGCTTGGTCTTGGCCATCAGGAACTCCTGGTGACTGGCAGCGGCTACGGCAAACGGAGCGTCAGCCTTCTGTCCCAGTTCGTTCAACCGCATCTGCAGCATCATCTCTGCCATGTCGAGCAGGTATTCGGTAGTCACGTCAGCCATCGTACCCTTCAGTGAATCGGGCAGTGCATCGTACTTGAACATCAGCTGTGCCACGTAGTTGCTCTGTTCCTTGTCGGCCCCGAAAGCCACAATCGGCTTCTCATTGTCGGCCACCGGATAATAGACCCTTTCGGCCGGATTCACCGGAGTCTCAATCTTGGAGAACATCTCCTTAATCTTACCTTCGATACGGTCTACATCGATGTCACCCACCACTACAATACCCTGCAGGTCGGGACGATACCATTTCTCGTAATAATCACGCAATGCCTGGTGCGGGAAATTATCCACCACTTCCATGGTTCCGATAGGCAGACGATAAGCGTAACGGCTGCCCGGATAGATTTCCGGAAGCAGTTTTTCGACAATTCGCATGCTCGGAGGAGTCTGGCTTCTCCATTCCTCGTGAATGACAGAGCGTTCCTCATCGATTTCCTTGCCGTCGAGCAACAGTCCGTCGGCCCAGTCACACAAAATCATCAGACAGGAATCCTGCACACCGATGCGCTCGGTCGGTACGCTGGAAATACGATACACCGTTTCATCAATGCTGGTATAGGCATTCAGGTTCTGTCCGAACTTCACACCCACCGATTCCAGCCATTTGATCATGGAGTTTCCCGGGAAATGACGGGTTCCGTTAAAACACATGTGCTCCAGGAAATGAGCCAGTCCACGCTGGTTGTCTTCTTCCAGAATACTTCCCACTTTCTGTGCAATATAGAAATCCACCTGATTCTTCGGATATTCATTATGACGGATATAATAAGTCAGTCCGTTGTCCAGTTTACCGATTCTCACTTCCTTGTCTACCGGTACAGGAGGCATCTGCTGTTGTGCCCTGACCACTGTCGGCACGCAGGCAAATCCCGCCATGGCGATAAACGCCAGTCTCATTACTTTTCTCATAACTTTACTTTTTTAGGTTATACCGTTAAATTTTGATTGCACAAATATATAGGCTTCCCACCACATTCTATGTTATCATAAGGTTAACATTCTTATTTAACTAAAAAAATTTCTCATATAACCCGTTCAGACAGACCATTTCCCAGATACAAACTGCCCCCGAAGCAGCTATCCGACTGCTTCGGGGGCAGTGCATCCCGGCTTTCCTTTCCCCGGAATCTCCGCTGTATCCCGGAACCTTACTGCGCTCCCAGGTTCTCAAACGTCCGCTCTTCCTTCACGACTCCCGACACAATGCCTTCCGCATAATAGGTTTCCGCCAAAGGAAGGTACTTTTCAAACATTTCCTGAGTCACCTCCCAGTCATTGCCTTCACACCACGGAACCTGCGCCTTTCCACAACGGTCCACAAACCCCAGTTCCCAGTCGCCCAGTTCCGAATAAAAGGCATTTGCCCGGAAAGCCTCTCTTCCATGCGTCAGAGGCAAGTTCTCTTCCACATACGGACGGCCGCTGCGCAAAGAATCGGCCAGCATGGCATAAAACTTCTCCCACCGTTTTCCATAATAGTCTTTCAGAAGACCGCACCATTCCCTCCACGAATAATCAAAAATCAGCGGATCTCCGTCGCCGCCCCAGATCGTTACCAGGGCCGTCGCATCCCTTTCAAACAAATCCTTTTCGGCCTCCGTCTCTCCCCACGAACGGGCATCGGCAAGCCATCTGTAGAAATTAAATTCCGGACGGGTATGCAACAGCTGGTCTACATCCTCCAGCAAGGCCAGGAAGCACTGGCTGTGACGCTCAAAGTCGGCAAGATTCCCCTTCCGGTACGCCTCCACCGCCTTCTTATGAATCACCTGAGCCAGATTGCTCATGATCTGCCGCTGCACATCCATCACGTCAAACCGGTACGCATCCGACCCCTTCAGTTGCGCACTGTCCGCCATCAGCAACGACTGCGCCCTGATCAGCAGTTCGGGAGGATACGGAATACCGAGACCCGCATTGGGGCCCGACTTCTTGACGTCCAGTGCCGGACGAGCCGCCAGAATGGAACTCCGTTCCGTACCGTTGGTACCCGGACGATAAGGCCCTTCCCACAGACAAAGCAGCCCCTGATAGGCATGCTCACTCTGCGGTCCGTAACGGCGCAAGGCATATTCCTTCAGCCACTCCTTCAGGTCCACCTTCCCCTTGTGCAAAGGCATCTCAAAAGCCAGTTCATAATACAGCGGATTCTGCTCGATGGCCTCCATGAACAATCCGCTTCCGCAGATATTCGGCGACTTTTTCACCGCCTCCTCATACTGGTTGCCTGCCAACAGCTGCAGGTCACCGTGGAGGTTGATTCTTCCCCCAAAATTGTGCAGGTTGCCCGCCACTGCCGGATACCCCCAGTAGGCACTGTCCTGCTGGCACCGTCCTCCGTTCAGGTCCAGAATCAGCAGCTCGTCTTTGGGAACCGCCTTCACGATAGGCTCACGCAAGCTCCAGGCCTGCATGGCCCAGACAGCCTCCGGATCAAAATTCCGGAACAATGTATTGATGGACTTGCCCACGGCTCCCAGGTATTCGGGAGTATCTACCGGCGGCTGGCTCTCATGGAAGGGATCGGCCGCATACACCCCATGAGCCCCATACAGTCTTTTCTCCTCTTCCAGAAAGTCGCGGCCCAGTACCTGAAACAGCGAATCAGTCGGGTCCAGTTGTGCAGCCCCGGTAAACCCGCACCAGGAAGGCTGAAGACGGATTTTCGCCTCCGGATACTTGTCTTTCAGTTCACGGGGCACATATCCCGAAAAACCCTGCTGAATGGGCTGCATGCCCAGTTCCAGCTGGCGCTCCATGATTTGCTTTCCCAAGCGGGCATGTGCATCAATCCACGACTTCGGAAGCGGACCGCCATAGCTTTGCAGGTTCTGCATCCACTGCCAGGCCATGTGTCCGGGAGCAGCCAGAAACGCACGGGCCTCCTCGTCAGTAAAACGATGCTTCAGCAACGTATTGTACCATACCGCCTCCAGTCCGACCACCGACAGCGGCATGTTGATGGAGTTCATGGCCATGTAGTCGATTTCACGCTGCCACCGCTCCCAGTCCCACCAGGGAGCAGAATAACTCAGGGTACAGTAATTCATGTAAACGCGGTATTTGCCGTTGATGGTATTCCTCACCGCCTTCTCCGGCAGCGGCAGGCGCTCCGGCAGGTCCAGCCGGTTACCCAACCAGGACACGTGCACCCGGCAAGTATATTTCAGATACTGGTTGTAGGCCGTAGCCAGCGCCACCGGATTGTTTCCACGCAGCACAATCCGCCCGTCCTGCGGCACGATTTCATAGACATCCATTCCATGCTCAGGAGGAATCAGTTCCAGCACAAACTGTTTTCCATACCCGGGTGTTACCCGCTCAATCAATGCGTAGGCGGCCTCAATCTCAGGACTCACCTGCTTACATCCTGTCATCCACAGGATACCCCATAACATACAAAGCCAAAATTTTGTTCTCATAGTAATCATTTATCTGTTTTCATCTGATGTGTCATACAAGATGCCCCTGCCCAGCGCCTGCCTGTCAGGAACCGGCAATATGGTGTTTCTCTACGTAATCAGGGTGGCACGCAAAAATAGGCAATTCCCTGAAAAAAACGTTCGTCTCCTCTTTTATCTTTACTGAACTGCGGCCGAAAGGATTACTTCCTTTCTTTTATACAGCAACTGGTCTTCATGGATAAGCATAAGGCCGGACAGTGTTTTTTATCTGCTCCTTCTTCATAAACAAAATCAGCAGCATGATTTGATTAATTTGCGCCGTTGATTAATCCATTCACGCTGCTGATTCAAGGATTCACGACGCTCAGTCAACTACTGTTCTTTATTCATCAACCTTGCCGTACCGGTCTTTGGGGTTTTCCTTCCCCAGGAAAAGACTTTTCCAGAAACGTGCGGAGACCACCGTATTTTCTTTCTATACCGCCCCGTTGCCGTTTGTCTAAAAATCATACATCCGGTGTCTAAATATTAGACATTCTCCCAAAGAGAGAATATCTAAAACCAACTGATAATAAGGAGAATAATCTCTTGGCACGCTCTTTGTCTCCGGGAAAGAGGAACACTTTATTTTGTAAGAATCATGAAAGGATTACATACCTATTTCATCTTTTTGAGACGCAACCCTTCCTTTGCTTTCGTCAACCTGTTCGGACTGACCACGGCATTTGTCTTTGTACTGCTGATAGCGAATATGGTTACCCGCCAGCTGACGGCCGACCGGAAGCTGAAGGATGTGGAACGTATCTATGTCTTGTCGAACGAACATTATGCGGCCTCCCACTACCTGGTGGGAGAACGGCTGGCTTCGCGGTATCCCGACATAGAGGACTGGTGCGGAGTGAATACCGAGGGGATGGACAACCTGATATATGCCACGTACCAGGATAAAAAGACGAGGGTCAGGCTTCATGCGGTAAAGGAGAATTTCTTCCGTTTCTTCTCGTTCCGCCTGTTCCACGGCAATCCCGACCAGGTGCTGGCCGACCGCTACAGCATCGTACTGACCGAATCGGGGGCCCGCAGGTTGTTCGGAAACGAAGATCCGGTGGGAAAAACCTTGCAGCTTTCGGGAGGCAAACAGCCGGTCTACACCGTAACCGGCATTGTGGAGGATATGGACCGTTCGCTGTTCAGTGCAGAGACCGACGGCTTCGTCCCCTTCGATATGGTAGATTACATCAACTATGGCAGCAGCCGGAACAATCCGCAGATGAACAATGCGGGAGGCACCATGATCTTTGCACGCTTCGCCAAGGGATGCGACCCGAACGCAAAGAGCAAAGACCTGCTGGATTTCCAGAAGAGTTTTTTCTGGCTGTACCAGTTCAACTACATGGAAAAGGCTTTATGGATACCGATGCGCGAACTGTATTTCTCAGAGATACTGGCCCCGAATATGGAACAGTACAGTCTGACCAAGGTGGTGATATTCGGAGTCTCCGGCCTGCTGATTCTGCTGATGGCTATCTTCAACTACCTCAGCATGAGCGTGGCACAGATCAGTTTCCGTGCCAAGGAAATGGCTACCCGCCGGCTGCTGGGGTCGTCGCAGACTGCCATCTTCTGGCGGATGATGGGCGAGGCCTTGCTGATGGTAGCGGCGGCGCTCGGACTGGCCTTCCTGATTGCACTGGCCATCGAGCCGCAGGTCGATAAGATTTTCCATACACGGACCGACCTGTATGGCGACCTCGGACCGCTTACCCTGGGCAGTTACCTGGCAGTAGCGGTGGCAGTCGCCTTTCTGGCCGGCTTTGTACCGGCCTCCCTCCTGGTACGCTACAAGCCGATAGACATTGTGAAGGGCAACCTGCGCAGGAAGACCAAGTCTGTTTACCTGAGGGCCTTGTACGTACTGCAGACGGGACTGACGCTGGCCATGCTGTGCTGCAGCATCTACCTGGGCAGGAAAGTATACTGTGTCTTGCATGAGCCTCTGGGGTACAGCTACGGACAGGTACTGGACTATCCGCGCACAGGGACCCTGCAGCAGATGCGGCTTTTCAGAAGCGAGGCACTGAAACGGCCGTTCGTAAAATACGTGTGTTTCACGCAGGGAACCCCTAACAGCCGGGGCAACAATAACTCCATGCAGGCCTATACTGGGCAGGATGATTTGAAGAACATCAGTTTCCAGGTGTTCCGTACCGATACGGTGTTTACACATATTTTCCGGATTCCGGTAGAGCGGAAGGAGCAGGCAACGGGGCACGGAGAGACGTACCTGTTTTCGGAAAGCACTTTCCGGGAACTGGCACTGAAGCCGGAAGAGGTGACGGAAATCCGTACGCAGGACAATGCCTTCCCGGTCAACGGCTATTTCGGCGACCTGAAATTCGGTTCGATACTGGACATTCAAAGTCCGCACCTCATCTCGGAAATGCCGGCCGACAGCATCCGCCCCTGGAACATACTGGTTGAAGTACAGGGAAATGACCCGGAAGCCTGCCGGAAAGAACTGGACCGGTTGTATGCCCGCATCACAGAAGGCATTCCCTTCGAGTCGTACTGGTATGCCGACGAGGTAAAAGAGACGTACCGCGACATGATCGGGATGCAGCAGCTGCTCTTCGGATTTACGGCGGCAGCATTCATCATCTCTCTGTCGGGACTGACTGCCATGAGCCTGTATTTCATCAGTCAGCGGAAGCGTGACATGGCCGTACGGAAGGTGTTCGGCTCGACCCAGCAAAAGGAGATGATGCGGCTGATGAAGTTCGTACTGGTCTCCCTGGGCATGGCACTCGTCATGGCACTGCCGCTGATCAGTATCGGTGTCCGGCTGATTGACCGGGCCGTGAATTTCCGGAACGGTATGGAAGGATGGATCCTACCGGTAGCCTTCCTGACCGTGGCCCTCCTGTCATTGGCCTCCATCTGGCTCATCAGCCGGCAGGCGGTAAGAGAGAACCCGGTCGACCATCTGAAAACCGAATAATTCCTCACCACAAATAAATTAATATCATTAAACATATACCATTATGATCAAGATTGAGAATCTCAGCAAATCCTTCCGCACTACGGAAGTGGAAACCATTGCACTGAATAATGTAAGTCTGGAAGTCGGCGAAAAAGAGTTTGTGGCCATCATGGGCCCCTCGGGCTGCGGCAAGTCGACCTTGTTGAACATCCTGGGACTGCTGGATAATCCGTCATCGGGCAATTATTACCTGGACGGAAAGGAGGTAGGGCATCTGAAAGAGAAAGACCGCACCCGCGTCCGGAAAGGAAACATCGGTTTTGTGTTCCAGAGTTTCAACCTGATTGACGAGCTGAATGTATTTGAGAACGTGGAACTGCCGCTGACTTACCTGAACATCCCTGCCGACGAGCGCAAGCGCAGGGTGAACGAAATCCTGTCGCGCATGAACATCAGCCACCGGGCCAAGCATTATCCGCAGCAGCTTTCGGGCGGACAGCAGCAGCGTGTGGCCATTGCCAGGGCAGTGGTATCGAATCCCAAGATTATTCTGGCGGATGAGCCTACCGGGAACCTGGATTCGAAGAACGGACAGGAGGTCATGGAACTGCTTACCGAACTGAACAAGGAGGGAACGACCATTGTCATGGTGACGCACAGTCAGCGCGATGCAGGATTTGCAGGAAGAACCGTCCACCTGTTCGACGGACAGATTGTGTCTTCTATCGATGAGATGTAGGTCATCGGCCAACTGACAGATAAGGTACAAACGGATGACTGATCACAGATATTAATGAATGAACAGATAACAGCATACAGGATATGAAACGGGCTTTTCAGAATCTTTTCCGGAAGGGGGAAGGGAATCCGATCAAGATTGTCTGCCTGGGCGTGGGACTGGCCATCGGACTGGTCATGCTGGCGGAAGTTATCTTCGAACGGTCGTACGACAATTTTATTCCCCGGCTGGAGGATACGTATCAGATACAGAGTGCTTATGCGAGTTCGACCGACCTCAGCGAGCACAAGCAAAGAAATTATTCAAGTGTATCGGGGGCCATTGCTCCCGGTATCAAGACGTATTGCCCGGAGGTAGAGGCGGCTACACGGTATACGGAACTCAACTACGAGATGAAACTGGTGACGGAAGACCAGCGGATGATACAGGGAAATGCGTTTTTCTGCGACAGTGCTTTCTTCGATGTATTCCCGCGCGACCTGCTGGTGGGAGAAGACCCGCATACGGGACTGGAGAAAGCAAATCAGGCTTATATTTCTTCGGAAATGAATGAGAAACTGGGAGGTGAGATAGTTGGGAAGACCCTTTACTGGAAAGAATTTCCGCAGTTCCGGCTGACCGTGGCAGGGGTCTTCGAGGCCTTTCCGGAGAATACGCACCTTCCGAAGATGGACGTGCTGGTGGCCATGCCTACCATCGGACAGGTAAGTTGGGACGGCAGGAACAACTGGGTGGGAAACGACCGTTATGCCGGATACATACGGCTGGCTCCGGGCACCGACCCGAAAGTGCTGGCCCCGGGGGTTGAGCATATGATGGATGTGCACGGAATTACCGAAAGTATACGTCAGGCAGGCGGTACCCTGAAATACAGTTTCCATCCGGTGGAGGAACTCTTTACGGCCTCCGATTATAACCGCATCATGAACCTGGTCTTCCTGGGATTCGGCATCATCATGCTGATGGTGGCGGTACTGAACTACATCCTGCTGGTGGTTTCCTCACTGGTCAACCGGGCCAAGAGCATTGCGACTTACCGCTGCTACGGGGCCGGCAACAAGGAGATTTACCGGATGATTTTCGCAGAGTCGGGACTGCACTGCTTCCTGAGTCTGATACTGGCAGTATTGATTGTGTTCGGCCTGCAGGACTTTCTGCAGGAGCAGATCGGCCACAGTCTGTCGTCCCTCTTTCCTCCTGCGACTCTGGTGGTATGCCTGGGGGTAACCCTGGCCGTGGCTGCGGCATGCGGTCTCCTGCCGGGATATTTCTATACCCGCATTCCGGTGACTTATGCCTACCGCCGGTATACGGAACATAAACGGTTGTGGAAACTGGGACTGCTCTTCGTGCAGTTCCTGCTGACCTCGCTGTTTGTGTGCCTGCTGACCGTCATCGGTCTGCAATATCATAACCTGACGCATTTCCAGACCGGATTCGAATACCGGAACGTAGTGTATGTCTCACTGCCCGGAACGAAACCGGTGGAACGGGAACGGTGTGTGCAGGAACTGAAAAAACTGCCGAATGTCAGTGGGGTGACCTGGGGATATCAGGAGATGTTCCTGACCTGCAGCGGCAATAATGTGTTCATGGAGGGAGAAGACAGGCAACTGTTCAACGTGGCGGATATGTACCTGGTAGGACCGGATTATCACCGGACGTTCGAGATTCCGGTCATTGAGGGACGCACGTTCACTCCTCATCTGAGAGACAGTCTGACACAGGAGGTGATGGTGAGCCGCAGTTTTGTGGAGAAGATGAAGCAACTGGGTATCTGGAAGGATTCTCCCATCGGAAAGACCTTCTGCATTACGGAGCACCAAGGACAGGCCAGAATATGCGGGGTGTATGAGAACATCCAGCTGGGATCGCAGGTAGCTGAAAAGTATGATTCCCGTCCTACGGTCATGTTTTACGGGAATGAGCCCAACCACCAGCTGTATATACGGCTGAAAGAAACAGGCAGCCGGCAAATGGAAGAGATACAGCGGGTGATTACGGAGACCATGCCCAGTCAGGACAAGAAGGTATACAGCCTGAACATGGATATGGAGAACCTCTACAATGGGGTCCTGCACATACGGAACAGCGTCCTATTTGCCGGCATCTGCATCCTGCTCATCGCACTCATCGGACTGACGGCCTATGTAAGGGATGAGGTCAACCGCCGCCGCTCGGAAATTGCCATCCGCATGATACACGGTGCAGGCATCGGCAACGTGGAACGGCTCTTCCTCGGCGACCTGCTGAAGACGGCCTTGCCGGCAATACTGACAGGAGGCATGGTGGCTTACCTGCTGAGCCGGCAGATGCTGGAACTGTTTGCCACGAAAATCGACCTGACGGCAGGGCTGTTCGGCGGATGCATGCTGGCCGTATTGGGCTGTATCCTGGCACAGGCTGCAGGACTGATAAGAAAGGCGGCACAGACCAATCCTACCATCAATCTGCGGACGGAATAGCCTAGACGGCATCCGTCTGGCAGACGGAAAATAACATGGACAGAGAAGGCTGAAAGGGATTCAGAGTAATACACACGCCGGTGGAATCAAGGAGTTTTCCAAGTGATTCCACCGGCGTACTTCGTTATTCAAATTCCAGGACGAAGGTGGTGTTCCATCCTCCGGTACCGGCCTGCAGGAGACTGATGCTTCCTCCCGAAAGCTTCATGATCTGGCGCGACAGCGAAAGACCGATGCCGTTGCCGTCGCTGCGGGTAGTGAAGAAGGGAACGAATATCTGCTCGGCCACGTTTGCAGGAATGGCCGGACCGTTGTTGCTGAAATGCACAAAGACATGGTCTTCCTTCGAACTGTACGCACGGACGTGAATCCGTCCTTCCGCCTCTCCAATGGCCTGCACGGCATTCCGGGTCAGGTTGATCAGCACCTGCCGGATCAGGTTCGGGTCGGCATAAATCATCAGATCGGAGGGCTCTATCTGTAACGTCAGACTGACGGACGGAGGAACCAGTCCCAGCCGCTCTACCTGCCGCAGCAAGTCGAGCAGGTAAAAAGGTTCGGGAGAAGGCTTCTGCAAGGCGGAGAACTTCCGGTAGCTGTCGACAAAGGAAATCAGACCGGCAGAAGTATCGTGAATGGCCCGGATGCCCTCGTACAAAGGAGTGCCCAGTACATCCGGACGCTTCAGGAAAGTCTCGCTCAACGAGGAAATCGGAGCAATGGAATTCATGATCTCGTGCGTCAGTACCCGGGTCAGTTTTACCCATGAATCCAATTCCTTCGCATCCAGTTCACTGCGAATATCGTTCAACGTCAGGATACGCACCTGTCCACTTCCCAGTTGCATGATGGAAGCCCGCACCAGCAGCTGCACCTCCCCTTTGGGAGTAGACAGGCGGATGTGGCAGCGCTCCCCCGTGCGCAGGTTCCGCAACTGACGGGGAATCTCCTCCCCGTACCGCTCCAGCTGCTGCAGGGTAGCCAATACCGGCAAACCCAGGAGAGAAGCCGCCACTGGGTTGGTCTGTATCACCTTGCCTTCCTCATCCAGTACCACAATGCCCGAAGTCACGCTGGAAAGAATCTGTTCATAAAAACGTTCGCGCTGCTCCATCAGGTGCTTCTGCTCTCCCATCAGGTCGCCGAACTGGTTCAGGGTATCCTGCAGGATCCGTTCCCCGCCCGAATGTCCATAAGCCGGAAGGCGGAACGAATAATCACGGTTGCGGATGGCCTCCAGCATCAGCCAGCTCTTCTCACGCAGCTGCTTCTGTGCCTGCCGGTAGAGCAGGAAGGCACCTCCGCACAACAGCAAGCCTGCTGCCATCTCCTTCCAGTTGTCCTGCACCACCCCCAAGGTAATCAATACGGTACCTATCACCAGGGCCAACAGACGGAAGGTCAGTGAATAAATCCATCTAGAGTCCATAGCGTTTCATCTTGTTATACAATGTCTGCCGCGTAATGCCCAACTGGGCAGCAGCCTGAGAAAGATTTCCCTCACACTGTTCGATGGCGCGTTTCACCATGCTCCGCTCCATCTCATCCAGGGTATGAAATTCGGTAGCCGCCTCCTGTACCGGCGCAGCAGCCGGAGCAAGCGAAGCATTCAGCTGCAGGGTATCTGCCTGAATCGTCTCACCGTCGGACAGGATGACCGCCTTCTCCACCGCATGCTGCAGTTCGCGGATATTGCCCGACCAGGGATGTTCCAGCAGGCGTCTCGCCGCCTCGGGAGAGAAGGTCTTCTCCCCGCTGCCATACTGACGGGTATACTGCTCCAGGAAACGCTTGGCCAGCGGAAGGATGTCTTCTTTCCGTTCCCGCAAGGCCGGAAGGTGAAGGTGAATGGTATTGATGCGATAAAGCAGGTCTTCGCGGAATTCCCCGTTACGGACCATCTCCTCCAGGTTGCGGTTGGTGGCACAGATCAGCCGGATATTGGTCGGACAGGGAGTATTGCTTCCCACCTTCACATAGGCCCGTTTCTGAATCACGGTAAGCAATTTGGCCTGCAGGTGATACGGCAGGTTGGCTATCTCATCCAGGAACAAGGTACCTCCGTCGGCAGCCTCAAACCGTCCGGCACGGTCAGTATGGGCATCCGTAAACGAACCCTTCACGTGTCCGAACAGTTCACTTTCGAAAAGCGACTCCGTCACAGCCCCCATATCCACGGAGACCATCGGTCCGGAATGCCGATTCGACAAGCGGTGGATTTCGCGGGCCAGCATGTCCTTTCCGGTACCGTTCTCCCCGGTAATCAGGATGTTGGCATCGGTGGTACTCACTTTCTCCACCAGCATACGCAACGGACGTATGGCAGCAGAATTGCCCCAAAACATGGTAGACTCCTGAACGGCAAGGGCCTTTCGGGAAGCCTTCGGGTCTTTTCTGTCGCCACAGACTTTCTGATAGGTTTCCTGCAAGGTCTGTACCAGACGGGTGTTGTCCCAGGGCTTCACCACAAAATCAGAGGCCCCTTCCTTGATGCCCGTCACGGCAAGATTGATATCGGCATACGCAGTGAAAAGTACCACTCCGGTACGGGGAGAAAGGCGTTTGATCTCGCGCAACCAGAACAGTCCTTCGTTTCCGCTGTTGATACCTGACGAGAAGTTCATATCAAGCAGCACCACATCGATTTTCTCCTTGGCCAGGAGGGTAGGAAGTGTCACCGGAGAACTGAGCGTCAGTACGCGGAAGAAATAATCGCCCAAAAGGTATTGAAGCGAAGTCAGAATGTTACGGTTGTCGTCTACAACCAGCAGGGTTCCTTGTTTTGTCATTTTCATCAGATTTTTTGCACGAAGCAAAGATAAGGAAAGATAAAAAAGGAAGGCGGATTGGGAGTGACAAAAAATTAGACAGCAAGTGTCTAATTTTTTGTCATCTCTGCAGGAACGGTATTTAACAAGTAGCTGTATCAAAACGACTTACATTTATGGCACGGATTTTGATTTATCTCTGGCGAAGAAAATAAGCAAAAATGAAAAAGACGTTTCAAATCGGACATGTGATTCTCTGGCTGGCCTGCTGCAGTCTTTGCAGCGTACAGGCACAGGAGGTCTGGGACATCGACCGCTGCATGGAGTATGCCGTGGCGCACAACCGCACGGTCAGACAGCGGGCACTGGAAACGGACAACTACCGGGCCAGCCGCATGAAAGCCATCGGACAGTTCCTCCCGGGTATCAGCGGCAGTATCGGCGCACAATATAATTTCGGACGTTCGGTCGATCCGGAAACCAATACCTATCTTTCCAAGTCGACATTCAACAACGGTTATTCGGTGGAAGCCTCTGTATCGATATTCCGCGGAGGCAGCCTGATCAATCAGGTACGCCAGGCAAAGGCCAATCTGCTCCTGGGCAAGGCCGCCCAACAGGAGGCATACGACCAGACGGCCCTGGAAACCTTCCAGGCATACATCGATGCGGTTTATTATTACGGGGCTTCTTTACTGGCCGAAAAGAAACTGGCGGAAAGTGACTCCCTGCTGTACAAGACTTCATATCAGGAACAACTGGGACTCAAGGGAAGGGCTGATGTGGCACAGATGGAGGCGCAGCAGGCTACGGACGTATATGAGCTGACCCGTCAGCGGAACCTGTTCCGGACAGCATTGCTGACACTCAAACAGACCATGAATTATCCGGCTGCCGATACGCTGGTACTGGATACCCGCCTGCTGACCGATGCGGTCTGCGAGCAGATGGAGTGTACCCCGGAAAATGCGGATGAGATCTTCCGTGTGGCACTCTACGGCAATCCGACCCTCCGGCAGGCAGCCCTGAGACAGCAGAGTGCCCGCCTGCAGCGGAAGATGACCTGGGGCAACCTTGTGCCTTCCATCAGTCTGTTCGGAGGAGTCTCTACCTCGTACTACAAGGAACTGCACCGCTCGGGATATCCCGGTTTCCGGAGCCAGTTCGACAACAACATGGGATCGTATGTGGGCATCAGCATGAGTATTCCGATTTTCAACCGGTTGTCGGGAGTCGCCGGTCTGAGACAGGCACGCAACGATTACCGGATTGCGCAGGAACAGTACGAAGCACAGAAAGAAGCACTACAGAAACTGATACAGCAGGCAGTGCAGGACCGGGAAGGCTACCTGAAGGAAAGCATACAGATGGAAAAGAAAGTCCGGGCCGACTCGCTTGCCTACCACGTGACCCGACGGAAGTTTGAAGAAGGACTGATGACTTCCCTCGACGTACAGAACAGTGCAAGCACCCTACAGCAAAGTCAGATAACCCTGCTGCAAAGCAAACTGACCTACGTAATGAAATGCCGGCTGGTAGATTATTACAAAGGAAAGGAAATCATCCGGAGAAAAGCAGGAATCAAGTAACGAATAAATCATTGGAATCATGGATATACAGTTGGAAAAGAAAAAAGGAATACAGAAGAAACACCTGCCCTACCTCATTGGCGGAGGCATCATCCTGTTGCTGCTGGGCATGATTGTATTCGGGAATCATGCGGCTACCCTGAGGGTCGACCGGGAGTCGGTCAATATCGCCCAGGTGACTTACGGGGAGTTCAACGATTATATCCGCCTGAACGGACAGGTACAGCCCATCTCGGTGGTACAGCTCAGTCCGGAAGAAGGAGGTATCGTGCAGGAGAAAGTGGTAGAAGAAGGCACACACGTCAAAAAGGGGGATGTGATTCTCCGCCTGAGCAACTCGAACCTGGACTTGCAGATACTGAATGCGGAATCGGAACTGGCGGAAAAGCAGAATCTGCTCCGCAATACGCAGGTGACCATGCAGCAGGATAAATTGAACAACGAGACAGAGAAGGTGCAGCTGGACATGGACATCCGGCGCAAGCAGCGTACTTTCTCCCAGTACGAACGGCTGTATCAGGAACGGCTGGTCAGCCGGGAGGAATACCTGCAGGCTAAGGAAGACTACGAAGTATCCCGGAAAAAACACAGCCTCATCAACGAACGGCTGATACAGGACTCCATTTACCGGAGCATCCAGATGGACCAGATGGAGGACAATCTCCAGAACATGAGAAAGAATGTGCTGCTCATACGGGAGCGGAAAAACAAGCTGGAGGTACGGGCTACCATCGACGGGGAACTGGGATTGCTGGATGCCGAACTGGGACAGAACATTACTGCCGGACAGATGGTGGGACAGATCAATGATCTCTCGGATTTCAAGATTGAGGCAATGGTCGACGAGCATTATATCGACCGGGTGACCAGCGGACTTCCCGGCAGTTTTGAACGGCAGGGCAACCGTTTTCAGTTGAAGGTACGCAAGGTCTATCCCGAAGTGCGTGAAGGACGTTTCCGTACCGACTTGGTATTCGAAGGAGAACGGCCGGAGAATATCCGGAGCGGACAGACCTACTACATCGACCTGCAGTTGGGAGAACCGACCGAAAGTGTACTGATTCCCAAGGGAACCTTCTTCCAGGTAACCGGAGGCAACTGGATTTTCGTAGTCGACAAGGAGGGCAAGAAGGCTTACCGACGTCCCATCCGCATCGGACGGCAGAACCCGCAGTATTATGAGGTACTCGAGGGACTGGAGCAGGGTGAGCAGGTCATTGTCTCGGGATACGAGAGCTACAAGGACAATGAAGTGCTGATTCTGAATTAAACAAATCACCAAGAATGATCAACCATTTTATATTATACCATTATGAAAAAGATTATGTGTACACTGGCCTTGCTGGCCAACCTGTTTTTATCTACTTCCTGCATTGCAGGCAGTACGAAGGATATCGTCAACGAAAACCGTGAGGTCGCTCCCTTCCATTCCATCGCCATTGAAAGTGTGGGAAGCATCCATTTCACTCAGGCAGACCATTATTCCCTGCGTCTGGAAGGAAAGCCGGAGCTGGTCAAACTGCTGACCAACGAAGTGAATAACGGTACGCTCTGCATCGACACAAAGAAAGACAAGAGCCTGAAAGGAAACATCAAACTGGATATTTACATCACTGCCCCCGATTTGAAACAAGTGGATTTTGACGGAGTGGGCTCCTTTGAATGCAAGAATGTGCTCAAGGCGGAAGACATTGCCTTCAATATTGACGGAGTAGGAAAAGTGGAAATCGGCAACCTGCAGTGCAATCTCCTTCAGCTCGATTTTGACGGAGTAGGAAAGGCGGATATACAAGTAAACTGCCGTCAGCTCAAGGCCAACATCGACGGAGTGGGAAAAGTGACGCTGAGCGGTTCTGCCGACCAGGCGGACATCCGCAAGGACGGCATCGGGGTATTCAACACCCGCAACTTGAAAGTAGGTAAATAATTTACTGTTCACACATACCTCTAACGGTTTTAAAGATGATGAAAACACTGTTCCGTAATTTCTCGCATACGTTCCGGCGCTTCCCGACCACCAGTCTGATGAACCTTCTCGGACTGGGCCTCGCCTTTGCCTCCTTTTTCATTCTGATGGCCCAGGTAGACTATGACGCTAATTTCAATAAGGGCATCAAGGACCATGAAAAGATTTTCCGGGTAGAGATAAATCCGGGAGAGGAGTATGACTGGCAACTGTGGATGGAGCGTCCGCTGGCGGAACTGATAGGAAACAGTTCTACACACATCCGGGATATCTCCATACAGCCAACCTACGTATCCAGCTACGACCTGACAGTGAATGAGCACCGGTTCCACGAAAAGGTACGGTTCGGGTTCGGCAATTTCATCCGCCTCTTTCATCCACAGATGATTGCCGGTTCGGAAGCGGCCATCGAGCAGCCGCATACACTGCTGATACCGGAATCGATGGCACTGCGGCTCTTCCAGACCAGGGATGCGGTAGGTAAACAGTTGTTTTTCAACAAGCAGGATGAATGGACTGTGGGAGGAGTTTACCGGGATTTTCCTGAAAACTCGCTGATAGGCGACTGTATTCTGATTACCCTTAATCCTCAGGAGAATAAAGACAATTGGAGAAACTGGAACTACTTTTGTTTTCTTTCCCTGGACGATGCCGCTCATGTCCGACAGGTAGAATCAGATATCAAGGAAGAACTCTCTCAGTTTCTTGCAGCCTCTGGGGAAACCATCGAGGGACTGCCTGAAATCCGGCTGACTTCCATCGCAGACAGTCATTTCTCTCCGGTAGGCAACAAAGGGGCAAGCAGTCGCACTACGGTCTACCTTCTGTGCTGCATCGCCTTCCTGATTGTGGGAATCGCCGGTATCAACTACATGAATTTCTCACTGGCGGAAACACCCATGCGCATCAAGAGCATCAATACGCAGAAGGTACTGGGAGCCACTACCGGTTCACTCCGTGCCGGCCTGCTGGCCGAATCGGTGCTGATCAGTCTCTGTGGCTTCGTACTGGCCATGTGCTTCCTCTGTCTGCTCAAGGATACCGGCCTGCAGGAACTGGTTTCTGCCACTCTGAGCCTGTCCAAGCATCCTCGTCTGGTGGGAATTACCTTAGGCATCAGCCTGCTGATAGGCATACTGGCAGGCATTTATCCGGCCTGGTACGTGACCTCCTTCCCCACTGCCCTGGCCCTGAAAGGTTCGTTCGGACTCTCCCCTAAAGGAAAGTTGCTGCGAACGGGACTGGTCTGCTTTCAGTTTCTGATTTCCTTCATACTGATCATCGGAGTAGGAATCATGTATCAGCAGAGCAACTACATACGGACTTCCGAATACGGATACGACAAGGAGGCCATCCTCATCGGCAATATGAACACGGAAAGCAAACGGCAGAAGGAAGCCATTGTCAGCGAACTGACCCGGATTCCGGGAGTGGAAGGAGTGGCCTTTTCCCAGTTTGTCCTGAGTTCGGGAGACGATTACATGAGCTGGGGACGAGGAAGCGGTGACAGGAATATCTTCTTCGACGTACTGCCGGTTGACTCCCGCTACCTGGAGGTCATGGGCATCCGCATTACGGAAGGACGGAACTTCAGACAGGGCGACGGAGATGTGTATATTTTCAACGAGGCAGCCCGTACCAAATATCCCTGGCTCAAGGTGAATGAGCCCATCAATCCCGGAGACTACACGGTGGTCGGATTCTGCGAAAACATCCGGTTCAGTACGTTCCACAGCGATGACACCACCCGCCCCATGGCTTTCTTCCTCTATGGAAAAGACCATGAAGGATGGCCGGGAGACAACTTCCTCAATGTCCGTATTGCCCGGGGACAGGATAAAGTGGAAATCATCCGTACCCTGCAAGAGGCAATGAAAAAGTTCAGTCCCGGACACGACTTCAATTTCCGGTTCATCGACAAGATTCTGGACAATACCTACCGCAACGAACTCCGGTTTGTCCGGCAGTTTTTCCTGTTTTCCCTGCTGGCCATCGTCATCTGCATAATCGGCGTCTTCGGACTGACCCTGTTCGAAAGTGAATACCGCCGCAAGGAAATCGGCATCCGGAAAATCATGGGCAGTTCTACCCGGGAAATCCTGTACATGTTCAACAGGAACTACCTGCTGATTCTTACGGGATGCTTCCTTGTAGCAGCGCCTTTCGGATGGTGGATAGGACACGAATGGCTGCAAAGTTTCTCAGAGAAAACACCGATATGCGGCTGGATATTCCTGGCCTCGTTCCTGACGGTAACACTGATTACCCTGGTGACGGTAACGGTACAGAGCTGGAAAAATGCCTGTGAGAATCCGGTTCACAGCATCAAGACGGAATAAGCGGTCCGTCTTTGACACGTACTCTTTTGTTTTACTAAATAGATGCTTTCACGGAACAGTTCTTTCCTTGTCATTATATGATTCGGAAGAACTGTTCCTTTTTTTCTGGAATAAGGAAAAATTGCGTACCTTTACCTCCGTACAATCACATAGGCAATATCTTCAATTATTTTAAATAAATCTTTACACATGAAAAACTTTTTACTCACATGCGGATTCCTGGGAGCCTTCGGGAGTTCCTTTGCCCAAGAGCTTATCTTACCCCAACCGTCCGTACAGCCCAGTCGGGCACAACAGGAACAGATTGCACGGAAATACGGAATGTTCATCCACTTTGGCATCAATACGTTTCATGACGAAGAATGGACCGACGGAAGCAAGCCGGCCTCTTCGTATGCACCTTCTGCCATCGATGCGGAACAGTGGATACGTACCGCCAAAGAGGCAGGAATGAAATACGTGATACTGATTGCCAAACACCATGACGGCTTCTGCCTGTGGGACAGCCGTTACACGGAATACGACGTGGCCAGCTCCGGCAATCCGACAAACGTCATCGAGGCCGTTGCCAGGGCTTGCCGGAAATACGATATCGGACTGGGACTGTATTATTCGTTGTGGGACAGAAAGGCCAATGCCGATGTAGAAGACTGGAAGAAAGACGAGGCATACAACCAGTATATGCTGAACCAGCTTACGGAACTGATGGACATCGTAGACGACTATACGAAGGTGGTGGAATTCTGGTTCGACGGAGGATGGGTAAAGCAGAACTACCGCTGGCCCGTGATGGACATCTATCAGACCATCAAGCAGAGGATGCCGGAATGCCAGGTGGGAATAAACTGGACCATCGGTGCCCCGGAGAATGCGGATAAGCACCCGGTGATTCCGCAAGAGCAGAAAGAGGGATATCCGATACGGTATTTCCCCAGTGACTTCCGCTTGGGTGACCCCTATCTTCCAACGGACAACGATCCGAAAATATTCGTCCACAACGGACGGCAGTATTATATGCCCTGGGAATCGACCGTCTGTATCAGCAAGCGCTGGTTTTACAATACCACCGACAACGAGTTCAAGTCGGTCGATGAACTCGAAAAACTTTTCTGCCAAAGTACCAAGAACGACAATATCCTGATCCTGAACTGTCCTCCCAACAGGGACGGCAAACTGAGAGACCAGGATGTCAACATTCTGAAAGCACTGTATAAACGGATAAAGAAGTATTTGTAACACATTACATAACAACCCTCTTTCTATATATCTGAAAAAGCAGGGTCCTTTCTATTTTTTCAGATATATAGAAAGAGGAATTCTCGACTAAAATATCTACCTTTGTCGAGGACTGCCGCACAAGGTCCTACGACCATTACAGACAGCAGTCCGGCAATAAACAATAATTAATTCAAATACCATGAAATCCAACACAGTAATTAAACTATTTTGCTTTTCATCAGTAGGAGTTTCATCGCTGGCTCTTACTTCGTGTTCCGAACCTCAGAAACAGGACGAACGTTTCAATATTGTCTATATCATGACCGATGACCATACGGCGCAGATGATGAGTTGCTACGACAACCGCTATGTGGAGACGCCCAGCCTGGACCGTATTGCAGCGGAAGGAGTAAAATTCACCAACAGTTTTGTAGCCAACTCGCTGAGTGGTCCGAGCCGTGCCTGCATGCTCACGGGCAAGCACAGCCATGCCAACGGATTCTATGACAATACGACCTGTGTATTCGACGGTTCGCAACAGACCATGCCGAAGCTGCTGCAGCAGGCAGGATACCAGACAGCCATCATCGGAAAATGGCACCTGGAAAGTCTGCCTACCGGATTCGACTACTGGGAGGTCCTGCCCGGACAGGGGGATTACTACAATCCGTCTTTCATCGAAATGAACAATGATACGGTGACCGAAAAGGGATATCTGACCAACCTCATTACCGACAAGAGTATCAACTGGCTGGAGAACCAGCGCGACAAGAACAAGCCTTTCTGTCTTTTCATCCATCACAAGGCCTGCCACCGCGACTGGCTGCCGGAACTGAAGTACCTGTCGCTGTATGAGGACAAGACCTTTACCATGCCCGACAACTTCTACGATGACTATGAGGGCAGGGAAGCGGCCAAGACTCAGGAGATGAGTATCCTGAAGGACATGGACATCATGTATGATACCAAAATGTACGATCCGAAAGGTGAGTCACGGCTGAAAGCTACGTACGAAAAGCTGATCGGCCGTCTGGATCCGGAAGACCGTAAAGTATACGATGCCTTCTATCAGCCTATCATCGATGAGTTCTACAAGAAGAACCCGCAGGGAAAGGAACTGGCCGAATGGAAGTACCAGCGTTACATGCGCGATTATGCGAAGGTGCTGAAATCGTTTGACGATAATGTAGGAAGGGTGCTCGACTACCTGAAAGAACATGACATGCTGAAAAATACCCTGATTGTCTATACTTCCGACCAGGGATTCTATATGGGTGAACACGGATGGTTCGACAAGCGTTTCATGTACGAGGAATCCATGCGTACCCCGCTGATCATGCGTCTGCCGGACAATATGGCACAGAAGGCCAAGGGAGATATTCCGCAGATGGTACAGAACATCGACTATGCTCCTACGTTCCTGGAACTGGCCGGTGCAGAGATTCCGGAAGACATACAGGGAGTTTCACTGCTGCCGCTGCTGAAGGGCGAGAAACCAGCCGACTGGCGCAAGTCGCTGTACTATCATTTCTATGAGTATCCGGCCGAACACATGGTGAAACGTCATTACGGAGTACGTACAGAACGCTACAAACTGATTCATTTCTATAACGACATCGATGCGTGGGAACTGTACGACCTGCAGGAGGATCCGAAGGAAATGAACAACCTGTATGGTAAGGCGGGTTACGAGAAAATCACCGAGGAACTCAAGGCGGAACTGGTAAGACTGCAGACACAGTACCACGATCCGATAGAGGAAAAACTGAAGAAATAAGATTTCAAAGACGGCTATCTGATAAAAACGGACGGCTCCGGCAGGCAGAGTTCAGGCTCTGCAGACTGCCGGGGCCGTCCGTCTTTTTATGCATCTCTGCGGCGGACAGTGCTTGTCCCCTGAAATTCACGCGCCAGCGGATAGAACTCGAACTTCTTCAGGAGATACTCCATCTGGTCCAACGACCGGGCCACCCCGTCCGGGGAGGGCAACTCCCTGCACTTGAACACTGCCGTCAGCAGTCCGTTATAAGGTATTAGGTTCTGGCAACTCTCTTTATCACGGCAGTATACCTCCCACTCTGTCCAGAACGCAGCCGTCAGCCGTTTTTCGGCATCCATCCATTTCCGTTCGGTACCGGGCATAGGAGCAAAATATACTCCCGCAACAAAACATTCGTAGGTGTGAAGGGTCTTTCCCTTCAGGCTCATTTCCGGCACCATTGTATAGGCAATCTCAAACTGCACGTCGTTCCGGAAAAGCATATAGTTGGAGAAACGATAGCAGTACACTTCGGTGACACCGGGGAAGTAACGGCCTATGAAATCCTGCAGTTTCCGGGTAATCTTTCCGGAAAGCACAAAAGAGTAGTAATAGGAAACCAGCCAGATGAAGGGCATAAAAACGATAAAGGGAATCCAGACAGAGCCGCTCATCAGCACCCAGTCCATTTCCTCTCCACTCTTCCAGACATGATACAGAAAAGATACAAGTATCACTATTCCGCTGGCCAGTACAGGAATACCGGTGTACAGGGTGGTGAGTTTCCACCATTTCCAGCGGGAAGTGTACAACAGGTGCTCACCTGCAAAAACATGCTTGAAATATTCCTTGAAAGACAGGTTGTCTCCTTTGATATAAGTAGGGGTTGTCTTGATCATAAACGTCTGCAATTTAAAATTACCGAAATAACAAATTTACGAATAATCTTCCTGACTGCCAATTCCTTTTCCTGAATATCAGTAAATAAAATCCGGAATGATTTCTTTCGTTCTCCAACCTCCGTATGCGGGTGATAAAACCCCGCCTGCCGGGTCGTACAACCTCCGTACGGAAGTCGAAGAACCTGGCAGGCGGGGTCAGAGATTTTTCAACTAAAAAAAACACACTCAATATATAAGAAAAGCAGTTTCTTTACTTATTGCACAAGAAAGTCCGTCAGACCTTCTCACCGCGTATCAGTACCTTTTCACCACTGGCAAGGGTAGTAGCAAACAGATAAGTATCTCCCCCCTCCTTCAGCTTGAGTTTCTTCCGCAGTTCGGCCACGCTGGACGGGAAGTTGCGGACAGTGAGGTTCGCCTTTTCCACTCCCTCCAGCAGGACTTTCAAGTCTTTCTTGCCAAACCCGGAAACGGCAGTCACCCGGAAGCGGCGTCCCGGGAAATCAACCAGTCCGGAAGAGGTATAAAGGTGACTGTTCGGATGAAGTTTTTCCACTCCGTAGCGCGTGGCCAGCAGGCGGTAAGGACCGGCTTTCAACAGGGCTGCCCCCGGCTCATACAGATAGTTGCCTACGGACTCGGCCAGAGGACATCCGGCTGACTTTTCTTCGGAAAATGTGAACTGAAAATGCTGGTGTACGGAGTTATTAACAACCTGTTCACAACTTATAATCACCTCACCTGCAGCTGCTTCCTCTTCATCAGGAGCCTTACGAAGGAGGATTATCAACTCTTTGCACTCGTTATTCACCGACACGACATGGATGCGGCGGACGTATTGCAGATCGCGCAATGCCGAAGCCATATCGAGCATGGGAGAGAGTTTGATCATGACCGTTTTCCCTTTCTCAACCAGCAGGGGCTCCAGGCGGCAGACATCGGGTTCGCATTCGGCAATGGCCACTGTTTTTCCTCCATGACTGTCACGGCGGGCAGGGTCAAGGAACAGGCAGTCGACCGGTTCCATCGACTGAAGGTACTCCACTGCATCGGCGCAATGGATGCGTACGTGAGGCAGGCCCAGCAACGGGAAGTTATGGGCGGCAATCCGGCAGAGCGTTTCCTGCCGCTCTACATAGTCGGCACAACGGAAATTGCGGGCCAGGAAAGAACAGTCCACCCCCCATCCCGCCGTCAGGTCGGTCAGGGTATCCCCGCTTACCAGGGAAGCCTTGTAACGGGCCGTCACTTCCGAAGAACACTGCTCCATGGAGAGATGCTGCGGATAACGGATTCCTGCGGTCTGTGCCCAAAGCGGCACCTTCTTTTCAGCAATCTGATAACCGGCAATCTGCACCACCGCCTCGGCCATATCCACTGCCGGATATTTCTTTGCCTGCAACGCCAGTGTCCGTACGTCGTCACCACGGTGACTGTCAATAAACGCTAAGGTTTCGGGAGACAATTCTTTCATATTTTTTCCGTTCTAACAAACATTCCACAATAACAGGGACAAAGTTATAAAATAAACCCATAGTACAGGCAATAAAAAAAGGACCTTGAAGCGCCTCACGGCGATTACAAGATCCTTTCTAAAAAAACCTCTCAATATAACAAATCTAAAAAAATTACTTTTTCAATAAATAGTCATCTATCATCTTCTTGAATTCCGATTTGGGCATGGCCCCGTTCACTACCTGAGGCTTACCCTTCAACGGGATGAACAGCAGGGTCGGAATGCTCCGTATGCCAAAGGCGGCAGCCAGTTCCCTCTCCGCATCCGTATCAACTTTGTATACATCAATCTTTCCCTGATACTCGGCAGCCAGTTCTTCGATGATGGGAGCCACCATCCGGCAGGGTCCGCACCAGGAAGCATAGAAATCTACGATGGCCGGTCTTTCGCCCTCAAACTTCCATACGTCGGGGTTGGCCTCATAGTTGTATATCTTCGACATAAACGCAGCTTTATCCAGATGTACGGCAGCCTTCTTCTCCTTCTTTTCAGTAGCCGAACCGCCTTTTGTTCCGGAAGCATTGCCACCGCAGGCGGTCGTAACTACCAGCATTGTCAGCATCAAGAATAATATCTTTTTCATATCGGTTGCTATTTGAATGATTGTCTTCTCTATTTAATTAACAAACAAAAGAAAGAAATGGTTCAAGACAAAAACCCGATTCTTTATAAAAAAGAATTAAAAAAACGCTTATTTGACGGTAATCTCGCGTACCGGCTGCTGCTTGACGGTATCGAGAAGGGTATCCGAATATTTTACTTTTCCAAAATTAATCCGGTTCAGGTCGATGCAGCGGATGGCACTGTCGTACATCGTACGGAAATAGATCTTGCGGTTCTTCATGTCCGTAGCCGAAGTCCACTGGGTCGCACTGGGGATATCTGCCGGCACCTGGCCCTGGGCAAACTCAATCCCTACCGGAATGTCGAAGTTGTTCAGAATCTGGAAGCCCTGGAGCACCGTAGCAAATGCATCGGGCTGTACGGGAGCCGTTGCCTGATAAAAGGCTGCACGGACGAAGCGCGAAGGAGGGGTTACGTCTCCCGGCAAACCCAGGAAACCGCTGCCGGCCCCGAAGGAGCGCAGGGAAAGGGCTCCAAGCTGTTGTCCGGGGGCGCTTCCGGAATACAGATTGACGTAATTGTTCAGGTTGGTCAGCTGCCATTCGAATCCCGGAGAATTGGTCAGCACGCCCAACTTGTTTTCATGGAACTGAAGCATTCCGTCTACAATTTCCAGGACAATCTGACGGCCGGACAAATCGGCAAAACGCCAGTGAACGGTAGAGGCACGGGGGTCGATGGCTATCACATGGACTTTCTTTACGGCTTCCATCACTTCATCGACCGTACGGCAGCTTCCCAATATCCACGAAACCAACTGCAGGTCGGCAATGCTTTCAGCCTTCAGTGCCGGCTGAAACGCTTCGTACTTGCCGTAGTTGGGGAAATAAAACAGTCCCGCAGACAGTCCGGCCTCGTTCAGTCCTTCGGCCACAAATTCCTTCTGCTCCACTGCCAGTCCCACGTAACCGTAACGGGCCGTAAACTTCATTCCGTCGGTACCGCCCGGTACATACGACTGCTGGGTGTATCCGCGAGGCACAATCACATAGCGGCTGTTCAAGTCACTGCCACCCCATTCGATGGTACGTGCCAGAATCTGTGTACTGTCTTTTGAGGCAAGCGTAATGCCCGTGCAGGCCGAAGCCTGTGAGCACTGAAAGACGGTTGCAATCGCCGTCAAAGCTAGAGTCAACATCTTATTTTTCATATCTTCTACATTTTAAAAACGGGTCTTCAGTGATTGCAGACCCACACAACAAAAATAATTTTTTTCTGTGAAAAACCGACTGTCTGTCAGTCTTTTTATGTTTTCCACCCGAATTTATCATTGCTTCCACAAAGCATCGTCGCCCAGCGAAAGCGTATAGAGGCCGATCAGACGATAAGTGAACGTACCGGCACTGTTCGATATATACGGATAAAGAATCGGCTGTTCGTTCATCGGCAGATAGCGTACCTCCTTACGGTACAACATTCCTTCTCCCTTCCAGGGCGGACCGTCATTGTTGTCCACCATGTAGATGGCATTGATTTCTCCCGCCTCATCGAACTCGGCTCCCCAGATATTCACGGCATGGTCACCGTAGCCGGAGAGGTTGAATGCCACCCCTACCGCCTTATGATGCAGCAGGGCATCCTTCACCAATGTCTGAAAACGTTCTTTGGCAACCAGCATGTCATAGGTTCCCAGCGAACGGGTACCCAGCAGTCCCCGGAAGAAACCGGCACGCGGGTCCGGAGTATCGGTATCGTATACGTTCTTTGAGAACACACCGTTGAAGAACCAGTTCAGTCCCTTCAGCACGTCATTACCCTGATTGGGGAAGGATTCCTTGAACAGGCGGAACACACTGCTTTCCGTCATGGAAGGAATCTCCGACGGACCGGTATAATGACCCCATTCACGGATTTGCCGGGCACGGTTGTCCATCCACCAGTGAATCAGGTTTGAGGCAGAGGCAGCCCAACACAACCGCGAGTCGGCTCCACCCAGTTTCGGCTGTATCTTATTGCAGTCGTACCAACCGCATCCCTCCCACCAGGGCAACCGTTCACGGTTCTCTCCGGTCCACCGGCTTTCCTCCGATGCAGTGATTCCGTCGAACCACAGTTTCCGTCCGCCCAGGATTCTTCTTTCTTCTGAATCCGGAGACGAAGCACCGTTTCCTTTCCCTGTTCCAGTGTCCGGAAAGGACGTCCGTCGATTTCCTCGGGCAATGAAAGCAGACTGGACCGTCCGCCCAGTTCGATACGGATGCAGCCGGAACGGATCGGGTCGACCGGCTGGGCAGGCAGAATCACATAAAAAGTACGGGAATTCATCCGGTAAGACACAATCGCTTCGGGAGCCTGAGCGGCCACGGTCCATTCTCCGTTCCCCGGATTCACCTGTACGGAACGGACCCCACGGACCGTCAGTCTCATCTCATTCAGTTCCTGTTCCGAATAGCCGTCTCCTTCGCTGATGACGATACGGAGGCGCGACATCGCGTGACTGAAATGCAGGTCGACTCTTTCCTTATACCCTGCCTCTGCAGTAGCCCACAACAGGTCGGCCGCTTCCAGACTGTCCTTGGGAGCCTGGTCCGAAGGTACCGTATGCATCCAGCTTTCCCGACTCATCTTTCCGGATGCAGCCGGATAAAAAGCAGTAAACCGTACCGTCCCTGCCTGTAAGTCTTCCCAGGTAAGCGGACTGTTCCAGCGGTTTTGCTCCAGCCACAATCTGCTGACTTTCCGCATTCCGGTTCCGGCAAAAGCCAGTACCGACAGGCTGTCTCCTTCCGTAAAACGGCCGTTCCCGGCCTCATCCAGGGAAATACGACTGTTTCCGGTATTCTCCCACACTATGTTCCACTCTACGGCTGCTCCTTCCGTGCGTTCGGCAAGGGCAGCACTTTCTTCCTTCTGACAAGCCATCAGTCCCACCAGTCCTGCAGCCATCACAGCTATCCATCCTTTTTTTCTCATTTCATTCAACGCTTGTTATATGAAAAACAATAAAATAACCGGATTTGTTTTTCACGGAAGCATAAAGAAAATGAACATCTGCCGATTTTATCCGCTCCCTCCGTTTCCTGCGCATCTCAGGTCTTTTCCGGCAAGCCTTCTCCCGGGCCGATAAAAAGTCTGCATCCTTTCTCATATATATGCAGGTTTTACGCAACCGGGAGACCCCAAGACCCATCCGGGAGATGATTTACAAAAAATTATACATCGGAACGGAATTACTGATGAGATGAAGGCAACCGTTTTTCCTGAATTTTCTATATCTTTGGATAAGATAGGATGGCCCCGGCAAGACCGCATCCGAAAACCGGATTTCCAGTGCCTCTCCCCGGCTTCCATCGTTTTGTATAAGCAACCAACCACAGTCTTACTATGATACGATTTTTTTTATTTGTGATATTGCTTCTCTTGCACACTGGCATATGCGCACAACTGACGTTGAAGGAATGCCAGGAAGCAGCCCATGACAATTATCCGCAGGCCAGGCAGTACCAGCTGATTCAGCTCGCCGAGGAATATTCACTGCAGAATGTCCGGAAAAGAAACTTACCTCAAATCAGTCTCAGCGGAAAGGTCTCCTGGCAAAGCGAGGCCACGACCTTCCCGTTTGAAATTCCGGGTACCGGCATGAAAGGACTTCCGAAAGACCAGTATCAGGTCTTGGCTGAAGTCAGACAGACCCTCTGGGACGGAGGGCAGACTCACTATCAGAAACAGCAGGTACGGGCCGAAACGGAAGAAAAGGAACGGCAGCTCGACGTCAGCATGTATGCCCTGAACGACCGGGTGAACCAGGTTTTCTTCGGCATCCTGTTGCTGGAGGAACAGCTCAGGCAAAACGACCTGCTCCGGAAGGATCTGGAACGGAACCTTCGTGACATCGGTACTTATCAGCAGAACGGGCTGGCCAACGAGACGGATGCCGATGCGGTACAGGCAGAAATACTGCAGGTCGGACAGCAGCGCCAACAGTTGCTGTCCAACCGAAGGGCCTATCTTCGGATGCTTTCCCTGCTTACGGGAAAGGAACTGGGCGAAGATACGGTACTGGAACAGCCCATCGCAGATGACGGATGGGATGCCGCCATCATCCGGCGACCGGAACTCGAGTGGTACAGGGCGCAGGAACAGCAGATAGAGGTTCAGAAGAAACGGTTGAAAAGCAATTACATGCCACAGTTCGGTCTGTTTGCCCAGGCTGCCTACGGCAATCCGGGACTCGACCTGTTCAAGGATAAGTTCAGGACGTATGGCATGGCCGGTATCCGGTTTACGTGGAACTTCGGCTCACTCTACACACTGAAAGACGACAAACGGAACCTGGAGACCCGCCGGAAGATGGTAGATACCGAGCGGGAACTGTTCCTCTTTCATACACGCCTCCAGCTGATCGGCCAGCAGGAGCGCATCCGGACACTACGGATGCAGCTGCAGGAGGACGACGAAATCATCCGGCTGCGCACCCGCATCCGCAAGGCAGCGGAAATCAAGGTGGCCAACGGCACACTGAGCGTCACCGAAATGCTGCGGGAACTTACGGCCGAGAGTCTGGCACGGCAGACGAAGGCACAACATGAGATGGAACTGCTCATGGAACAATTCAACATGAAACAACTGACCAATTAATTTATCGCCTTATGAACATCAGGATAGGGTTATTGGCAGGAATTGCGGTACTGACTGCCTGCCATACGGAAAAAGAGTTTGACGCCACCGGGGTATTTGAAGCTACGGAAATCATCGTCTCGGCCGAAGGAAACGGCAAGATTCTCTCACTGGACGTGGAAGAAGGAAGCCGGCTGGAAGCCCGGGAGGAAGTGGGAGTCATCGATACCCTCCAGCTTTTTCTCAAGAAATGCCAGCTGGAGGCCAGCATGAAGTCGGTAGGGCATCAGCGGCCGGATATCAGCAAACAGATTGCTGCCACCCAGGCGCAGATTGCTACGGCCGAACGGGAACGGAACCGGGTGGAAAGACTGCTGGAGGCCCAGGCAGCCAACCAGAAGCAGTTGGACGACTGGGACAGCCAGCTGAGTGTCTTACACAAACAACTGGAAGCCCAGCTTTCTTCCCTGAGTCATACGACCAGCAGTCTGACAGCCCAGGAATCCTCCATTGCCATTCAAATCACACAGACCGATGACCTGCTGAAAAAATGCCACATCACGGCCCCGATTGACGGAACGGTACTGGCCAAGTATGCCGAAGCCGGGGAACTGGCCAGTGTAGGAAAACCGTTGTTCAAAATCGCCGATACCGAGCACCTGTACCTGCGGGCTTATGTCACCTCCCTGCAGCTCTCGGAAATCCAGTTGGGCAAGACCGTCAAGGTGTACGCCGATTTCGGGGACAAGCAACTGGCAGAGTTTCCGGGAGTCGTATCCTGGATAGCCGACCAGGCCGAATTCACCCCCAAGACCATCCTGACCGATGACGAACGGGCCAACCTGGTATATGCCGTAAAAATCGCCCTGACCAACGACGGAACCATCAAGCTGGGCATGTACGGCAAAGTCAAATTCTGAATCGTCTGAACTTACAGCCACAAAGCAATGGAAGACATACTTCACATCCAAGGGATAAGCAAGCATTACGGAAAGGTAACGGCATTACAGGAAATTGCCTTTCAGGTTTCTCCGGGAGAAATCTTCGGACTCATCGGTCCGGACGGAGCAGGAAAAAGTACGCTGTTCCGCATCCTGGCCACCTTACTGCTCCCCGATACCGGGGACGGAAAGGTACTGGGCTTCGACCTGAAAAAAGAGTACCGCCACATCCGACGGCACATCGGATACATGCCCGGACGCTTTTCGCTTTACCAGGACTTGACGGTGGAAGAAAACCTGCATTTCTACGCGACCTTGTTTCAGACAACGGTCGAGGCACATTACGAACAGATACGGGCCATCTACGAGCAAATCGCTCCGTTCCGGGACCGGAGAGCCGGGGCGCTTTCGGGAGGGATGAAACAGAAACTGGCTTTGTGCTGTGCCCTGGTACATGCGCCCAAACTGCTCCTGCTGGATGAACCCACTACGGGAGTGGATCCCGTTTCCCGACAGGAGTTCTGGGACATACTGAAGACACTGGCACGGGAAGGAATCACCATTATCGTCTCCACTCCTTTCATGGACGAGGCACTGCGGTGCGACCGTACCGCTTTCCTGTATGAGGGGCGCATACGGGGCATCGACCGCCCGGAAGTCATCCTGAAACAGTTCAGCGACATCCTATGCCCCTCCGGTCTGGAGCGCAACCCTTCTTCCGGGAAATCGGCCCCCATTATCCAGGTCGACCGGCTGGTCAAGCGTTTCGGCGACTTTACGGCTGTCGACCACATCTCCTTCCAGGTCAACCGGGGAGAAATCTTCGGTTTTCTGGGTGCCAACGGAGCCGGAAAGACCACTGCCATGAGAATACTCTGCGGACTGAGTCTGCCCACCGAGGGGACGGCCACGGTAATGGGATACGATGTCCGGACACAAAGCGAACAGATCAAACGGAACATCGGATACATGAGTCAGAAGTTCTCACTGTACGAAGACCTGACCGTAGCCGAAAACGTACGGCTCTTCGGAGGCATCTACGGGATTCCTGAAAAAGAGATTGCCCCGAGAACGGAAGCGATGTTGAAGCGTATCGGACTGGAGAAGGAACAAAAGACGAGGGTGCACGACCTGCCTCTGGGATGGAAGCAGCGACTGGCATTTTCAGTAGCCATCTTCCACCGGCCGCAACTGGTTTTCCTGGATGAGCCGACCGGAGGCGTGGATCCGGCAACCCGGAAACAGTTCTGGGAACTCATCTATCAGGCAGCCGACCAGGGCATCACCGTCTTCGTCACCACACACTACATGGACGAGGCGGAATACTGCGACCGGATATCCATGATGGTGGACGGACAAATCCGGGCACTGGACACTCCAGAGGCCCTGAAGCAGCAATTCGGTGCCCGGAACATGGACGAGGTATTCCGCAGGCTGGCAAGGGAATCGACCCGGCAAACCTAAAAAGGCATTCCCATGAAGGACAATTCGGAATACTGCCTTCCACATCAGTAGTACCACAGAGAAGAAAAAGATATTCGACTGAAACCGCCTTCCGCAGGCCATTCAGAAACCCAACAGATTATATGACCGCATCATGAAACAGTTTATTGCATTTATCCGGAAAGAATTCTATCACATCCTGCGCGACCGGCGTACGATGCTGATCCTGATCGGTATGCCCGTTGTACAGATTATCCTGTTCGGCTTCGCCATCTCCACCGAGGTTCGCGATGTGAAGACGGCCGTGCTCATCTCTTCTTCCTTTCCCGATTGCCAGAAGATGGTAGAACGCCTGGATGCCAGTGAATATTTCTCTGTAGAGTACGTCGTACATTCTCCCCGGGAGATACAGGAACTGATGAAGAAGAACCGCATCGAACTGGCTGTCTGTTTCTCGGACAATCTCCATCAGGCAGACTTCCGGTCGTACCCGGTCCAGGTGATTGCCGATGCAACCGACCCCAATCAGGCCGTCAGCCGCAGCAGTTATGCCACTGCCATCCTCCTGCAAGCCATCGGAAGCCTGAAAACCGCCGGCAGTCCGACCACCCTTCAGGCTACGCCTCCGGTCACCCTATACAGCAAACTGCTGTACAACCCGCAGATGAAAAGTGCCTACCAGTTTGTTCCCGGTGTCATGGGTCTGATCCTGATGCTGCTTTGTGCCATGATGACCTCCGTTTCCATCGTCAGAGAAAAAGAAACCGGTACGATGGAAGTGCTGCTGGTTTCTCCCATGCCGCCCCTGGGCATCATACTTGCCAAGAGCGTGCCTTACCTGATTCTCTCCCTGGTCAACCTGGCCACCATCCTGATATTGTCCGTCTACGTGCTCGACGTGCCGATTGCCGGCAGTCTGACTGCCCTGATTGCCGTATCCCTACTGTTCATCTTCGTCTCCCTGGCACTCGGACTGTTTATCTCCTGCCTGACGCACACACAGATTGCTGCCCTACTGATTTCGGCCATGGTACTCATGCTGCCTACCATCCTGCTGTGCGGCATCATCTTTCCGATTGAAAGCATGCCCCTCCTGCTGCAAGGCCTCTCCTGCCTGATTCCGGCCCGGTGGTACGTCGACATCGTACGCCGTCTGATGATTGAAGGAGTCCCCATCAGCTACCTGTGGCAGGAAATCTCCATCCTTATTCTCATGGGCATCGCCCTCATTGCACTGACTACCCGAAAATTCAACGACCGACTGGAATAACCTCAAGCAACCTCCGCCATGATATTACGTTACCTGATAGAAAAAGAATTCAAACAAATGCGGCGCAACAGTTTCCTGCCCCGCCTCATCCTGGCTTTCCCGTGCATCATCATGCTGGTCATGCCCTGGGCGGCCACACTGGAAATCGAGAATATGAGACTTGCCATCATCGACAACGACCACAGTACGGTCTCCTGGCAACTCATACAGCGTTTCGATGCTTCCCGCTATTTTGAACTGACCGGTATCTTCGCCTCCTACTCCCAGGGAATGGAAAGCATGAGAAGAAGCCGGACAGACATACTGCTCGAAATCCCTCAGGGCTTCGAGAAAGCACAGGTTTGCGGTCAGAAGCCCTCCGTACAGGTCACCCTCAATGCCGTAAACGGAATGAAAGGAGGACTGGGCAACTCGTACATCCAGCAGATTCTGAACGGGCAGCCTCAGCCCGTCACCCTGCAGTATCTGTTCAACCCGCACCTGAACTATAAACTATTCATGATTCCGGCCCTGATGACCATGCTGCTGCTCATGTTCTGTGCCTTCCTTCCGGCCCTGAATGTCGTCAGCGAAAAAGAAACCGGCACCATCGAACAGATCAATGTCACTCCCGTGAGCCGTTTTACCTTCATACTGGCCAAGATACTTCCTTACTGGAGCGTGGGATTCGTCGTGCTCAATCTCTGCATCCTTCTTTCCTGGCTCATTTACGGCATCACTCCCGCCGGAAGCCTCCTTACCATCTACCTGGCCGCACTGGTGTTCGGACTGGTCATGTCCGGAATGGGACTCGTCATCTCCAACTATTCCTCGAACATGCAGCAGGCCATGCTGGTCATGTGGTTCTGCCTGCTCACGTTCGTGCTCATGAGCGGACTCTTTACTCCCATCAGCAGCATGCCCGACTGGGCACAATACCTTACCTATATCAATCCGCTCCGCTATTTTATGGAAATCATGCGCATGGTCTACCTGAAAGGAAGCAGCCTGTCCGATATCCTTCTCCCCATCTCTGTATTAAGCTTTTTCGCAGTCGTACTCTACGGATGGGCCATACTCAGCTACCGGAAACAAAAATAAAGGGCACTTATTATTATATAATATTTAACATTTCCGGAACACAATCCTATTGTTTTATTCGTATATTTGAAAAACACGAACTTTAAAACGTAAATATTATGAACGCAAATCCAGTTTTCAATTTACACATCCCGACACGAATCCTGTTCGGATGTGGAGAAATCAAGAAATTAGCCACCGAGACTTTACCGGGAAAGAAAGCTATGATTGTCATTTCTGCTGGAACCTCTATGAAAAAATATGGCTACCTAGATAAAGTAATCGGGTTACTGGTCGAAAACGACGTAGCGGCTATTGTATATGACAAGATATTACCCAACCCTATCAAGGCACATGTCATGGAGGCTGCAGCCATCTGCAGGGAACAAGGATGCGACTTCATAATCGGACTGGGAGGAGGAAGCTCCATCGATTCGGCCAAGGCAATTGCCGTAATGGCCTGCAACGAAGGTGACTTCTGGAATTACGTAACCGGAGGAAGCGGAAAGGGACGCCCCATCAGCAAGGCACTGCCGGTGGTTGCCATTCCTACCACTGCCGGAACAGGTACCGAAGCCGACCCGTGGGCAGTGATTACCCACGAGGAAAAACAGGAGAAAATCGGTTTTGGAAATATCCATACCTTCCCGGCACTTTCCATCATCGATCCGGAACTGATGGTATCCATCCCTCCTCACCTGACAGCCTATCAGGGATTTGATGCCTTCTTCCATGCGGCAGAAGGTTTCATTGCCAACTGTGCCACCCCTATCAGCGACCTTTATGCACTCGAAGCCATCCGTCTGCTGGCCAAATACCTTCCGGTAGCTGTCAACGACGGAAAGAACCTGAAGGCCAGAGCCAAGGTAGCATGGGCCAGCACGCTTGCGGGACTGGTAGAATCGACTTCCAGCTGTACTTCCGAACATTCACTGGAACATGCCATGAGTGCCTATTATCCGGCATTGCCCCACGGCGCCGGACTGATTTCCATCAGTCTTGCCTACTTTGAGACTTTCCGCAACGACTGTATGAAACGCTACATGAAGATGGCGGAAGTCATGACCCAGAAGAAGAGCAACCGTCCGAGCGACTTCATCGATGCCCTTGCAAAGATGCAGAAGGAATGTCACGTAGAAGACCTTCACCTCAGCGAATGGGGCATCAAGGCCGAAGACCTGCCTCAGATGGTACAGAACGCCAGAGAAACCATGGGTGGACTGTTCACCCTCGACCCGCGTCCGCTGACCGACGAAGAAGCACTGGCTATCTACCAGAAATCATTCAAATAAATTAGGTTATAATCCTCATCAAGCCCCGGTCCTTCTCCTGAAGCCCGGGGCTTTCCGTTTTCCATAATTTTCCTTACATTTGCAGCATGGAGACCACACACACAATGAATCACATCATCAGCCACATGACTTCCTTATGCCCCATTTCGGAGCAGACCCTCGCTATCCTGAAAAGCCATCTTACCTGCTGTCATTTTCCCAAGCGATACCAGCTGATCCAGGCCGGAAGATACTGCAAATACGCATACTTCCTGGAAAAAGGCATCACACGCTCCTTCTGGCTGGTAGACGGAGAGGAAATCACGACCTCCTTTTCCTGCGAGGGAGGAATTGTATTCAGCATGGACGAACTGTATTACGGGAAAAAAAGCGAAGAATATGTAGAGACCCTGGAAGAAGTCGAAGTCTACCGGATTGCCCTTACCGACCTGATCCACCTGTTCGAGACCAATCTTGAAATATGCAACTGGGGAAGAATCATCCACCAGAACGAATACCGGAGACTGCACCGCAGCCACAAGGAACGGCTCACCCTCCCCGCCAAGGCCCGCTATGAAGCCTTCCGGGAACAGTTTCCCGATGTCTGCCAGCGCGCCAACCTGAGCTATATCGCCTCTTACCTGGGCATCACACTCTCTACCCTGAGCCGCATCCGTGCCGCCGACTGATTTCCGGAAGGTCCTCCTGCGAATTTGACATAGGACAAGTTTTTACGGCGAAAGTTTTTATAGTTTTGCGCCAAAACTGATTCATTCATTTTAAACTTACAACCTATGTCTCATACCACACTCACGTCATCGGCCGCCTTTGCCGATACCAAACCCCATTACGCCATTCTCGACGGCCTGCGGGGAGTCGCCGCCCTGATGGTGCTGATTTACCATTTCTTTGAAGCATTTGCCACCAGTCCCCTCGACCAGCGGTGCAACCACGGATACCTTGCCGTACAGTTTTTCTTCATCCTTTCCGGCTTCGTCATCGGATATGCATACGACGACCGGTGGGGAAGAATGAGTACCGCCGAATTTTTCAAGCGCCGCCTCATCCGTCTCCATCCGATGGTTTTTATCGGAATCGTGTTCGGTATCCTTTCTTTTCTGATACAGGGAAGCACACAGTGGGACGGTACCCCCATCTCCCTCAGTTGGGTATTGCTCGCAGGACTGTGTACGCTGTTCATGATTCCGGCTGCTCCCGGAAACCGGATTGAAATCCGGGGCAACGGCGAACTCTTCCCCCTCAACGGCCCCTACTGGTCGCTGTTCATCGAATACATCGGCAACATTATTTATGCCCTTATCCTGCGCCGCCTTCCCCGGAAAGCCTTGAAATACGTCGTCCTGCTTACCGGCCTGGGAGTGGCCGTCTATGCCATCGGCAACGGTTCGGGATACGGACATCTCGGAGTCGGCTGGACCCTCGCCAACCACTATGTAGCGGGAGGAATCCTGTGCATGATGTTCTGCTTCTCTGTCGGCATCTGGATGTCGCGCGTTTTCAAGCCGCGTCCTGTCCGCGGCGGATTCTGGATCTGCAGCCTGAGCCTCATCGTGCTGGTAGCCCTGCCCCACTGGGGAACCGCCGATACCCCTTGGATCAACGGCATCTACGACACCCTGTGCGTAACCCTCCTGTTCCCGGTGATCGTATGGACAGGTGCTTCCTCCCTGACCAGCGACTCGCTGTCGACACGCATCTGTAAATTCTGCGGAGACATTTCCTATCCCGTATATGTCATCCACTATCCCTCGATGTATCTCTTCTACTCATGGGTATGGAACAATCAGATTCCCTTCTCCCAGGCATTGCCCGTTGGAGCGGGAGTCATCCTCGGAAACATCCTGCTGGCATACCTGCTGCTGAAAATATACGATGAGCCGGTACGCAAATACCTGGCAAGAAAATTCCTCCGCTAGGTCTTTTCATACATCAGGCCGTATCCTTGCACTGAAGGATACGGCCTGCCTGTTTATCCGTCTTACTTCTTCGACAAATCTTCCAGTGATTTTCCTTCGTACTTGCAGATTGCCTCTTTGTAATCGGAAGGAATCTCCACCGGTTCTTTCGTAGAGATGTCATAGCCCACCAGTACCGTGCGGCACTGGCATTTGATCATGCCGTCACGACGGTCCACCGCCCGCTGCAGGAGTGTAAAACTCTTGTTGCCCAGATGCACCACCGTTGTCTCTATCGCCAGGTCGTCCGAAAAAAATACCGGAGCCAGAAAATCAGCATTGATATTGGCCACCACTACCGCAAACTTTCTCCAGTCGTGTTCTCCGAACACATCCCTGAAATACGACGTCTTGGCCAGGTCGTACAGGGAGAAATACACCGAGTTGTTCATATGACCAAACTGGTCTACATCGCTGAAGCGGATCTGTATCGGAATGATATGCCGGAAACTTATTTCATCTGCCATAATTAGATTGATTAATTTTACTTCCAAAGATACATCTTTTATCATCATACATAAGTCTGTCGCCGTTTTTTTTCTTACTTTTGTCGCATTATTACAGAAATCTGTCAACAACAAAATTTAAAACAGGATGAAAAAGAATTACAGTAGAGAAACGCTCTGCGTACAAGCGGGATGGACTCCGAAAAAAGGAGAACCCAGGGTATTGCCCATTTACCAAAGTACGACCTTCAAATATGACAACAGTGAACAGATGGCACGTCTGTTCGACCTGGAAGAAAGCGGTTATTTTTATACCCGTCTGCAGAACCCTACCAACGATGCGGTAGCTTCCAAAATCGCCGCACTCGAAGGAGGAGTGGCTGCCATGCTGACCTCTTCGGGACAGGCTGCCAATTTCTATGCCGTACTGAACCTGTGTGAGAGCGGAGACCACTTCGTATGCGCCTCAACCATCTACGGAGGCACATTCAACCTGTTCGCCGTTACCATGAAGAAGATGGGCATCGACTGTACCTTCATCGATGCTGACGCTTCGGAAGAAGAAATCGGCAAGGCATTCCGTCCCAACACCAAATGCCTCTTCGGTGAAACCATCTCCAACCCCAGCATCAATGTCCTGGATATCGAGAAATTCGCACGCATCGCCCACAGCCACGGTGTGCCCTTGATTGTGGACAATACCTTTGCCACTCCGATCAACTGCCGCCCGTTCCAGTGGGGAGCCGATATCGTGACTCACTCTACCACCAAATACATGGACGGTCATGCGACCTGTGTGGGAGGTGCCATTGTCGACAGCGGCAACTTCGACTGGGAAGCCCATGCCGACAAGTTCCCCGGACTGACCCGTCCCGACGAGTCTTACCACGGACTGACCTATACCAAGGCTTTTGGAAAAATGGCCTATATCACCAAAGCTACGGCACAGCTGATGCGCGACCTGGGCTCCATCCAGTCGCCTGAGAATGCCTTCCTCCTGAACCTGGGACTGGAAACGCTTCACCTGCGTATGCCGCGCCACTGTGAGAATGCACAGCGCATCGCAGAATGGCTGGAGGCCAATCCGAAAGTGAAATGGGTAAACTACTGCGGACTGAAGAGCAGCAAATACTACGAACTGGCACAGAAATACATGCCCAACGGTTCTTGCGGTGTAATCGCCTTCGGTCTGAACGGTACCCGCGAAGAAACCATCCGCTTCATGGACAGCCTGAAACTGGCATGCATCGTCACCCATGTGGCCGATGCCCGCACCTGTGTGCTTCACCCAGCCAGCCATACCCACCGCCAGCTCACTGATGAGCAGCTCATCGAAGCCGGAGTGGCTCCCGACCTGATCCGTCTGTCGGTAGGTATCGAAAACGTAGACGATATCATCTCCGACCTGGAACAGGCATTGGAACAGATTTAATCCGATGATCTATTCATAACTTATCGGTTACCGAAGCCGGACCGTGCAGCCTCAACGCAGCACGGTCCGGCTTCTTCATTTTCGTCCTTCCGTTTTTTTTATTACATTTGCCAAAAGGAGTAATCTCTAGACTAAAAACGATATCTAAACTAAAAAACGCAATGAAAGAAAACGTTAACCAGAAGCTGCGAACCGTCAGCTACACACTCTCAGGCATCTTGCTGAGTTGTGCCCTATCTTCACCGGCATCTGCAGCCAATGAATCACTGCCCTACTGGAAAGACATCCAGACCGTATCCGTCAACCGGGAGGCTCCCCGTTCTGCCTTCATGACCTATGCCGACAAGGAACAGGCCATGACCGGCAAATACGAGAACAGCCCTTACTACCAGCTGCTGAACGGTACCTGGAAATTCTACTACACCGATTCGTACCTGAACCTTCCGGCCGACATCACTTCTTCCGACGGAGGAAACGTAACCTGGCACGACATCAAGGTTCCGGGAAACTGGGAAGTACAGGGATACGGAACCGCCATCTATACCAACCACGGGTATGAGTTCCAGCCCCGCAATCCGCAACCGCCGCAACTTCCCGAGCAGACACCCGTAGGCGTTTACCGCCGCACCCTCAGTCTGCCGGCCGACTGGGAAGGCAGAGACATCTACCTGCACATCGCCGGTGCCAAGTCGGGATGCTACGTCTACCTGAACGGAAAGGAAGTCGGCTACAACGAAGATTCCAAGAATCCGGCAGAATACCTTATCAACGATTACCTGAAAGAAGGCGAAAACGTACTGACCCTGAAAATTTTCCGCTGGAGCACCGGCTCATACCTGGAATGTCAGGACTTCTGGCGCATGAGCGGCATTGAGCGCGATGTCTTTGTCTACTCGCAGCCCAAGGCTTCGGTGCAGGACTTCCGCATCACCTCTACCCTCGACGATACTTACCGTGACGGTATCTTCCGCCTGCAGATGGAACTGAAGAACCACCATCCGAACCCGGCCGACCTTCGCGTAAGCTACGAACTGCTCGATGCCAAGGGAACCACCGTGGCACAGGAAGAAAAGCAGGTAAGTCTTCCGGGCAATACTCCCCAGACACCGGTACAGTTTGCTGCCGACCTGAAAGAGGTACAGACATGGACTTCGGAACATCCCAACCTGTACCGGCTCCTTATGACGGTGAAAGAAAACGGAAAGACAACCGAAGTCATCCCCTACCACGTAGGTTTCCGCCGGATTGAAATCAAGGAAATCGACCAGAAGGCCGCAAACGGCAAGAACTACGTAGTGTTGCTCGTCAACGGACAGCCTATCAAACTGAAGGGAGTCAATATCCACGAGCACAATCCGCTGACCGGACACTACGTTACGGAAGAGCTGATGCGCAAGGACTTCGAACTGATGAAACGTCATAACATCAACACCGTCCGTCTCTGCCATTATCCGCAGGACCGCCGTTTCTACGAACTGTGCGACGAATACGGACTGTACGTATACGACGAGGCCAACATCGAGAGCCACGGTATGTATTACGAACTGCGCAAGGGAGGTACGCTGGGCAACAACCCCGAATGGCTGAAGCCGCACATGTACCGCATCGAGAATATGTTTGAACGCAACAAGAACTACCCTTCTGTCACCTTCTGGTCGCTGGGTAACGAAGCCGGAAACGGATATAACTTCTACCAGGCTTATCTTTGGCTGAAGGAAGCCGACAAGCAACTGATGGACCGCCCCGTAAACTACGAGCGGGCTCAGTGGGAATGGAACTCGGACATGTATGTACCGCAATACCCCGGAGCTGCCTGGCTGGAAAAGACGGGCCGGATGGGTACCGACCGTCCGGTAGCGCCTTCGGAATATGCTCATGCCATGGGAAACTCTACCGGAAGCCTTTGGGACCAGTGGAAGGCCATTTATAAATACCCGAACCTCCAGGGAGGATACATCTGGGACTGGGTAGACCAGGGCCTGGAAGTCACCGATGAGAACGGAAAGAAATACTGGGCTTACGGAGGCGACTTCGGAACCAACATGCCGAGTGACGGCAACTTCTGCTGCAACGGTATCGTCAGTCCCGACCGTACTCCGCACCCGGCCATGAACGAGGTGAAATATGCACACCAGAATGTCGGATTCCGTGCCGTCAACCTCGAAACGGGAGAGTTTGAAGTAGAGAACCGCTTCTACTTTACCAACCTGAACCGCTACAAGCTGACGTGGGAGGTGAAGGCCAATGACAAGGTGGTGCGCCGCCGTGCCATGACGCTCGACCTGGCTCCGCAGCAGAAGCAGACCGTACGCGTTGACGTCAGCGGACTGAAGCCGAAGGCAGAGACCGAATATTTCGTCAATTTCCAGGTATACACCACTCAGGAAGAGCCGCTGATACCGGCCGGATACGAAATTGCACACGACCAGTTCCGCCTCCCGGTAGAAAGCGGAGCCCGTACCTTCCGCACTGCCGGACCGCAGTTGAGCTGCAGTGAACAGGGAGACCTGCTTACCGTACAGTCCTCACAGGTTACCTTCACCTTCGACAAGGCCAAAGGAATGGTGATCTCCTACAAGGTGAAAGGCACCGAATATTTTGAAGACGGATTCGGTATCCAGCCCAACTTCTGGCGGGCTCCGAACGACAACGACTACGGCAGTCAGATGCCTCGCCGCCTGCAAATCTGGAAGCAGTCGAGCAAGAACTTCAATGTAGTGGATGCCTCCCTGCAGATGGACGGAAAAGATGCCGTACTGAAGGCTACTTACCTGCTGGCAGCCGGCAACCTGTACCTGGCTACGTACCGGATTCATCCGTCGGGCGTGGTGAAAGCCGACTATACATTTACCTCTACTGAGATGAAGGCCGCCGAGACAGAAGCTTCGGAAGCTACCCTGAAGGCCACCTTTACTCCCGGCAATGAGGCTATTCGCAAGGAAAGTTCCAAACTCGTGGTTCCGAGAATCGGTATCCGTTTCCGCATTCCGGCTGCCATGAATCAGGTAACTTACTTCGGACGCGGACCGGAAGAAAACTACTGCGACCGCAACAACGGTACACGGGTTGGTCTCTACCGCAACACTGCCGACGAAATGTACTTCCCGTATGTACGTCCGCAGGAAAACGGACACCACACGGACACCCGCTGGCTGAAACTGGAAAAGAAAGGCGGCAAAGGACTGGCACTCTATGCCGACCTGCCCTTCGGATTCAATGCCCTCCGCAACGCTGTGGAAGATTTTGACGGAGAAGAAGCCGTTCACAGAGATTACCAGTGGAACAACCGGGATGCAGAAGAACTGAAGCACGACGTCCGTACGGCCCGCAACATCAAGCCGAGACAGACACACATCAACGACATCGTACCTCAGAATTTCGTAGAGGTCTGTGTAGACATGAAGCAGATGGGACTCGGCGGTTACGACAGCTGGGGGGCTATTCCCGATCCTCAATACCTGATTCCGGCCAACCAGGAATACCGTTGGGGATTCACCCTGGTACCGATGTAAAACCGGCAGACCGATGAACGATCATAAGTACCGGCAGGCAGTCCGGTGACCGACTGCTGCCGGCTCATACAGAAGCGCCGTATCACTCCCGCTAACCGGGCGATGATACGGCGCTTTCCGTTGCCGGGAAGACAGGGTATTACGGTCTTTTTTCCTTCGCATAATTTACATCATTCCCTTTCATAGAATATCATTCTCCAACCTCCGTGCGCGGGTCGTGCAACCTACGTATGAAAGTCGGAAAACCCGGCACCGGAGGTTGTACAACCCCCAATGCCGGGTTTCAGAAAAGATCTTCCTCTTCCGGAAAATCCATCATGGTATTTTTCTTTTCCGATTACAGGTTCAGCCAGACTTCCGGATTCAGCTTTGCCGTTTCCTTCCGCAACTGGAAATGCAGGACCGTATCCCCGGCCTTGTCCGTATTCACCTGTCCGATGACATCCCCTGTCTTCAGGATACTTCCCTTCTTGATCAGCACCGAACTCAGGTTGCAGTACACCGAAATATAACTGCCGTGACGGACCAGTACATTCGCCAGACCGTTGTACTGGAAAATGGCCGAAACCTCTCCGTCGAAAATCGCACGGGCCTGAGCCCCCGGTTTCCCCTTCAGGTCAATTCCCTTATTGTCCAGACGAACGTTACGGAGCACCTGATACTGCCCGTAGCGGCCCACCAGCACATAAGGTCCGGTAATCGGCACCGGCAACCTTCCTTTGTTCTGTTCGAAGACTCCCGACAGACGGCGGCTCTCCGCTCCCCCACGGAAACGGTCCACCTGCCCCTTCGGTGCCGGCTGAGCCGGTTTTCCTTCCTCCTTCCGGGACTGTCCAGCCTTCTTCCGCTCAGCAGCCTCACGCTTCCGGGCCTCTTCTTCCCGCTTGCGCGCCTGCTCAATCTCTATTTCAATCAGACGGTCGATCTGGGCATTCAGCCGTTCAGCCGACTGCCGCTTCTTCTTGATTTCCGCCTGTATCGTCCACTGCTTCTTCTGCAAGGAAGCCAGCAAGTCCTTCCGCTCCTTTTCCTGCGCCTCCAGTTTCTTGCGTTCGTTTTCTCCCTGCTTCAGCATCTCCTCCTTGGCACGCTGGCTCTCCTGCAGCGTCCGCTGCTTCTCCTGCACCTGCTCCTGCTTGCGCACCAGCTGGGCAGCCTGCAGCCGCTGATAATCGGCATACTCACGCACATAGCGCAGACGGCGGTAAATCTGACTCAGGTTATCGGCAGAAAAAATAAACATCAGCTTCTCCTGCACCGACTTGTTGCGGTACATGTAATTGACCGACTTCTCATACCGTTTCTTCTTCTCGGCCAGTTCCGCCTGCAACTTCTTCAGTTCGGCCTGTACCCGCCCGATTTCCCGCTGAATGACCTGCACATCGCGTTCCACCGCTGCCAGGTACTTCTTACGCTCCTCTATCTGCCCCGACAGCAAAGCCAGGTTGTTCAACTGACTGCTGACATCCTTCTTGGTAGACTGCAGCAGCGACTCCGACTCGGCAATCTGCTTCTGCAGCTCTACGTGCTGCTTCTCCAGTTCCCGAATCTTGCGCGTACTCTGTGCATGTACTCCCCACGCACACAGACACAGACAGATTATGCTGATTATTCTTTTCATTTGATAAACATCTTCAACAACTCCTGAAGCGAAATCTGCTTATAGCGTGACGATACCTCCGAAACCGTATCCCAGTCGCCTCCGGTTGACAAACGCGAAAAATCCATATTCAGACTGGTCGGAGAGGAACTTCCCTCGAGTACCACCTGCATGTGAGCAGGAAAGCGCCGTGCCCCCAGCGGTTCAAAACGGTCGTACTTCCAGTTCAGGGCATAAGGAAGCCCCGCTACCCCCACATGCGTCTCCAGCAGCGAACCGTCGGCAGCAGAAGTACGGAAACGATACGAAAACTGTTTGGAAGTCTTGGCACGGATGACCGCATCCTCCCCTTCGGTCTGCACAAAGAAATACCTGGCATCCCCAGTTTCCAGCTGCAGCTTTCCCGGGAAGAAAATCTCATTCAGGAAAAGCGACTGCAAGACATTGAAACTCAGGTCTACCTGCCACGAGTTACGGATTTCCTCGAACGAAGCCTGTACATACCGCTTGTTGATGCGGTCGATAGCCAGCAAGCCCTCCGGAGTAATGTCCAGACGAGCCACCTCGATCCCCAGCAGCGGTGCCACCGACAGACGGATCAGCTCCCCCTTCTTCAGCCGCATCGTTGCATTCACCTTCGTATTACCCTTCGCACCCAGGTCGAGCTGCAGCGCCACCTTTCCACTCAGCGTCTGCCACTCCGGCGACAGTTCAATCACCTTCTCCAGGTACGCCTCCCCGGTGAGTCCCCCCACCATCGGTTCTCTTCCCGCTTTCCGCGAAGCCGTACAGGCTGCCATTCCTACGGCAACCAGTACCCACACCATATGTCGGATTATCCTTCTCATTCAGCCACGTATTTTTTCAATGCAATTTTCCGTTTCAGCCGCTTGATTTCCTGTTCCGTCGGCGGAGTCGAACCCTCTTCCTCCACCTTCATGCCATCGGCCTTCTTCCAGTATTCCAGGGCTTTTTCCTTCTCTCCCAGATGATAGTAGATATCACCGCAGTGCTCCACAATCACCCGGCTGGAATCACCCCCGTTGCGGAGCGCCTGATCAATATAAATCCGGGCCTCCGTATATTTTCCTTTCTCGAACAGAATCCAGGCATACGTATCCAGATAAGTCGCATTTTCGGGTTCCGCCTTCACCGTCCGGTAGCTCAGTTCCTCCGCCTTATCCAGCTGCTTGCGCTCCACCGAAAGGAAGTACGCATAATTGTTCATGGTTCCGATATTGTCCGGATTGTACACCAGCGAAGAATCGTAGGCCGCATACGCCTCGGCATGCATGTCCTTTGAATGATACATATCGCCCAGGATGGAATAAAAATCGGAAACCACATTCTTGTCACTCTTCTCGTTTACCTGACGGACTCCCTTCAGAAAGACATCCAGTGCCTGGTCCGTATCCTTCTTCTGGTAATACGCCAGTCCCAGATAATAATAAAACTCCAGTGCCTCCGGATTATACTGAAGAGCCGGACGGGCAATCTGAATCACATCGTCCAGGTTATTGTCGCGCAAGGCATAGCTCAGCAACTGCAGGCGGGCAGGCTTGTTCTCAGGGTCGAGGTCGAGCACCTGATGCAGCACCGGCACCGACTCCTTCTCCATCCGCTTGGTAACGAGATACTGCGCACAGAGCATGGCCATATCCGCATTGGGCTGCGGGCGTTTCAGAATCTCCCGGAACAGCGACACAATCTGCGTACTGTCCTTGTCGGTCTGTTCCGACTGCAGAATCATCTGACGCATGATTTCCATCTTGGTATCGGTCTGCACATTCTCGTTGACCAGAATCGTATCGAGCTGCAGGTGATACAGGCTGTCCTGCCCGGTTTTCTGATAGTAAGAAGCCAGCGAAAGCAAGGCCGGCGCATACCCCGGTTCCTCCTTCAGGATATGCCGGTAGATGTCATAAGCCTCCTGCGGCTTCTCGTTGTCGAGATAGACATCTCCCAGAATGGTCTGGTAACGCATGTCATAAGGATACTCCTTCGAAAGGTTCTCAATCTCGGTAAAGGCCTTCTCCTTCTGGTTCAGGTACAGGTACATCCGGAACTTCTCCATACTGATCTGTTCGGATTTTCCGTCGAGTTCTTCCAGCCGGTCGAGGGTATTCACCACCTGTTGATAACTCTTGGTCTGATTGTAAAGCTCAATCAGCGACATCAGCGGTTCCAATCGTGCCGGAAACTGATCGGCCATGTTTTCATATACGGTAATCGCCTTCGGGAAATCCCTCTTGCGCACGTAGAACGAAGCCAGTGTCTGCTTGTACCAGAAGTTCGACTGGTCGGACTGTACCGCCTGCTTCAACGCCTGTTCTCCCTTTTCCTCCTGTCCGAGGAACATATAGAACTGGGCGACCTCATACAATGCAGCCGCCGAAGCCGGATGAATATCGAGACAATGCTGATAAAGTTCGTACGCCGCATCGTACTTTCCCAGCTGCTTCATCCGGACAGCCTCCAGGAAATAATAATCGAACTTACGGCGAGCCTCGGGAGTCAGCGGATCACTTTCCGTCTGTACGGCCACTGCAGCGGCCGATTTCCGCGAACTGCCGCAGGAAGTCCATCCCAGCAGCATTCCGCATCCCATCAATATATATAATATCTTACGCATAACCTTCTTGCTTTAACCTACTCCGGTATGTCCGAAACCTCCGGCACCCCGCTGTGTCTCATCGAGTACCTCCACTTCCTGCCATTCGGTCTGCTCATAGCGGGCAATGACCATCTGTGCAATGCGTTCTCCGTCTTCTATCACAAAATCTTCGGAAGACAGGTTCACCATAATCACCCCGATCTCGCCTCTGTAGTCGGCATCGATGGTTCCCGGTGTATTCAGCAGAGTCACTCCCTTCTTCAGTGCCAGTCCGCTGCGCGGGCGGATCTGCGCTTCGTACCCCTCAGGTAACGCCATGTAAAGTCCGGTAGGCACCAGACAACGCTGCAAGGGTTTCAAGACCACAGGCTGGTCGAGATTGGCACGGAGGTCCATCCCCGCAGAAAAAGGAGTTGCATACTGCGGCAGTGGATGCTTGGATTTATTGATAATCTGAATCTTCATGTAACTTATTTCTTTATTATATTATATTTTGCGAAGTTACACATTTCAGAGAATTTACAGTTATGTTTACCATTTTTTATATATTTCGCACGGCCTCCCTTCCGGTTTTCTTCCGCCGGTGCCCGTGTCACATCTCCCTGTCTTCCGGGCCCCTCATCTTCCTCCCTGCCCCGCCCGGCAGACACCTTCCGCTTTTTTCCGCCGCCGGACCGGTTTTTCTTGCGGCAACCTTATTTTTTCCCTATGTTTGCAGCATCAAGCAGAATAGATGATATCATGGATTGGAAACAATTAATCTCGAACAAGCGTTTCGGTCTGGAGTCGTTGCATGAAAAGCGGAAAGACGACCGGACGGAATTTCAGCGCGATTACGACCGGCTGATTTTCTCTGCCCCTTTCCGGCGGCTGCAGAACAAAACTCAGGTATTTCCGTTGCCGGGCAGTATCTTTGTGCACAACCGACTGACGCACAGTCTGGAAGTCTCCTGTGTAGGACGCTCGCTCGGAAACGAGCTGGCCACCCGACTGCTGCAGCGGCATCCCGAACTGAAGAACTCACACATACAGGAAATCGGAGCAATCGTATCGGCTGCCTGTCTGGCGCACGACCTGGGGAACCCTCCGTTCGGCCACTCGGGAGAGAAGGCCATCGGAACCTATTTTTCGGAAGGGAAAGGACTGTCCCTGAAACCGCTGCTTACGGAAGCGGAATGGAGCGACCTGACCCACTTCGAGGGCAATGCGAATGCCTTCCGCCTGCTGACACATCAGTTCGAAGGAAGACGTCCCGGAGGTTTTGTCATGACTTACTCTACCCTGGCGTCGGTAGTGAAGTATCCGTTTTCTTCGCTGCTGGCAGGCAGCAAGCAGAAATTCGGTTTCTTTATCAGCGAACAGGAAGATTACATCCGGATTGCCGAAGAACTGGGAATCACCCGCCTCAGCGCTGCAGGAGAACCGGTAAGGTACGCACGTCATCCGCTGGTCTACCTGGTAGAGGCCGCCGACGACATCTGTTATCAGATGATGGACATTGAGGATGCGCACAAACTGAAAATCCTGACTACCGAAGAGACCAAGGAACTTTACTCCGGCTTCTTCAGTCCGCAAAGGCTGGAGCGTATCCATGAGATCTGCCGGCTGGTAGAGGACACGAACGAACAGATTGCCTACTTGCGGACATCGGCCATCGGAGTGATGATCCAGGCCTGCATACAGACCTTCCTCGACCACGAAGAGGAAATCCTGGAAGGGCGTTTTGAGGGACCTCTTATCAAGCAGACTCCCGCCGGGGTACGGGAAGCCTACCGCCACTGTGCCGAGGTAGCCGCACGGAAGATTTATTGCTCTAAGGACGTACTAGACATCGAACTGGCCGGTTATCAGGTCATTACAACACTCATCGACCTGATGATCGAGGCGGTAAGGTATCCGGAAAAGGCATATTCCCAACTGCTCATCAACCGGGTATCCAGTCAGTACAATGTCAATGCACCTACGCTGTACAACAAGATACAGGCGGTATTGGACTACATCTCAGGAATGACCGACGTCTATGCCCTCGACCTGTACCGGAAGATCAACGGAAACAGTCTGCCGGCGGTATAGCCGCAGTCCGTCCCGACATCGTTCAATGACCGATGAACCCTTTGTCAATACTCCCTGCCACAACAGTCTCTTTCTCTGTTGTGGCATTTTTTTTGAATGGAAGTGTAAGTTTTTCTCCTTTATACCGACTAACCTGATAAAACACAGAAGTTGATTGATTATGGAAAAGTCATTGATAGAAAAAGATTTTCTGGACATGCTGGAAACACATAAGCGGGTAATTTATAAGGTATGCTACCTGTACGCCTCGGATACCGAACATTTGAATGACCTTTATCAGGATACCGTCCTGAATCTTTGGCGTGCCTATCCGGCTTTCCGGGGAGACAGCTCGCTGTCTACGTGGATATACCGGATCAGCCTGAATACCTGCATCTCTTATCTGCGGAAATCAAAATCGCAGGTGGAAGCCATCACCCTCCCCGTCAACCTGGAAATCTCGGATGAGAACGACGGGGGCAAGTCAAGCCAGCTGCACGAACTGTACCGGCTGATTCATGCACTGAACCCTCTGGAGCGTGCCATGATTCTATTGTGGCTGGAGGAAAGGAGCTACGAGGAGATTGCCCAGATTATCGGTATTTCCAAAAACAATGTAGGCGTACGCCTCAACCGCATCAAAGATAAATTAAAGAAAATGTCGAACCTGTAAATGCTTGAAACATGGAACTGGATGAATTGAAAAAAAACTGGGAACTGCTGAATGACGAGTTGAGAAAAAGTGAGATACTCAACCGCAAAGTTGCCAAAAAACTGATTGAAAAACGTGCGTTGTCTGCCCGGGACCGTCTGGTAAAAGCCAACATACTGGCCATCGGAGTCATTGTATTCTTTCTGGCCGTCATTCCGCTGGCTGCCACACAGGTAACCATCCGGCAGGAGGTCTTATGGCTGGCATATACCGTACTTCCGGCTACGATGCTATACTCTCTGTGGAACATACACTTCCTGTATAAATTCGATTTGCAGTCGTCTTCGCTGCTCAAGTTGCGGAAATGGGTGATTGCCTACAAGCAGCGGTTGAGAGCCGAACTTTACTGTACCCCGTTTATTGCGCTCGGCCTGTTCCTTGCCGTGTTCTTCATTCATCATCATTACCGGAGCCTGTGGCTGACGGTATTCGACGGGCTGATGTTACTGGCCGGAGGCATCGCTACCTATTTGGGATACCTTCACTGGGATAAGCGCTCGGTCCACGAAATCGAAACCGGACTCCAGGAACTGGAGGAATTCGAAAGCAGCCGGTAAGCCGGACAACCCACACAATAAGAACAGCCCGTCAATGATCATGCAATGTCAATGACGGGCTGCTTTTATAATCAGTAAGAATATCTCAGGCAAGGTTATTCATCATACTCCGCTGGAGAATCAACCTTTTGTCACCACCGGACGGGCACCGGATGTCAGCTGCAAGGCTTCCGGATGCTCCTTGATGTAAGACTCGATATGACGTACCCGTTTCTCTTCCAGGATTTCGTCTACCGCAATCAGGATACCGGTTTCCTCCACATCCCCGAAACCGTCGTTGATGGCTGTACCAAACATACGCATGGTAGGAGAAAGGCTCATATAAGCATTGACCAGAGGAGGGATGTTGTATCCCAACTTGCGGACTTCGGTATTCAGCACCTTATAGTCTTCCTTAAACGTATCGTGGCAGAACAGCTCCTCAAGCATCTTCGTATCTGCCTCAATGCGCAGCGGCTGCATCGGAACAATCAGGTGATCCTTGTCAGAAAAATGTTTTTGAAGGAAGAACAGAATCATGTCACGTCCCAGACGGCTGTAACTTGGATACATGGTCATCTTGCCGAAGAAATACTTCACATTAGGCTTGATAACGGTCAGCGCTCCGAGTCCGTCCCAGAGATTATCCAGCGCAAAAAGGCCCTTCGATCCGGCCCGGGTAGACTGATATTCAAGCGTTACGAACGAGCGTCCCAGCTCAATGGTAGTAGGGAGATACTCTTTCAGAAACTTTTCAGAAAAATCAAACATATGCGCGGTAGCCAGTACCGGTTTGCCGTGTTTGTCGAACTCCACTTCATCGCCCAGCAAGTAACGGTATCCGCCCAGAATTTCTTCAGCCTCAGGATTCCACACAATCAGCTGCTGGTAAGGATTCTCCATCAGGTCGTACTCATCGAGGTCCATAGAGAGCCCGGTTCCACCTCCTGCCGCACGAAACGCGATCTCACGCAGACGACCAATCTCTTTCAGCACATTGGGAGCATTCTTCCAATTTACAATATAAATCTCATTGTTGCTCTTGTTGGTCATTCTCAAGCGTCTCTCGGCTGTCAGTTCCGATTTCAGCACTTCTTTGTCAATCGGTCCAATAATATCTTCCATATATTTATTTTATGCTCTTCTTAAATTACAGTTTGTATACTAGCTCGCGCACATATCCGGCCCATTCTGCCGCACTCTTCGAGTGGTCGAAGGTCTGCCAGGGAATCGGCTTCCCGATGGTCACCTTAAAGGTTTTGTGACGATTCTTGAACATCTCATCGGCCAAGTACAGCATCGCAATATTAAACTTGATACCCAGGAACTTGCAGATATTGGCCAAGCGGTAGAAGAAGTCAGAATTCCGGCCTTCGAAATGGATAGGCACCACATATCTCTGAGTCTCGACACTCTTTGAGATAAAGGTTTTCTTCCAGGCCAGGTCTTTTATGACACCTCCCTGCCTGCGGGAACACAATCCGGCCGGGAACATGATGATGTGACTGTCGGAACGGAAACCGGCCTCGACCATGCGGGGAAAATCACGCGACTGCGACCCCGTCTTGTTGATAGGAATGCACAACGGAGCCAGTCCGTGCAGATTCATCAGCAAATCATTGACCAAATATTTAATCTTTCCCTGATAATGCTTGCCCAGCAAGTAACCAAGGGCAACTCCATCCTGACCGCCCAGCGGATGATTGGATACAAAGGTACATAATCCGTCCTGCGGCAGATTCTCCAGTCCGTGAACGTCCAGTTTCACATCCAGAAAATCCATGCACGCTTCCAGAAAATCCACACCACTTCGATCTTTTACACTGGTCAGAAAAGCATTAATCTCTTCCTGATGCACAATCCTCTTCAGATAAGAGACCAAAAAACGGGGAATCCGGCCTGCCTTCTTTCCAGCTTTTTCTTTTATAATCTTGTCAATATCAATCAAAAATATCGAATCGCCAGCCATTATTCAATTCATAGATTTGTTTGCAAAAGTAACTTATCTTTTGATAAATCCCTACATATTTGATGAAATATGATGATAATTACCTAAAAAAAAGCAGAAAAGTCGGGAAAACAATGCACAAATCGGCAGGCATTGAGCAATATTCATACCCGGTCGGGACCCCTCAAAAACGCAGGAAAAAGAAAACATCCGGGCAGCCCGGATCACTATTCCCGGAAGCCGGTATACCTGTTGATAACTTTTTATATTTTTCCGAAAATTTATATCCGCTAATTATAGGGAAATATGTAATTTTACACACTCTATGTAATATAATAAGGTAATTTCACTTTAAGTTTACAAAACAATGAACGAGACGGAAACAATTTATCACATTCCCGTATTGCTGAACGAAAGCATTGACGGGATGAATCTCCAGCCTGGAGGTATTTATACAGACATGACCTTCGGAGGAGGGGGACATTCCAAGGAGATACTTCGCAGAATGGACAAAGACAGCCGCCTGTTCAGTTTCGACCAGGATGAGGATGCGGAAAAGAACATCGTCAACGATCCGCGGTTTACGTTTGTACGGAGCAATTTCAGATACTTACATAACTTCTTGCGCTACTACGGTGTGGAAAAGGTCGATGCCGTACTGGCCGATCTGGGGGTATCCTCTCATCACTTCGATGATGCAGAACGGGGATTTTCCTTCCGCTTTGACGGAAAGCTCGATATGAGAATGAACAAGCGGGCGGGAATGACGGCAGCCGATATTGTAAACAACTACGAGGAAGAGAAACTGGCAGATATCTTTTACCTGTACGGGGAACTGAAAAACAGCCGGAAGCTGGCATCAGTGCTGGTCAAGGCACGCACGCAGAAGAGCATACAGACCATCGGTGATTTTCTGGAGGTGGTGAAGCCGCTGTTCGGACGGGAACGGGAAAAGAAGGAACTGGCCAAGGTGTTTCAGGCACTACGGATTGAGGTGAACCAGGAAATGGAGGCACTGAAAGAAATGCTTTATGCAGCCACCGAGGCGCTGAAGCCCGGAGGAAGACTCGTAATAATCACGTATCACTCCCTGGAAGACAGGATGGTAAAAAACCTGATCAAGACAGGAAACGTGGAAGGGAAAATGGAGCAGGATTTCTTCGGAAACATCCAGACGCCGTTCCGGGCTGTCAACAACAAGGTAATCGTACCCTCTGATGAGGAAATAAACCAGAATCCGCGTTCACGAAGCGCCAAGCTCCGCATCGCTGAAAAAAGATAGGCATATGGAAGAGAAAGACAACAAATCGCATATTACGCTGAAGAGCATTTTGGGTGGAGATATCCTGGCACATGATTTTTTCAAGCGCCAGGCCAATCTGATCATCCTGATTGTAATCATGACGATTCTTTACATTGACAACCGGTATTCGAGCCAACAGGAGCTGATTGAAATAGACCGTCTGAAGAAAGAACTGACAGACATCAAGTATGATGCGCTGACCATTTCTTCCGAACTGACCGAACGAAGCCGTCAGTCGCGCATCGAAGAATATATTTCATCGAAGGGAACTCCGCTGGAAGTGGCCGATACCCCTCCTTATCTGATAAAGGAATAAGAAAATGATACCAGGACAAAAGAATATAATGCTGAGATACACGTTTATCGTGTTCATTATGGCACTCTTGGCGGTTGCCGTAATTGTCAAGGCCGGAATCATCATGTTTGCCGAAAGACAGTACTGGAAGGATGTGGCCGACCGGTTTGTAAAGGAGAATGTGGAGATCAGACCCAACCGGGGAAATATCATTTCGGCCGACGGGAAGCTGATGGCCAGCAGTCTGCCTGAATACAAGATTTACATGGACTTCCAGGCAGGGGGCATGACGAAAGATACCATGCTGATGAATCACCTGAGCGAAATCTGCAAGGGACTGCATGAGATTTTTCCGTCAAAGAGTGTCCAGGAATTCCGTACACATATATTAAGAGGACGGAAGAAGAAAAGCCGCCATTACCTGCTTTACCCCAAGCGTATTTCGTATATCGAATACAAGGAGGTACGCAAGTTGCCGGTACTCAATCTGAGCAGCAATCGGGGAGGTCTGCATGCAGAGGCGTTCAACCAGCGGAAGAAACCGTTCGGCTCACTGGCCATGCGTACGCTGGGAGACATGTTCCCGGACATGGCACAAGGAGCTAAAAACGGTCTGGAACTGACCTATGATTCCATCCTGAGAGGATACAACGGAATCACACACCGCCAGAAGGTAATGAACAAGTACCTGAACATCGTGGACAAACCGGCTGTAGACGGATGCGACATCATTACTACTATTGACGTGGATATGCAGGATATCGCCGAAAAGGCTCTTGTAGACCAGTTGAAAAACCTGGAAGCCCTGTCGGGTGTGGCAGTTGTCATGGAAGTGGAGACCGGTGAGGTGAAGGCCAATGTCAATATGACCCGGGGCAACGACGGGAACTACTACGAGATGCGCAACCTGGCGGTCAGCAACCTGATGGAACCGGGTTCGACTTTCAAGACGGCCTCCATCATGGTAGCCCTGGAAGACGGATACATTACACCCGACTACGTGGTGGATACGGGAACCGGTCAGGTGAAGATGCACGGCAGCTGGATGAAAGACTGGAACTGGTACAAAGGAGGATATGGAGCCATTGACGTGACACGCATCATGGAAGTATCCTCGAATGTGGGTGTATCCAGCATCATCGATAAGTTTTATAAGGACAATCCGCAGAAATTCGTAGACGGGCTGAAGCGGATGAACATCGATACGCCGCTGAACCTGGGCTTTGTGGGAGAAGCCAGTCCCCGTATCTGGGGTCCGAAGGAAAGGGAAACCATCAAAGGTGCCCTGCCCTGGAGCAAGACCACACTTCCGTGGATGAGTATCGGATACGAAACCATGATTCCTCCTATTTATATATTGATTTTTTACAATGCGATAGCGAACAACGGAACCATGGTCAAGCCGAAGTTTGTGAAGGCCATTTCCAAGAACGGAGAAATTCTGGAAGAATTCCCGACCGAGGTCATCAATCCGAAAATCTGTTCCGACTCCACGCTGCACATGATGCACACCATCTTGCGTAAGGTAGTTTCGGAAGGACTTGCCAAGCCAGCCGGCAGCAAGCAGTTCAGTGTTTCGGGAAAGACAGGTACGGCACAGATTTCTCAGGGTAAATCGGGATATAAGTCAGGAGGTGTCAGCTACCTGGTCAGCTTCTGCGGTTACTTCCCGTCGGAAGCCCCCAAATACAGTTGCATTGTATCCATCCAGATTCCGCACGGACCGGCTTCAGGAGGTCTGCAGGCAGGAAGCGTATTCAGCCGCATTGCGGAACGGGTATATGCCAAGCACCTGTATCTGGACCTGGCTATTGCCAAAGATTCGACTTCCGTTCTGGTACCGGATGTAAAGCAAGGAAATCTCTCCGAAGCAGCACTGGTACTGAACGAACTGAATATCCGTCATAACGGGACCGACCTCACTGCCGGAATACATCCGGTGTGGGGAAAGGCAACCCATACGACCGAGAATGTGGACCTCAAGGAACAGAAATTCAGCAAGGGACTTGTTCCGAACGTCATCGGAATGGGTGCCAAGGATGCGGTCTTCCTGCTGGAAGAGAAAGGCTTGAGAGTGCGTTTGTCGGGAGTCGGACGAGTGAAAGGACAAAGTCTGCAGCCGGGAAGTTTCCTGCGCAAGGGACAGACCATTACATTGACATTAACTAATTAGAAATTAAGCTTATGAAATTAACAGAAATCATTCAGCCGGTTACCCTCACCGAAACGGTGGGATGTACCGATCTCGATATTACCGGTATTCAGATGGATTCACGCCTGATTGAACCGGGACAATTGTTTGTGGCCGTAAGAGGTACGCAGACCGACGGACACGCCTACATCGACAAGGCGATTGAAAAAGGAGCGGTAGCAGTGGTATGCGAACAGATTCCGGAAGTACGCCAACCGGGAGTGACTTATCTGAGCACTCCGGATACGGAGGATGCCGTAGGTAAACTGGCAACTACTTTTTACGGAGATCCGACCTCGAAGCTGGATCTGGTAGGAGTTACGGGTACCAACGGCAAGACTACCATTGCCACCTTATTGTATGACATGTTCCGTCACTTCGGATATAAAGTCGGCCTGTTGTCTACCGTATGCAACTACATCGACGGAGAGGCTATCCCGACCGACCACACTACGCCCGACCCGATTACCCTGAACCGTCTGCTGGGAAGAATGGCCGACGAAGGCTGTAAGTACGCCTTCATGGAAGTCAGCTCACACTCGGTAGCCCAGAAGCGCATCGGAGGACTGAAGTTTGCAGGAGGTATCTTTACGAACCTGACCCGCGACCACCTGGATTACCACAAGACGGTGGAGAATTACCTGAAGGCGAAAAAGGCTTTCTTCGACGGACTGCCGAAAACGGCTTTTGCACTGACCAATGCCGATGACAAGAACGGCATGGTCATGGTACAGAATACCCGGGCTAAGGTTGCCACCTACTCCCTGCGTACCCTGTGCGACTTCAAGGGAAAGGTGCTGGAAGATGGTTTTGAAGGAATGCTGATGGACATCAACCAGCGCGAAGTCAACGTACAGTTCATCGGACGCTTCAATGCCTCCAACCTGCTGGCCGTATACGGTGCGGCCTGTCTGCTGGGCAAGCAACCGGAAGAGGTGCTGATTGCGCTGAGTATGCTGCGCCCTGTATCCGGACGCTTTGATGCTCTCCGCTCACCGAAGGGCTATACGGCCATCGTAGACTATGCACACACGCCGGACGCACTGGAAAATGTACTGAATGCCATCCAGGAGGTACTCGACGGCAGAGGAAAGGTCATCACGGTAGTGGGAGCCGGCGGCAACCGCGACAAAGGAAAGCGCCCGCTGATGGCTCAGGAAGCCGTAAAACAGAGCGACAAGGTGATTATCACTTCCGACAATCCGCGCTTTGAAGAGCCTCAGGACATCATCAACGACATGCTGGCCGGTGTAAGCAAGGAGGACATGTCGCGCGTGCTGGCAATCGTAGAACGCAAAGAGGCTATACGGACAGCCTGCATGCTGGCCCAGCCGGGAGATGTGATACTGGTAGCCGGAAAGGGACATGAGAACTATCAGGATGTAAAGGGAGTAAAGCATCATTTTGATGACAAGGAGGTTTTAAAGGAAGTGTTTGACAACGAATTATAATTGAAACAATGTTATACTATTTATTCAACTATCTGGAGCAGTTTGATTTTCCGGGAGCCCGCATGTTCGGCTACGTATCTTTCCGGTCACTGATGGCTGTCATCCTGTCTTTGCTGATTTCCGCTATTTTCGGTGAATATTTCATTAACCTGCTGAAGCGGAAACAGATTACGGAAACGCAGCGTGACGCATCCATCGACCCTTTTAATGTGGGAAAAGTGGGAGTGCCTACCATGGGAGGTATCATCATCATTGTAGCCATACTGATTCCTTGTCTATTGCTGGGTAAACTGCATAATGTATACATGATACTGATGCTGATTACTACGGTCTGGCTGGGTACGCTGGGCTTTCTGGACGACTACATCAAGGTATTCCGGAAAGACAAGGAAGGACTGCACGGAAAGTTCAAGATCATCGGTCAGGTAGGATTGGGACTGATTGTCGGACTGACGCTTTATCTCAGTCCGGATGTAGTGATACGGGAGAATGTGGAGATACAGCAGGACGGACATATTGTGGACGTAGTGCACAAGAACCACGATGAGAAATCGACCAAGACGACGATTCCGTTCTTCAAGAACAACAATTTTGACTATGCAGACCTGGTTGGCTTCATGGGAGACCAGGCACAGACAGTGGGATGGATTGTCTTCGTGCTGGTTACCATCTTTGTGGTAACGGCAGTATCCAACGGTGCCAACCTGAATGACGGTATGGACGGTATGGCCGCAGGTAATTCGGCCATCATCGGAGTCACGCTGGGAATACTGGCCTACGTGTCGAGCCATATTGAATATGCCAGCTACCTGAACATCATGTATATACCGGGAAGCGAGGAGCTGGTAATCTATATCTGTGCCTTCATCGGAGCATTGATCGGTTTCCTTTGGTACAATGCCTTCCCGGCACAAGTATTCATGGGAGATACGGGCAGTCTGACCATCGGAGGTATCATTGCTGTATTTGCCATCATCATCCACAAGGAACTGCTGATTCCGATTCTTTGCGGAATCTTCCTGGTAGAGAACCTGTCGGTAATCCTGCAGGTGAAATATTTCCAGAAAGGAAAGAAAAAAGGAATCAAACAACGGGTATTCAAGCGGACACCGATACACGATCATTTCCGGACCACAGTGGCACAACTCGATCCGAACTGTACGTATCTGTTCACCAAACCCGATAATGTATATCATGAATCCAAGATTACGGTCCGTTTCTGGATTGTAACCATCGTACTGGCAGCCATTACGATCATAACTTTAAAAATACGATAAAACCATGGCAAAAAGAATTGTCATTTTAGGAGCAGGAGAGAGCGGCGCGGGAGCAGCCGTTCTGGCAAAGAAGAAAGGATTTGACACCTTTGTTTCGGACATGTCTTCCATCAAGGATAAATACAAGAAAATGCTGGATGACAGAAATATTGAATGGGAAGAGGGCAAGCATACGGAAGCACTTATTCTGAATGCGGATGAGGTAATCAAAAGTCCGGGTATCCCGAACGATGCACCTATCATCCTGAAGTTGAAGGAGAAAGGTATTCCTGTAATCTCTGAAATCGAATTTGCGGGCCGCTATACGCACGCAAAGATGATCTGCATCACCGGAAGCAACGGTAAGACTACGACGACTTCGCTGATTTATCATATTTTCAAGAAAGCCGGACTGAATGTGGGACTTGCGGGAAACATCGGCCAGAGCCTGGCTTATCAGATTGCGGAATGCGACTATGATTATTATGTCATCGAACTGAGCAGTTTCCAGCTGGACAACATGTATCAGTTCCATGCCAACATCGCCGTGCTGATGAACATCACACCAGACCATCTGGACCGCTACGACTATAACATGCAGAACTACGTAGATGCCAAGTTCCGCATCATCCAGAACCAGACAGACAACGATGCATTCATCTTCTGGAACGATGACCCGGTCATTCAGGGCGAACTGCACAAGTACGGCATCCACGGACGTTTCTATCCGTTTGCCGAAAAGAAGAAAGAGGGACTGGCAGCTTTCGTAGAACAGAACAAGGTCTGCTTCACCAAACCGATTGAGTTCAACATGGAGCAGGAAGAACTGGCGCTGACCGGTACGCATAACCTGTTCAACTCAATGGCTGCCGGTATCTCGGCCAACATTGCGGGAATCCGCAAGGAATGCATCCGGGAAGCATTGAGCGACTTCAAGGGAGTGGAACACCGTCTGGAAAAGGTAGCACGGGTACGGGGTGTTGACTACATCAATGACTCAAAGGCTACCAATGTCAACTCTTGCTGGTATGCCCTGCAGAGCATGCGTACCAAAACCGTACTGATCCTGGGCGGAAAGGACAAGGGAAACGACTACAACGAAATCGCCGGACTGGTGAAGGAAAAGTGCAGCGGACTGATTTTCCTGGGACTGCACAACGAAAAGCTGCATGCGTTCTTCGATTCCTTCGGCCTTCCGATTGCCGATGTACAGAGCATGAAAGATGCCGTAGATGCTGCCTACAAGATGGCCCAGAAAGGCGAAACCGTCTTGCTCAGTCCGTGTTGTGCCAGCTTCGACCTGTTCAAGAGCTACGAGGACCGGGGAGACCAGTTTAAAGAATGTGTAAGAAACTTATAATTAAAATCTAACTGTCTAGCATGGACTTGTTGAGAAATTTTTTCAAAGGAGACAAAGTGGTATGGATTATTTTCCTGGCACTCTGTCTCGTATCCATCATCGAGGTGTTCAGTGCATCCAGTACACTGACTTATAAAAGCGGGGACCACTGGGGCCCTATCACGAACCACCTGATTCTGCTGACGGTAGGTGCGTTTGTGGTCTGGATTACGCACAACCTCCCTTGCCGGCTGTTTAAAATCGGTATTCTGCTGTATCCGGTTGCTATCATACTGCTGATTATCGTACTAAGTATGTCGGCCATCAACGGGGCCAGCCGGTGGATCGATCTGGGAGTGGTACAGTTCCAGCCTTCGGAACTGGCTAAAATGGCGACAATCATCACTGTGGCATTTATCCTGTCGCGAATGCAGGAGGAAAAACAAGCCAACCGAAAGGCTATCAAATACATTTTGATAGTAACCGGATTCACCTGTTTGTTTATCGTCACGGAAAACCTTTCGACCGCCCTGTTGCTAGTGATCAGTGTATACCTGATGATGATTATCGGGCGCATTCCTTTCAAACAGATGGCCCTGCTGACAGGAGCTGGAGTTGCCGCCCTGATCATCGGATTAAGTACCATCAAATACGTACCGGCAGAAACCTGGGATACAATCGGACTGCACCGTATGACGACCTGGCAGAACCGTCTGAACAGCCATTTCGACAAGTCGCAGATTCCTCCAGAGAAGTTCGATATCGACGGGGATGCCCAGATTGCGCATGCCAACATCGCCATTGCCACAAGTCACGTGATTGGCAAGGGGCCGGGAAACAGTGTGCAGAGAGACTTTCTTTCGCAGGCTTTCTCCGACTTTATCTATGCCATCATCATTGAAGAGTTGGGACTGATCGGAGGAGGTATTGTGGCCTTCCTGTACATCTGGCTATTGATGCGTATCGGAAAAATAGCCCGATATTGCGACAAGTCTTATTACTCTTTCCTGATTATGGGAATCGGTTTCCTACTGGCTACACAAGCCATGTTCAACATGATGGTGGCCGTGGGTATTCTTCCGGTAACGGGACAGCCTCTCCCGCTGATCAGTAAGGGAGGAACCGCCACACTGGTCAACAGTGCGTATATCGGCATTATCCTCAGTGTAAGCCGCTACGTGGAAGAACTTAAAAAGAAAGAACAAGAGGAGGCACTGACTGCTGCGGGAGAGAAACAGATTCCCTCTGATTCACAGCCGGAGCCTGCCGGAGAAGCATAATAAAGTGAAAGGATTCTGATAAAAAAGTAAGACTCCACATTATTCGGAGAAGACCAATAAAAGTGGAATTTTACGCATCCTTTTTATAAGTTTATTCGTTAACTTTGCAAAAAATAAGAAGTTATGGAAGATCATATAAGAGTCATTATCAGCGGAGGAGGTACAGGAGGACATATTTTCCCTGCAGTCTCCATTGCCAATGCCATAAAAGAACAGCATCCAGATGCGGAAATCCTCTTTGTAGGTGCAGAAGGACGCATGGAAATGCAGCGTGTACCCGCAGCCGGATATCCGATTATCGGTTTGCCGATAGCCGGATTCGACCGTAAAAATCTTTTAAAGAACTTCTCTGTAATCATCAAGTTAATACGCAGCCAGCTTAAGGCGCGCAAAATTATCAAGGATTTCAAACCGGATGTGGCGGTAGGAGTTGGAGGATATGCCAGCGGACCGACGTTGAAGGTAGCGGGTATGATGGGAGTTCCGACCCTGATACAGGAACAGAACTCTTATGCCGGTGTTACCAATAAACTGCTGGCCAAACGGGCTTGCAAGATCTGCGTGGCTTACGACGGCATGGAACGCTTCTTTGCACCGGAAAAGATTCTGCTGACCGGAAATCCGGTCCGACAGGGACTGACCCGTACGCATCTGACCAAAGAGGAAGCCTTGAAGCAGTTCGGACTGGCACCGGAAAAGAAAACCATTCTGATTCTTGGAGGCAGCCTGGGAGCGCGGACCATCAACCGTTGCGTAATGAACCATTTCCAGGAGATTGCCGGATCGGACGTACAGTTTATCTGGCAAACCGGAAAATTCTATATCAATGAGGCCAAAGAAGCGGTACGGGCTTTCTCAAAGGAAAAACTGCCCATGCTGCATGTAACGGACTTCATCTCGGACATGGCAGCCGCTTATCGTGCCGCCGACCTGATCATCAGCCGTGCGGGAGCCGGTTCCATTTCGGAACTCTGCCTGCTCGAAAAGCCGGTCATCCTGGTACCTTCGCCCAACGTAGCCGAAGACCATCAGACCAAGAATGCCATGGCCCTGGTCAACAAAAAAGCGGCATTATACGTTAAGGATAGTGAGGCAGACAAGGAACTCATTGGACTGGCTATCCAGACGGTAAAGCAGCCCGAACAGTTGCAGGAGCTGAGCAGCAACATTGCCAGACTGGCTTTCAAGGATTCTGCCAATGTTATTGCCGAAGAAGTCTATAAACTGGCCGTTAATTATAAGAAAGGAAAGAAGAAATGAATATCAATACACTAAACACAGTATATTTCATCGGAGCCGGTGGTATCGGTATGAGTGCCCTGGTCCGGTATTTTCTCTCTAAAGGAAAGAAAGTGGGTGGATACGACCGTACTCCCAGTGAGCTGACTCAGAAACTGGAGGAGGAAGGGGCACAACTGCATTACGAAGAGAATGTATCGCTCATTCCCGAGGCGTTCCGTAATCCGGCAGACACGCTTGTAATTTATACACCGGCCATTCCGGCTACCCATCAGGAACTGGTTTATTTCCAGGCGAACGGATTTGAAATCCAGAAACGGGCACAGGTACTGGGTATGCTTACTCAGACCGAAAAAGGTTTGTGCGTGGCCGGTACGCATGGAAAGACCACCACTTCTACGATGACGGCTCATCTATTGCATCAGTCGCACGTGGGCTGCAACGCCTTCTTAGGTGGAATCTCCAAGAACTACCATACCAATCTCCTGCTTTCGGACAGCAGCGAGTATGTAGTCATCGAGGCCGACGAGTTCGACCGTTCTTTCCATTGGCTCAAGCCTTATGCAACGGTCATCACGGCTACCGACACCGACCATCTGGACATTTACGGCACACGGGAAGCTTATCTGGAGAGTTTCCGTAAATATACTTCACTGATCCGGGAAGACGGATTCCTGATTCTGAAAAAAGGCCTGGACCTGGTACCGGACCTGACAGAGGGAGTTACTTTATATACTTACAGTACCGAAGAAGGGGATTTCCATGCAGAGAATATCCGCATTGGCAACGGGGAAATTGTCTTCGATTACGTTTCTCCATTGGGAAATATTCCGGACATCCAGCTGGGAGTACCCGTATTTGTAAACATTGAGAACGGAATTGCAGCCATGGCACTTGCGCAGATTGCCGGAGCCGACAGCCAGGAAATCAGAAAAGCAATGGCCAGCTTCCAGGGAGTAGACCGCCGGTTTGATTTCAAGATCAAGAACGACCGCATCGTTTTCCTCAGCGACTATGCCCATCATCCTGCCGAGATACAGCAGAGCATCAGTTCCATACGTACGCTGTACCCTCACCGTAAGATTACGGCAGTCTTCCAGCCGCATCTGTACACACGTACCAGAGACTTCTACCGGGAGTTTGCCGACAGCCTCTCCTTGCTCGATGAGGTCATCCTGCTGGACATCTATCCGGCACGCGAACAACCCATCGAAGGGGTAAGCAGTCAGCTGATATACGATTGCCTGAGACCGGGAATACAAAAATGCATGTGCCACAAGGAAGAGTTACTGCCTCTGCTCAAGACGCATGCAACCGATATCTTGATTACATTGGGAGCCGGTGATATAGAAAACTACGTTCCACAAATATATGATTTACTGAAAGACAAATGACAAAACGGATTCTTATACTTTCTTTGCTGACAGTGATAACAGTCTACCTGGCAGTAGCTGTTACCGCCTTTAACAACAGGTCAGACCAACAGACTTGTAAGGGTATGGAATTATCCATCAAAGACAGTGTAGATTACCAGCTGGTAACTCCCGGTGAAGTGAAATCCATTCTCAAGCGGAACAAAGCACTTCCGGAGGGCAAACGGCTGGAGGAAATCAATGTCAGACATCTGGAAGATATTCTTTCACAGCACCCGTTTATCAGCAGTGCCGAATGCTATCTTACTTCCGGAGGAAAAGTCGCACTTGAAATCAGCCAGCGGATTCCCTTTGTCCGGGTAATCAGCAATAACGGAGACAATTATTATCTGGACAGCGAGGGAAAGATTATGAACGTATCCGACAAAGCCGTACACGTAGTAGTCGCCACCGGATTCATCGACCGGAAATTTGCGCAGAACGAATTGTTCGAACTGGGTACCTTCCTGCACAATGACAATTTCTGGAATGCACAGATAGAACAAATATACATTACTCCCAAACAGGAGGTCGAATTAGTACCCCGCGTAGGAGATCACGTACTCTTTTTGGGAAAACCTGGTGATTATAAAGAAAAATTCAGTAAATTGCAGACTTTCTATAAGGAAGGGCTGAACCAGGTGGGATGGAATAAATACCGCCGGATCAGCATTGAGTTTAGCAATCAGATAATTTGTACAAAAAAAGAAAAATAACGATATGGCAGCAACAGACTTTATAGTAGCAATCGAACTAGGCTCTACTGAAATCACAGGTATAGCTGGAAAAAAGAATGCCGACGGGAGCATTCACATATTGGCTTATGCCAGTGAGCGCTCTTCAGACTGCATCAAGAAAGGGGTTATCTACAACCTGGACAAAACTACCCAGGTGCTCACATCTGTCATCAACCGACTGGAGCATATGCTGGAGGCCTCTATTAAGAAAGTGTATGTAGGAATCGGAGGACAGTCTGTAAGAACCATAAAAAATACAGAGACCAAACAGTTGAATGAGGACACGAAGATTTCTCAGGCCCTCATTGATGCCATCATGACCAGCAACCGGGAACTTCCTCTTGTAGACCAGGAGATACTGGGAGTGGAACCGCAGGAATACAAACTGGGCAACATTCAGCTGACCACAGAGCCGGTGGGCATACCGACTGATAAAATTGAAGCGCATTTTCTGAACATCATCGCACGGAGCTCACTGAAAAGCAATATACGCCAGTGCTTCCGTCAGACCGGATATGAGATTGCCGATTATCTGATTTCTCCGCTTGCGACAGCCAATGTGGTACTGAGCGACAGTGAGAAGCGTTCGGGATGTGCGCTGATTGACCTGGGTGCCGACACGACTACCGTTTCGGTATACAAAAGCAATATCTTAAGACACCTGGCCGTTATCCCGTTGGGCAGCAATAACGTGACAAAGGACCTTTGCAGCCTGCAGCTGGAGGAGGAAGATGCCGAACAACTCAAACTGCGCTACGCCAGTGCCTATACAGAGACTGCCGAAAACGAAGAAGATCCCAACAAGGAATACAGCCTTGACGGCAAATATGCAATCCGTGCCTACAAACTGGAAGAGATTGTAGAAGCCCGTGTCAAGGAAATTCTGGAAAATGTCTGGAACCAGATTAAACTCTCGGAATACAGCGACAAACTGCTGGCCGGAGTGGTGCTGACAGGAGGTGGATCGAAGATGCCTAACATCGACAAGGCCTTCACACAGATTACCAAGATTGAGAAGATCAGAATCGCTCAGTACGGCTCCATCGAACTGGACAACCGGACAGAGGCGGTACTGAACGACGGAACTCAGAATACCCTGATCGGAATCCTGGCTGCCGGTAAAGAGAACTGCTGCAAGATTGATCCCCGCAAAGGACATCAGTTCGATTTCATGACGGAACTGCAGGAGAAAGACAAGGAGGCCGAACTGCAGAAAGCAAGAGAGGAGCAGGAAGCCAAACGGAAGGCCGAACAGGAAGCCGAGGCAGAAAGACTCCGTCTGCTGCAGGAAGCCAAAGAACAGCAGGAGCGCGAGCGGGCTCAGAAGAGAAAAAATGAATGCGACGCCCTTCTGAACGAAGCACGCCAGTTGCTGAGCAAGAAAAAGATTGGCGATGCACTTGAAAAAGCAGAAAGTGCACGTGCCATGAGAATTACCGAGAAGCAGGACGAAATTGAAGAACTGATCCGGGAAATCGAAAAGCAGAAAAGGGAGAACAATCCTTTTACCAAATGGCTCAACCGATTGAGAAACGGGGCCGAAGAGATGATGAACGATTAATATTTACTGCATAAAAAGAAAGAAATATGTCTGACGAAAAGATTGTGCCGTTTGATTTTCAGAATGGTACACCGAGCATCATTAAAGTGATCGGTGTAGGAGGTGGCGGCGGAAATGCAGTCAACCACATGTACAGAGAAGGAATCCACGATGTTACTTTCGTGGTATGCAATACAGATAACCAGGCACTCGAAGAATCGCCTGTCCCCATCAAGCTTCAGCTGGGACACGAAGGACTGGGAGCCGGTAACCGTCCGGCACGCGCACGTGCTGCCGCTGAAGAGAGTCTGGAGGATATCAAGAATATGCTCAATGACGGATGCAAGATGGTATTTATCACTGCCGGAATGGGAGGAGGTACCGGAACCGGTGCGGCTCCGATCATCGCTCAGACAGCCAAGGAAATGGGCATTCTGACAGTCGGAATCGTGACAATCCCTTTCCTGTTCGAAGGCAACAAAAAGATTGACCAGGCACTCGACGGTGTGGAGGAAATGAGCAAGCACGTGGATGCCCTGCTGGTCATCAACAACGAGCGTCTGCGCGATGTATATTCAGACATCAGCGTACTGAATGCGTTCGGAAAAGCCGATGATACCTTGTCGGTTGCTGCGAAGAGCATTGCGGAAATCATTACCATCCGTGGAAAGATCAACCTCGACTTCAACGACGTGAAGACAGTGCTGAAAGACGGAGGAGTAGCCATCATGAGTACCGGATTCGGAGAAGGAGAAGGACGAGTAACACAGGCCATCAACGATGCCCTGCATTCTCCGCTGCTGAACAACAACGATATTTTCAACTCCAAGAAGATCCTGTTCAACATTTCATACAGCACCAGCAGCGACCTGATGATGGAAGAAATGAACGAAGTACATGAATTCATGAGCCGCTTCGGCAAGGACGTGGAAACCAAATGGGGATTGTACATCGACGACAGCATGGACAAGAAGGTCAAATTCACCATTTTGGCAACCGGTTTCGGTATCAAGGATGTGCCGGGCATGGAAGTCAGAATCAGTGCGGAAGAGCAGCAGCGTCTGGAACAGGAGGAAGAAGAAGAGCAGCAGAAAGACGACCGGAGAATCATCTATTACGGCCCAAGCATCAACAAAAGCAGCCGCAAAAAACGCCGCTACAATACCTATATCTTCACTCAGGAAGACCTGGACAACGAAGATATCATCAGCATGGTAGACACGACACCTACCTACCAGCGAAGCAAGGCCGTACTGGAAGCTATCCAGTCGAAGGCTACGATAGAAGAGAAACAGAGTATCAAGCCGGAGAGTGGAGAATCCGGTTCTATGACAATTACATTTTAACATTTAATACGAAAGGATATGGATTTATTTGAACAGATCAGCAATGATATCAAAGAAGCCATGAAGGCTAAGGATAAGGTAAGACTGGAAACCCTGCGTAACGTAAAGAAATTCTTCCTGGAAGCTAAAACTGCCCCGGGAGCCAACGATACACTTACCGACGATGCAGCCCTGAAAATCATGCAGAAACTGGTAAAACAGGGTAAAGACTCTGCAGCTGTATACGAAGGACAGGGACGTGCAGACCTGGCTGAAGCTGAAATGGCACAGGTACATGTCATCGAAGGTTACCTGCCCAAACAGTTGTCTGCAGAAGAACTGGAAGCCCGTCTGAAAGAAATCATCGAGCGTACGGGAGCTACCAGCGGCAAAGATATGGGAAAAGTAATGGGCGTTGCCAGCAAGGAATTGAGCGGACTGGCTGAAGGACGTGCAATCTCTGCAAAGGTAAAAGAACTGTTGGGATAAGCCGTTCCCGAACACTCCCCAAAGGATTTTCAGAAAGAGAGTTTCCGGAATCCGGGCTATCTCTCTCTGATGAATTCCATCAGATCCCGAAAAAACAAATCCCCCAAAGGTTCATCCGAACTTCTGGGGGATTCTTTTTTTCAGGTATTTCTACCTGCTTTCTCAGTGTAAGATGTGAGATAAGGATTTAAATAAATAATAATTATAAATAAATACCTGCTTATGCATCAATGTTCGCATAAGTGGCATGTTTTTCAATGAAATCACGGCGAGGTGCCACATCGTCTCCCATCAGCATCGAGAAGATATAATCGGCTTCTGCCGCATTCTCAATGTTCACCTGTTTCAGGATACGTGTCTCCGGATTCATGGTAGTTTCCCACAACTGCTCCGGATTCATTTCACCCAAACCTTTATAGCGCTGGGTATGGATACCTGCCTCGCTTCCGTCTCCATATTTCTGGATAAAAAGCTGACGTTCCTCGTCCGTATAGCAGTATTCACTGACTTTTCCTTTCGAGCACTTGTACAACGGCGGGTTGGCAATATAAAGGTGACCTCCCTGGATTACCTCCGGCATATAGCGGTAGAATAGTGTCATGATCAGCGTGTCGATGTGAGAACCATCGACGTCGGCATCGGTCATGATAATCACCTTGTGATAACGCAGTTTCTCGATATTGGCCTTCTTGCTGTTTTCTTCACCGTCTACACCGAAGCGGATACCCAATGCCTGGATGATGTTGTTCACCTCATCACTTTCAAAGGCCTTGTGCCACATCGCCTTTTCCACGTTCAGAATCTTACCGCGCAACGGAAGGATAGCCTGGAACTGACGGCTTCTGCCCTGCTTGGCCGAACCACCCGCAGAGTCACCCTCCACCAGGAACAATTCGCATTCTTCAGCTGTACGGCTGGAACAGTCTGCCAGTTTACCGGGAAGACCTCCACCGCCCATCGGGCTCTTACGCTGAACCGATTCACGCGCCTTACGGGCAGCCACACGGGCTGTAGCAGCCAATACGACCTTGTCTACGATGATTTTAGCTTCTTTCGGATGTTCCTCCAGGTAATAAGCCAGCGCCTCTCCTACCGCCTGATTGACCGCTCCACTGACCTCGCTGTTACCGAGTTTGGTCTTTGTCTGTCCCTCAAACTGAGGCTCTGCCACCTTCACCGAAATCACCGCGATCAGACCTTCACGGAAGTCCTCACCCGAAATCTCCACCTTGGCTTTCTCCAGGGCCTTGCTTTCTTCGGCATATTTCTTCAGTACACGGGTCAGTGCCGTACGGAATCCGGCCTCGTGCGTACCACCTTCTATCGTATTGATATTATTCACATACGAATGCAGATTCTCACGGAATCCGGTGTTATACATAATGGCGCATTCAATAGGAATGCCCTGCTTTTCCGTATTCAGGTAAATGACATCCTCTATCAGCGGAGTATTGGTAGAGTTCAGGAAACGGACAAACTCCTTCACTCCCTCTTCCGAATGAAAGACTTCCTGCTTGAACGTACCGTCTTCCTCCGTCACACGGCGGTCGGTCAGGGTAATGGTAATTCCCTTGTTCAGATAAGCCAGCTCTCTCATACGGGCCTGCAGGATGCTGTACTTGTACTCAGTAACCGTAAAAATGCTTCCATCGGGCCAGAAAGTCTGACGCGTACCCGTCAGGTCGGTAGTACCTATCTCCTTCACGGCATACAAAGGCTTACCGCATTCGTATTCCTGCTGATAAATCTTTCCGTTACGGAAAACATTTGTAGTCATGTGAGTAGACAATGCGTTCACACACGATACACCCACACCATGCAAACCTCCGGAAACCTTATAAGATCCCTTATCAAACTTACCACCTGCATGCAGGACCGTCATTACCACTTCCAGTGCCGATTTCTTTTCCTTCTCATGAAAGTCAACCGGAATACCACGACCGTTGTCCTGAACAGTAATTGAATTGTCTTCGTTAATCGTAACCTCTATATGTGTACAATAACCGGCAAGAGCCTCGTCAATGGAGTTGTCTACCACCTCATAAACCAAGTGATGCAAACCCTTTTCACTGATGTCGCCGATATACATAGCGGGACGCTTACGCACTGCCTCCAGACCTTCCAAGACCTGAATACTGCTGGCAGAGTAATTGCTTCCGCTGTTGGGTGTCAGTTCTTCACTCATTGTTTCTTATTAAAAATTCTAGTTCTTAAATCGTTCAAAGTTAATAAAAAACCCCGAGATATCCTCACTTTTAACCATCTTTTAAAGCCTGCCCTCCCGAGTGCCGCCGCACTGCGCTACGTATACATACAACGACAAAAGGCTGAGTTTAAAAACCCAGCCTTAATATCTTTTTAGTAAGCAATTACTTAAGCCAACTTACCGATATGAGCAGCAAGTTTAGACTTCAAGTTAGCAGCCTTGTTCTTGTGGATGATGTTACGCTTAGCCAACTTATCCAACATTTTCTGTACGTTAGGGAACAAAGCAATTGCTTCTGCCTTGTCAGTAGTTGCACGAAGTTTCTTCACTGCGTTACGCATTGTTTTTGCATAATATCTGTTGTGAAGTCTTCTCTTTTCTTCTTGTCTGATTCTCTTAATAGATGATTTGTGATTTGCCATCTCGACTAATCTTTAATATTGTTCGTGATCTTGTTTATTATGTAGCCCGTGGGGGAATCGAACCCCCCTTTCAAGAATGAAAATCTTGCGTCCTAACCGATAGACGAACGGGCCATCCTAACGGGCGGAAAGAACTTCCGACCTGCAATGCCGGGGACACTAAATTCCTCGTTTGCGGATGCAAAGGTATGAAGTTTTTTTATTATAACAAAACTTTCCGATGTTTTTTTTCCTTTTTCAAAGGTTTTCTTTCAGAAACGCTATCTTTGTAAGTTGAAAACCGTATCATCATGCAGCAGAAATATATAGGAATCGTACTCCATACTGTCAAGTACAACGACAAGTCGAACATTGTCCACATCTTTACAGAGAACGAAGGAAACATCTCCTGCCTCATCCCGGTTGCCCGCTCCCGCAAGTCTACCGTCAGGCAAGTGCTGTTCCAGCCGCTTTCCCTCGTAGAGTTCGATGCAGAAGTACGCCCCCATTCCAAGCTTTACCCCATCAAAGAGGCCAAAGCCTGGTACCTGTTTCACTCGCTGCCTTACGATCCCTTCAAATCGGCCATTGCCATGTTCCTTTCAGAGTTTCTGTTCAGGGCATTGAGAGAAGAAGCCGAAAACCCGTCTTTATTCGCCTACCTCACCCACTCCATCCAGTGGCTCGATGCCTGCCAGTCGGAATTCGCCAATTTCCACCTGGTCTTTCTGATGAAACTGACCCGCTTTCTGGGGATTTATCCGAACCTGGACGACTTCTGCGAAGGTTGCTGGTTCGACCTGATGAATGCCTGCTTCGTACCGGAACAGCCCGGACACGGAATCTTTCTCCCTCCCCAGGAAAGCCAGGTGCTCCACAAGCTGATGAAAGCCAACTACCGGACCATGCACCTGTTCGGCATGAACCGCATGGAAAGAAACCGCTGCCTCCATGTCATCTGCGAATACTACCGCCTTCACCTGCCCAGTTTCTCGGAGCTGAAGTCGCTGGCCGTCCTTCAGGAACTGTTCTAACCTGCGGGACAAACGGGGCATTTCTTTTTCCGGAATAAAAAAAGAATAAAAATTCCACCTGTTTAACTATTTTTCACCATTAATTGGTATACATTCCTTTTGTCCTCGTGTTATTATTAGTAAAAAACGCTTTAAAATCTAATAATCAAGACAAAGGTATGGATACAAAATCAGACCCTCAGAAAGAAATCTACGAGGCTCCACAAGCCACCGTCATTGAAATGCAACCCGAAGGAGTCATTGCCTCTTCTTCCTCCCACGAGCGTATCGGAGGGCGCGGAGACGACTGGGGAGGAGGATGGGAACTGTAAACCGAGGCACAACGAACTAAACTGTTTATTAAGGGAAAATCCATCATTCTATGAGCAAGAAAAATCACCTTCAGATTCTCCATATTGTCCCCCTCACATTATTGAGCACCCTGTTCATGCCAGGATGCCAGTCTTATCCGGGAGCAGACCTCAGGGAGGAAGTCCCCGCTTCATCTCCTACCGTCACATTATCGCTGCATGCAGAGGCCGTCGAATCGCCACAACAAGGCCGGGCATCCATTGACGAGAGTGCACTGACTCCCGGATCTTCCACTGTCTTCCGCTGGGATGCCGGCGACCGGGTCATGCTGTGGATGGGAGAAGCACAGACTCCCTGCATCTTCAGTACCCCGGAAGGAGGCACATACGCCGCTTCCTTTACCTACACCGGACCGGCCGTAGAAACCGACCGGTATTTCGGCTTCTATCCGGCAAGCGAGCGGAAAGAAACTACACAGTCTCTGTACATACCGACCGACGGTACGGTCAGACAGGAACTGCCGGACCATTCCATGCACCTGGGCAGATACCGTGCCATGTATACCGAAAGCATCACTGGCAGAAGCGGAGAAACCACCCTGGAAAAAATAATATTCAAGCCATTGACCAGCCTGGTTGTATTCAAAATCAGCAACGAGAGCGGCACTGCGGTTTCCTATTCATCCGTCACCCTGGAAACCTCCGGAAACTCCCAGCCCGTTTTCTACAGTCATGCCACCTATACAGCCGGCAGCGGAGCAAAGGAAGTCACCTTGCCTTCGTCTCCCACAGACCACTCCGTAACACTGAGTCTGGGAAAAGAAAAGGGAATACCGGTTGCGTCTGGCAACACCTTCCATGCTTTCTTGCCTCTCTTTCCATCGGCCTCTCTGACCGACAGCCCTCTGCAACTGAGAATCACGACCGATGCCGGGAAAACCATCACCCGCAGTTTTCCCGGCTCCCTGTTACGGAGTATCAGCAGCTTCCGGACAGGTTTGTTTTACCTGTTCCACATCCGGCATACCCCTTCGGATGAGTTGAGCATCACCCTTCCCACCATCAGCGGGTGGGAAGCCGGAGGAGAAGTGGAACTGACGGTCGACTGATCTGCGAAACCCTTCATACCCATTTTTATATATGTCAACAGGCCAGTTCATTCTTACCTCCGAATGACTGGCCTGTTCTTTTAGCAACTTGCGGTAAATCGTCCCTGTCAGCGACAGGGAACATCTATCGGCAACAATTATTTTTTCTTCCGTACGGGTTTCATCTTCAACGCATCCGGACGCATGGAATACGTTTTCTTACCCCATACCGGTTCTTTCAGCAGACAAGCCGGTACAGGCTTTCCTTCCTGCTGACGCAACAATACTTTTTCCAAAGTAGCCGCATATTCCTGATGAATCTGAGGATCGTCTCTGTCTGTCTGATTGTAGGCAATGTAACGCAAATACTCCACACACTTGTCGAACCAGAAGTCAGGCACATTTCTTCCATAATATCCCAGACGGGCGATGAATTTCAGACGTTCAATCAACAGCAGGTGATCTACTGCTGTATCAGCAAGCATGGCATCAATCTTCTGTGCAGCTGCCTCATAATTCTTCGCTCTGATATCCGAGTTGATACGGATCATCTCACAGTTGAAAGCCTTTCCTTCGAAATCACACAAGGCCTCAACTTCTGCCAGGTCTCCATATCCTGTTTCCTGAGCCAGTTTCTTGTCGACAGCCTCTTTGGTAAAACGAGTACAGAAATCCGCATAATTGTCCGAAACCTGTTTCAGGTACTCATTCATTCCCGAAATGGTATTCACATATACCTCCCACACATCCGGATCTGTCAGTTTGGCTCCTCCACGAATCAGTTCAGCAAAAGCTGCGTCCACGTCTTTTTTGGCATACACCGAAGACTTATAATTAATATAATTAATCAGCAGTTTCCGGTCGCGGTTACCCTTCTGGAACTCACTTTCCAGATAAGGAGAACAAGTTTCCGGATTCAGCGCATTGCGTCCGGTCTGGATAAACTGCTCTGCCGTCTGACGGCTGCTGCTGCGGTGTACCGCCTCTCCCGTTGCAGGATTGATGAACATATAAGTCGGATAACTGCGTACGCCATACTTCTTGGCCAGTTCCACACCTTCCCCATTCTCCGCATCAATCTTCATGTTCACAAAAGTCTGGTTATAGAACTCTCCTACCACCGGCAGCGTAAACACATTCTGAGCCATGTTATAGCACGGTCCGCACCACTGCGTATAGAAATCCACAAAAATCAGTTTATTCTCAGCCTTCGCCTTTTCCACTGCCTCGCTCCATTTCACGTGCAGGAAATCAATTCCATAATTCTGCGCCCCGGCTGAAAAGGCACATACCATCATCAGGACAGCCAATATATACTTTTTCATCTTTTTCAGTTCAGTTAAAAAGCAAAGGCCCCAGCCACTTCATACTAACAACCCCCGAAGTATACAGCGGCTAAAGGCCTTACTTGATTTATACAATTAAATTCCTATCATTAATAACCCGGATTCTGCTCTGCCAGTTCATTTGAGTTTCTTTCCGAAGAAGGAATTGCCTCAATTCTACGGTCAATGATACGCTTGTAATAAGCCTCTCCCTGAGCCTCAGAAGCTTTACATTCTTCATCGTATTTCTTCTTCAACTGCTCATTCAGTGCAAACAGGCGTGTAAAGTCCGGACGTTCTACATTGACTCCCGCAAAACGGATCTGCACAAACCATTCGTGCCAGTTCTCGAAAGACATTTCAATCATCCATTCATTGAAGATCGCTTCTTCCAGTTCTTCCCGTGTCTGAGGCACCTTGATTTCAGCTCCCGCACGCTCACGGATTTTCTGAATCGGCGCATAAGCAGCCGAGATTGATGCATTCGTACGGAACAAGGCTTCTGCCTTCATCAGGTACAGTTCAGCCACACGACTGAAGATAATCGGCATATTATTGGCCGAATTCAACGACTTCTTGATTGATTTCAGATTATATGCTACAGTACCCCGGAATTCCAAACTATCTACTTTCGAGAAAATCGCTGCCGCCCGAGGATCGTCTCCTACCAGATTCACATAAGGAGTACTAGGCCCCCAGTAACCTTGGTTCTTTGAAACGCTGTTACCGTAAGCCGTTTCCCGTGTACTGGTATTGTTGGCATCGTTCTCGTCGTAATAACGTGCAAAAAGAATCTCCTTTGATACAGAGAACTTGTCAAAGATATCTCCATAAACCGGCTCTGGAAGCGGCTGGTTGGTATCCACCGCATCATCAATTGCAGTCAGCGCCTCTTCATAGCGTCCGGCATAGAACAACGCCTTTGCCTTCAATGCCCGCGCTGCCTCTTTGGAAGCCTGTGACGACTTTGACCAGTCCGGTGCTTTCTGGATAGCTACCTCTAACTGGCGCAGGATTTCTTCATACGACGCACCGACCGTAGCACGAGGCTTCTTGGCATTTTCCACTGTAGGGAATTCATCACGGATAATCACTCCATAAGGACTTTCTTCATTCCAGAACTCACCATAACGAACCAGCAGACGGAAATACGCAAAGGCACGCAGGTAGTAAATTTCGCCAAGCACTTCCTCCTTGCGGTTACCCGAAAACGCACCGGCGTCGATACCATCAACCGCTGATTCCAGGTAGTTTGCATTTTTGATAATCGCATAGTCGCTGTTCCATTCCGCCCCGTCACTGTACGACAGCGTCGGATAGTAACGTTCGGTATAATAAATGGTGTTACCCACATCACCGGTAAACTCCTGACGGCGCATGGTACCCGCCTTGAACGGGCCACCGGTAGTAGGAAATATCACATTGAAGCCATCTCCCGGCAAGTACGAATACACTCCGTTCAGCGCCAGTTCCACCGCATCCGGTGTCGTAATGGCTCCATCCAGGTCCGCTTCAAAAGCCGGTTTCTGGTCCAGTACATCTACCAGCTCACAAGCACTCATTCCCAACATCAGGAATGCCAGATATATATACTTCTTCATCATTCCAATTTATACAATTAAAGATTAAACTTAATACCCACCGAGAATGAACGGAATCCCGGATAAGAAGAGGTTTCGTAGTTACCCCCATAGTTGCTTCCCGTAGAAACGGTAGCCGGGTCGGTACCCGGATAAGAGGTAATGGTAAACAAGTTGGTAGCCGATACGAAACACTGGCCTTTTACCACCTTGCCCAACGGCAGATCGTAGGTAAGGCGGACTTCCTGCAGACGCAGGAAAGAAGCATCGAAAAGTTCCAGGTTAGTGAAATCGGGCACACCTTCTCCAATGTAAAGAGCCGGCAGTGTAGCGTTCGGATTTTCCGGAGACCAACGGTCGTCCAATCCGTAGTCAATCAGACCACACAACTGTCCAGGCAGGTTCTGGATGGCTTTGTTATACAGTTTCAGACCACCGATCTGGTAACCGAAGTTCGCAAACAGGCCAAACTGCTTGTAGCGTACATTGGCAGTGAAACCACCGTATACATCCGGGTCTGGAGATCCCAGGATGACACGGTCATAGCTTTCAATCTTACCGTTTCCATCCTTGTCCACCAGTTCCAGGTTACCCGGTTTCAGGGTATTTCCATCGTAATAAGACTGTCCTTTACTTTTTGCATAAGCATTCAGTTCGTCCACACGCTCCTGGTTCTGGATGATACCATTGTGTTCATATCCCAGGAAGGCTCCCATCGGATATCCTTCTGCCAGTACCTGGTTTCCACTTCCATGAACAATAACACCGTCCATGGCCGTCTTGGTTGCTCCTTCGCTCACCAGTCGGGTTACCTTGTTCTTATTGTGAGAGATATTGAACATCAATGACACTCCCCAGTCCTTGGTATCCAGCAGATGAGAAGTCAGGTTCACTTCCACACCCCGGTTGGTTACGGCTCCCACGTTGCGGTTCATTGTCATACTTCCACCTACCGAACTTGAAGGGAAGCTGTATGCCCAGATCAAGTCATTGGTATTTTTGATGTATCCGCCGATTGATCCCGACAACTTATAGTCCCAGAGTGCAAAGTCCAGACCGAAGTCATACAACACTGATTTTTCCCAACGGATGTCACGGTTACCTACCTGTGAGTGAATGATGGCAGGACGACCGTTGTAGCTTCCCGCTTCATACAAATCCCGGTTAGAGAAGCTGGTCAAGTTCTGTGTACCGGTTACACCCGTACTGAAACGCAACTTCAAGTCGTTGATGAATTTCAGCCCCTTCATGAAATCTTCTTCAGAAACGCGCCATGCAAAAGCACCGGAAGGGAAGAAACCGTAACGGTTGTTAGCACCGAACATAGAAGATCCGTCGTAACGGCCGGTAAAGGTAAACAGGTACCGGTTCATCAGTTTATAGTTGATACGTCCGAAAGAAGAGAACAATCCGTAAGCATTGTATCCGTTGCTCCATGAATTGATCTTTGTCGCACTTCCGATATTGGTATAAATCTCATCATCCGGATAATCCGATCCAGACAGATAAGTACTGCGGCTGGTATACTTTTCGAAAGAAACACCGGCTACCGCATCCAATACATGGTTCTTGTTGAACGTATAGTTGTACGACAAGGTATTATCGAACACCGTCTTCGAAGAGCGGAAATGATTTTCACTACCCGATGCCTCCTTACGGTTGCTCAGGAAACTCGGTGTAAAACTGAGGTTCTGGTTGAACTCCACATTGGCCGACAAGCTGGAACGGAACTTCAGTCCCTTGATGATGTCCACCTCACCGTATACCGTACCCAGTACCCTGTAGATATCGTCATTATCTACCTGATACGTATTGGCCACCGGGTTAGGTGAACCGTCGGTCAGGTCAAACTCTCCTTTATCATCGTATATCGGACGGTCAGGACGATATCCCTGTGCCGAGAACAGAGAAGTTCCCGCATTCGACTGGTCGGTGTAACTCATTGTCGCATTCAGTCCGAATCTCAGGATGGGCAATACGCTCAGTTCGGTAGAAATACGTGTATTGTAACGTGTCAGGTCTCCTCCCTTGATCATACCCTGCTGGTCCAGAATGGCAAGAGAAAGCATGTATTTAGCCTTCTGCGTTCCTCCGCTGACAGAGAGGTCTACGTTATGACGGAATCCCGGCTGGTAAACTTCCTTGAACCAGTCAGTGTTGGCGGTACCCAGAGCTCCCGATTCCGGGTCCAGAATGTCCGGTGCATAATCGTTCGAAGGAGCGAACACCAGTGTCTGCTCAGCAAACTTGCGTACGGTCTCTCTCCATTCATCTCCGTACAGAATACGGAAATTCTTGATCTGAGAATCAATCGTAAAGTTATAGTTGAAGTTGACAGTCGGTTTTCCTTCTGTTCCCTTACGGGTAGTAATGATAACGACACCATTGGCCGCACGCGAACCGTAGATGGCCGCAGCAGAGGCATCCTTCAATACGTCCATCGACTGGATGTCATTCGGAGAAATAGCATCCAACATCGCAGGATCATCGATAGGCACTCCGTCGATTACGTACAACGGCTCGTTCGAACCTGTCAGTGACGTAGCACCACGCACACGTACGCGCCGGTTTACCTGTACCCTGTGCAACCTGAACACCGCTGGCGAGGTTCTGCAGCATAGACGATACATTGGTAGTATTCAACTGGTCCAGCTGCTTGGCACCGATAGAAGCTACCGAACCTGTCAGGTCTCTCACTGAAGAAGTACCGTATCCGACAACCACGATTTCCTCCAGGTCGGTCGCTGCAGCGTGCATTACCACATTAAATTTAGTGTTGTTCCCCACGGGCTGTTCCACGGTCTTCATTCCCACGAAACTGACAACCAGTACATCCGAGCTCTTTATAGGACAAGACAACTCAAACATTCCGTCGATGTTCGTAATCACCCCGTACATAGAACCTTTAATCAGTACAGAAGCACCAATCACCGGCTCTCCTGTTTCGTCTTTTACGACACCTGAAATCTTTTTCTTTTGCGCTTGAACCAATACCTCTTCCGAAGGCTTCACCGCTTCCGAAGCCCAAAGAGGAGTCAGACAAACAGACCCAGACAAAGCCATCAGAAAAGGCAAGGCTCTCAGACAGACTCTTCCAGTCCCCTTGTTCTCCATCTTGTTTTTATCCATTTTATCAGAACTAATTTATATTAATACATTTTTAACTCTCATCAAAACCCAACTAATTGTAACAAATCAACCCCTTTATTTGATTACTAAGTAACTTTTTCCCCCTTATAATCTTCTAAATAGAAACATTTTCCTATCTGCGCCCAAAATTACTAAAATCCCTCAAATTGAGATACATTTTCTTAAAAAAAACTTACCGACACCTCCTGACGTCCTTGGGAAGTTGCACGCTTATGAAACAAAAGTTCCACGGTCGTGAAACTCAAGTTTCCTGATGAAGAAACTCTTGTTTCACGACCGTGGAACTTTTATCATAACATACGGCAATGAAACACATTCGAATGTTTCATTGCCGTACCAATGTATCTCCTGCTGTTATTCTTTAGTGCAAGAAGTAAAACGCAACTTATAGCTCAGTTCTTTTTGAGGAACCTGATAAGCCGGAAGCGTATCTACATCCTGTCCGCAACTTGCGTTTCCTACTCCACGCATGGCTGCATCCAGGTGCAGGACGATGTAAGGACGTGGCTTCAACTCCCACATGTGGTTACAGTTCATCATATCCTCGTCGGTATATCTCAATGCAGAGAATGACACCTGTCCTTCTGTCTGTATGCAAATACCCTTGCCGTCGATACCGGTCAGTTTCAGTTCACGAAGTCCTTCACGGTTACCCATCGACTGAGGTTTCACATAAGCCACTTCCATACCTTCCACCGTATCTGCATAACGGCCAATCATGCAACCGTCTTTACGGTCGGAATAGTTTTCCCACGGACCGTAGGCATAATAGTCTACCTGACCAAGAGACGGATTCACCCCACATACCAGTCCGCAACGACGCAGGTCGGCTGTGTGCGGAGTAAAGACTGCTTCCATATCCATCGTACCGCCCGGCAGGAACGTGTAGACCATACGGGTATCGCAGAGCGAACCTTTACGTACCGTAGTCACCACGGTCTTTCCGTCTTCTACCGCTACCGTACATTCTCCTTCGGCTGCCATTCCGTTGGCTACCTCAGTAAAGCGGTCGTTCTCAATCCAGCGGTGATTGTCAAATACAAAGCCCTGACCCTGGCAAACAAAAGGCACTCCGTTCATTTCCAGACCGGTCAGTACACCAGTCTTTTTATCGAACACGGCCTTCACACCGTAGCCTGTCACTACCAGCTGGTTGCCTTCCTCGCTGTAACGATACTCATCGCCACCTTTCCGTTTGCCCTTTACCTCCGGCAGCGGACCGCGGGCCACCGCTTCGTACTGCATCTGAGCCACCTCATGTCCGGCCTCAGCCCATCTGTCGGCAGCCTTGCTGCATACAAAGACATTGACCATGACTTCATCTCCCGCCTTTGCAGCTTTTTTCAAGCTTACTTCCTTCAGTTTCAAAGACAAGTTCAGTGAATCATCCGGAGCCACATCCGGCAGTTCCAGACTGTCGGAACTCAGCACCACACCATTCTTCACCGTCTGCCAGCGCAGATAAAAACGGTTCAACGACAGGAAGTCGTAAGTATTATACAGCGTAACATTCAGTTCATTCCGCTTTTCATTCACCTTTCCTTCACTGAAATGCACATACTGGTATACCGCCTTTACCTCTTTCAGTTTCGGCGACTCCTCACGGGTTGCCGGAACAATTCCGTTCGAACAGAAGTTGCCCTGATGCGGTCCCGGGAAGTCATAACCCGTATGCAGGCGATAAATACCCTTCTTCATTTCATGCGGTTCATAAATAGCCTGGTCTACCCAGTCCCAGATAGCACCTCCGATGGTAGCCGAACTGCTCTCAATACTCTTCCAGTATTCTTTCAGGTTACCGATGGCATTACCCATCGCATGCGCATACTCACAGATGAACATCGGCTTATCGAATGAATTCACATACGTATCCATCCATTTCATGCCCGGATACATCTTCGAGTACAGGTCGCTGAAACGGTTACCGCCGAATTCCTTGCCATCACGTGTACCCTCGTAGTGAACCGGACGGCTGTCCAGTTTCTTGGCTGCATCGTAACAAGCCTGGAAGTTGCTTCCTCCTCCGGCCTCATTACCCAAGCTCCAGAAGATGACACTCGGATGATTTCTGTCGCGCAATACCATCCGGTCGATACGGTCTACGAAAGCAGGAATCCACGACGGCATGTCACTGATAGACTGATTGGCATGGTCTTCCAGGTCGGCCTCATCCATGGTATACAGTCCATAATAATCGAACATGGCATACATCTTGGCCGCATTCGGATAATGAGAAGTACGGATTGTATTGATATTGTTCCGCTTCATCAGCAAGACATCCTGCAGCATTGACTCTGTAGTCACCGCACGTCCGTATTCCGGATGCGTATCATGACGGTTGGTACCCTTAAAGAACACACGCTGTCCGTTGATATATACTAGCGGTCCACGCACCTCGATTTCGCGGAAACCGTATTTCGTAGAGAAAGCCATTTCCTCTTTTCCACCCTCACGCTGGATGACATGCACTGTATACAGTTCCGGAGTCTCGGCCGTCCAGAGTGACAAATCCTTCAGGTTGAAATTAGCCGATACCTGCAACGAAGCCTTGTCGGCAGTATAACGAACCTGCTGTTCCGACTCTGCCAGCAGTTTTCCCTGCGGAGTAAACAGGCGCACAATCAGGTCTTTCGTACCCTCACGGCGGTCACGGTTGTCCAATGTCAGCTGTACGTTCATCGAACCCGTCCGGTATCCGTGCTGACTGTCGAGTTTCGACGTAATATAATGATCGCGTACAGACACCAGCGGCGTGTTATACAGATACACGTCACGGAAGATACCGCTCATACGGAACATATCCTGACATTCCAGATAAGAGCCGTCCGACCAGCGGAACACCTGTACAGCCAGACGGTTGCGGCCGGTGCGCAGATAAGGCGTCAGGTCAAACTCTGCCACATTGTTCGCGCCCTGTGTATAACCCACATAACGTCCGTTCAGATACACCAGTGCAGCACTGTAGATACCCCCGAAATGAATGAAAGTACGTTTTTCCTTCCATCCCTCCGGCAAGTCAAAGAAGCGTACATACGATCCCACCGGATTGATTCCGTAATTCTTTCCGCCGTCATTGAATCCCTTACGGGCATCGATGAAAGGAGGAATATTGGCATGAGGATATTCCACATTGGCATAAATCGGCCGGTCGTATCCCTGCATCTCCCAGTTGGAAGGCACCGGAATCGTTTCCCATCCCGACACATCATAATCCTCCTTATAAAAATCAATCGGACGCTGCGACGGTTCCGGCACAAAATGGAAGGCCCAGTTACCGTTCAGCAAACGGTAGTCCGCACTGTGGCAGTCTACCCAAGGCATGCGGTAAAAATCCGCATCCGCCATCATTTCCTTCTCTCCCGGATACGGCATATAAGTAGCATGTCCCACCTCCTTGTTTTCCGCAAAGCGGGTTTCATCCTCCCAATACACCTTGGCACGCACGGCCGTACTTGCCTTCAGTTCCTCCGGAAATGCCATCGCACTTTCCCGGATACGGAAGAAAGTCTCCCGGCTGCCGGCTGCCTTTTCCTTCGCAAGCAACATCAGTTGCCCCTTCGGACTGCAAGACAGAATCAGGTGCAGGCTGTTGGCCGGAGAAAGCTGCACAAAGTCTCCTTTCTGCTCCACCTTCCACAACTGCGATTCATCGGAACCGTTGTTCTCCGTAATACCCAGAGAAGCGTCAGTCTTTGCATGCAGCGCCTTGTTCTCAAACGGATTGATAAAGCGCAAGCTACCCGACAGGTTGCTCACCGTCCACTGCTGATACTGATTCCCGGCATCAGTGGCCTGCAATACCGGAGCATTTCCATTCTGCTGATATGAAAGCACCTTTCCGGGACAGGACTCAGGAAGAATATTATAGAGTTTGTCCTTGGCAAACTCCACCTGAGCCTGTATTCCCAACAGGCTGCACATACATACCATCCATAAAATAAAGATTCGATTTACCATTCTATTACACGTTTTTAGGGATTGATATTATTTTATCATGATTTCGTCCAAACATATCTTGGAGACCTGCCCCGGCCGCACATGGTCGGAAGGACATACCCCCGCAGGGTTCAAGGTAAATCGTACATATCTGGCCTTTGCTGCCTGTGGCTTCACCGTCAGCTCCTCGATAAAGTTGCCTTCCTTGAAGATTTCCTCCTTCGAGAAGTCCGTCCGGCCCACTTCCGCAAAATTCACATTATCTTCAGAAACCTCCACCACCATGGAAGCAGGCTTATGAACCGCCATGCCATAATTGGTGATGCATCCCACCGAGCATTCACTGATGTCCGTCGTTTTCAGCAAGTCCACCGTAACCACTACCGGCTGGGAAAGCGCCCCCGAATACCATTCAAAGTCCGACTGTTTCAAACTACCTCTCACCCCATTCACCAGGACATCCATTCCCGGCAAAGGATTCACCAATGGTTTCGCTGTTGCCTTATTCCATATCAGCGGAAGCGTCAACACCTTACCCATCATCCTATCTTTCACAAAGGTAGCAGATTTTATCACATTTCCATCAGTCAGCACCAAATCCTTTTCATATTTTAAAGAAGAAGCAGAAGGCTCCGTACCATCCAATGTATAACGGATCTCCACATCCGGACGTTCACATTCCAGATGAACCTGCAACTCTCCATTTTCGGTCGGAGTGACCTTATGCTGGATGTTGAACATCGAACGTGCATATACGATACCCTTACTGTCCAGATGAGCCACATAATTATCCAGTCCTTTCAGGAACATCCCCCAATCCTTCGTTCCTTCCGGAATCCATGCGATTTCCGCCAAGGCAGCCAAACGAGGGAAGACCAGATAAAACACATCCTCAGGCCGGTCGCAGAACTCCGTCCACATACTTGCCTGCACCCCCATGAGCAAGTCACGGTACTCCGGTTTCCATTCCTTCTGGACCGGTTCATAATCATAAAGTCCCTTCAAGGTATTGTTTCCAAAATACGTCAGAGGTTCAAACCACTGAGGTCCCTGATAACGGATCAGATAAGCAATGCGCGCAGGCGTCATCACGAAACGATGTCCCTGTTCCGCCGCCTTGAGGGCCGCATTTCCCATTCCCTGCCAGCCAAAGACAATCACATCCTCCGGCAGCCGGCTGTTGGTCAGTTCATCCCATCCCATCACTTCCTTTCCTTTGCTGCGCACGTAGTCGCTCATCCGCTGCATGAAATACCCCTGCAAGTCCTCTTCGTCCTTCAGTTTCTCCTCACGCAGACGACGCTGGCAAAGCGGACATTTCTTCCAGTTTGTCTTCGTCGCCTCATCACCTCCCAGATGCACATACCGGGAAGGGAAAAGCGCCATCACCTCATCCAAGACTCCCTGCAGGAAGTGATAACACTCCTCATTGCCTGCACAGAAAATAATCTCCGCATTTTTCCCGCCAAGGCCCGGCAGGACCCCGATGAAATCCTTTACCACCGGACAGGCATATTCGGGATAAGCCGCCAGTGCCGCATTCGAGTGTGCAGGAATATCGATTTCAGGAATAATCTCAATCTGACGTGCCGCTGCATAAGCAATGACCTCTTTCATCTCCTCCTGCGTGTAAAAACCTCCCACAGTAGCCTTCTCTCCCTTCTCAGGATTACGACGGTCGGGGAAAGGCAAAGGCCGGCGGTCCACCCTCCAGGCACCCACCTCTGTCAGTTTAGGATACTTCTTGATTTCCAGACGCCATCCGTTGTCATCTGTCAGATGCAGATGCAGCCGGTTCAGTTTCAACATCGCCATACAGTCGATCATGCGCAGCAGATCTTCCTTCGGCATAAAGAAACGGGCCACGTCGAGCATAAAGCCACGGTAAGCGAAACGAGGCTTGTCCTTAATTGTCACGGCAGGAATCGTCCATGCCTGTGCCGCCTTTCCGGAAGCACCTTCCACCGATGCCGGCAGCATCAGTCGCAGGCTCTGGAGGCCATAGAAAAATCCTCTGTTATCGGCAGCCTTCAGCAAGGCCCCGTCCGGAGTCACCTTCAGTTCATAAGCCTCATCCTCCATTTTCTCATCCACCTGCAGGCAGATATCTCCTTCGGCAGCAACCTTTACCTCCGGAGTAAAACCGGATGAAGCAGTAAACAAGGCAGCAAAAGTCCCGGCAACCGTCTGCTGTGCCTCACCTGGCACCGCAATCACGGAAGTTGCCGTCAACGTAAAGCTTCCCGCACCCTTTTCCACAGACAAAGGTCGCGGAACCACAGTCACCTCCTCTTGATTCTCGGAAGAGTGACACCCTGACAATCCCATTGCCAGTACAAACATCGCAAGCGTCACCCACCTGTATACAAAATTCATTATCATAAATTTAACTTAGTAAATCATCGTTATTCGTCCCATCATGTGCGACGCTCTTTCCTTACCCGGGAGCGTCGCTTCATATATTCTGCCTTTCCGGTCCATTAATGTGCAGCCGGAGAAGCCATTGTTTCCACCATCACCTTTGTCAGGCACCAGGGATTCTCCCAAGGCACATCGGTCGCCAAGTCCCAGGTCATCACACCAGCCAGATCATTGTCCATCACATACTGAGTCTTCCGGACAATGGTGCTGGCCCCATTAAATACATACTTCTTTCCCTGATACACCACTTCATCCTTATCCGGACGGTCAATCAGGTTCTCCTGCACCAGGTTCCAGTAAGCCACAGTACCCTGCTTACCCTCGGCAGCCCCATAAAACGGCAGTCCCATAACCAGTTTCTCTTTAGGAATACCGTACTTCAATACCTCCTGTGCCTCTTTCACATAAGTATCATACGGAAAACGGTCGACACTCGGACCATAGCACTGCATTGAAATATGGTCAACGGCCTGAATCGCCTCCTTGCTGATGGTATAATACAGCGGATGCAGCGAGACCGTCAGGACAGAACCTTTGCCCAAAGCCTTTTTCAGTTCCACAATCGTCTTGCTGTAATTATCGAATTCCTCCTTGTTCAAAGGCCATTCAAAATCCAGGTCTACTCCATCGAAGACATACTGTCCGACCAGCTTCACTACATTTTTCACGAAACTGTCACGATACACTTCTTTCGCACACATGGTTTTCCAGTCGCCGGCAGTCACTCCCACACGGAACTTGATGTTCTTTGCCGAAAGCTGTGCCTTTACCTGCTTCATGATCTCTACCCAGGTGTGTGAATCCTTTCCATAGCTCTCCGCATCGTCATACTTCCAATAGGCCAGGGTCTTACTCATGTTCCAGGTACTGAAATCAATCGCTTTCTCCATCACCTTCTGTACCTCATTCTCTGAAAGAGGCAAGCCATTGAAGAAAGTCTCATCCAACTTACCCTTGAATCCCTTCGCCAGCTTCATCTGGGTACGGACAAACGGCAGTTTATCTCCCCAGGAAAGATCAGAAGCAGCCTTTTTGCCATTTACATACAGATGAATTCCTTTGTTATTGGCCGTCACACTGTATGTCAAAGCCAGATGATTCCACTTTTCCGTCTCAAATCCGGACGCCGTCAACGTAACCTCTCTGCTGTCTACTTCAAACACAAACTCTCCCTTGCGTGCCCCCTCTTTCAAAGCAATCCGATGACTGCCATTATCCTTCAGGAACAGACAAGCCCCTTGCGTCCACTCATCCACATACAACCAGGTTCCAAAAGTAAACTGATTGCATTTGCCAGACTCGGCATTGCCCCAGATTACCGGAGTATGCAGCAAGTCATTGCCAGCATTCATCTCTCCATTTCCATCGAACGAAATCACCCCCTTCCGTTCCCGGAATTCCGGCAAGTATTTCTCATTAGAAAATGCAACTGTATTATCTGGAATCTCAAAGAACAGGCTTCCATCCGCATAAGGGTTTACCCCTAATAAGATCAGGTCATTGCAGGCATTCATGCTTTTTGCCGAAATCCGGTTGGTCTGAAAGAAATTGCTGCGAATATAAGAACTTACAATTTTATCCGTCACAGGCAAATCTGTAAAATCACCATCAGGATTTCCCTCCTGTCCCATCATCTCCACTCCACTCGTACACGACACAAATGCCAGAATCCCTAAAAAGGAAACCGATTTTCTCATAAAGTTATATTTTTTCATTATATTGATATACTAAAATATTTACATAATTAATTCAAAAAATAAGCCCGCATAATTACGCTACCATACCATAATGTAATTATACGGGCTCAATTATTCCCTATACAGTTACCGATCAATAACCGAAATTATTGTCTGTGATGCCAGGATTTGCATCAATTTCTGTATCAGGAATCGGCAAGAGCAAATTCATTTTCAGGAAATCATCGGTCAGATTGCCTTCATTGTAAATTCGGTCAGTCCACTTCTGAGCACTCTCCTTATAATATTTGTCAGACTCCCGGGTAAACTCATGTCGGTTGTGATACTCCAACGCTTCTTTCAAATATTTAGTACCTCTGATGCGGATCATATCATACATAGAAGGCTCGCCAAACAATTCAAAAATTCTTTCAAAATACAGTTTTTTCCGTACCTCTTCCTGACTGAGACTTTCAGACCAGGCCTTAGGTTCTCCATTACCCACCGAACCAGATGAGTTTCTGGCACGTGCCAGCACCTCTTCAGCAATTTCTATCGCACGCTTTGTTTCTCCCAGTTCATTATAGGTATCTGCCATCAGTAACAACATTTCAGCATAACGGTATACCATCAGGTTCTTATGACTGGCAGTACCCTGCTGCTGCATATCGTACAACTTCGCATGTGCCGGCCAGGCAGTCTGTTTACCCCCTGTAGTAAATTCCTTTGCGATATTTTTCAATGCCTGAATCTTTGCTTTTTCCTGAGGAGTTCCATCCTGCGGTACTGTCAAAGACTCCAGATACTTCAGGCTCGGGTTAGTAGGATCATCAAACTTTTCATAAGGCAAACGGACTACATACAATTTATCCTCTACATCCTTGCCATCCTTGGTGATTTGCTCATATTTAGGCTTTCCATCCTCGACACCAATCTGTACCTTATAAGTAATATACGGATAATAATAAACCGAGTCATTCGGTGACGGTTTATCTCCTACCTGAGGAGAAGGATTCGGCTGATTGTTTCCTTTCCGCTTTCTGTGAGAAGTAAGATAAGTGGCAGCAATACGAGGATCATACGGATACGTACCATAATGCAGGTCGTAAGCAGCCTTTGTAGCACGGTAAGTACTCCAGTTCACACCGGCAGTAGAAGACGTCGGAGAAAAACGGTTGCTGGCACGATTGAAGCAGTTGGATGAAGTCAGACTAAAGTTCACCTGGAAAATAGACTCCTTCGAATCGGCTACCCAGTCCTCAAACAACCGGCCGAAATTCTTTTCAAGCATATAGACATGATTGTTATATACATCGTCAAACATGCCTTTCGCATTCTTCCAGTTCTCGGCCTCATTAATGCCCAATGCAGCCATCTTATAATATACCTTACCCAAGAAAGCCTTCACAGCCCAAGAATTCGCACGGCCCACTTCCGACTTGTCAGAGATACCCAATGCTCCGGTCAAATCGCTCACAATCTGTTGAAAGACCATTTCACGCGGTGAACGAGGCACAGCAATACCTTCGGAAGTCGATGCAACCGTCTTCAGAGGAATGTCTCCAAACATGGAAACCAGGTTATAATAAGCCAGTGCACGCAAGAACTTTGCCTCTCCACCAAACTGAGTCTTGACATTTTCCGGCAGAGAACTTTTGTCCAGATTTTCAAGAAAAGCATTTGCCTCTGAAATCACCTTATACATACCATTCCAGGTAGTAGAGATCAGACCGTCACTGGACAACGTCTGCAAAGACACGATTCCATCACTACCACTCCGCTGTGACCATCCAAAACCAGAACCTGTGACAGGTGTTTCCTGATACATCTGACCATAAGCTGAAGTCGAAGCCATGTAAGAATAACATCCCAGCAGCGCCAGTTCAGCATTAGATTCTGAAGCAAAAACCACATTATTATTTTGAGAATATAGCGGCGTTTCATCCAAACAAGAAGACAGACTGGATGCAACGGCAATTGCCAATATCCAATATTTATATTTTTTCATATTAAAACCCTTAATTTATCAATACTAAAATCAGAATGTCACATTTAATCCAAATATAAACTGGCGAGGAGTAGGATAGGCATTCATATCTACCCCAGGACGCAAACCATCAAAAGCAAAGCTATTCACTTCCGGATCATAACCGCTGTAATCGGTCAGTACAAATGCATTCTTGACAGAAGCAAACACCGATGCATTCTGGAAACCGATTTTCTGCATCCACGCAGCAGGCAACACATAACTCAGCGTAATATCCGAGCAGCGCAGATAGCTGGCATCCTCCACATAGCGGTCCATCACCATATTCTGAACAATGTAGTTAGATGACGGATACAGATTTGAATGATTCTCTGCAGTCCACATTCCCTTAAAGGCCTCCTTTGAAATAGTACCAGCCTTAGTTCCCGGAGTGTTGATGTAACGGTTATTCACATTGATTACATCTCTGTCGTGTACTCCGTTGAAAGCGGCCGAGAAAGACAGGCCCTTCCATGAGAAATTAGTCTGGAAACCATAAGTAAATCCTGGATTCGGATTTCCAATAATGTCACGGTCGGAAGTATTAATGCTTCCATTGCCATCCTTATCCACAAACTTGATATCACCTGCTACAGGTAAATTTCCATTTACATCCTTGTAATAACCTACAGTTCCGTCATCCTTCATATACTTGACACCCTGATCGGTAATGTCTTCCGGCTGAACAATACCCTGAGTCACATATCCCAGGAACAATCCCGGAGCCTCACCCTGCAGGAAGATATGACCTACTCCAAAATGGTCTCCCAGCGAGTTACCATAATATCCGATTCTTTCACCCAGGCAGCCAAATCCAGTAGGAAGCAATCCCAAGTCCACAATCTTACTCTTGTTCTTACCGATATTACCCGTCAAGCTCCATTTCAGGTCTTTCGTATCTATAATCTGCGCAGTCAGAGAGAATTCCACACCTTTGTTGTCCAACGATCCCTGATTATAATAAGTAGAGCTGAATCCGGCAGAACCCGGCAGGTTTCTGGAAATAAGCAAGTCTTTCGTCTGCTTCATATAAAGATCCAACGTACCAGTAAGACGTGAGCGGAACAATCCGAAGTCAAAACCAATGTTCCAGGAAGAAGTTTTCTCCCAAGTAAGTCCGTCATTCGGCAGATTGGTCACAGTCAGCGTAGATTCCTGATTTCCGGCACCGTCGGCATAATGGAAATCACCACCTCCATACATTGAGAAAGTAGAATAAGGATCGATACTCTGGTTACCCGTCACACCATAGCTTGCACGGAGTTTCAACTGATTCAGCCAGCTGACATCCTTCAGGAATTCTTCCTGTTCCATACGCCATGCCAAAGAAGCTGAAGGGAAATATCCCCAGCGGTTACCTTTCTTAAACTTACTTGAACCGTCGGCACGGAGAGAAGCAGTAATTAAATACTTATCCAGGAAAGACAGATTGATACGTCCCAGGTAAGAAAGCAACTGATAGTCTTTCTGAACCGGCTCCAGATGCTGTACATTGCCTGCCATATGAATTCCGTTCTCTCTCAGTTCAAACATAGAGAACTGAGTACCGTTTACATTCTGGTTCAAGAAATTATAATCATCATAAGTCACACCCGCAGTCATATCCAACATGGCTACGTCTCCCAGCTTATGATTAAAAGTCAACACATTTTCGATGGTTACATTGCTCTTGTCCAGATTCGAAATAGCCAGGTAACCATTGTTGTTCATACCCTGATACAACTGCATACCGTACCAACGCTTACGGTCGTTCAAGTTCAGGTTTCCTCCTGTACGGAAGTTATAACGCAATCCCGGCAAGATATCCCAAGAGAAATCCATACTGGCATTGAATGTCTTGTCGTTCGTCACGTCTTCATAGTCATTCAGCCAGCTCATCACCGTTGTTTTGTTCTCTGCCTGGAACGAAGGGTCATCCTCCGGCATTTCAAACGGCGCATAATCCAGTGCAGTACGAGAAACCGCTGTAGTAGCGCCTCCCAGCGTAGATCCTCCCGCCATCATGTTATTCTGACGGATAGATCCACTCAATATCATATTCAAACGAGTATTCTTCGACAGGTTCATACCGATGTTTGCACGCAAGTCTCCCTGCTTCAAACCGGTTTGTTTTACAGTACCGTTGATATCCTTGAAGTTGGCAGAGATATAATAAGTAGCCTTATCCGTTCCTCCGCTTACAGAAAGCGAGTAGTTCTGAGAAAAAGCCGTTGTATAGATTTCTTTCTGCCAGTTGCGGTAATTCACCAGGTGATAAGTAGCCGGATTATTCGGATCATAATGAGCCAATGCGTCATTATATACATATCTCACCTCATCTCCTACCAGATAAAAAGGATATTCACCGTTGGAAACACGGGAATTGATATACATGGCATGCTCACGCAAATCGGTCATCTCCAGCAATTTTGAAGGCTTTGCAATGGTAAAGTTCGCAGAAGCGTTTATCTTGGCCTTTCCCTGTTTTCCTTTTTTAGTCGTAATCAAAATCACACCATTGGCACCGCGTGAACCATAGATGGCAGTTGAAGACGCATCTTTCAATACCGTAATATCTTCAATGTCGGAAGGGTTCAAAGAAGCCAAAGGATCCTGGTTAATCTGGAAATCTCCACTGATACCAGAAGAAGCAAACTCTCCGGCAGAAGCCTGAGGAATATTATCGATTACATATAACGGCTGGTTGTCTCCACGCAGTGAACTGGCACCACGGATCTGAATAGACGATGCAGCTCCTGCCATAGCCGAAGTAGAACTAACTACAAGTCCGGCTACCTTTCCATTAAGCAGGTTATCGAGAGAATGAGCCTTTGCCGCATCGTTGGCATTCGGCTTCATGGTAGTCAGCGCTCCGGTCAGGTCTCCTTTTCGTGCCGTACCATATCCGACCACAACTACTTCATCCAGGATTTCCGCATCTTCCTTCAGCACCCAACGGTTGTCTCCCAATTTGGCTACCTTGGTTTCCAAAGTGCTATATCCTACATAAGAAATAACCAATACGTCACCTACCTTACCTTCAATAGAAACATTTCCATCAAAATCGGTAATCGTTCCGACTGAAGTTCCCTTAATCTGAACCGTTGCCCCAATCACAGTTTCACCCTTTTCATCTATAACCTGTCCGGATATAGTCCCCTTCTGTGCATAAACCGCAAAAGGGCAAAGTAGCAAAACGACCAAACAAATACATAATAAATGTACTTTACTTTGTACTGATTCCATAGTCTGTTTTTAAAGTTAATGAATTGTGTTTATTCTTCGATTTGAGTTATTAACGGGTGCAAAGATTTAAGAAATTAAAATTCCCCATGTTTCAAAATCACTATTTATAGTTCGAAAAACATTAAAAATGGCTCCAATAATCAATATTTGAGGCCTGACACCCCGATTTTTGAATAAAAACAGGCTAAAAACCGGAAGCAACCCAAGGAAATCCCCCAACCCTCTAATAAAAAGAATAAAAAAACTTATATTTGTACTAAAATCCAAGAATCTTAAATTATGAAGGTCCGTATCACAGTTGTACTATTTGCCATCCTGCTCCTTTTCTCACTGTCTGCATATGCCCATGATTTTCTCTATCAGCAATTATCCATTACGGAAGGTTTCCCTCCTTCTATCCAAAAAGTCTATGCTGAATCCAACGGGTATGTATGGATAGGATCCAAAAAAGGATTGGGGCAGTTCAACGGATACACCTTAAAGACCTATACCCACCTTCCTGATGACTCGACCTCTCTCCCGGGAAACGAGATACTCCAGATCATAGAAGACAGTTCACGGCAAATCTGGGTACTTACCCACAAAGGGCTTGCCCGCTACGACAGACACTCGGACACTTTTCATACGATAAAAGAAAAAAATGAAAATAACCTGCTTGCCACAGCTGCCTGCAAAATCCGTGACGGCATTCTTTTTATCAGCCGGTCGGCCGTGTGGAAATATGATTATTCTACCCGCAAAATAGCAATGTATCTCCCATTTAAACAGAAACTGGAAAATTTTTTCATTCATGAAATCTGGGAGTGGGATAAGAATCACCTGCTTTGCGTCAACAAGTGGAACGGAATATTCCTGCTGAATCTTCAAACTGGAGAAAAGGACTTCCCTCCGATTACGTCGCATAAAGAGATCAATCAGGTATTCATTGACAGCAAGCAGCGGGTATGGACCAGCATCTACAACAAAGGTATCACCTGCTATGACAAAACCGGCAAGGAAATAGCTTCCTACACGACAGAAAATTCCTCATTAAGCCATAACATCATCCTGTGCTTCAGCGAACACAAAGGAGAAATATGGACGGGCACAGATGGAGGAGGAATCAATATCATCAATCCGGAAGACCACTCCATTAAAAACCTTATCCATACATCGGGCGACAGAAACTCCTTGCCCGTCAACTCGATTGTCTGCCTGTATCAGGGCTATGACAACGATAATTGCTGGGCCGGAAGTGTAAAGGGAGGGTTAATCCATATCCGCCCGACTTTCATGCACACCTATGGAGATGCCCCTCTGAATGTTCCCAGCGGGCTCAGTGAGAAAGCGATTCTGTCTTTCTACCAGGAACCCGATTCCGAAAAAATCTGGATAGGAACAGACGGAGGCGGGGTGAATCTGTTCGACCCTGTCCGTAAGCAGTTCAAGCATTTCCCTGAAACCTGGGGAGAAAAGATTGCTTCCATTACCCGATACAGTTCCACAGAACTTCTGGTTTCCATCTTTTCAAAAGGACTTTTCACGTTTAACAAAAAAACAGGCAAACTGACCAAAATAAATGAAGGCAATCCCCTCATCCAGCAATATGCTTTGTATGGAAGAAAGGCGGTCAACCTTTATCAGAACTCGCCAAAGTCCATCCTGATTCTATCATCAAAGATTTACAAATACAACCCTTCTACGCGAAGCGTATATCCGCTGATAGACAATCTGCAGCGACAGGCTATACCGTTCAAGTCCGACAGCTGTCATACCTACTTATATGACGAAAAACATATCTATGCCATCAGTCAGGAGACAGACCAGATACAGACGGTTTATACAGCCAAGACGACAACGACCATCCGGTCGGCCTCAAAAGATATTTATGGAAACTTCTGGATAGGAAGCAACCAGGAACTGTCCTGCTATGATCCTTTGAAGAAGACGGAGACACCGGTCCACAGTCCATGGCTTAAAGACATCTCAACCGTCATCTGTGACAATAACGGACGCGTGTGGATAGGAACCAATCATAAGCTGCTGGTCTGGCACATCAAGGATAAAAAACTGATCTCCTTCGATGAATCGGACGGTGCTGCCCAGAATGAATTTCTGGACAAAGCGGTCATGATTTCCCGTCAGGGAGACATCTATATGGGAGGAGTGAACGGACTACTTTGCATCAACCAGTCCCAATATACCCAAGAAGCAGCCTCTGTCCCTACCTTCTCGCTTACCGATATTCTATGCGACAACCAAAGTATGCTTTCTTCCGTTGATTTTAAGCATAAGACCCTCTCCCTGTCGAGTTACAATAAAAACGTAAGCATACAGGTGATGACACACGAAGAAAATATCTGTCGGAAAAAGACATTCCGATGGTACATTTCCGGAAGCAATTCACAGATTATTGAAAACAATACTCCGGAAATTACACTGTACTCGCTTACCCCGGACACTTATCAGATTGCAGTGTCGTGTGATACGAAAGACGGAGAATGGACTTCTCCGCAGACCCTCATTACCTTATACATTCCTCCAGCCTGGTACCAGAGCTGGTGGTTCATCACGCTGTGCATCATCGCGGCACTGGGAATCGGTGCATTCATTATCATCAACCTGCTGCAACGGAAAGAAGAACGGATGGCTTCTGCCATTAAGGAACACAAGCAAAAGGTCTACGAAGAGAAAGTAAGATTTTTAATCAATATCAACCATGAATTAAGAACCCCTCTGACACTTATACATACCCCATTAAGCAGTCTGCTGCAGACGCTTCCGGAAAACAGTCCGATTTATCCTACCATCCATAACGTACTGAAACAGTCCAGGCGGATGAAAGATCTGTTGAACATGGTACTGAACCTGAGAAAGATGGAAATGACCGAACATACGATGAACTTGGGAAGCTACATGCTGAACGAATGGGTAAAAGAGGTAGGCAAGGACTTTTCATACGAGGAAGAAAAACAGAATATTTCCCTGAAGTATGAAATGGACCACCGCATTACCAAAGTAGATTTTGACAAGGAAAAGCATCTGATTATACTGACGAACCTGATTGTCAATGCATTTAAGCATAGCAATCCCAATTCGACCATCATCCTCCGTACGGAGTTGATTGATGAAGGAAAGTCTGTACGCATTTCCGTGATTGACCAGGGGTGCGGACTAAACAACGTAGACTTGAACAAACTGTTCACCCGCTTCTACCAGGGCAAAAACGAAAAGGAAGGAAGCGGCATCGGCCTGTCATACGCCAAAATACTGGTTGAGCAACATCACGGACAGATCGGGGCCTGCAACAATAAAGACCAGGGAGCCTGTTTCTTCTATGAACTGCCCGTGCATCAGCATCAGTCTGCCGCACAAGAACCGTCCCATGAGTATCTGAATGACTTGATAAAGTCCGGTGAAGAAGACGAAACATACATCCCGCTGGAGAATCAGATTGATATTTCAAACTATTCCTGTCTGTATGTAGACGACAATGAAGAACTGCGCAATTTCATATCCTCGGCTCTTTCAGGCCACTTCAAGCACTTCTATCTGGCTTCGAATGGAGAAGAAGCACTTCAGATAGCCCTGAATGAAATTCCGGATATCGTAATCAGTGATATCATGATGCCGAAAATGAACGGATATGAACTATGCCGGAGAATCAAGGAAAACGTAAACATCAATCACATATTGGTGATTCTGCTGACGGCACGTGTAGATGAAGAGAGCCGCATGGACGGATACCGTACAGGAGCAGATACGTATCTGGAGAAACCGTTCGACATAGAAAAACTGCTGGTGACTGTCTCCAGCCGTCTGCTGCTCCGGGAACAAATCCGGAAAAGATACATGTTTGCCCCCAGTACCATCGAAGAGCCCAAGGCTGTCTGCTCTTCGGATGATACGTTCTTATTTAAACTGAATAAGATCATTGTAGAGAACATCGACAACGAGGCACTGAACATTACCTTCATCTGCCGGGAAATGGGTACCAGCAGAGCCAGTCTGTACAACCGAATAAAGACACTCACCAACATTGGGCCGAACGAATATATCAACAAGCTGAAAATGGAGACTGCCATGACCATGCTGAGAGACAATGAACTGAGCATTACTGAAATTGCAGAAAAGACAGGGTTCTCCTCCAGCAGGTATTTCAGTACGGCATTCAAGAAGTTTACAGGCAAGACGCCTTCACAATATAAGGAAGAAATCAGCAGCCAGGAAAAAGATGCTGCCGCGGAAAATCCGGCAGAATAATTTCTCTTTAGAAAATAAGTATGCCCTTAGCGTATCGGAATGTGAAGATTCCTATATGCTAAGGGCATATCATATTTCAGGCCTCATCCGCCGGATTCATGAGACAGCCATCAGTCGCTTCCTGTGGCTTTACTTTAACAATACGCTGTGGATGGCTTCTTTCAAGGCCGGTTTAGGCATCGCTCCCTGTGCCATCTGCGGCTGTCCCTCCATCGGGATAAACAAGATAGAAGGTACACTGCGGATACCGAACAAGGCCGAAAGTTCTTCCTCTTCTTCCACGTTCACCTTGTAAATATCGATCTGTCCTTCGTATTCGGCAGCCAGCTCATCGAGCACAGGGGCAAGCATCTTGCACGGGCCGCACCAAGTAGCATAGAAATCGATGATGGCAGGACGTTCACCCAGGAATTTCCATTCATTCGGATTGGCTTCATAGTTTGCTACTTTATTTAAGAAATCTGCTTTTGTCAAATTCATTGCTTTCATATGCTATATCTTTTTTAATGGTTATCTTTTATTGTTACGTACATCATATACTTTTACAAAGTCTTTATACAAGAGCTTCTGGCTCTGTGAAGTTGCACAGCCTCCGAAAAAACAGCCTGATAAATTCAGGATGGCCATCCATACCAGCAGGAATCCAGGAAGAAAAACTGCCGCTTCGCCGGAATACATTCCATAAGCTATCAGAAGCATTCCCAATATCAGACGTATCCGTCTGAATATGTCCCATTTTCTTAATATTCTGTCCATCGTTCTTCTTTTAGGTTTCTGATACAAAAGTAGTTTGCTTTTATCAAGGGGACAACAGATTTTATTTATCTTTGTATAGACCAAATCTATTGAAACATGAACTTACAACAGATGGAATATATAGTGGCACTCGATAAATACCGTCACTTCGTACTGGCGGCAGAGGCATGTGGAGTAACCCAGCCCACCTTGAGCGCCATGATACAAAAACTGGAAGAGGAACTGGATGTCAAGATATTCAACCGCGACCGGAAACACATTGCTCCCACACAAGTCGGAGAGAAAATCATCCGGCAGGCCAAAATCGCCTTGAATGAGTCGCAAAAAATCAAGGAGATTGTGGCCGATGAAATGGACAGCATGAGCGGAAGCCTCCGGATTGGCATCTTGCCTACCATCGCTCCCTATCTGGTGCCCGATTTTATCTTCCATTTCAGGAAAAACTATCCGAAAGTAAACCTGTTCATCGACGAAAGAGAAAACGAATCACTGATGCAGGCACTTAAATTCGGAAATCTGGACATTGTCATTACCACTCCTCCGCCCCATACCGACAACCTACTTGAGATACCGGTATACATTGAAAAATTTGTGGCTTATTTCTCGAAAGACTGCCATAAGAGCCGGGAGGCCATTTCGCGGAAAGAACTGCCACCCGAACAGATGTGGATCCTGAAAGAAGGGCACTGTATTCCCAATGGGGCCATGAATTTCTGCAAGAACAAGGAAGTCGGCAATCATATCTATGAAGCCGGAAGCATAGAAACCCTCGTCAGAATCGTGGATAAGAACGGAGGATATACCATCATACCGGAACTTCACATCCAGTCGCTCACGGAAGAACAGCAGAAAAATATCCTGCCGCTTCCCGGAAATCCTCCGGCCCAGCGGTGCGTATCGATGTTTATCAAAGATGACTTCATCAGGGAAAGAATGGTCAATGCCGTCCTCCACACACTGAAATCCATCATTCCTCCTTATATGATGGAAGAACGGTTCAACAAGAATCAAATCCGGTTAAGGAGTGTAACCTTCTGAAAAATAACCGGTAAAAAGTTATTTTATTTTTATTGTTTTGAACAAATGTTCATTACATTTGCAGCAGAAAAAAGAAAACAGTCATGTCACCCCGTCCTAAAAACATCCGAAAAGTAAGAGAGATTCCCGCAGGAAGCGGATTCATTCCATCCGGAAAGTGCAGAAAAAGCAGTGAGGGCATCACGCTTTATGCAGAAGAATACGAAGCTATCCTGCTTTGCGACTACGAGGATAAGACACAGGCTGAAGCCGCAGAAGGAATGGGCATCTCCCGCCCTACGCTGACACGTATCTATGCATCGGCCCGGAAGAAAATCGCACAAGCCATCATCGACCGGCTTCCTCTGACCGTTGAAGGAGGAGCCTCCTACATGGAAGCCCAATGGTTTCAGTGCGAACGGTGCGGCATGCTGGTAAACAACATCATTCCCGGCCTGAGACCCGATAATATTACCTGTCCGGGGTGCAACGGAAGATGCAATGGCATTGATTCAGACAATATCAATCAAAATAACTATACGAATATGAAGAAAATAGCATTACCGACAAGAAATGGCATGATTGACAACCATTTCGGACATTGTGAGTTTTATACCATCGTTACCGTCAATGAGGAGAATCAGGTGGTCATGACAGAGAATATCCCTTCACCACAGGGCTGCGGATGCAAATCAAACATTGCTTCTAAACTTCAGGCTGACGGAATCACCGTCATGCTGGCCGGCAACATGGGTATGGGAGCTCTCGAGAAATTATCTTCATGCGGTATCAACGTCATCAGAGGATGCAGCGGCCCCATCATGGAAGTTGTAACGGCGTATCTGAATGGAAACATCCAGGATTCCGGAGAAAGCTGCCACCACCACGATGCCGACCATCAGTGCGGACATTGATAACCTTCTTGTTCTCACATACAACTATCATTGATACAATGATGCCCCTGTAACTGAGAACAACATTAATCAGTTGATTCATGATGCCGGATATATGAAGGCTAAATTATGCAATAACAGTCTTTCCCAACCGACATCATGAATCTTTTTTATAAACAAGAAAATCCTTGATTCAATACAGACTCCCTCTCTTATTTATGAGAGGCACAATAATTCCATACTCCTTTAATCTTCATCTCAGGCGTATCCGAATCCAAGACAAAAACCGTATACCGCCCATCCGGCTGTACCCGAAGTACGATATGCCCATTACAACTTTCATAACTATTTTTCAAATCAGGTCCGGCCACATCTTGAAGCGGCTGTAAAAGATTAGTAGAAAACAAGTCCCGCTCACCTTCATAGAGCCAGGAAGACCGAACTCTATAAAACGTTTCCAGTCCCGGCTGGTCACTCGACCATACGTGCTGAAGCCAGACTCTGGGAGCCAAAGTACTTATTAACTTCTCACTCAAAGCATCTCTTCCCCCATGATGGTTCATCACCGCTACATCGACCCGGCCAATTACAGGTGCGACAGCAGAAGCCACATCATTCCATTTCGGTGTTCCCAGCGCCGCATATCCAGGAATATCTCCACCAAGATAAAAACGGAATTTTCCATAATCAATGCGTATTCCCGCACTCAAACAATTCTCCTGAGCCTTGAAAACAGTAGTATCCGGAAATGTATTTATTTTTCCATCTTCCCTTATACCATCCCAAATTACTCCATTCACATGTAAATTCCGAATAGAAAATTCAGGATAATCTTCTGGAGCATATTTCAATACAAACTGTTTACTACTTCCCACTTTAAAACTCTCCGCTTCCATTCCCTGGTGTTGTCTATGCCATTCTATAAAACGGAGATAATTCTTAAAGGTAAAATATTCTACAGTATCCGATTTCCCACTCAAACAATAAGCCACATCATAAGGCTCCTTATACTCAGGGTATCCTCTGTCTACAATTTTTCCTATAGGTAAGAATTCGCCTACTCCGGTAATTCCGGAAAGTAAATAATTTCCTTTTCTAGACGACTGAGCCCCTTCCCCTACTGAGCCATAATGATCATCATGAAAATGGGTAATCAAGGCATAATCAATCTTTTTATGCGCTGAAGGAAGAATCTTATTCAAATAATATACCGTCCATTCATATGCATACCGGGAACCATCCGGTTTAGGAGATGTATTACGGACAGACCATGTACGAGGATCAGTCAAAATCAGTTCTCCAGCATCGACCATCAATGTGGTTCCATCTGGAAGAATCATGAAATTCGTTTCCCCACGTCCTGTATTTATCAGATGAATATCCAGTTCTCCTTTCTCCCAGGCAGGCAACTGTTTGCCTATCCAGCCACAACTGTCTGTAACCTGGGCATAAGACATGCCCAAATTACAGAAAATAGACAATAATAATAGTTTAGACCAGCTCATATTCGTAGATTTTATAGCTTTACATTATATCAATATATCCAAGGCTTTTGATCGCTAGCATCCTCCTGAAAACCTTGAGCACTCAACGCCTCTTCCATATGCTCCTGATTCACATCTATCTCGTTCTGAGGATATCTTAACCGGTAAGGCAATTGAGACACCATCTGTCCCTTACCACATTCTATATGTGGGTATCCGGTACGAAGAGCATGGAACCAAGACTCATAATCACCCTGCATGAAAAACAGGATATAGCGTTGCTGACAGATTTGCTCCAGTCCCCGGTTCTCATCAAAAGCATTCCGCACGACATAGTCTTCATAATCAGCCTCACATCCATAATAATTAAATGAAGCACGTATTGCTTCCTGATAACAAAGTGAAGCATCTGCTGAAATCCATCCTCGTACCGCTGCCTCTGCCTTAGCCAGCATCAGTTCAGAGTAACTCAAGAATAAGGCAGGTTCTCCTACAGGATCGCTTGTATAACGGTTGATATTGATCCGGCTATATTCTCCTGTTGCAGCATCTGCACTGACATCTGTCAAGGCCTTAGAAGCATCCAACCCCTTATAAGCGCGAAAATCATCTGCCGGTATTTCTCCCGAAAATGATACAGCCGGCTGAGCAAAGACAAACAATCTGGGATCTTTCAGTGAAACAAGCAGATCACATATCACGTCCCCTATAAAACGTTTATTTCTCATATCCAAATCATTGTAGCATGGATACATCACTCCCTGGCTATTCAGATAATCAAGTTGTGCCTGTTCTTCCTCTGATTCAAATATCGGATAATTCAATGGATCGGCAATAATCCGTGCAAATGCCTCAGCCGGTTTCAAGCCTGCGTCATCTGTCCGATTACTCAACATAATCAGAATTTTCAGTTTGTAACTATTCGCCAGTTTTCTCCATTTCTTTATATCTCCTTCATAAATAATATCACCTTCTATTGTCAAAGACTCATCTTTTAACAATTGATTTGCCTCCTCCAGTTCATTCAACAGACCTATAAAAATAGATTTCTGCCTGTCATAAGAAGGATAAAAACGCTCCTCAACCGGTTTATCCATATTCTCCCCTTGCAGCGCCTCAGAATACGGAACATCTCCATACAGCATCGTTAAAGTGTAGAAATTATGTACTCTCAGAATATGTGCAATAGCCAAATAGGCATTATTCTGCGGATTTCCGGCACAAGCCTCCTGCATTTTCGTGATATTACGCAACTGATCGTACTGAGAGAAACTTCCACGGGGCAGATTATATGTCTGCCAGTCCTGTATATCACTCACTCCCACAGTATATCGGGTCAATAAACTACACTCTCTCTCGTTACCGTTCCTGCAGGAATAAAATAACACATCAGGCAGCAGCACTTGAGGACTGACCGTCATAGGATTATTAGGGTCTGCATTATATTTTTCTACCTGACAAGAAAATAAGGTCATGACCCATACGGTGAACAATAAACAGTATATTTTTTTCATATCCAACAAACTTTAGAATTTGACATTAATATTAAAACCGACATTCCGTGCAGAAGGAAACTGCAAGTTGGCATCTGTTCCTTCATCCGGATCGGCCAATGGAACTTTAGTAAGTATAAACAAATTATTTGCTATCACACTTAATGAAACATTCTTTATTCCGCAATGCAACTTATTCAAAAATTCAGAAGGGACATTATACATTAATGACAATTCTCTCATTTTCAAGAAGGAGGCATCATAAGCCATTGTTTCGCCGTTCAATCGTACATAATACTGTTCCGTGAAACTCTTGTAATCAGTCATATACTGATTCGGGGCAAACTGACGAGTATCACTTATCACATTGCCTTCGGCATCGCGTATCAAAGAGCCGGAAATTACATTTACTCCATCAGCTTTATATACTTTTCCTCCTTTCGACTCTACATAAGCATCACGATCCGGCCCCACCGCATCTTTATGCACACCTGCATACCAGAATTTCTCACTCATTGTTGCATGCTGAACTCCTCCGATACGAGCATCAAACAAGAAACTCAACGAGAAGTCCTTCAAAAAATGAATGGTATTGCTCCAGCTCATTGTCCAGTCAGGAGAAAGATAACCGACAAATTTACGATAGTCATCCCTGACAGGCAAACCATTCTCACCAATAATAAGTTGTCCGTCCGGAGCATATAGCATTGCATTGTCTACCATATATTTATCCATACGCTCCCCAACTTTCACATCCCCCAAGTGATCAGCTCCTCCATAAACTGATTTTAAGGTACGACGATGCAAGCTCCAGTTCACAGAAGTATTCCAAACCAGATTGCTGGTCTGAACCGGTATCGCATCTACAGTAAGTTCTACTCCCTGACGAATAAATTCGTTTCCATTAATCTTATAACTTGTAAATCCTGATGCCAGCGAAGCGCTTTGATTAAAAATCTGTTCAGAATCAATATTACGATAATAAGTGGCATCAAATCCTAGTCTTCCGGCAAAAAATTTACCAGTAAGTCCAAGTTCAAAACCTTTTGTATCCGAAGGTCTCAGGTCCTGATTTCCTAACACGGCCGGATAAGCCACTGCATTATTATTACCATAAGTGATTGACGGAGAGTAAGCAGTCATATATTCATACGGACTCAAATCGGCTCTTACTTGTGCCCAGGAACCTCTTATCTTCAAGAAAGAAGCATCAGACATATTAAACAGATTGGACAATATCACAGAACCAGATACTGAAGGATAAAAATAGCTGTTATTATCCTGAGGTAGTGCTGAAGAAGCATCCTCACGGGCAGTCAGACTCAAGAAATAAGTGGATTTATAATCTAAATCCAATGTAGCATAGGCGCTGTTTCTTAAATAATTCGTCAATTCATTGCGGGAAATGACATTACCTAATGAATTGCTAAGGTTATATACATTAGGAACCTTCAGCCCCTGTGTCTTCGAATCATGCCATTGGTCCTTTGAAAAATTAATACTTCCTCCAACCATTGCATTCAAAGAAAAATCATTTATTTTTTTCTCATATCTTATGAACAGTTCACTGTTGTAATTTCCACTATGAGTATCTGTAAGCTGATAATTACCCTTTTCTGCGCTTTCCCCAATAAAACTATAAGGCCAGGTCATTTCCTGAGTCTGTGATACAATATCTGCACTTTGACGAAACGAAACATTCAATCCATTCATGATAGTATAATCCAATGTTCCAGTAAGAAAAGTCTTATCACGATTCATGATCTGCTTTTGTTCATAAGCTGCAAAATACGGATTATTGATCCACGAAAGATTAAAGAAACGCTGCTCATACCCCTCTCTCCCAGGAACCCAGTAATTTCTGAAATCACGAACATCTACATCCGGCCCCATCCAAATAAGCATACAATAAAGAATATTGATATTTCCATATCCAATACGTGGATAATTAGGTGAATTCATCTTATTGTACATTACATTCCCTGAAAATTTCAAGCGATCGTTCAACTGAGTATTGACCGACACACTGGCATTATATGTATGTAAGGCCGTAGAAGGTACTTCACCATTTTGATAGTCATATCCTAAATTCACCCGGAAAGTCGTTTTCTCCGTAGAACTGGTAACACTTACATTATTACTTAAAGTATATCCTGTCTCTAAAAAATTTTTCAGATTATCCTTTCCCCGTGAAACGAAGGGAGTCGGAATCAGATTTCCATCTGCATCCCTCGGGCTATCCCATTGAGTAGTCTCCCAATAACCACTCTCAGTAGATGGATCTTCCACATCCAATTTAGGTCCCCAAACCCAGTCATTATCATACAAACCGTTACCTTTCCCATCAAAATAAGCATACTGACCGTTCAAACCATTACCATATTGATTATTGGTTTCTGGAAATACAATCCATCCGGCACGAAACATTGAGCGCTGGCTAAATTCTACAGATACAGCAGGCTGCCCTGTTTTAGACTTTCCAGTCTTAGTGGTAATCTGAATAGCTCCAGCCTGCCCCTTCGAACCATAAAGCGCAGCAGCAGTAGCACCTTTCAATACAGAAATACTCTCAATATCCATAGGATTAATATCGTAAAGATTTGTATTGGTAGGTACTCCGTCAATCACAATAACCGGATCGGCAACTCCACGCAGACTAATGCTGTTTTTTTGAAGCATATTCGGAGTATTGTAAACCGTCATACCCGCCACTTTTCCACTTAAAGTAGTAGCGATACTAGGATTAGGCATTTCTGACAAACTCTTACTTTCTACCGTCTGCACGGCATATCCTAATTTTTTCGCTTCTTTTTTGATACCTAATGCAGTTACCACCACATCATTCATCTGTATCGTTTCCGACTGCATTACCACATCTAATATTTGCCTTCCTTTTATTGGGAGTTCTAACGTTTTATATCCGACCATACTGAAAGTCAACACATTCACATCGTCCGGAATTTCAATTTCATAATGCCCGTTTCCATCTGTAATTCCTCCGGATTTCATATCCTTGGTACTAATGAATACACCCGGTAAAGGCTCTGGAGCACCAAACTCTGTTGTTGTTACATTTCCTGATAACTTTCTTTTACCTTGACTTTGTACTACCGCTGCTTCAGTGGACAAACCGCTTATCAAAAGCAAGAATAGCATAATAAAGAAACAAAGTCCCCTAAACCCCTTTTCTAAAGATAAATAGTTCATAATTAATATAGATTAAGAATTGCTGCAAATGTAGAAGGATGGCATTACAGAAGTATAAACAAGCAACAACATTCACAGTAAAAATCATGACATTTTTATTGCATTACATACCATTAATATGCTACAAATAAAAAAGATGCAATCAATGTTATGTTATACAAATGATTGCATTTTTATTGTGCCTGAAACAGGAATCAAGAATTACCCCTTGTAAAACACGAGTAAAATATAACACATTAATAATAAGCGATAAATACTTAGATACATTACAGAATTTTGCAAATCAATAGTGCAAAAATCATATATTTACACCACTCATAATGACAATACGATGCCAAACAGGTACTTAGCGTAATTGAGAATTACAACACCGCACTTTCCTTACTTGATGATTATGACCACCAGTACATGAAACTCCCGGAGGGAAGCAAGGCTACTTACGTTTTAAGCTACTAAGAATGCCGGAGCCTGATTGACCAGATGCGTTTTAACGCAGACTCAGATTTGTTCGGTCATGAAAAAGACGACTCCTTCAAAGGTAGTATCGGTAATATATACCAGAGTTTTGGCGGTGAAGATATCTATCCTACTTTGGAAGAAAAAGCAGCCAACTTGCTTTACTTTGTTACCAAAAACCATAGCTTTAGTGATAGGAACAAACGTATCGCAGCAACAATTTTCCTATATTTCCTTGACAAGAACGGTATCCTATACAATGAGAATGGCAACAAGAGAATAGCTGATTATACACTTGTTGCACTGACAATCATGATTGCCGAATCCAGTCTTCAACTATCCCCGTAGCACATAACCTTTTTTCATCACCGATTCGATTTTAACCGATGAATCTCCTTTCAAAGCCTTGCGCAAATACGTTATCTGTACGTTCAAAGCTAAGGAATTAGCATACGAAGCGTCTCCCCATACATGCTCTAACAACTGCTCCCTGCTCACCACAGAATTCCTATGCTTTATCAATATACGAAGCAGTTCTGCCTGACGGGAAGTAATCATCACCTTATTGGCTTGAGTACGCAATTCATTGTTCGTATAATCAAAAGTAGTATGTCCCAACTGATACACTTCTTTGTCCACCGTATCTTCCACATCTCCGAAACGCTCCTGAATCCGGGCAATCAGTTCCTCCGGATAGAAAGGTTTGGCCAGATAATCATTGGCTCGCACCTTAAAACCTTCCAGACGGTCCGTCTTGTCAGAACGGTCGGTCAGGAAGAAAATCAACACATGCCGGTCATGTTCCCGAATCTGCCGGGCCACCTCATACCCATTCACCACGGGCATATTGATATCCAGCAACACCAAATCCGGTTTCACTTCGGGATACTGTTCCAAGGCAATCCGTCCATTGCCGGCATAGAACACCTCATACCCCTCGGCTTCCAGAAAGCGTTTCAGAATCATGGCATATTTCAAATCGTCATCTGCAAAAAGAATCTTCAAGTGTTTCATACATTGTCATTTTGATTGAGGAATTTCGAGAGTAAAGACTGAACCTTTACCCAATATGCTTTCTACACCCACGGTTCCTCCATGGGCTTCCACCATCAGTTTCACATAACTCAATCCCAACCCAATTCCCGGCAAACTACGGTCGATGACCTGCTCCGAACGATAGAACTTGTCGAAAATGTGCAACCGGTCTTGGGGAGATATACCGAAACCATTATCGGCTACCTGTATCACCAGCTTACCTTCTGACAACGTGGCACTGATACGAATGCAGACTTCATTACCCGAATACTTTATGGCATTCTCCAGCAAGTTACTGATGCTATTCGCGAGATGTACTGAATCAGCAGCTATCCACAACGGATTAGGAGTGAGCTGAGTCTCAAAACGTACATGTTTGTCTGCCGGAATCACGGTCAGTCTCAATAATTTTTCCAAGGTCTCACTCAAATTAAACAAGCGTACAGAAAGTGGGGTTTGCTCATCATCCGCCCGCGTCATCTCGCGTACCTTCACCAAATAGGCTGAAAGATTATCAAGTTCGAACATGGAGTCTTTCACCACTTCATCCATCATCTGCTCATCTTTCCGCATCCGCTTGTTGTTCAAGAACGCCACACACATCTTCAAGGTCTGCACCGGACGTTTCAACTCATGGATCATCGTATTGACGAAACCTGTCCTCAATTCATCCAGTTTGTACTGTTTCAAGATGGTCCGTACCTGATAAATCAAACAGAAAATCAACAACAAAATCAGTATAAGCGAACCGATCAGCTGCCATCCCATCTCTTTCAACAATGGATTTGTCGGAAGGTCGATATACCCTGTCACCGCATCGCGGACAAAAGGGTTGTAGGGATAAATAAATTTCATGCGATACTTCATGAATGATCTCTCAACTACATACGTCCCCTGCCCAAGAAAAGAATCAAGTTTGACCAACTGACAATCCGTCGCATAAATGTGGTGACTGGTGAAAAGTGAATCTAATACATACAAGTCAAACGGCCGGTCGGCATACTTAGTGTAACGCAAACTTGCATTCACAACTTCATCGAGAGACAGACCAGTAACATTAAATGAGTCTACCAGATGCAAATTACCCAACGAATCCTCATCATATAATTTAGAAAACCTGACATACGATTCAGCCTTTCCTTCCTCAAAATTCATTTTCAAAGAATATCCCAGCTTAACTAAATCAGAATCTTTCATAGTCCGATCCGCGTCCATCATTTTGATGGTATGGTTGGCATCTAACGCCAACGTAAAATTCTTATCCTGAAGTACTAGCAAGGTATCATTCAACCGAGCCATATAAGCTAACGCCGTATAAGTGTATTGATGGTGCAGCCAATACACTTGCCCGCCAATCACCAGCAAAGCTGTTACGATTGTCAATATCCACACCAGTTTGATTTGTTTTCCCATCTTTCAAATTCTTTTCTACAAAAATAAAAACCTTATACGATTTATAAGGTATGTCCCTTTTCCCAATTTGAAAAGAATAATATTTCAGTAATAACTTTTCTCTGAAATTCGCCGTATCCCCGTTTACCTTTGTTGTATCAGAAAACTTTAAATTACAGAAATATGAAAAAAACTTTCTTTCTTACAGTCTGTCTGTTAAGCTGTCTGTACACTGCACTCTCTTCACACGCACAAATATTTGTCGTGGATACAAGTTCCATCTTTAACCAAGACTCCATTGATACCCAACGCATCAAGGTACAGTATGAGATGACCTACCTGCAAGATACGGTTTCGGAAGATGCCAAACCTGGTCAAGAAACCTTGATGCTGGAAATCGGCAAACAGTATAGCAAATGCTACAGTTATAACTTTTATGTACGTGACTCGTTATTGATGGCTGATGCCAAAGCAGGCGCATCCAAGGAAACCATGCTACAACATGCCACAGCAATTGGAAATCCCCAAATTTCTTACCAGATATTCAAACATTACCCTGCAGGAAAAGTCACCACGCTCGACCGCCTGGCAACCACCAATTTTTTGTGTGAAGAGAAAGAGGAAATACCGGAATGGACACTTCTCCCCGATACAACCACCCTTCTTTCTTATTCCTGCCAGAAGGCTACCTGCCGCTTTAAAGGCAGAACCTATATTGCTTGGTACACTTTAGAAATTCCGGTTTCGGAAGGGCCCTGGAAACTGTTCGGATTGCCAGGACTGATTATCAAAGCAGAGGATAATAAGAAGCACTATACGTTCAGCTGTACCGGGATAGAACAATGCAAAACCCCAACACCCATTCTGATTAATCTCAAAGGAAGGGAAAAAGTTTCCCGCTCCAACTTAAACAAAATGTATGAACGGATGGCCAAAGACCCGATAAGTTTCCTCGCCTCGGCTGCGCCCAATGTAAAGGTAAGTGTAACCGACGAACATGGAAACTCCATGAAATCATTCTCTATTCCTTATAACCCTATTGAACTGTCTGAATAATCTTCCTACCGTATGAAATCCCTGATTTTTTTCTTCTTCCTGCTTTTCACCTGTCAGATGCAAGCACAGTTTCTCATAAAAGGGAAAGTCATCGACAACGAAACACACCAACCGCTGGAAAGGGCCGCAATCACCCTCACACGTGACTCAAGCCGTACCGTCTACAAGTATGCCTTAAGCGACCCGAAAGGATATTTCTCGTTTTCCGTATCCGAAAATGCTGCATGGACGGTACATGTCACCTACTTGGGATACCAGAAAGAAAGTCGGTCTGTGCAGAAGGGTAAAGAAATGACAATCCGACTCAAACCGGAAGCCATTTCCTTGAAAGAAGTGGAAATCAAGGGAGGACGTATCTACGGGCAACAAGATACCGTAAAATACGACTTGTCTCGTTTCACCTCCGGGAAAGAGCAAAGCATCAAGGAGGCACTGAAAAAACTACCGGGAATTGACGTAAACGAACAAAGTGGGGAAATCCGATACAACGGAAAAGCTATCAGCCAATTTACTGTAGAAGGAATGGATGTATCGGGAGGCCGGTATAATCAAGTCACAGAGAACTTGACAGCTGATGCAGTGAAAAGTGCCGAAGTGATTGAACACTTCCAACCCATCCGTTCCTTACGTAACAAAATACCAAGTGACAAAGTGGCTTTGAACCTTACACTAAAACCGGAAGTCCGTTCCCGCTGGTTACTCACCTTTCAGGCAGCGGGTGGGTATGGCGACCAAATGTTGTATAACGGAAAACTCAATGCCTTACAACTGGCTCGTGAACGGCAAGGCATCTATTTATATAAGGCAGACCAGACCGGAAAAGATCTTTCCACCGAACTGCAACAGCTGATTTCCGACAACCAAAACTTTCTCACGCCTACCGATGTTCCGACCTTTATCGAACAACCTACCTTTTCCTTCCCTTTGGAAAAACAACGGTTGATGGACAATACTACTCACCTGGTATCTGTGAACCGTCTTTACCGAAAAAACGAGGAACAACAGTCCCGTTTTACCTTCCACTACCTATACAACGAACAACGTCGTAACCAAGGTACTCAGGAAATTTACTACTATCCTACCGATACAATCCATATCGCACAAACACAAGATTACAATCTGTACATGCATCAAGCGCAAGCCACCTACAACTATGAACGGAACGGCACACGGTCTTTCTTCCGAAATCTACTGGAAGCCCATGGAACTTGGGGGCACAGTCAGGAAAACCTGCACGGCAACCCAGAACTGACACAGTGCCTGCAAACGAGCAGTCTTCAGCTAACCAACCAATTGAATCTCTTGACGACTCGCAAGCACACTACCTCTGGCTTTCGCTCTTTCTTCCGTTATGCCTACCAGCCCACCACACTTCAATTTGCGCAAGTCAATCAGTCATTCGGACTCCAGCAAGTCTATATAGATAACCAAGCATATCACCAATGGAAAAAGAACGGAATGACCTTTGGGGTTACTGGAGGCATGCAAGGGGAATGGTTATGTCTGCATCAGACAGCCAATTTCTCCAGTCCCCAGTTCAAACTCTACGTCACTCCTATGTGGATGTGGGAACAAAACTCTTTCCGATTGACAGTATCAGCCGATGCGGCTTATCTAAGAAAAAACAATCCACAATATACAGACTTACGAATCAGTCCGACGGTCTCACTATACTGGCAATTCAATCCACGTTGGGAATTAATCACCCGTGCTCAAATCCAGCAAAAAAACGAAGAAGCCACCGCTTACTACCCGTATTCCTACTGGAAGAACTACCGGACCCTGGTATCCTTTTCATCTCATATTCCAGAATTGCAGGATCAACTCTATTCCTTTTACCTGACCTACAAACGGACTGTCCACGAATTTTTCTGGTCACTTTCAGGAAGCTGCTGGATTCGGAAAAACCAACAATTGACTCATTCAGGATATCGGGACAGTATCTTCACTCTTACAACCTGGGAAGTTCCTAATCATAATCGCAGCTACAGTCTCACCAGTCTGCTCTCAAAAGGCATCTATGGCTGGAATCTGAAAACTTCACTGGAAACCCAACTCGTCCACAGTGAAGGAAAACAGGCAGGACAGGGATCAATCCAAAACTACCGCTACACCCAACTCATACTAACCCCTAAAATCAACTGGACACCCCTTTCCTGGTTCAACACCACGTATTTGGCATCTTTTACCTGTAATCGTTCTCTCATCGGAGAAGGTAATAATCTACCAGCCTTATGCAACATCCGTCAGCGAATCCACCTTGAAATAGGAAACTCCACCTGTCAAATCCAACTCATTGGCGAACACTACTATAACCAACTCGATGAAAACTATCATCAGCACGTATGGCTTGCCGATGCCGAAGTTTCATACATCAAAGACAAATGGCGGTTTTCGATGAGTCTGTGCAACTTATTCAACCAAAAAGAATATCGATATACGACTTATTCGTCTATCCAACAATATACTTCATGGATTAAAATGCGACCAAGAGAAATCTTAGTTTCAATTCAATATCAGTTATAGCATAAACTAAAAACAAAAAAAGTCAAATCTTGGTTTTACTTTCGGTTTAACTTTGAACCCAAGAACACACTGATTAAGTATAATCAAAAAAATAGAATCGTTTAGAAAAAAGAAAAGTTCTTGTAAATTATGCTTTACAAGAACTTTAACGATACATCTGTACTCGAAGCGGGACTTGAACCCGCACAGCCGCAATGGCCAAGGGATTTTAAGTCCCTCGTGTCTACCGATTCCACCATTCGAGCATCCTTTCAAAGAAAGAGCGGAAAACGAGACTCGAACTCGCGACCCTAACCTTGGCAAGGTTATGCTCTACCAACTGAGCTATTTCCGCAATATTAACGGGTGCAAATGTAAGGAGTTTTGCAATATCCTCCAAACATTTCACCCGTTTTCTTATTTTAGAAGACCAAATTTACCGTTTCAGCAGCGCTTTCTCCGCTTCCTCTACTTTCTCAAAATTAAAGCCGCCCAAGAGCTGGTTCATCAGTTCCACAATGCGGTCATTGCAAAGGTTTCCGATACTTCCGGCATGAGTATGATGTACCTGCTTGTTATGAGTAAAGTTTCCGGCCTCGATATCCAGTCCCACCTTCTTATAGGCATCACGGAAAGGCATTCCCTGAAGCGCCAGACGATTGACCTCCTCTACACTGAAGATATAAAGGTATTTGTCATCCTCCAGGATATGCTCATTCACCTTCAACTTATCCATGATATAAGTAGCCATCTGCAAGCAATCCTTCAACTCCTCGAATGCCGGTACAAACACCTCCTTGATAATCTGCAGATCCCGGAAATATCCGGATGGAAGATTGTTCATAATCATCATAATCTGCTGCGGAAGCGCCTGAATCTTGTTACATTTGGCACGGGTCAGTTCAAAGACATCCGGATTCTTCTTATGAGGCATGATGCTTGAACCGGTGGTACATTCATCCGGCAGTTTCACAAATCCGAAATTCTGACTGCTGAACATACAGGCATCAAAAGCAAGTTTCGACAAGGTACCTGCCACAGAAGCCAGCGCAAAGGCCACATTGCGCTCCATCTTGCCTCTTCCCATCTGTGCATAAACCACATTGTAGTTCATCGAGTCAAATCCCAGCAGACGGGTCGTCATTTCACGGTCGAGCGGGAATGAAGAACCGTATCCGGCAGCAGAGCCCAAAGGATTACGGTTGCACATCTTGTATGCCGACTGAAGGAACATCATATCGTCCACCAGACTCTCCGCATAAGCCCCAAACCACAAGCCGAAAGAAGAAGGCATTGCAATCTGCAGATGCGTATATCCGGGCATCAGTACATCCTTATAACGGTTGCTTTGTGCAATCAGCACCTGGAACAGTTCCTCCACCTCTTCCACCACCTGCTTCAGCTGTTCGCGGGTAAAGAGTTTCAAGTCAACCAGCACCTGGTCATTACGCGAGCGTCCGCTATGTATTTTCTTACCCACATCTCCCAGTTTGCGGGTCAACATCAGTTCTACCTGAGAATGCACATCCTCTATGCCGTCTTCGATGACAAAATCTCCAGCCTCGGCCGAAGCATAAATGTTTCTCAGTTCTTCCAGCAACACCTCCAGTTCGCCGGCAGTCAGCAAACCGATACTTTCCAGCATGGTGATATGAGCCATAGATCCCAACACATCATGCTTTGCCAGATATAAATCCAATTCCCGGTCGCGTCCGACAGTAAACCGGTCGATTTTTTCGTTTACCTGAACGCTTTTTTCCCAAAGTTTCTGAGCCATAATATACTGCAAGATTGAAATAAAACAGAAAAGATATTCCCTAACAGACCTTTACCATCCGGTTCCCGATTAATAAGGAATCATCGCCAGCATGTCGGCCAACTTCTCAATCCCTTCCTGCAAAGGTTTGGAAACCATCGCTTTCATGAACATGTTCACTTCCGCACGGATGGTCACTTTCATTTTAGCCTCATTGTCCGTAACCGGCAGGATCTGTATCCACAGATTCAGAGGAATCGGCGACTTATCCCCCTCAAACTTAATGCATTTCATCGGTTCGCGTTCGATGATACGCAATGTCAGCGTAATTCCCTGCACCTTGAGTGTCAGCGAATCACGGTCGAATGCCATATCCTCCAACTTGCCGTCCAGCTTTTCTTTCAGCATATCAAGCCGTTCACGCACCGACTCCAAGTTGTTCAAATCAGACAATTTATTATACACCCGCTCCTGGCTGTAAGGAACATGCTTTACCGTACTTTCAAATTGAGCCATAATCTGTAAATCAATAAAGAAGCACGGATTCCACCTTCGCATAGCCATACAATAAAGACAGCCATGGAACTTGTGTAATCCGTGCTCCGACTATAAAAAATTAACTATTATTTTCCAGTCCAATGTGCAGGATCTTCTCTCCATGCCTGAAGTACCGGAATATCTTCTTCATTAATATAATCTGTTTTCAAGGCAGCTTCCAGAACCGCATTGTAGTTTGTCAAAGTAACCAGTTCCACTTTTGCGTTCTTGAAGGCTTCTGCCGATACATTGAATCCATAAGTGAAAGAAGCTACCATACCGATTACCTCACATCCGTTGCGACGGATAGCGTCTACTGCTTTCAAGCTGCTTCCGCCAGTTGAGATCAGGTCTTCCACTACTACCACTTTCATTCCCGGACGAAGTTCACCTTCAATCAGATTTTCCAAGCCGTGATCTTTTGGGCTTGAACGTACATATACAAACGGAAGGTTCAGCTCTTCTGCCACCAAAGCACCCTGAGCAATCGCTCCGGTTGCCACACCGGCAATCGCATCCACTTCCCCAAATTTTTCAAGGATTACACGACACAATTCCAACTTCACGAAATTACGCAAAGCAGGATAAGACAAAGTCTTGCGGTTGTCGCAATAAATAGGCGATTTCCAACCAGAAGCCCAAGTAAACGGATTAGCCGGTTGAATCTTAACAGCCTTCACTTTTAACAATTTCTCTGCAAATAATCTTTCCAAAGCTTTCATAACTTAATTATATCTGATAAATCTATCTGCAAATGTATAGAAATTCGGTGGGAATAAGAAATATAAGTGCATATTTTTTGACGGAGTTCATCTTTTTGATTATCTGGCCCACGCCAAAGTAACTACACTGAATGAAATCCCTTCTATCTGAGACAAAGCATCTGCGCAGGCCACCAAAGTAGCGCCGGTAGTCAGCACGTCGTCAACCAGTAACACATGCTTTCCGCAAAGGCTTCCGGCCTTCGGGGTAGCGACAAACAGCCCCTTCACGTTGCTCCATCTTCCATATGCCGTTTCATGGGTCTGTGTCGCGTTATTTCTTACACGTGTCACCGCATCCGTCATCAGCGGAATCCCGGTTTCTTCGGCAATGCCCCTTGCCAACAGCTCGCTCTGATTATATCCTCTTTCCCTCAAACGTGCGCGTGCCAGGGGAACAGGCAGCAGATAATCCACCGATGCAAAAAAGCCGGCAGTCTTCAACTCCTCCGCCATCCGTTTTCCCATTTCACGGCAGAGCCTGCGTGCCCCGTGATACTTCATGTCATGCAGCAGTCCGGCAACCTCCCCTCCCTTCGTGTAATACAGCAGGGCATAGGCCTGTTCCACAGGGAAGCGGCCCCAAAAGCATTTTGCCATCTCATTATCGGGACTGACCTTCAGACGGGTAAACGGCAGACGGGACCAGCAACGGATGCACATCCCCCACTCTTCCGCTCCCAGCTTCTTTCCGCACGACAGACAGAAACGGGGAAAGAACAACCCTGTCACATCATTCCACAGGTTCATCTTCCCATGTCTCCTTCAGGCATTTCCGGACCTCCTCCGTAGTATAGCCCCTTCCTGCAGCAAAGCGGAGCAGTTTCATATTCCGCTCATACTCGTTCCGGCCGGTAACTCCCCGCTTCTTTCGGTTCAGCAGTTCGGACAGCCCCTGCATATATTCCTCTTCATCAATATCTTCCAGTCCGGCAGCAATAGCCGCCTCCGGCAGGCGCTTCATCTTCAGGGCCTGCACAATCTTCACCCGGCCCCATCCGGCAAAACGGTATTTGTCACGGACAAAAGCCCTGCAAAAACGGTTCACATCAATGAACCTGTCCTTTTCCAAATCCTGCAGCACACACACTATCCAGTCGTCCGAAGCCCCCCACTGGCGCAACTTCGTTTCAACTTCCGAAGGACAGTGCTCGGCTGCCGAGCAATAGGCTTCCGCCTTATTCTTCAATTCTTTTTCCGATAACTCTTTCATGGTCTGACAGCTTTTACCATCCGGTCATTTCCCGACAAATCTTTACGTAACTCCACTTCCGTATATCCCAAACGTTCCAGCAAAGCCACCGTTTCCTTCCCGTAGGCACGGTTGATTTCATAATACAACCTGCCCCCCGGCGACAGGATACGGAGACCTGTTTCCGCTATCTTCCGGTAAAACAGCAGCGGATCATCATCCGGCACAAACAGCGCCAGTCCCGGCTCCCAGTCGAGCACATTCCGCTCCATCGAAGCCTTCTCTTTCTCTGCAATATAAGGAGGATTGCTGACCAGTACATCCACTTCTGTTTCAGGAAGAGACTCCGACAGCACATCCTGACAGCAGAAAGTCACCACAGCCCCATTCGCTGCGGCATTCCGCCCGGCCACCTCCAAGGCCTTTTCCGAAATATCCCATGAAGCCACCTGCGGCCGGTAAGCTTCCAGGCGTTTGTACAGCGTAACCGGTATGCAGCCGCTCCCAGTCCCGATATCCAGAATCCTTACCCCCTCAGTTCCCTGGCAGTCGGCCGTAATCCATTCCACCAGTTCCAGTGTCTCCGGCCGGGGAATCAGCACATCGGGAGTCACCTCGAAAGACAATCCCCCAAACTCCGCCTTTACCAGCACATACTGCAGCGGCTCATAATCCCTCAGCCGGTTCAGAATATCTTCCAGCCTGTCACGGTCGTTCTCCGAAAAATTCATATCTTTGCCCGCATACAGATCGAAAGTCGAAAAATGAAACACTTCCGTCAGTATCCACTTGGCTAAAGCACCCGCCTCAGTCTCCTGATAATAAGGGTGTAACACTTGCTTAATATATGTATAAATAGGATGCATAGAATGCAAAAATAAAAATAATATTTAGGAATATACTATGACCCAAGATGAAAAATACATCCGCAGATGCATTCAGTTGGCACAAAACGGATTATGCACCACAGCTCCTAATCCGATGGTAGGAGCTGTCATTGTATACAATGACCGGATTATCGGGGAAGGTTACCACATACGCAGCGGAGAAGGACATGCTGAGGTCAATGCCATCCGCTCTGTAAAAGACGAGTCACTGCTCAGCAAGGCGACCATCTATGTCAGCCTGGAGCCCTGTTCGCATTATGGAAAGACCCCTCCCTGCGCCGACCTCATCATCAGCAAAAGAATCCCCAGAGTCGTGATTGGCTGTGTAGACCCCTTCCCGCTGGTTGCCGGACGGGGAATCCGGAAGCTTCAGGAAGCCGGCATCTCTGTCACCGTGGGGGTATTGGAACAGGAGTGTAAAGAACTCATCCGCCGGTTTACTACCTACAACCTGAAAAAGCGTCCGTACATTACACTGAAATGGGCCGAATCGGCCGACGGGTTCATCGATATCATACGTCAGGACGGCAAACCGGTCATCCTGTCGACCCCGCTGACCGCTTTACATGCGCACAAACTGCGGGCCGAAAACCAGGCCATTCTGGTAGGCCGGAAGACCGCCCTCCTGGACAATCCTTCCCTGTCTACCCGCCACTGGTACGGCAGACACCCGCTCCGGCTGGTTATCGACAAAGACCTGAGCCTGCCTTCCGGTCTGCACCTGTTCGACGGCTCCCTGCCGACCGTAGTCTTCACTTCCAGACAGAAAGAAAGCAGTAACAATCTGGAATACAGACAACTGGATTTCACACAGGATATCCTGCCGCAAATCATGCAGGTACTGTACGAGAAAAAGATACAGACATTACTGGTCGAAGGAGGCAGCCAGCTGCTCCAGTCCTTCCTGTCGTCCGGATTATGGGACGAAGCCTACGTAGAGCACAGCCGCACCGTACTGAAAGAAGGAGTGGCCGCTCCGTCCATTTCTCCCCAATATGGCAGGAAAGAATTTCAATACGACGGTGTCCGGATGAATTATTATGTCAAATAAATCGAAAACGAGCCCCCTAAATATTGAAATTAAAGAACATAAGAAAGGTTTATCCATAATTTTATATAAAACTTAAGGCAAAAGTTCTGATTCGAAAAAAAACTTTCTACTTTTGCAACCTATAACATAAAGAATCATTTGCAAATGAAAATTAAGTTTTTACCAATATTTATATTTGGCCTACTTTTTGCAACGGCAGGACTTACTACATCGTGCTTGAATAGTGATGTAACTGAAATCACATACAGTTCAAATACCAGCATCACCGCCTTCTCTCTGGGAACCCTGAAGGTAAAGGTAGTGGGAAAAGACCAGGCTGGAAAAGATTCTGTCTACTACAGCGAGGTAGATATGTCCAACTATCCCTTTACAATAGACCAGATCCAGCGGACCATCGAGAATAAAGACTCACTGCCGGTAGGAACTGACATTTCAAGAGTAATCACCAGCATTACTGCCGATACCCAGTACGTATTGTACGGAAAGATCAGCAAAAAAGGGGAAGAACCGACGGATACTTTATGGACTAGCACCGACTCCATCAACTTCGAGGTGGCTCCGGAAGAAGGACTGACCTTTAAAGTGGGTGCCATGAGCGGGGTAATGGGTAAGCCTTATCACGTGAAACTGAACGTACATACCTTGGTTCCTGATTCATTGCAATGGGCTTCAGAACCGACACACGACCAGTTTACAGCCGGTAAGCTGAGTCACCAGAAGGCAGTCTTCATCAACAACCGTATTTTTGTATTCGGAAAGCAGAACGGCGAAACCGCAGTAGAATATACGCGGATTACTTACCCTGTCATCAACGACCAGGGGGTAGTTGTCGCTCCGCAGCCCTCTGCATGGGAGGCTGTAAGCAACCCGCAGCTGGCAAAAGCCGATCCTTATTCGGCTACCGTATGGAAAGAACAGATTTACTTCCTTTCTGAAGGAAGCCTGTATATCCTGAACCCGGAAAACCTGTCTGTAAGCCAGGCTGCCGGAACACTCAACCGCACCGACCTGACACAGGTATTGGGAAGCGTCACCACTCCTTCCGGCATCAGCCAGTTGTATGCCCGCACTGCCGAAGGATTCATCACTTACACCGAAAACGGACAGACAGCCGGATGGGGTAATACAGAAGCCGCTCCGGAATATGCTCCGGCCAACGGAGAACGGTTCGCTGCCGCAACGCTCCCGATGTCATACAATAAGAATCTGATGCGTACTATCGTAATGAGCTATAATTCAGCACAGAAGGAATCGGCAGGTGTAATCAACCAGCGTCTGACCAACGACAATCAGTGGACAGCCTACAACTATGCGCAGATCGATACCTTCACCTGTCCGAACATCGTAGACGGAAGCATGATTTTCTACAACAAGAAACTGTATGCCTTCGGAGGAGCTGTCAGCAGCAAGAAGCACGAAGCCTACAAAGACGCTTTCAGCACATTCTACGCATCTACCGATAACGGACTGACATGGACACCAGAAGTACGCTACGTACGTTTCCCTGAGAACCAGTCGTTTGCGACCTATTATCAGAAAGGAACAGCCGGAGAAGGTGCCTATTCATGCGTCACCGACAGCTACCATTTCATCTGGATTATCTGGGCAGACGGAACCATGAGCCGCGGCCGCATCAACCACCTGGGATTTGCCTCCAAGTGGTAAATACAGTCTTAATCATCACACTCGAAGAATCGTATCAACATGCAATATAAGGAACAAATAGACAAGACACGCATTCCGGCACACATTGCCATCATCATGGACGGCAACGGACGCTGGGCCAAGCAGCGTGGAGAAGTTCGTTCGGTGGGCCATCAGGCCGGAGCAGAAACCGTACATGTCATTGCAGAAACAGCCGCACGGCTGGGAGTAAAATACCTTACTCTCTATACTTTCTCTACCGAGAACTGGAATCGCCCGGCAGAGGAAGTAGCCGCTTTAATGGGACTGTTGATGAACTCCATCGAAGAGGAAACCCTGATGAAGAACAACATCAGTTTCCGCGTCATCGGAGATATGGAAAGACTGCCGGAAGATGTCAGAGCCTGCCTGCAGCAATGTATCGAACATACCTCGCAGAATACAGGTATGTGCCTGGTACTTGCATTGAGCTACTCGTCTCAGTGGGAAATTACCGAAGCGGTAAAACAGATTGCACAAGAGGCCGTCGACAAGAAGATAGACATTTGCCAGATTACAGATGAGACCATCAGCCAGCACCTGACTACTCATTTCATGCCGAATCCGGACCTGCTGATCCGTACCGGAGGAGAAATCCGTCTGAGCAATTACCTGTTGTGGCAGTGTGCCTATTCGGAACTGTATTTCTGCGATACATTCTGGCCGGATTTCAAAGAAGAAGAATTCTATAAAGCCATTTGTGATTATCAACATAGAGAACGCCGTTTTGGCAAAACAAGTGAACAAATCTTGAAGTAACAATGCGAAACCTTATTTCCTCTATTCTACTGATTTTTGCCTGTATGTTCAGCCTTGTGGCGAACGGATATGCACAGGAAAATACAAATTCAACCGGTGAACGCCCCGTTATTCTGTATAATGGCGCCCCCAAGAAATACGAGATTGCCGATATCAAGGTAACCGGTATCAAGAACTACGAAGATTATGTGCTGATCGGCATATCCGGACTGGCCGTAGGACAAACCATCACCGTACCGGGCGATGACATCACAAGTGCCATCAAGCGATACTGGAGACATGGATTGTTTTCGGACGTGAAAATCTCGGCAGAGAAAATTGAAGGAAACAAAATTTACTTGCTTGTGGAGCTGAAGCAGCGTCCGCGTATCACTGACATCCGTTTCCATGGAGTGAAGAAGGGAGAACGTGAGGACCTGCAGGCCAAGCTCGGACTGGTTAAGGGTAGTCAGATTACTCCTAACCTGATCGACCGTGCCAAGCTCATCATCAAAAGACACTTTGATGACAAGGGATTCAAGAATGCAGAAGTCAACATCGTAGAAAAAGAGGACCCGAACAATAAGGAACAGGTATATGTAGATGTCAACATCGACAAGAAGGAGAAGGTAAAGGTACACCAGATTACCATCGACGGCAACTACGTACTGAGTGACAAGAAGTTGAAGCGTGTCATGAAAAAGACCAACGAGAAAGGCAAGCTCATCAATCTGTTCCGTACCAAGAAGTTCATAGAGGAAAAATACGAAGAGGATAAGCAGAAGATCATTGACAAATATAATGAGCTGGGATACCGTGATGCCATCATTGAAGTGGACAGCGTATCGCCGTATGACGACAGAACGGTCAACGTATACATGAAGATCAGTGAAGGTGAGAAGTATTACCTGCGCAACATTACCTGGGTAGGAAATACGGTGTATCCTTCCGACCTGCTGAACGAGCAGCTGCGCATGAAGAGCGGAGATGTATACAACCAGAAATTGCTGAACGACCGTATTACGAACGATGAGGATGCAATCGGAAACAACTATTATAACCGTGGATATGTGTTCTTCCACCTCGACCCGGTAGAAGTCAACATCGACGGTGACTCCATCGACCTGGAAATGCGTATCGTAGAAGGACCGCAGGCAACCATCAGCCATGTCCGCATCAACGGTAACGACCGTCTGTATGAAAACGTGGTACGACGCGAGCTCCGTACACGTCCGGGTGACCTGTTCAGCAAGGAAGCGCTGGAACGTTCTTACCGTGAAATTGCACAGATGGGACACTTCAATCCGGAAAACATCAAACCGGATGTACGTCCGGATGCAGCCAACGGTACGGTGGATATCAACTGGGGACTGGAATCAAAGGCCAACGACCAGGTGGAATTCTCTGCCGGATGGGGACAGACCGGTGTCATCGGTAAGCTGAGTCTGAAGTTCACCAACTTCTCATTCGCCAACCTGTTCCGCAAGAACGACAATTACCGCGGATTCCTGCCGCAGGGAGACGGACAGACACTGACCATCAGCGGACAGACCAACGGACGCTACTACCAGTCGTACAGTATCTCGTTCTTCGACCCCTGGTTCGGAGGCAAACGCCCGAACTCGTTGTCGGTATCTGCTTTCTATTCGGTTCAGACCGATGTCAGCAGCCAGTACTACAACTCGGCTTACATGAACAACTACTATAACTACCTGAGCGGATATGGAAGCTACTACGGTGGTTACTACGATAACTACGAGTCTTACTACGACCCTGACAAGTCAATCAAGATGTTCGGAGTATCTCTGGGATGGGGTAAACGTCTCCGCTGGCCGGACGACTATTTCACCCTGTCGGCCGAACTGTCTTACCAGCGCTTCATGCTGAAAGACTGGAGCTACCTGTACATCAAGCTGAACAACGGACAGTACATGAATACCGGAAACTGCAACAGCCTCAGCCTGAACCTGACGCTGGCACGTAACTCTACCGATAACCCGATCTTCCCGCGTTACGGTTCTGAATTCAGTGCTTCGCTGCAGATTACTCCGCCTTACTCACTGTTCAGCAAGAAGGACTACTCTACTTACGGTAAGGACAACTACGAGGATGCTGCCAGCATGTACCGCTGGATTGAATACCACAAGTGGAAATTCAAAGCCAAGACTTATACCGCGCTGATGGATATCCAGAAATGTCCGGTCATCATGACCCGTACGGAATTCGGTATCCTGGGACACTTCAACAAGTACAAGCGCTCACCGTTCGAAACCTTCTATGTGGGAGGTGACGGTATGACCGGATACAGTTACAACTACGCATCCGAAACCATTGCCCTCCGCGGTTATGAAAACGGTGCATTGACCCCTTACGGTCAGGAAGGATATGCATACATCCGTCTGGGAGCCGAGCTCCGCTACCCGCTGATGCTGGAGAACTCAACCAGTATCTATGCACTGGGCTTTGTGGAAGCCGGTAACGCATGGACCGATGTGGCCAAGTTCAACCCCTTCCAGTTGAAACGTTCGGCCGGTGTGGGTGTCCGCATCTTCCTGCCGATGATTGGTATGATGGGTATTGACTGGGCATACGGATTCGATAAGATCAACGGTTCTACCCAGTATGGAGGAAGCCAGTTCCACTTCATTATCGGACAAGAATTTTAATTAACCTGACAGGAATTGAGAAGCAGGAGCTTCGGAGCATGTCTACCGGTCCCTGGTTCTCAATTTCAGTTTTAAACCATAAGATTATGAAAAAACTAATTCTTCTCACCATGTGGCTCATCGCTTGCCACTTCACCGCACAAGCACAACAATTCGCGTTGGTAGACATGGAATACATACTGAAACAGATTCCAAGTTATGAACAGGCCAACCAACAGATAGAAAACCTGTCGAAACAGAGACAGAGCGAGATTGAAGCAAAGGTAAACGAGGCAAAAGCCTTGTACGAAGCCTACCAGAAAAAAGCGGCCACTCTTTCGGCGACTCAGAAGACCGCTCAGGAAGAAGCCATCATTGCCAAGGAAAAGGAAACAGCCGAACTGAGAAAGAAATACTTCGGTCCCGAAGGCGAAATCATGAAAAAGCGCCAGGAGCTCATCAGCCCGATACAGGACGCCATTTACAATGCCATAAAGAACATTGCCACACAGAAAGGATACGATGCCGTAATCGACCGCGCATCGGCCCAAAGCATGATTTTTGCCTCTCCACGCATTGATATCAGCAATGAAGTCCTGGCAAAACTAGGATATTCGAATTAATTTTATACATTTGCACAGGTGAATATAACCGTTGAAACAGAAATTAATAACAAATAGAAATTTATAGATTATGTTTAAGAAAATTGCTTTATTACTTTTGCTCATCGCACCGATGAGCGTATTCGCACAGAAGTTTGCTCACTTCAAGTCAATGGACATCATCCCGGTAATGCCTGAATACGCAAAGGCACAGACAGACATACAGACGATGCAGAAACAGTATGAAGACGAAATCAAGCGTGCTTCAGACGAATTCAACAAGAAATATGCCGAATACCAGCAGGAACAGAAAACCCTGCCTCAGAACATCCAGGAACGTCGTCAGAAAGAACTCCAGGAATTGTCTGAAAAAGGCATGCAGTTCCAGCAGGATGCACAGCAGCAGCTTCAGAAAGCATATGCTGACATGATGGAACCGATCTACAAGAAACTGGAAGATGCAGTAAAAGCCATCGGTGCAGCCGGAGGATATACTTATGTATTCGACCTGAACCGTACAGATATCCCTTACATCAACGACACCATGTCAAAGGATGTAACCAACGATATCAAGACAAAACTGGGCATCAGCCTGACAGCAGTTCCTGCAGCTCCTGCAGCAGCACCAGCACAGTAATCCAGAAAAAAGAATAATTACATAACAAACGCGGACCGGTACGGCCGGGCAGGAAAATCGCTGCCCACTGTATCCGTCCGCGTTTTAAAATTTATGATGAATCTTATGTATCCCATTATTGGCCCCATCGGCATTTTCGATTCCGGATACGGAGGACTGACCATTCTGGAGAAAATCCGCCAGCAGCTTCCCCAATACGACTACCTGTATCTGGGCGACAATGCCCGCACCCCTTACGGTACACGCTCTTTCGAGGTGGTATATGAATTTACCCTGCAAGCCGTACGCAAACTGTTCGAACTGGGCTGTCCGCTGGTCATCCTGGCCTGCAACACCGCCTCGGCAAAGGCCCTGCGCAGCATCCAGCAGAACGACCTGCCCTATCTTGACCCTACCCGCAGGGTACTGGGAGTCATCCGTCCCACGGCCGAAAGCATCGGTCCGCTGACCGTATCCCGCCACGTAGGTCTGCTGGCCACCGAAGGTACCGTCCGCTCACAGTCGTACCTGATGGAGATACAGAAACTGTATCCGGACATCACCCTCACAGCCAATGCCTGTCCGCTATGGGTACCGCTGATAGAGAACAACGAGTTCGAGTCGGAAGGAGCCGATTTCTTTGTCCGCAAATACATCAACCAGCTGCTGGAAAAAGACCCTCAGATTGACACCCTCATTCTGGGATGCACCCACTATCCGCTGCTCATCAGGAAAATCCGGCAGTTTACCCCTCCCCATATCCGTCTGGTAGCCCAGGGAGAATACGTAGCCTGCAGTCTGAAAGACTACCTCCACCGCCATCCGGAGATAGAGGAGCGCTGTACCACCCAGGGCAAGTGTCAGTTCCTTACCACCGAATCGGAAGAGAAATTCCAGGAATCCGCTTCCCTCTTCCTGCACCAGCAAGTCAAGGTACGCAGCATTACCCTCGAATAAATTGGGGATTCACTCCCTTCAAGAAGCATTTCCTTTTGCATTACGGGCAAGAGGAAATCCTGTCGTTATACACGGTCAGACCCTGCATGCGAGGTTGCATAACCCCGCACCCCAGGTCGTCCGACCCGCATACCGAAGTTGTACAACCCTGCGTGCAGGGTCAAAAAAAGTCTGCCCTTGTGAGGCAGACTCCCAAACGGTTGTTTATTCTTTCTTATTGCTTGTTCTTCAGTTCCTCGGCAGGTACCATCCGGTACAGCTTGTCACTCGGACGTACCCGGTCGGGCACCTTGAAGGATACATGTACTCCCTTTTTCACCACATCCACCGGTTTCAGGTTCACGCGCGCCTCTTCCAGCGTCACATACATCGCCCCCGTAGTCGGTCCCGTAATCAGCAGTTTGTCGCCCACCTTGATTTCCGAAGCCTCAATCAGGAACTCTGCCACACCGATGTTCGAGAAGTACTTGATACCCCTTCCGGCATACACCTTACGCTCGGTAGCCTCCGAACCGTAGTTCTTGCTCCATTCTCCCAGACGCTGTCCCAGGTAATAACCGTTCCAAAAACCACGGTTGAACACCGTTTTCAGGCGCACATCCCAGTCGGCCTTCTTCTCCTCGGTAAACGTACCGTCCAGGTACGACTGGATAGCCTCCTTGTAGCATTCCACCACCGTACGCACATACTCAGGTCCGCGGGCACGACCCTCAATCTTGAACACCCGTACACCTGCCTCAATCATCTCATCCATAAAATGAATGGTCTTCAAGTCCTTCGGCGACATGATGTACTGATTATCGATTTCCAGTTCAATGTCGCTCTCCTTGTCCTTTACGATATAGGCACGACGGCACACCTGCATGCATGCACCGCGGTTGGCCGACGCATTCTGCTCGTTCAGGCTCAGGTAACACTTACCCGACACCGCCATGCACAATGCCCCGTGACAGAACATCTCGATACGTACCGGCTCTCCCATCGGACCCTTGATACCCTGTTCGTGGATGGCATCATAAATCTTGCGCACCTGCTTCAGGTTGAGTTCACGCGCCAGTACCACTACATCGGCAAACTGAGCATAAAACTTCAGTGCCTCCGCATTGCTGATGTTCAGCTGCGTCGACAGATGCACCTCCTGTCCGATCTGGTTGCAGTACGACATGACCGCCACATCGGCCGCAATCACGGCACTGATGCCCGCTTCCTTTGCCGCATCCACAATCTTACGCATCAGAGCCACGTCCTCGTCGTAGATAATGGTATTTACCGTCAGGTAACTCTTCACCCCATGCTCATCACACACCTGAGCAATCTCGCGCAGGTCGTCTATGGTGAACGTGCTTGCCGAACGGGCACGCATGTTCAAGCTCTCGATTCCGAAATAAATGGAATCGGCACCCGCATGAATGGCTGCAGCCAGCGACTCACGTGAGCCGACCGGAGCCATAATTTCAAAGTCTTTTATTGAGTAATTCATCTTTTCTTATTGATTTAGAGTGCAAAGGTAGCTATTTTTCCGTAATTTTGCAGTCCGGTTGATTCATATCCTCCCGGAATTGCAATAGATTAACACAGAAAGGCGGGCCGGAGCAACTCCAACAGAAACTGTCCTGCCTACCGGAAAACCCATAAAAAAGCATGAAGATCAGAAACATAGACTTAGGAGAAAAGCCTGTATTGCTGGCACCCATGGAAGATGTAACCGACCCCGCGTTCCGCCTGCTGTGCAAGGAATTCGGAGCCGACATGGTTTACACGGAATTTGTATCGAGCGATGCCCTGATACGTTCCGTAGGAAAGACATTGCTTAAACTGAATATCAGCGAGGCCGAACGCCCGGTAGCCATACAGATTTACGGAAAAGACACCGACACGATGGTGGAAGCCGCCCGTATCGTAGAACAGGCCCAGCCAGACATACTCGACCTGAACTTCGGTTGCCCGGTGAAGCGGGTGGCCGGAAAAGGAGCCGGATCGGGCATGCTGCAGAATGTCCCCAAGATGCTGGAGATTACCCGTGCCGTAGTCGATGCAGTAAAGATTCCCGTGACGGTGAAGACCCGACTGGGCTGGGATTCCGAATCGAAAATCATCGTGGAACTGGCCGAGCAGCTGCAGGACTGCGGTATCGAAGCTCTGACCATCCACGGACGTACCCGTGCGCAGATGTACACCGGAGAGGCCGACTGGACCCTCATCGGGGCCGTGAAGAACAACCCCCGCATGCGGATTCCCATCATCGGCAACGGCGACATTACCAGTCCCCAGCGCGCCCAGGAGTGCTTCGACCGCTACGGAGTGGACGCTATCATGATCGGCCGTGCCAGCTTCGGACGTCCCTGGATTTTCAAGGAGGTAAAGCATTACCTGACCACCGGAGAGAAACTTCCCCCATTGTCCTTTAAATGGCGCATGGACGTACTCCGCCGGGAGGTAGCCGACAGCGTCAAACTGCTGGACGAACGTAGGGGCATCCTGCACGTACGCCGTCACCTTGCGGCCTCTCCCCTGTTCAAGGGCATTCCCAACTTCAAGGATACCCGTATCGCCATGCTCCGTGCCGAGACCCTCGAGGAGCTGAACCAGATACTGAACCACATCGAACAGACGTTCGGTGGTGAATAATACAATAAAAAAACCTTGTTTCAAGTTGAAACAAGGTTTTTCACTATTATCTTCCGCTCAAGACCCGAACTTCAGTTATATCAGCATAATAATACTGCTCGCCATAATCCACATAAATCGGAACAAACTCTTTCAAACGGATTGCATTTATGACAACAGGTTGTCTAAACTCCAAAAAAGTAGTTGAATAATACCGGTCAATCTGTACTGTACCCTGGTCTATCCAAGTATTACCTCCATCATCAGAAACTTCCACAGTTACTGATTTAAACTGCTTATTTCTTCCGGGAACATTCAATACAACAGCTTTTACATTAGCCATGTTGAATCGGATATCAAGATAAGCCCCACTTTGGTATCGGACATACCAAGAGTCATCCGTTCGTCCATCTGTCAAACGTGTACTAGCCCGTTCGGCTTCAACATTCGAACTACAGGTCAAAGCTTCTCTTTCAATCAGAACTCCATCCGAAAGGTCTCCAGAAGGATTCAATACCACATTGTTACCCACAGGAATTTGCGATTTATCCCTAAAAGTAACCGTACACAAATAATACCCTCTGACAACAGCCTTTTCCTTATCAACCGTATAAATGATAGGGAGTACATAAGGATGGGACGGATCAAGATTTTTCATTTCCTCTTTATTCAGTGCTATCTCCACATCAATGCTTTTCTCGCCAGATGCAATCACCGCAGCTTCAGAAGGGAAAGAATAAACTCCGGCAGGCAGCAAAGTGGTCAAGCCTTTCACAACCGTAGGGTATATCTCCGGAGCATTCTCAGGTGTCATTAACTCCACTTTCACAGGAAGAGCCTCTTCCTGCACAAGCGAACGTTTAATAGTCAGTGTCAAAGAAGCAGGCATCATCAAGTCTCTGACAGTCTTGTCCTCATTCAAGTCTCTCAGTATTTCCAAATCAACCCGATCTTCAGCTGCATAGACATAGTTATGATATACATCCACCGGAGGCAACTTGTCTCGTTCCCCCTTTTCCGGCTTTTTCACATCGTACGTATCATCAAACTCCAGAACAACCGGTTCTCTATAGCATGATGAAAATCCAAGCCCAATGGCCAGCAAACAACAAATAATATGTTTCATATTCCTAAGTTTTTATCTCTTTGTTTATTCAGGGAAAGTAAATTCATCGTTGAAATGATAAGTTCCCTTTCGAGTAATAATCCAATCCTGTTCTTTTCCCGGAATTGCATTATTAAAATCTCCATTTAAAGGCATATTCAGAACCAATCCTTCAGAAGCCGGATCCACTGCCCACATTGTTTCTCTGATTTCTCCCGCAGACAATGCTTTGGTCCAAAGTCTGAAATCTCTTACATAGCCGACAAACGCACTGTTTCCAATAAAGGCACGTGGCCACGGCTGTGATTTTCCTGGCAAATCATATGACATGGCAAGCTCTCCATCGACATAAAAACGAACCTCGCACAATCCTTTTTCATTATCCTTAGATGTCATAGCCAAATTATACCATCTGTTGGCCTCAAAAGAATATTTTTCAAACTGCTTCTGATTGAAACTTCTTTTGCCTCCTGCCGGGTCAAACAATGTAAAGCTATCGGCTCCATACAGACAATGGTATCCCCAATCTTCATTCTTATCACGCTTATTGAAATATATCCACCCTGTATTACCTCCGCCTATCATATCAAATCTGACAAATACCTGATAGGTCCATTGACTGAAATCCAAGTCTTCTTCAATCGGAGAAGTTGATTCACTCTTATACCACATCTGAACTCCGTTCCGCTCCAAGTGAAGAACTTTCGATTTTATTTTCCGATTCAGAAAAAACATACCTACATTGCCTCGAGACTGTATGCTAACCTTATCACCTTTCACATTCTCAATACGAACCGGAACCACATAATTCTTAAACGCCGGCAACGCCTCCAGATGTTTATTGCCTTCATCGTCTATAGTTTCCTTTACCATCGACTTCACATTGACCTTTACATTGGCTCCATATTGCCGTGGCTGTAATTTTATATCCAAGCCTTTTCCCGCCACAGTCTTACCTTCGGGAGTAATGTACTCCAAATCATATGCCTCCTCAGGCAGCAATTCAAAAGAAGTATTGTTTTTCTTGTTGTATGCATCAAGGAAATCTTTATCAACTATCACCCTCATCTCGACTTCAGAAGACAACAGATTAGATACCCTAGGAGTGAAAACCGAATTTCCTCCCTGTTCATCCACAGCAAAAGACTGCTGTGGAGAAGAAGTAAACTCCTCTATATAGACCACTGAATGTTCCATTTGATCCATTTCCGTGATTTCAGGGAGATTCGTACAGGAAGCCAATCCCCCCAGTACCACACATGTTATAATATTATATAGTTTCTTCATAATCATTGATTTAATATATTCTCAATCTGATTTTCATCTACCTTTATTCCTTCGGAAGGATTCATTATCTGGGTTACACTCTTTACATATTTATAATTCTGAGCAGCTTCCAGTTCTATGTGATAAGCTCCCCAGCCACCGTAATTTCTTTCAGCCACCATCTTAGCTTTTACCTCACAACCAGCCAGATTGCCTTCTCCCGGAGATTTTCCACCTTGCTTCCAAGCTCCTGCCATTTCAAACTCATCACAAGTGATATACTTTTTCCACGAAAAATCTTTGATAGCATTTACATTCCTGAACTCATGATTAGGCTCCTTGCCGAAATAATTCTGATTAAGGAAATAGTCAAAATAATCTCCCATATCCCCAAAACGACTAGCCAAATCACGGACCTCACCATCAAACAGAAATAACGTACCGGTATTGCGCGGGTTATAATCCGTAACTTGCTTGGGACCGAAGTTCTTGCCCATTTCCCTGATAAAAGCCTTTATCGGGGCACTCGATTCCCCTCCGGTACAATTCTGATACAAATTATGACAGCCCCCACCATGATTTCCGACATTAGGCTCCCAGTCAATGTCATATCCGTTAAAATGATGTTTCTTTATAAACTCGGTCAGTTCCTGCGCATAAATGACTGCCTTTTCCTCGCTGGTCCGGCCTTCATGCCTTCTGTCGAAATCTTCTACTCCTCCGGGAAGACCCAGTCCGGATGTACCTACCTGCCAGCATAGCAATACCCGTAGTCCTTTTACCTCCTGTGCATACTTCAGATCGGCCCACTTGGAACTGTTCTCCTCAAAAGGAGCCGTACCTCCCCATATAGACACCGCATCCACACTATCAGGAAGATTACTCAAAAACGATTCGGGTATACCCTCTGTTGCCGACCATCCGCCAAACCATCCATACACAATTTTATGATCCGAATTCTTATAATCTCTCAGTGCTTTATAATAAGCATCATACATCTCGGCTACTCTCTGATTATACATTCTGTCAGATTCGTCCTGTCTCTGTTGTAACTGTCTTTCCTTGGCCCATTTCTCCATGTCACGTGCACGAAGCTGTCCCAGAATATCCTCTGTTTCTACCGATATATTCTTTATTTCATTGGTACAGGCACACATTCCCCACACCAGCACACCTTTCAGCAATAAAGAAAGGATATTATTGAAAAATCTTCTCATATTCAATTCTGTTAAATATTAATTTAAAAGAGGATTAACATCCCACCATAGGCGAGCATTGCAATCGTCAACTCCCGAACTCAACAATTGTTGTGCCTTGATTACATTCTCCCTGTTCAGTCCATCATATTCACTCTTAGGGAAAGTCATCCGGCGCACTCCGCGTTTATATCCGTCGGATTCCATCACATTACCATGAGCCGCATCCGTTCTATTCACAAATACAGGGACCTGTCTGGGATATCCTGTACGCCTCCATTCGGTCCATGCTTCCTGCCCGTCGGGGAACAGTGCAATATACTTCTGTGTAATAATCTTTTCCAACTTCTGTTCATTTGATGAAGCATCACTCCAACTGACTGTTACGGCAGAAGGACTTTCAGCATTGTATTTAGCCATTTTAATATCTTCATATCCGGCAGGGCGTGCGGTCGACCTCAAGTAATTGGCCGGTAATGTAACCTCATTTTCCTTGAATGACATAGTAATTCCATCTTCGTATAACTGTTGAGGATTTCCCTGAATCAGCCCGAATAAAGCCGCCTCAGCCTGAAGGAAATATACTTCAGAAGCCTTGAACCAATACACCGGTGTCTCATTCTTCACATTCGGAACAGAATAATCCTTATAGAAATCGGCACTGGGAGATGTCGGGATACCAGTACGGACCGCCTTCAGATACGAATTACTTTTGTCACTTTCGTGCCGAGCAAAAAGTGTCCAGGCTCTAGGGTCATTATATCCTCTGAGATATGAATAAATAGTAGCTCCCATACGACAATCATCATACGCATGCCACAGCAGTTCAAGTGAATTAATGAAAGGCTGTTCTGCCGAAGACTTCAACATAGCCATATCGGCGACCTCCGTAATAACTCCTTCCGGATTGGCCACAGCCTGCGCAGCCCATTTCCTGGAAAGTTCTTCATCGACATATCTTACACGTACAGCCAGGCGCAACATCAAGGAATTAGCCAGACGAATCCACCGCTGTACATTTCCATGATATACCGCATCGAAACGTACCAGTGAAGCAATATTGGCTCCTCCTTGTCTCTGGTACTCACTCAATGTCTGTACAGCCGCCTGAAGTTCCACAAAGAAACTTTTATAGATATCCTCCTGGCTGTCATAAGGCAGTTTCAAACTTCCCTGTCCCATCCCTTTATAAGGTAATGGTCCGTAAGTATCCGTCGCCCTGTGAAGGCCCATAATCTTAATAATCTGTGCCACCGAGAAAATCGCCTGGTCAGAAAGAGCCTTTTTCTGATAAGTCACAGTTCCATTTTCCACCTGTTTAACATGAGTTTGGTCAAGAATCTGTATCCATGGATTCACAATATTGGTATAGAAAGTAGAAAAGGCATAATTAACCCATCCTTCTATAAGATAATTTGTAGTAAAGTTTGCCCCTCCGTTAAACTTGTTGTTCATCGGCGACATGTATCCGGCCCAATTATCCGCAGCCAGATTGATGGCTACCTGATAGCGGTTGGGCAAATCAGTACCTTCCCCTTCACTGCTCCGGGTAGGAATAACCCTTTTTTCAAACTCCATAAAATACGCTCCTGCCGCTACCCCATCAGTATTCTTATGTTCATCGTTCGGATAAAGCGGATTGGTATTGATTTCCTCATACCCACTCAGACAAGAGTTCAACAGCAGAGGAAGTACAAACAATATTTTATATATCTTTCTCATATCATATATTTCTTACAAATTAATCTTTATACTTGCACCCACACTTCTTAAGCTAGGCACCATGAAGAACTCCGATGTATAGCGGAAAGATTTAGTATTGGCCGCTATTTCCGGATCGTATGGAGCCCGATTGTAGAACATTATCAAGTTCTTTCCAAACAAGGAAAAAGTCACTCCCTTCACCCAATTCTTCAAATACTTTCCATCCAGATGGTAGCTGAGAACCAGTTCCTGCAGACGAATATTAGTAGCATCATAAGTATAATAAGCCATCTGTTCATGAATGGTTTCATAATACATTCTTGCATCATACATATGTCCGCCAACTTCCACACCTCCACGGTCTCTGGCCTGTGCCGATTCTTCAGAAACTCCATATGCATTCAGATATGACTGAGTAGCAGACTGTACTATACCTCCAAAACGTGCATAAATCAATGCTCCCAGGCTTACCGGACCATAACGGAAATCATTACGCCATCCCATTGTAAAATCCGGATCGGAATTTCCCATCAGAATCCGCTGTTTGTCATCAATTTCAAAACGGCTTCCATCCTTTGTAGGAATCAGTCTGTTATTTTCATCTCTCTTCAACACTCCCTTAACAACAATATCCCCCATCGAACCATTCTTTCGGATATTGTTGGACAATTTATCAAGTGCTACAGGCTCTCCGGTAACTGGATTTTCATATTTATCCACCAGATTCAGGATTTTATTCTCATTCTTCGTAAATGTAACATAGGAAGAAACGCTCAACTTGTTCTTCTTCTGTTTCAAGAACTGATCTTCATACCCCAGACTGAGTTCCACTCCCCGGTTGCGTACATTACCTGTCTGTACATAAAACCCGGTATATCCCGATGTTTCCGGCAAATCAGCCAGAAATGTCTGATTATAAGTATTGGAATGGTAAAATGTAGCGTCCAGATGCAGTCTGTTTCCAAATCCCTTGAAATTCAATCCTACCTCAAACGATTTTGTACGCTCGGCCTTGAAATCAGGGAAGGGATAAATACTGATGGGCTTAAGAGTTCCTCCTTCAATCTTGTAAGTGACCGTCCCCGGAGTAAGCCCGGTAAAACTGATAGGAGATCCCACTTCGGTATACGAACCGCGAAGTTTCAGATAATCAATGAAAGAAGGCATGCGCAACATCTGTGACAACACTCCCGACAATCCGACCGAAGGATAAAATACCGAAGGTTCGCGAGAGTTTACCAACTGTGAAGGCCAGTCATTTCTTCCGGTAAGTGTCAGGTAAAGATAATTTTTGAATCCCAGTTCCATACTTGCAAATGCCGCAATGTTGCGGGTATGCTGATACGATTCTCCGGCCCCTTGCTGGTTAGTAACAAGGTTCGGTGCACTGAACAGGTTCGGAATCAGGTTAAGTCTTCCGCCCACACTGACACCGGTAGTCAGATAGTCTTCATAACTGGCTCCCACATTGGCCGTCAGATGGAACAACGGCAGTTCCGTTCCATCCTGAAAATAACTGCCAAACGATTTGTTGACGTTTACCATTACATCGGCATAAGTTTGCCTGAATTCTTCCTGATTATTCCCATAAGTTCCCTTTGTTCCTTGAGACAAGGTCTCGGTAGTAGAAGCATACAATTTCTTCGTGTCTTTCGAATATGTATTATCAATACGGCAACGTCCTGCAATATTCAACCACGAAGTCACGTCATAAGCAAGGCTGGTAAAAAACATATAACGTTTTCTATGCGACTGGTATAACTCACGGTTGACTATCCAATATGGATTTTCCGAGGTGATGTTACCGATTTTTCCACCATACGGCCAGTACTGCTCAGAAATATTTCTGATAGGATTATAATGTTCAAAGACCTTAATGTCTTCAAAATTGTCTCCTCTTGGAAACAAATAAAGCGGAAGAAGCGGGTTTCCATATCCCCCCTGTGAAAACATATTCTGATGTCCCTGAATCACAAAACTCGCACTCATATCCCAATGCAGTTTATCATCCAGAAAATTCGCTGTATTACGTCCCGTAAAATTATACTTATACACTCCCGATGTAGGTACGATACCTTTAGAATTTGTAGAAGCGAAGGAAACATAAGTCTGATTTCTGGCATTTCCCATAGAAGCAGTGGCTGCTGTGGTAAACAAAGTTCCAGTTTTAAAGAAATCCAAAGGAGAAAAGTCCGTAGGCTTATCCAACAGGTTACCCCAGGAACGCTCGTCTCCTTCTGCATGTCCATAACGGTTCTGAAAACGAGGGGTCACAAACGGACGGGAAATTTCCGCAGAAGAAGAGAGTGTCATGGAAAACTTTCCTTCCTTTCCTTTTTTAGTGGTAATCAGTATTACCCCATTAGCAGCCGCAGCACCGTACAGAGCCGCAGCTGAAGGTCCTGTCAATGCTGAAATGCTTTCAATATCTTCGGGGTTGAAGTCAGAAATACCTTCTCCGCCACCGCCTCCTGTTGCTTCAAAAGCATCTCCAGAAGTAGCTTTTGTCTTATTACCCACAGGCATACCGTCTACTACATAAAGCACATTATTACTTCCGGATATGGACTTTGAGCCTCGCATAATCACTTTGGTTGCACTACCAGCTCCTGCAGCTCCTGACTGAATGTTGACACCGGCAATTTTTCCTGTAAGCGAATTTACAAAATTCGCATCTTTAACCTGAGTCAGTTGCTCTCCCTTGATACGCTGCACATTATAAGACAATGCTTTTTCATCACGTTTGATACCTAATGCGGTAACTACAACGTCATCCAACAACTGCGAATCCTCCTTCAGGGTAATCTTCAGATGTTTCTCAGTTTTTACGGTCATTACCTGAGACACATAGCCGACATAAGACAATTCTACCGTGTCTCCTTTTTCAAGACGTAATGAAAACTCACCATCTAAACCGGTAATGGTTCCAACTGAAGGACGATTAGTTACCCGAACACTTACTCCAACCAAAGGTTCTCCATGTTCATTAACAACAGTCCCTGCAAATTGGATGGACTGCTCCTGTACGTTTGCCAATGCCGTGACTGATTTCTCATTGCACTCAGATGCACATAAAAGATGCGTGCTAAAAGGTGAGATAGAAAAAACAGTACATAGCAATACTTTACCAAATACAGTTTTCATAAAAATTTAATAAATAATTTAGTTTAGGTTAACATTGTTGCAATCTATACCAGCGTATAAATTTCAAAGTATTAACTAAGGAATTATAAAATAGTAAATTAAAATCTTTTTAAGATTAATATTTATATTTAAGACTGTAACGCTATACGTATCAAAATTATATTATTTTATGTTTAATTTACCTAAATGCTTATGCAATTTATATACAATTATTATCTATCAAACTACCATTAAATTCCCTATGAATAGAAATGCTCACATTCATTATCTTTCTTTTCCCGAATCTAAATTTAAACAAAAACCGCCCGACCTCACCATTCTTTCAAACAGCGAAGCCCAGCGGTTATTTATAAATCTCCAATAAAAGATAATTAAATACAAGCCGGTATATCAGTCATAAGCAAAGCAACCTTATTTAACCATAATCTTTTTCTTGGTCTCAACAAAAGCAACTCCTATCCCATCAGCTTGAATGCCGGCGTGATGAACCAACGCTCGTACAAATGACTGGAAAGACGGTAAATGAAAAATGCAGAGATAAAACCGGCCAGCGCGTCAATGAGATAATGCGCCTGGATGTATACCGTAGCCCCGCACAACAGCAGGTAGAAAGGGAGCAACAGGTAAGCCAGACGGCGGTTGGCACGCCATGCCATGATCATCGTGATGGTAGAGATACCGACATGCGAGCTCGGGAATGCCGCCGTAGGACGCTCTCCCACCTCCTGAGAGGCTTCTACCAGCTTAAAGAAGAATCCCTGATCGTATCCGGGACCCGACAACAGATAGTGGTTGTTATTGAAGTAATCCCCAATGGCAGGAAACACACAGTCGTTTACCTTGTCCATGCCGATGGCAGGAAAGTAAAACTGAGGACCGGCCACGGGCACCAGGATATAAAACAGATAGTATATGAAAAAAGAAGTGACCAACACAAAACAAATTTTCTCAAACCACTCGAAGTGCCTCAGAAAATAATACACCACTACCACCAGTATCATGGGATAATAGAAGAAATACCCCATATTCAGCGGTTCACTGAACCAGACCGAAGGACAGTGCTTGCTGAACTCCACTGCCGGCTGACATCCGAACAGCAGCTGTTCGGCATGAGCAAACACATGATCCAGATTAGGGAACAGACGGTTGAACTCGTACGTATCCGGATACCAGTAAGCCAGCAGTGACATCTGAAACGCCATGCGCACAAAAGCCGTCAGCCGGCACGGGAACGACTGGTACAGATAAATCAGCACAAAAGTCACCGCCACGATTCCTACCCGCTCCAGCAGCATGGTGTCCGGATGGTCCATCCGCGGCAACAGCAACAGGATCAGAATCGTAGTCAGAGCATTATAAATCAGGCTGATTGTTTCTACCGCAAACAATCCCCTTCCGCTTTCCACACGTTCAAACAGTTTTATATTTATAGCCATCCTTCCTTCTTATACCATGCGACAATTTCCTTTACACCTCTCTCCAGCGGGTATTCCGGACAGTACCCCAGTTCGTTTCTCAACGGATCAATGTCGCACTGCCAGTTGCGCTGCTTCATGATCTGATACTTGTCCGGATTCAGGGTACTGGTACGCCTCATCCACTTGCATACCGTTCCGATGACCGCCGACAAGACATACAATACCGGCAGCGGACAGGTAAACCGTATCCACCAGGGATTTCCCAACTCCTTACGGATCAGGTCAGAGAAAGTACGGCTGGCATACACCCCTCCGTCGCTCACAAAGTACGACCTGCGTACGGTATGTTTCTCTACCGCCAGGTAAACCGCCTGCACCAGGTCTTTCACATACACGAACGTAATATCCTGCCTGCGGAATCCGGCTGCAAAATCCACATGGTTCCGGATGGACTTGACCATCAGGAAATAATCTTTCTCACGCGGACCATACACTCCGGTAGGACGGAAAATGACATATGGAAAATCTTTCAGCTGCTGCAGGTATTCTTCCGAATGCAACTTGCTTACCCCATAGGCCGTATTCGGACAAGGAGTATCCGTCTCCCGGATAGGCTCGTAACTCTTCTCATGAATCGGGCCGAACACACTCAGCGAACTCAGGTAGATGAACTGCCGGGGCACCATGTCCAGCCGCATCAGTTCCTCTACAAAATGACGAGTAGCCCAATAGTTGCCCATCTCAAAATCGGCCTTCTCCAGGCATTTGGTTACTCCGGCACAATGGATAATGCAGTCCCATCCTCCATGCGCTTCCTTATGATGCGCCAGCTGCGCATGCAGCCGGTCGGAATCCATCAGGTCCAGTTCGGCAAAGCGGATCCGCTCATCCTGCAGATAAGCCCGGCTACTGCTGCGGCGCACTCCGGCCCAGACCTGAAAGCCCCGCTCCAGCGCCCCTTCTACCAGAAAACTTCCGATGAATCCGCTGGCTCCTGTTACTAATATCTTTTTTATCATGAAATTACAGTACTTACTATACGAAAAATGCAAAGGTAATAGTTTCCCTCTTAAAATAAAGAAAGTTATTGACGCTTTATTCCATTTATTTTGCTTACTTTGTAGTAATGATTCATTTCAGGCCTTTCCCTACACGGAAATCCCCGGGTAACTACAGAGAAAGGTTGAAAAGCAGAAATAAACAACAAGATTATGGCTAAAAAGAAAAAAGAAAAAAAAGGCGGAAAACGAATGAAAAAGAAAGAACTGGCGGAGCTGCTGGTCAATTATTTCCGCATGAGGCCAACAGAAAGTTTTAGTCTTAAGCATTTATTCGGAGGATTAAATCTTACCACTCACCCGCTCAAGATGCTTTGTGCAGACACGGTACAGGAAATGGTAGAAGACAGTTTCCTGATAGAGACCGAAAAAGGGCGTTATAAGCTGAACGACAAAGGACAGATACTGACCGGTACTTTTGTACGCAAGAGCAACGGCCGCAACTCTTTCATTCCGGACGACGGAGGAGAACCGATAGTGATTGCCGAACGGAACTCGGCACATGCCATGAACAACGACAAGGTGAAGATTGCGCTCTGTGCCAAGCGTCGCCGTCATGACCTGGAAGGACAGGTAATCGAGATTCTGGAGCATGCGGACAGTACCTTTGTAGGTACGCTGAAGGTCAGCAAGAACTACGCCTTCCTGCTGACGGAAACCAACACACTGGCCAATGACATTTTCATCCCGAAAGACAAGCTGAAGGGAGGAAAAGACGGCGACAAGGCAGTTGTAAAAATTACCGAGTGGCCCGAGAATGCCAAGAATCCGTTTGGCCAGGTCATCGATATCCTGGGAAAAGCCGGTGAGAACACTGCCGAGATGCATGCCATCCTGGCGGAATACGGATTGCCGTATACTTATCCGCAGGCCGTAGAGGCAGCCGCAGACAAGATTCCGGCAGAGATTACACCGGAGGATTATGCCGAACGGGAAGACTTCCGCGATACGGTAACCTTCACCATCGACCCGAAGGATGCGAAAGACTTCGACGATGCCCTCTCCATCAAACAGTTGAAACCCAATTTGTGGGAGGTCGGCGTACACATTGCCGACGTATCACATTATGTGAAAGAAGGAAGCATCATCGACAAGGAAGCGGTCAAGCGTGCCACCTCCGTATACCTGGTAGACCGGACCATCCCGATGCTGCCGGAACGGCTCTGCAACTTTATCTGCTCACTCCGTCCGAACGAGGAAAAGCTGGCCTACTCGGTCATCTTCAACATGAACGACAAGGCAGAGGTCAAGGATTACCGCATCCGCCACACCGTCATCAAGTCGGACCGCCGCTTCACCTACGAAGAAGCACAGCAGATCATCGAAACCGGTGAGGGAGACTACAAGGAAGAAGTGCTGCAGCTGAACCGCCTGGCCCAGATACTCCGTGAAAAACGGTTGGCTGCCGGAGCCATCAACTTCGACCGCTGTGAGGTGAAGTTTGAAATCGACGAACAGGGCAAACCGCTCAGTGTATACTTCAAGGTATCAAAAGAAGCCAACAAACTGATTGAGGAATTCATGCTGCTGGCCAACCGTACGGTGGCCGAACACATCGGAAAGGTTCCCAAGAACAAGAAGGCCAAGGTATTCCCTTACCGTATACACGACCTGCCCGACCCTGACAAGCTGGACAACCTGAGTCAGTTCATTGCCCGCTTCGGTTACAAGATACGTACAGGGGGCAGCAAGACCGACGTATCGAAGTCCATCAACCGCCTGTTGAGCGACATCGAAGGCAAGAAGGAGCAGAACCTGATTGAAACGGTTTCGCTGCGCGCCATGCAAAAGGCCCGCTACTCCATTTACAACATCGGACACTACGGACTGGCCTTTGATTACTATACCCACTTCACCTCTCCTATCCGCCGTTATCCGGACCTGATGGTACACCGCCTGCTGACCCGGTACATGGAAGGAGGACGGAGCGCACAGGCCGACAAGTACGAGAACCTGTGCGAACACAGCTCGGCCATGGAACAGACAGCGGCCAGTGCAGAACGTGCTTCCATCAAGTACAAACAGGTGGAATTCATGGGAGCGCACATCGGCAGCGTGTTTGATGCCGTCATCTCAGGAGTGACCGAATGGGGACTCTATGCCGAAATCAACGAAAACAAGTGCGAGGGTATGATACCGATGCGCGACCTGGGCAATGACTATTACGAATTCGACGAGAAAAATTATTGCCTGATCGGACGCCGCCATCACCGGAAATTCAGTCTGGGCGACCCGGTAAAGATCAAGGTAGCCCGTGCCAACCTGGAAAAGAAACAGCTGGATTTCACCCTTGTCGACGAATAACGGCAGGAGAAGCCACAAAGATACGGGAGGAAGGAAAGGCATCCGGGAAACCACCGGCTTTCCGGATGCCTTTTCCGCCCCTCACACAGGAATGAAGATACAGAAAACTACCTAGTTGCAAAGTCGAAATTGCAGATTTGTTATACAAGTATAAATCTTTCAATCATTACGGATTTTTTTCTGTAATAACTTCTTCCAATCAAAATAAACTACTAATTTTGTAGCGTCTAAAAAGAAAAGGTGTTTTAAAGCATATTTTCTTACGGACGCTGGATTTAGCAAAAATTAAACATTTGATATAATAACCAAATTAATCATTTGAAACAATGGCAAATTTAGATCTTACCAAATACGGTATCACTGGTACCGTAGAAATCTTGCACAATCCTTCATATGAAGTATTGTTCGCTGAAGAAACAAAAGCTGGATTGGAAGGCTTTGAAAAAGGTCAGGAAACTGAACTGGGTGCAGTAAACGTAATGACTGGTATCTACACTGGTCGTTCTCCTAAAGATAAATTCTTGGTAAAGGATGCCACTAGCGAAAACACTGTATGGTGGACATCAGAAGAATACAAAAACGACAACAAGCCTGTAACTACAGAAGCTTGGAAAGTTTTGAAAGACTTGGCTGCTAAAGAATTGTCAAACAAGAAACTTTATGTAGTTGACGGTTTCTGCGGTGCTAACGAAGCTACTCGTCTGAAAGTTCGTTTCATCATGGAAGTTGCATGGCAGGCTCACTTCGTAACTAACATGTTCATCCGTCCTTCTAAAGAAGAATTGGAAAACTTTGAACCTGACTTCATCGTTTACAACGCTTCTAAGGCAAAAGTTGAAAACTACAAAGAACTGGGTCTGAACTCAGAAACTGCAGTAGTATTCAACCTGACTACTAAGGAACAGGTTATCCTGAACACTTGGTACGGTGGTGAAATGAAGAAAGGTATGTTCTCAATGATGAACTACTTCAACCCGTTGCGTGGTATCGCTTCTATGCACTGCTCTGCAAACACTAACATGGACGAAACTGAATCAGCTATCTTCTTCGGTCTGTCAGGTACAGGTAAAACTACATTGTCCACTGACCCGAAACGTAAGTTGATCGGTGACGACGAACACGGATGGGATAACGAAGGTGTATTCAACTACGAAGGTGGTTGCTACGCTAAGGTTATCAACCTGGATAAAGAATCAGAACCAGATATCTACAACGCTATCAAACGTGACGCTTTGTTGGAAAACGTTACTGTTGACGCTGAAGGTAAGATCAACTTCGCTGATAAGAGCGTAACAGAAAACACTCGTGTTTCTTATCCTATCTATCACATCAACAACATCGTTAAACCGGTTTCTAAAGGTCCTCACGCTAAGCAGGTAATCTTCCTGTCAGCTGATGCATTCGGTGTATTGCCTCCAGTATCTATCCTGAACGAAGAACAGGCTCAGTACTACTTCCTGTCAGGATTTACTGCTAAGTTGGCTGGTACAGAACGTGGTATCACTGAACCGACTCCGACATTCTCTGCTTGCT
>ERZ835109.20-NODE-20-length-185394-cov-7.365417_pt1 | contig 185394 bp, 168 predicted proteins | sample MGYA00519946_ERZ835109 | MGnify/ENA primary metagenome ERZ835109 (study PRJEB31850, sample SAMEA3708771) | human gut metagenome | biome: human gut; feature: human-associated habitat; material: faeces | place: China | collected 2014 ...
GAATCAAAGGAGGTGGTGAAAGCTTTCGAAAAGTCTATCCTGCTGCACGTTATCGACGAAGCATGGAAAGAAAACCTGCGTGAGCTGGATGAGTTGAAACACTCTGTTCAGAACGCAAGCTACGAACAGAAAGACCCGCTGTTGATCTACAAACTGGAATCCGTAACACTGTTTGACGCTATGGTGAACAAGATCAATAACCAGACTATCTCCATTCTGATGCGCGGACAGATCCCTGTACAGGAAGCTCCGGCAGACGAACAACAGCCACGCCGCGTAGAAGTACGCCAGGCTGCTCCCGAGCAACGTCAGGATATGAGCAAGTATCGTGAACAGAAACAAGACCTCAGTGATCCGAACCAGCAGGCTGCTGCCAGTCAGGATACTCGCGAGCAACAAAAACGCGAACCGATCCGTGCGGAAAAGACGGTAGGACGCAATGATCCTTGCCCATGCGGAAGCGGTAAGAAATATAAAAACTGCCACGGACAGAATGCTTAACAGCAGTCCGATGTAAGATTATAATCTAAAAGAAAGCCTCAAACGGTTAAAAACTGTTTGAGGCTTTCTTTTATTCATCCAAAATAGTACTTTTGCTTAAACTACTAAAGATATCAAGACTATGGCAAAATTCTATTCACTGGCATTTGTTTCTCTGCTACTGTTGGCACTCGGCAGCTGTCAGAGCCTGGAGCAGATTTCTATTGACTATATGCAGCCCGGAGATATGACTTTCCCTTCTCAACTCCGTAAAGTGGCTATCGTGAATAACACCAGCACCGAACCGGATAACAAGCTGATCACACAGACCGAAAAGCCGAAAGAAAACGTACCCGAAATAAGCCACGCCACAGCGTATGCCAATGGTAATGTTAAGATTGCAGCTGAATCGCTGGCGGAAGAAATCGCGCATCAGAACTATTTCGATGTAGTGGTGATCTGTGATTCCGCTTTACGGGCCAATGACAAGTTTCCTCGTGAAAGTACACTGAGTCAGGAGGAAGTCCAACAGCTGACATCAGACTTGGGAGTGGACTGTATCATCGCAATGGAAAACCTGCAATTCAAAGCGACCAAAACGGTTCGTTATATCCGTGATTTTAACTGCTACCTGGGGACAGTGGATGTAAAAGCCTACCCGACGGTGAAGGTATACCTGCCCTCGCGCAGCAAACCGATGACTACGCTACACCCCACCGACAGTATCTTTTGGGAAGAATACGGAGGATCGGTAACAGAAACATTTGCACACATGATACCTGATGCACAGATGTTACGGGAAGCTTCTGAATTTGCAGGGACTATCCCTGTCAAACGGTTACTCCCTTTCTGGAAAACAGGCAAACGATACTTGTACACCGGTGGCTCCGTACAGATGCGTGACGCGGCAATCTTTGTCCGTGAAAATTCATGGGACAGAGCTTTCGAACTTTGGGAACAAGTGTACAACGGAACCAAGAAGGAAAAGAAAAAGATGAAAGCTGCCCTCAATATCGCTGTTTATTATGAGATGAAGGACAGCTTGGCAAAAGCAGAAGAATGGGCAGTCAAAGCACAGCAACTTGCCCAAAAAGTAGATAAGAAAAATATTCCCGAAAATGCGGCGTACGCCACCATTGACGATGTACCGAATTACTACCTTACAACCCTTTATGCAAATGAATTGAAGGAACGTAACAGTCAATTGCCCAAGCTAAAAATGCAAATGGAGCGATTTAATGATGATTTTTAAGGAAATCATGCATTGATTATTATTTTTTTTATACCTTTGAGGTAACAAAAAGGAAGAACCTATGAAACTGAGCCAACAATCTCTGTCTACCATCGAATCGGCTATCCAAAAGGCAGCCGGCAAATATGTATGTGGCTGCGACCAGACAGCCGTAACCGATATTCATTTACAACCGGACCAAACATCGGGACAACTCACTATTTATAACGACGATGACGAGGAATTGGCTAATGTAATGATTGAAGAGTGGGCAACTTACGATGGAGATGATTTCATGGAAAATGTAGAGCCCAACTTGAAAAGTATCCTTTGCAGAATGAAAGATGCAGGAGACTTCGATAAAGTAACAATATTAAAGCCTTATTCATTCGTACTGGTAGATGAAGATAAGGAAACAGTTGCAGAATTGTTGCTGATAGATGACGATACATTGCTTGTGGATGACGAACTGCTGAAAGGACTGGATAAAGAACTGGACGAGTTTCTGAAAAATTTGTTGGAGAAATAAAGATGTTCGATTGCCCGGCATGGCCTTGCTGAAGCAATTATCATTTATAAAAAGAATAATCGGAAGTAAACAGGGGAATACCTTTTACTTCCGATTATTCTTTTTTCGTTTTATATGATTCGTACAAACCCAAGTTTCCCTATCAGCGCTGACTAAAAAGCCGGAGCAGTGTAGGTAGATAAATTACTTTGCTTCAATCGCTGTCCGATAAACAGATTTTGCCGTTTCAATTACATTTTGTAACTTATGATCTGATGAATCAGCTGTTTTGTTTTTCTCCGCCCATGCTTTCTCCATGCCATAGAAATTAATCGGTTCTTCCGCTGATTCACCAAGTTTGCCGTCCAACTCCCGTTGTTTCTGCTCAAAGAAAGTTTTCCAACGTTGATAATACAAGTCTTTCAAAATCCCGCTCCACTCCCGATGGGAATAATCATGCAGACCTCCCTGATTGGCAGCTATACTGTCTCCCCAAACCGTGATCAGCGCAGAAGCATTCCATTCGTAAAGTTTCTTTTCTTCTTCCGTGGTTCCCAAAGAACGTGCGGCATTCAGCCATGAAGACGCCGAGAACTCCTTTCGGGTGGACAGCAAACTGTCCTGAGCTAATATTAACTCCAGAAACTGTTGTGTCTGTTTCCCGAAGCTATCCCTATCTTTCCGATCATAACTCTGAGAAATTTCTTCAAGCAGCACATTCCCCTTATCTGCCAGACTCTGACGCACCACGTCCACCAAATCATATTCAAAGTTATTATTTCCCTTGTACTGATCTGCAACAGAAAGTAACAAGCGGGCTGCCTTTGCCGTTGAATCAGGTGAATAGAATAACTTGGCATATCCCCATGTCGACGTTCTGTCCAGATGAAATCCCGGACGGGCGCACAACAAGGATTCGACTGTCCCTTCTCCCTGATAATTCTTCGGAGCATTGTAAACTGTATGTTCCAGCGCACGCCATGCTTCCGCTACTTCCGGTGACAAATCATTTCCATACCGCGCTTTCAGATACGCTTGCAGCCATGCATCCGGTGCGAACCGTTCTTCCCGCCAAGGAAGTTCATACAGCAATTCAAACATCACCGGATTATTCTCGATTCCTTCCGGAGTAGCTCCTACCCCCCGCAAGGTTTTCCCGTTGACATGTGCACAGGCGTTATAATATCCATTCACCAGTTGCTCCATCCGTCCGTGCAGACCGACATTACCGCCAAAGTTAAGCAACATACAATAGAGCCAGTCATGCTTGCCGAAACCTTTCTCCCGATACCACATCGACTCCGGATCACCCCATTGGGGAAGTTTTTCACTATACAAATCCAGTACCAGCAAATCACTGGAATCGAGTGTGTTGACCATCGCTTCCCGCGGATTCGCCTGCCATGCCTGCATCACCCACACAGCTTCCGGATTCGCTTTCTTCATAGCACCCATAATAGAAGTTCCCGCCTTTGCCAAGTCTACTCCTTCCGTATTTCCTCCTTCATGAAAGGGGTCCATACTGTAATACTTTGCTTTTCCGTACAGTTTCTCCAACTCCTCATAATACATGGCAGCAAATGAATCGAAATGTTCATCTTCCGTAGAAAGAAAGGCCGGACGAGGAAAACCGCACCATTTACCGGGATCGGCAATCTGATACCCCAGTTTCTCGCCGATATTACGGGGGACCATTCCTGCATATCCGGGGAATACCGGTTCAATGCCCAGCTCCCTCATTCGGGCAATGATCTTCTTTTGCAGTGCTTCCTGTTGCCGATACCAACTGTCGGGATTCGGTCCACCCCATCCTTCCAGATTATTCATCTGCCACCATGCCATAAAGGCAGGACCGGAAATAAACTCATTGATCTCCTCCGTCGTATATCCGATACGTTTCAGCAGATTATACCAGACAACCTCCATCCCTGTTATACTCAAAGGCATATTGATGCCGTGCATCGCCATCCAGTCTATTTCTTTCTCCCAGCGTTCCCAGTCCCAGAAAGCCATGGAGTAGGAATAGGTACAGTAATTCAGGTAATATCGATTCTTCATAGCCGTCGCCTGTCGGATTTTCTTTTGAGGCAGAGGCAGTACTTCCGGCAATTTCTGCGAGGGATTATTCCACGAAAGATGAATACCTGCCACGTATTTCAGGTACCAATTCAAGCCCGTAGCCAGTGAAAGATCGGAGTTTCCGGTTATCAGTACTTTGCCATCCTTGGAGTCTATCTCAAAGTAGTCCTTTGCCGGATCGGCTTCATCAGTAACCAACCGGAAAAGGATTTGACCTTTCGACGTATTCTCCGTCACACGTGCTGCCAATGAATCGATTAGAGCAGACGTGGACTGGCAACTTGTATACATAACAACAGAACCAAATAATAAAAGTAATAGAAGACGCATGTTCATAGTCATTATTTTTTAAGGGTCATCAAATGTGTTTGAGCGTTTGAGCCCCTAAATATATTTCAAATTTCCGATTACTGAAAATAAAATGTAGTTCTTTTATACTGATACACATTAAATAACCTCCAATATATGAAGAGTCGGAAAGATATAGCATTGGCTCTAATAAAGAAAGAAGATGTGTCAAACAGTTATTTGCACATCTTCTTTCAATTTGTGTTTCAGTTAATTATTACTCCCATCCCGGATTATTGGGGGCCAGTTCTGGGTTTAATGCGATTTCATTAGTAGGCACCTGATACAAATAATACTTATCTAACCAACCTTTACCTGCTACCAAAGGATCATTATACATATAGATAAAACCTTCTTTCTTTCCTGTTGTATCAGCGTATCCTTTTTCAAGATCAACAATCTGTCCGGAGTCGCCAATCTGCTCTTTAGTAGCCCATTGACCATACTGTATCTTATTGATAAACCAAGGTGCCTTTTTCCAGCGGCGCACATCGTAGAATCCAAATCCTTCACCCATCAATTCTACTATGCGCTCGCGACGAATCTCCCACAATACAGGGTCTACGGTCTGGTCGCGCTTCGGATCAAATCCGGCATTTATCTCGGCCACTTTCATATGGGCAACTCCCACCCGATCGCGTAACTTATTGATAGTAAGATCAGCAACAGTCTGATTGAAGCCCTCGGCACCTGTACCACCTTTTTCAAATTTAGCCTCAGCATAATTCAACATCACTTCATCAATCTTGAACAAAGGTACATCTGAGGTCCCTTCATTCTCTTTCGAATTGTCCCATACATTATAGTATCTGTACACATAGTTACCGCTACGGGCTACGAGGAAACCTTGTCCGCCATTGTTGGTGAAGAAGTGAGGCATTCCTTTCAATATAGCAGCAGACCAGTTCATCAATGGGAACACTTTATGTTTACCGGCTTCCCCATTTCCACCCCCGAAACCTGTGTAACGGGTAATGCCCATGATATCCATAAACTCACGGTCCTTGGGATCAGAAGTATACTCCCAACTGGTATTATCGGCACTTGGGATCACCTTATAAGGGGGAGCTACAGTCTCCAGCAGACGAAGGTCACGATTGCGGAAAGTAGCATTCATACTATTATCCCCGTCCTGCGACCATTCATATTCCGAGCTGTTATGAATCGTTTTACCATCTTTACAAAGATACATGTCGATGATGTGTTGCGGCATTTCCACATTATGGGTGGATGTCCGTTCAACATGCGTCAGTACATAATTAGTCAGTTCTTTTTCTACATATTCCTTATACAGAATGATGCCTTTCATTCCTTTCAGGTCAGATGTCAGCATCTCTCCCCAATCACTGTTCAGTTCGGGATAAGAATCCATCAGTTTCTTGGAATAAGTGATACAAGCATCAAAGTACTTATCTTCGTCCCCCAAAGCATGATATTTACGCCATGTACCTTCAAAAAGGCAGAAACGGGAAAGAAGAGCACGGACAACATGCACATTGATCGTATTTTCACCGTCACCTTCTTCTTTTATATGCTCTTCAGCATATATCAAATCGTTCAATACATGATCGGCAACTTCTTTGCGAGGTGTACGGGGACCATATGCTATTTCCTTATCCGAATCACCCAGTACACGATCTACCCAAGGCACATCGCCAAAACGAGCTATCAGTTCTGAATAATAATAGGCACGGAAAAAATATCCTACCGAACGCCAATGCTCCTTGTCCGCATCCGTCATCCCTGAGTGATCGATATTTGCCAACATGACATTGACCCGATAGATAAAGCTGAATGCCCATCCATTGCCTGATGACGAACTGGATACATTCTGAAAAGCATACGGATTACCGTCACCCTGACGACGCATCAGATAACCTGCATAAATATCGCTTGTATAGGATGTGGCACTGGCATAGGCTCCGTTTGTACCGGGAATACGCAGGATATTAGTATTTGTAAATACTCCGTACAATCCCCAGGCATAGGTCTTGAAAGTATTATAATTACTGAACACTGTCTGCTCCGTCAACGAAGTATCCGGATAGCGTTCCATAAAACTATCGTTGCATGAAGTAAATCCGATAGCTGCTGCCGCAAGCATAGTATATATTATTTTTTTCATAACCAATTCAAAATTAAAGAGTAACATTAAAACCAAAAGAAATCGTACGATAGAAAGGATATCCCCAAGACAGGCGTTCCGGGTCATAACCCTTCATCAGCTTAGTAAATGTGTGAAGGTTCTCACAACTTACGAACGCTTTCAAACTCGTTAATGTAATAGGTGCCAACCAGCTCTTCGGGAAATTATAACTCAAAGTCACATTCTTGACACGCAGATAAGAGCCATTCATCAAATACTTCGTTTGCGCACGTGTATTGTAACTGGAATTGTTTCCTTGCCCGTAAATACGGAAGTATTCCGCATTCGGATTGGCTGCCGTCCAGTCGCCATTGGCAGAATCTACCGGTTTCCAATAATCCAGCTGGTCTTTAAAGAGTGAACCGAACTGTCCGGAATTAAACGGCCAGCGGCGTGCATCACTGATCCATACATCACGCTTACCTACTCCTTGCAGCAAAACACTCAGATCAAATCCTTTGTAATTGACTCCCAGGTTTATACCATACTGCAAACGCAAAGAGTTATTACCGATTATCTTGCGGTCACCCGGATTGTCAAAGGTTCCGTCTCCCGTATCAATGCGATTCGTACTCGATCCATCATCGCGCAAATTCTGGTACTTGATGTCACCGGGACGCGGACTTACTCCATCCACTGTCACCACTCCTTCTTTCAGTTTCCAGGTATTTGTATCTTCAAAGTCATCGGCTGTATAGTAACCATCCGTTACATAACCCCAGATAGAACCGATTTCATATCCTTCATAATAATTATTCGTGCCATCACTTTTCAGGATAATCTTTGATTCATTATGGTATTTGGTAACGACTGTTTTAGAGTCATAAAGATTGAAGCCTACATTATAGCCCCATGCACCGATTCTATCTCTCCAGGTCAATGACAATTCCCAGCCTTTCGTACGCAAGTCGGCGGTATTCTGCAAAGGTGCGGAAGCACCTACTACTGACGGCAGCTCAGCTCCCGGAGCAAGCATATCTTTCGTATCACGCCGATACCAGTCGAAAGTACTTTGCAGACGTCCGTTCAAGGCAGTTATATCAAAACCAAAGTCCAATGTTTCTACCGTTTCCCAAGTAAAACTATCACTGACCAGTCCCGGAGCATTCAAAGTCAGCGGCTTCGCTCCATTCACCAGCCACGCCACATCCTTCTTTTCCACTTGCGACATGGTCGGAACGAATTTATAAGGATCAATGCCTTGATTACCTATTTGTCCCCAGGTTCCGCGAAGTTTCAGATCGCTTAGCCAGTCACCTGCAACCGGTTTCATAAAGTTCTCGCGGGCAATGTTCCAACCCACAGATACAGAAGGGAAGAAACCGAAACGATTTTTCTTCGGGAATTTAGACGAGCCGTCATAACGACCATTGGTCTCAAACAGATATTTGCCTTTATAATCATAATTAATACGATAGAAAGCGCCACGCACAGTATACACACGATGATCGTCTGTAATAACCTTATTCTCACCGGTAGCCGTACTATGTGACGGATACTTCTCGTTAATCATATCATAAGAATAAGTATACAATTTCTTCCAGTCACTGGATTCCTGGTTGAAGCCGCCCATTAATGACAAGTTATGCGTATCATTCCATGAATATCTATAATTAGCATACAGGTTGATGGCATTATAATCAGTACTTTGGTGAGTCGTCTCCAGAGAAGAAGTAGTGGCAGTCTGTATTTTTGCCAGCTCAACCGTTGTATAATCAATGGAAGCCTTATTCACATTCTGATTACTCCATGTCTTGTCAAATGTATATTCAAATGCCACTTCAAGCCCTTTCAATGGTTTCAATACCGTTTTTGACAGGATACGGGCATTGTCTCTGATTGTATTGTTATCCGTTGCCATTCTCAAAACGTTGGAAGGCGTATTCGTCATCAGGCTGGTGCCGTCAGGCAAAGTCAGGGAGCCTTCGGGATATACAACCGGCAAACGCATATCATACAATCCGGTCTTATCCGAAGTCACAGGCATATTCTTGTCACTCTGAGCATAGCGTATATCTACAGACTGAGTCAGCCACGAGGTGATTTCGGCAGAAATATAGGCACTACCCGACAAACGTTTGTAGCGGTCTTTATCGGTGATCAAAATACCTTGCTCGCTATTATAACCAAGGGACAGACGATAAGCCAGCTTATCAGTACCACCACTCAATGACACATTATGTGCTTGCAGAAAACCGTAATCATCAAGCATATTGGCATACAGGTCTTTCTCATTCAGATAATAATTCAATCCTGTTTCCGGGTCTACATATACCCCGTCTCCGGTAGTCTGGAATTTACCCGGATTCTTACGATATTCGGTCAGGTAGTTCATCCATGTTTTGATATCTTGCCCGGTGTAGTATTTACCGGCATTGAACTCGCCGTCCAGGTAAGCCTGCATCCACTCCAGCCCGTCAGCCTGTTCCGGACGATTGATAGAACTCTGGAAACCAAAATTATTATTATAATTGACATGAAACCCGTCGCCTTTCTTCGCCTTCTTTGTAGTCACAAGTATTACACCGAAAGCGGCACGCGCACCATAGATAGCGGCCGAAGCAGCATCTTTCAACACAGAAACACTTTCGATATCTTCGGGATTCAACATATCGATATCCCCCGGAACATTATCTATCAACACCAACGGACCACCGCCATTGATGGAAGTCGTACCACGAATATTGAATGATTTGCTCTGTCCCGGACCGGCAGCATCATTATTAGGAGTAATCTGAAGTCCCGGCATCGCACCCTGCAAAGCACTCATGGCATTTACAACAGGACGACTCCCCAGTACATCATCCATCTTTACCTGAGATACCGCGCCGGTCAGGTTCGCTTTCTTCTGTACGCCAAAACCAACTACTACCACTTCGTCCAGACTCTGTGTGTCTTCTTTCAATACTACCGACAGCGTCTTTCCCGGAGTTACTTTCAGGGACTGTCCTTGATAACCAATATAAGAAATTTCAAGAATGGCGTCTTTTGAACCGACATTCAGGATAAAATTACCGTCCATATCAGTGATCGTGCCATTGGAGGAGCCTTTTTCTATCACACTGGCACCGATTACCGGTTCACCTGCCGCATCCACAACTCGTCCGCTTACTTTTACCTTTTCCTGATGCGCCTGTTCGACAGATGCCAACTCCGTGGACAGAATGATCTTTTTATCTATTACCTTATATTCTACATTCGTATTTTTAAATACTTCGTCAAGAACTTTAAAGATATCATTACGGTTAGCGGAGATTGTCACCAACCGTTTCAAATTTATATGAGCATTGTTGTAGAAGAAACTAAATTCTGTTTGCTTCTCTATCGCTCTTAATACATCCTCAACTGTCTGATTACGTACATTCATCGTAACCTTTGCAGATTGGGCATAACTATCTGTCGCATTAGTTAATCCGACAAAACAAAATAAGAATAAAATAACCAGTCTCATAGTACGTGGGATTTTTTTCGAGGTTAGCCAAAAAGACTTTACCACCCTTAAAACTTGGATGCTAAAATTGTTTTGCATAATTTTGTATTGATTTAAGTTGAAAATGAGTTAACTATGCTTGTCTGCCAACAAGCATTTTCAATTGATTCATTTTAGTATGGGGAGATCTGCCAAAATCTTCCCATACTTTTTTCTAAGTGGGTTTTGCTTTCATACTACTAAATTGTTAAAGGTTAATCAATAAATTTCTATTATCTCTTTTTTTCTGTCACTTCCATCCTTATCATCATTGATATGTTGCCAACGTATTTTGGAGGATACTTTAAAATATTCCAGAATCTTCTCCAAACGTTGATTTGTAAAGGTTCCCGTAAACGAACTATTCTTCAGTTTTTCGTTCTTAATAACAAATTTCACACTATATCTTTTTTCCAGCATCCATAATGCTTCTTCCAAAGGTGTATTATCAAGAACAACTTCTCCATCTTTCCAAGCCAATTCTGATTTTCCCGAAGTTTTATAAAGGTGGACTTTATCAGTCTCCGAATCATACACCAGCTTCTCTCTTGGAGATAAGAACACATGTTTCACCCCAGCGTCTTTCTCGAACATAAAATCTACTTTTCCTTCAATCAAAGTTGTAATAACCTCTGTATTCTGTTCATATGCTTCCACATTGAAACATGTACCCAATACTTCTATCTGTGATTGATGTGTAGTAGAAAGGATAAATTTCTTTTCCGGATCTTTGGCCACTTCAAAGTATGCTTCACCACTTAACGTCACTCTACGGAAATCTCCATTAAAGCGAGAAGGATAAGACAAAGAAGATTCCGAATTCAAATAAACAATTGTACCATCGGGTAATGTCAACGAAGTGGTCATTCCAGGACTAGTCTTAACTTCCATCATCTCCGCTACCTCACCAGTATCCCCTTTCCAATTCTGCCATATAAATAAGGTAAGAAGCGGAATAAATAGAATTGCAGCAGCACGTTGTGCCCACTCCCACCACACTATCCTTCTCACTTCACGGTCCGACATTTTTCCCTTTACTTTCAGTAAAGCTTTCTCCGTATCAACTTTCTTCATTACCTGAACCGTGTCCACAGCCAAATAAAGGGCAAAAGTCTGAGTAGCAACTCGTTTATTCTCCTCCGACTCATCTATCCACGCTTCCACTTCCAGACGTTCCCCCTCGCTCAGCCTCCCCTCACAATAACGAGGAAGCAATTCTTCTATTCTATTATTATTTAAATCTTTCATCCCTTATTCCACCTTTTTATTATATGACAAGGCTAAACCAGGACATTCCTAAACGAAAACCTTATTTTTTTCAGAAAATCTTTATTTTATTATAAAAAAGCTATATTTGCAGCAAATTAGAATTTAATAAATGAAGGAACTACGCATAAAGAGGAATGACCCTCAATTATCTGAAATACAGCGTGGAGGCCTAAAAGCCTTTGAAATGCTATTCAGGCAATACTATGCAGTGCTATGTGCCTATGGTCATAAATATGTTGACTTTCACGATGCAGAAGAAATTGTGCAAGACTCCCTTCTATGGATATGGGAAAACCGGGAAAACCTAATTATTGAATCATCATTAAGTTCTTATCTCTTTAAAATGGTACATCACAAGGCTTTAAATAAGCTTGCACACATTGATGCCATCAAACGTGCTGATACGCGTTTCTATGAAGAAATGCAAGAGATGATACAGGATATGGACTTCTATCAAATTAAAGAGCTAACCAAGCGTATTGAAGAGGCGGTTACTGCATTACCGGAAAGTTATCGGCAAGCATTTGTTATGCATCGTTTCCGGGATATGAGCTACAAAGAAATTGCAGAAACATTGGAAGTGTCTCCAAAGACTGTAGATTATCGTATTCAGCAAGCACTCAAACAATTACGCATCGATTTAAAAGATTATCTGCCATTGCTGCTTCCTTTACTGTTTCCTTAATATAAGTGACTCCTTCCAATAAATTGGATTCGTACCTATTAAATCTATACCATCCTTCAACTAAATAGAGAAAAACGGTTTCTTTTTAGGTAAAGTTCTTTTTTGCTCTATCAATTAAAGCTATAAAACAGAAAATAGTAAATCTGTATTTATCTATAGTACAAGCTGATACAGATCATAAATTCTCAACCATTCTCATCATGATGAGAATTATTTCTCACCACAGTGAGAACTTTTTCTCATCGCAGTGAGAATCTTTTCTCATTGCATTGAGAATTTTTTCTCATTGTGGTGAGAATATTGTCTCATCGTAATAAGCTGACCAAAGTCTTGGAAGTCTGCAATACATAAAACAAACAATCATAAAGGATAAGAAGACAGATACAATCCTATTCTTGCCGATAAGGCAGCGTAAACCAGAAAGTAGAACCTTTGTTTTCCTCTGATTCAACTCCAATCGTCCCTCCTAAGCGATCGATAATCATCTGACAAATGGAAAGTCCCAAACCTGTTCCCTGAACAAAAGGATTGTATTTCACAAACCTTTCGAATACATGCTTGCATTGCTCTTCTGACATGCCGCAGCCTGTATCCGAGACATAAAAGCAAATTGTATCGGCATCCTTCAGACGATATCCCATTCTGATAGAACCTGTCTGAGTAAATTTAATAGCATTGATGACAAAATTGGAAATCAGTTGTATCAAACGATTCTTATCTGTATAAAGGGTACATTCCGGCAGACGTTCGGTAAAAGTAAGAGTGACAGTTTCTTTTTTCAAGCGAAGCCTCATACTCTGTTCGATTTCTTCCATCGTCTGGTTGACATCTATCAATGACGGACAGAAGTCAAAAGTGCCGGCTTCGATCTTGGACATGTCCAGAATATCATTGATCAGTTGAAGAAGCAAGTCGGTATTTGTTTCGATGATGTCTGCATATTCGCGCATCTCCTTACGATCTTCTATATCCGGCAACATATTTGAGAAGCCGACAATCGCATTCAACGGAGTGCGGATTTCATGACTCATATTAGCCAGAAAGGCGGATTTCAACTGATTCGCCTGCTCCGCCTTTTCCATTGCCTCACTCAGACGAGTGTATGCCTTGCGAAGGATACGTATATAATAGGTGATCGCTGCTATCAAAATAAGAAGGAAAATGGAACAGGAAAGGATTTCAACACAGTATTGATGAAATATACTTTTAGGTTCGTTGACATAAACAGCTCGTTCGGGATAAAGGTGATAGGGAATATTGTAGGATTCCAGCACCGGATAACAGAGGTAGGCACTCGCCTTCCCTCCTATACTTTCGGAAATGTCCTCCGCCTGTTCTCCATGCAACACACGGTCAATAATTTCAAGTAAGGAATCGCCGAATGATTCTGCAGAAACGTAATAGCCTCCTGCAAAAGTATTATTGGACAGGTCTTCGGAAGAAAGCAGGAACAAGGGAGAGGACGTAAAATTGGTGATAATCTCCTGAATATGATCAAAAAGATAATTATTATCTTCTTTATTATGCGACTCAAACCAGGAATAATAAATAATTCCGGTGTTTGCTTTATAGCTGCGCAAGGTGTCCAGAAGCATTTCTGTTGACAAGTGAGTGGTAGAAAGCAATTCTAAAGGCAGGTTTGGAAAATGCTTTTCAACAGCTTCTTTCACGTCTCCGCGGGTTTCTTCACTGATGTAGCGATCGTCCGAGATAAATGCCAGGCGATCCATATCAGGTATCAGGCTATAGATCAGTTCAACGGTTTCCTTCACATAGTAATGCTGTTTCAGGGTAGTCAGGTTGTAGCCTTTTCTCCACTCTTGGGCGGGGACGCTGTTGGTCTCATTCAACGAGGCATGAGAGAGCAGAATATCCAAGGTAGCAGGCAGGCGGTCACGGGAGTTCGTTATGATCACCGGAACATCTTTCCATAGGTCATCAAATAAAGGACGACAGACAATCCAGCCCGGATCACCAATTATCACAATAGCGGCAGGAGGAAGCGGATATTTCTGACGCAGATGCTCGATGACTGCATTTACCTCCATCGTATCCTGCAAGGCCGGGACAGACAATGATTCCGCTCTGGCGGTTATTCCCTGTTCCTGAAGAACATCGTGCACATACCAATAGAAGTTTCTGGCCCAGGGAAGGTTGAAGTTAATAGAATTCAAAACTAATATTTCTTTATCTGATTTCCCATTATCTGCCAACATAGGGGAAAGGAGTCCTTCGAAAAGAAGAAAGAACGCACCTGTTAAGCATATTCGCAGTAATTGTTTCATTTTGCTGTGTGATTAAAAGTGGAAGCAAAGATAGTATTATTTTTATCTTTTAAAAAGAAAGGCATCCCAAATCTATCGGGATGCCTCTCCATTACATATTTTTATGTATCAGTTCATTATGCCTTTTTTAAAGCTGCGATGCTTTCTTTCAAAGAGCTGATGATACTTTCCGCATCGGCCTGCTTCTTACGTTCCATTTCGAGAACGGCTGCGGGGGCGTTATTGACAAATTTCTCATTGCTGAGTTTCTTCAATACGCCTTGCAGGAATCCTTCCTTATGTTTCAGTTCAGCTTCCATACGGGCGATTTCGGCTTCTACATCAATCATGTTGCCCAATGGCACAGCGTATTCGGTAGTTCCTACCATGAAGGAAGAAGCACCTTCCGCCTTGCTCTCTACCACTGTAATGGAAGAAAGGTTACACATCTTCTGAATCACCGCATTGAACTCTGCAACCGGATTTTCGCCCAGCACCTGCAAGTCAAGCGGTTCTTTCTGAGCTATGTTCTTTTGCAGACGGATGCTGCGGATATTACTGATAACTCCCTTGACAACTTCAAACTGTGCAACGAATGCGGTGTCTACATAAGTATCCATGCTCAATGCACTTACCATCAGACTTTCTCCTTCTTCCGCATTACGTTCGTACATCTGTTGCCACAATTCTTCTGTGATGAACGGCATAAACGGATGAAGCAGATGCAACAGGTTATCGAGGAAGCAGAGAGTAGCGCTATAAGTGGTACGGTCAATTCCCTGTCCGTAAGCCGGTTTAATCATTTCCAGATACCAGGAAGAGAATTCATCCCAGAATAATTTATAAACAGCCATCAATGCTTCGCTCAGACGGTATTTGCTGAACAAGTCCGCTACTTCGGCAGCTACTTCGTTCTGCTTGGATTCAAACCAGTGGACAGCCAGTTTAGCAGCATCCGGAGCCTGAATATTATCGTCAACCGTCCAGCCCTTGATCAGACGGAAAGCGTTCCATATCTTGCTGCAGAAGTTACGTCCCTGTTCGCAGAGTGCGTCGTCGAAAAGAATATCGTTTCCGGCGGGAGCTGCCAGCATCATTCCCATACGGACACCATCGGCACCATATTTGTCGATCAGTTCCAACGGGTCGGGTGAGTTGCCGAGTGACTTGGACATCTTACGTCCCAGTTTGTCACGAACGATCCCTGTAAAGTAAACGTTCTTGAACGGCATCTTTCCCTCATATTCGTAGCCCGCCATGATCATACGTGCCACCCAGAAGAAGATGATATCCGGTCCGGTCACCAGGTCGCTGGTCGGATAGTAATAGCTGATTTCCTCGTTACCCGGATGATTGATTCCGTCAAACAGGGAGATAGGCCACAACCAGGAAGAGAACCAAGTATCCAAACAGTCCTCGTCCTGACGAAGGTCATCCATCGTCAAAGCGGCGTTTCCTGTTTTCTCTTTGGCTTTTGCCAGCGCTTCTTCGGGAGTGACGGCTACCACATAGCCACCTTCCGGCAGGAAGTAAGCAGGAATACGATGTCCCCACCACAACTGGCGGCTGATACACCAGTCTTTGATGTTCTCCATCCAGTGGCGGTATGTATTCTTATATTTGGCAGGATAGAATTTCAACTCATCGTTCATTACCGGAGGCAATGCCATATCGGCAAAATGCTGCATTTTGAGGAACCACTGCATAGACAATTTCGGTTCGATCACTACATTGGTACGTTCCGAGTAACCTACTTTATTTGTGTAGGCTTCTGTCTTTTCGAGCAATCCGGCAGCATCGAGATCTTTCTCTATCTGCTTGCGGACGTCGAAACGATCCATACCGATATACAATCCGGCAGCTTCGCTCAATGTTCCGTTATCGTTGAAGATGTCGATGCTGGGCAGATTATACTTTTCACCCAACATATAGTCATTTACGTCGTGGGCCGGAGTTACTTTCAGACAACCGGTACCGAACTCAATGTCCACATAATCGTCCTCGATGACAGGGATAACACGGTTTACCAACGGAACGATTACTTTCTTTCCTTTCAGCCATGCGTTCTTGGGGTCGTTGGGGTTGATACACATTGCCGTATCGCCCATGATTGTTTCGGGACGGGTCGTTGCTACTACTGCATAGCGGCCTTCCGGATCACCTTCCACCTTATAGCGGAGATAGAACAGTTTTCCGTGCTCTTCCTTGTAGATCACTTCTTCGTCAGAAAGGGCAGTCAACGCTTTCGGGTCCCAGTTTACCATACGGACACCACGGTAAATCAATCCTTTGTTGTACAAGTCTACAAATACTTTCAATACGCTTTTGCTGCGTTCCTCATCCATAGTAAAGGCGGTGCGGTCCCAGTCACAGGATGCACCCAGTTTGCGGAGCTGCTTCAGGATAATGCCTCCGTGCTCTTCTGTCCAGTCCCAGGCATGTTTCAGGAACTCATCACGTGTCAGGTCTGTCTTCTTGATGCCCTGGGCAGCGAGTTTGTTTACAACTTTTGCTTCGGTAGCGATGGAAGCGTGGTCAGTTCCCGGCACCCAGCAGGCATTCTTGCCTTCCATACGGGCACGACGAACCAAAATATCCTGAATGGTATTATTAAGCATGTGTCCCATGTGTAACACACCAGTGACGTTAGGAGGCGGAATGACGACGGTGTAAGGTTCACGGCCATCGGGTTTCGAACTGAATAATTTGTGGGTCAACCAATACTGGTACCACTTTCCCTCCACGTCAGCGGGATTGTACTTACTTGCTAATTCCATGTTACGTTTCTATATATTTAATTTATTTCGAATAATGGGTGCAAAATTAATAATTTAAATTCAAATCTTACCACTCTCCGGTTGTTTCTGCATATGGAAGGAAAAATATAGAAGTAATTTTTCGTGCAGCATTTAATAAATGCATATTTTTGTTTCCTAAAAGGAAAGACGGATCATGAAGCGAAGACAAAAAATACGATATATTGTTTTAGGAATTCTTTTATTGGTTGTGTGGAGCACTCAGGCAATATCCGTCATGGGCGAATTTTATGCACGATCCGTCTATCCTGTCATCTCACTGTGTCTGTCTTCTTTTTCCCGTCTGTTTCCTTTCGCCATAGGCGATCTGTTCATATTCCTCAGCATTATCGGCGTAATTGCTTACCCGATTTACGGACGGATAAAAAAACAACCGTGGAAAAAGATAGTGCTACGTGACGGTGAATATCTATTATGGATATATGTGTGGTTTTATTTGGCATGGGGGTTGAATTATTCGCAAAAGAATTTTTACGAACGCACCCATATTCCTTATGTGGCATATACCCCCGATAAATTCAAGGCATTTGTAAAGGAATACATCCGGCATCTGAATAATTCGTATGTGCCAATTACCGGTATCGACAAAAATAGAGTCTGCAAAGAGGCTGTCAAAGGATACAAGCAGATTAGTGACACCCTGGGGATACACCGCCCTCCCTATGATTCGCCCAGAGCAAAAACGATGTTATTCACTCCTCTCATCTCGATGGTAGGGGTAAGCGGCAGCATGGGACCTTTCTTTTGTGAATTCACCCTGAACGGAGACTTGCCTCCGTCACAATATCCGGCAACGTATACACATGAACTCGCTCATCTATTGGGAATAACCAGTGAAGCCGAAGCCAACTTTTATGCTTACGAGGTTTGTACCCGCTCTCAGGTGGAGAGTATACGTTTCAGTGGGTATTTCTCCATACTGAGCCATGTTCTCGGTAATGCACGAAGACTCCTGACAGAAGAGGAATATACGGAACTATTCAACCGTATCCGCCCGGAAATTATAGAATTAGCCCGTTCCAATCAAACCTATTGGATGGCAAAGTACAGTCCGCTGATCGGTAACATACAGAATTGGATATACGACCTTTACCTCAAAGGAAACAAAATAGAAAGCGGACGGAAAAACTATTCAGAAGTCATAGGACTATTGATCTCATATCATGCTTCCCGCACGGAAGAGAAGTCATCAGGAAAGTAAATATCACAAAGAGAGCTCATGGATTATACATAAAAGTCCTATCTTTGCTACATGAAAAAGTTAGTAATTGTTGGATGCGGACGACTCGCCGATATCGTTGCGGACGCAGTTGTCAATGGTTTATTGCCCGAGTATGATTTAACGGGCGTTTATTCGCGTACGGCATCAAAAGCCGAACGTATTGTGACAAAAATGGAAAAACACGGGAAAACATGCCGTGCATGCGCCACATTGGAAGATTTGTTGGTACTGAAACCGGATTATCTGGTAGAGTCGGCTTCTCCTGCGGCCATGAAAGAGCTCGCCTTGCCGGCACTAAAGAACGGTACTTCCATTATTACTCTGTCTATCGGTGCCTTAGCAGACACCGGATTCTATCAGGAAGTGATGAAAACAGCCAAAGCAAACGGTACACGTGTATATTTGGTTTCCGGAGCTACCGGAGGATTCGATGTACTGAGAACTGCTTTTTTAATGGGAAATGCCAGTGCACGCTTCTTCAATGAAAAAGGACCGAATGCATTAAAAGGAACGGCTGTATACGATGATTCCTTGCAATCGGAGCAACGCATAGTATTTTCGGGGAATGCAACGGAAGCAATAGGAATGTTTCCAACTAAAGTAAATGTAGCAGTTGCCGCTTCACTTGCTTCGGTAGGACCGGAGAAAATGCAGGTATCCATGCAATCCACACCCGGATTCGTAGGAGACACTCAAAGGGTAGAAATAAAGAACGACCAAGTGCACGCTGTGATAGATGTATATAGCGCTACATCAGATATTGCAGGGTGGTCGGTTGTGAACACCCTGATCAATATTACATCACCCATTGTATTCTGACAAATTGGCAAGCACCTTTTCGCTCAGGCGGTCAAACGCCTGACGGGTGCGCCCTGTAGACACCTGCATGCAACGCACATGAGGATGATCGAGAAAACGGGTTCCCCCCAATGCGCCTACCGTATCACAAAAACAAAGGTTATCTCCTTCCAGCCATCCGGCAAAAGCCGCTTCATCCCATGCCGGGGACAAACTTGTATTAAACAATATTTTTCTGTTGCCAAGCCGACGGAATTCGGCATCATGTAATAAAACCGTGTTTTTGTTAAGGCAGCAACACACAACTTCGCTATGGACAAGCAATTCCTCCAATGGCAAGAAACGATATCCTTTTTCTGCGGCATCCTGTTTCACGCTACGGGCATAATAGGTAATATCAGCACCCAGAAAATTCAGAGCATCCGCTATCATCCCGCCGGACTTTCCCAATCCCACGATCCCGACTTTCAATCCGGTGATTTCACGAGCCATCCCGTCCCACGGTTCCTGGCCAAACCCATGCAAACAACGCACTAATTCGCTGATCACATACTCTACCACTCCTTCATCCCCATAATCACGAATGCCGGTCACAGTTATCCCCCGCTCATTGGCATAACGGATATCTACATTGGCACTTTCGGGAGAATAGAGCGAACAGCACATACCGATATATTTAACATTCGGACATTTCTCCAAAGCCTCCCGAGTAATTCGGGAAGTATAACTCAAAAGAACGGCATCGGCATCACCGATACGGGCAGCCACTTCCTCATCCCCCGCCGGTACATCGGGAAACAGGATCACTTCCTCTGCAAATGAATACAGTTCTTTTTCTGCTGACGGAACCAGACTCACCGGCTCTATTGCTACAAGTTTATGGAACATAATTATTTCAATTTGATTTGTGCGGTAAAGTTAATAAAAAGGAACCGGATAAGAAGAACGCCTTGTGATGAATTTCCTTATCTTTGCCCAAAGCGAAGACAAGCCGCACCTCGGCATAAAAAATGAACGAGTTCATTTTATTCTGCTCTCGGTTTGCATTATCTTTGCAACTCCTTATAAAAATAAGAGAGTGCAATGAAGAATTATCTGAAATATTCGTTAGGACTTATTGTCTTTGTGATGATTGCTCTGATTGCAATGCACTGGTTACCGGCTATAACCATTGACGGACATACCATGCGGCGGGTGGACTTGTTAAGCGATGTACGTCCGTCTAAATCCGATATGGAAGAGTTAGATACAGATAGTCTGCCTCCCGTACCGGCGGTAAAGCCGATTTTTGTAGACACTTGCCGCACCGGTATGACTTGTATAGAAGATTACAGCGATTCTACCTTACGTGGTATGACACCTTTTTATCGTGCGTTGGATGAGGTCTCTTCAAAAGGGCGTCTGGTACGTATCGCTGTCTTCGGCGATTCTTTTATTGAAGCCGATATATTTACTGCGGATTTGCGGGAGATGTTGCAAAAGCGTTTTGGAGGCTGTGGAGTAGGTTTTGTTACTATTACTTCCATGACCAATGGGTATCGTCCTACCGTGCGGCATACCTTTGAAGGGTGGTCGAGCCATGCCGTAACCGATAGTGTCTATTTTGATCGCCGGAAACAGGGGATATCAGGGCATTATTTCATCCCCGGTAAAAATGCATATGTTGAACTGCGTGGACAGAATAAATATGCTTCTTTACTGGATACTTGCCGGGAAGCATCTATCTTTTTCTACACTAAAGATACTGTCGACTTTTCCGTCCGTGTGAATCGCGGTGAAATACAAAACCACCGTTTTGCTCCTAATGGGCATTTACAGGAACTACAAATCGACGGTCGTATCGGTTCTATACGTTGGACGATAAACCGGGCAGATTCTACTCTGTTTTACGGCATGGCTATGGATGGCACGGAAGGTATCGTTGTCGATAATTTCTCTTTGCGTGGCAGTTCCGGTCTCTCTTTGCGGACGATTCCTGCCGATATGCTGAAAGAATTTAACAGGCAGCGCCCTTATGATCTTATCATTTTGCAATATGGTTTGAATGTGGCTACCCAGCGCGGATACAATTATGACAGTTATCAAAAGGGCTTGGTTACTGCTATTGAACATTTGAAGAAGTGTTTTCCACAATCCGGTTTCTTGCTGCTCAGTGTTGGCGACCGTGATTATAAAACGGATACGGGTGAATTACGCACAATGCCTGGTGTAAAGAATCTGATTCGTTATCAGCAAAATATTGCAGCAGAGAGTGGCATTGCTTTTTGGAACATGTTCGAGGCAATGGGTGGAGACGGTAGCATGGCGAAGCTGGTACACGCTAAGCCGTCGATGGCCAATTATGACTATACGCATATCAACTTCCGGGGAGGGAAGTATTTGGCCGGATTGCTTTATGAAACGTTGATTTATGGAAAGGAACAATACGACAGGAGGCATGCTTATGAGACTGAATAAATTTTTGTGCGTATTGTTGTTTTGTCTTCTTTCTGTCTTGAAGCTTCTGGCGCAAGACCCTTTACCTGCTTGTCCGGTGAAAGGTAAGCTGATGCAAAGCGTCAAGCCGATGAAAGAGATGAAACTGCTTTATGATACAATACAAGTCCGGGTGGATTTGCCTGCTACTTTTAAGGAAGTAGGATATAATGAGATTATCGACAGCCTGGGTATCTTATCTCCTGTATTAGAGCATCTGCGTTTGGTGAAGGGAGGAATTCTGGAAGACACGGTACGTATTCTGCATATTGGAGACAGTCATATCCGGGGGCATATTTATCCTCAGACTACCGGACAAAGATTGGCCGAAACATTCGGCGCGGTATCTTATACAGATATGGGAGTCAATGGAGCGACTTGTCTTACTTTTACTCATCCTAACCGTATTGCCGCTATTGCCGCTTTGAAACCGGAACTATTGATACTCTCTTTCGGGACGAACGAGAGCCACAATAAGCGTTACAACTCCAATTTGCATTATCATCAAATGGATGAACTTATTTCACTGATTCGTGACAGCTTGCCGGATGTTCCGATTTTATTGACCACTCCTCCCGGCTCATACGAAAGTTTTCGTCAGAAACGGAGACGCAGGACGTATGCTGTGAATCCGCGGACGGTGACTGCTGTAAATATGATTCAGAAGTATGCCCGTGATCATCATTTGGTTGTGTGGGATATGTACAATGTGGTTGGAGGTAACCGGCATGCCTGTAAAAACTGGCAGGAAGCCGGCTTGATGCGTCCCGACCACGTGCATTATATGCCTGAAGGCTATATTCTTCAAGGCAATTTATTATACGAAGCCCTTATAAAAGCCTATAACGATTATGTTACCCATTGACATTGATTTTAGCCGCCTCTGTGAAGTGTTTACATACGATCCGCAAGCTCCGTTGATATTTACCAGTGGAATATTTCTTTGGCTGTTTGCCGCCTTTATGGTGGTGTATGTGTTTTTACAATATAAATACACGGCACGTATTCTGTTTGTTACCCTGTTTTCTTATTATTTCTATTATAAAAGTAGCGGTACGTACTTTTTCCTGTTGGTATTTGTCACTGTGGGTGATTTTGTATTTGCACGTTTGATGGATCGTACTACCGGTAAGTACGGGCGAAAAGCATGGGTGGTTTTGAGTTTGTGTCTCAATTTGGGTTTACTTTGCTATTTCAAGTATACCAACTTTTTGGGCGGGGTGATTGCTTCATTGATGGGCGGGGAGTTCACGGCTCTTGATATTTTTTTGCCGGTGGGCATTTCTTTTTTCACTTTCCAGTCGCTCAGCTATACGATTGATGTCTATCGGCGGGAGATAAAACCGTTGACCAGTCTGTTGGATTATGCTTTTTATGTCTCTTTCTTTCCGCAGTTGGTAGCCGGTCCGATTGTCCGGGCACGCGATTTTATTCCTCAGATTCGTAAGCCGCTTTATGTGTCGCAGGAAATGTTCGGACGTGGAATATTCCTCATTGTGGCCGGCCTTTTCAAGAAGGCAGTAATCTCCGATTATATCAGCATAAACTTTGTAGAACGCATATTCGATAATCCTACTCTTTATTCTGGGGTGGAGAACCTGATGGGGCTTTATGGATACGCTTTACAGATTTATTGCGACTTTTCCGGATATAGCGATATAGCCATCGGCATTGCGCTCTTGCTGGGTTTTCATTTCAATATGAACTTTGATTCCCCTTATAAGTCGGCTTCCATTGCCGAATTTTGGAGACGTTGGCATATTTCTTTATCCAGTTGGTTGCGTGATTATTTGTATATATCGTTGGGTGGAAACCGGCACGGGAAGTTTCGTCAGTATCTCAATTTGATTATTACCATGTTTTTGGGCGGACTGTGGCATGGGGCTTCCTGGAATTTTGTTCTTTGGGGGATGTTCCATGGAGTGGCATTAGCACTTCATAAAGCTTGGATGAGTATTACCGGTCGTAAAAAAGGGGAACAGAGTCATGGCATCCGCCGTGTTTTCGGTGTCATTATCACTTTTCATTTCGTTTGTTTCTGCTGGATCTTCTTCCGTAATGCCGATATACACAATTCAATGGATATGCTGAGGCAGATATTTACGGTGTTCCGTCCGCAACTCTTTCCACAATTAATCGAGGGATATTGGGAAGTCTTTGCTTTGATGTTGCTGGGCTTTCTACTTCATTTCGCTCCCGATCGTTGGGAGAATGCGGTTTGTCGTGGAGTAATCCGTCTCCCCTTTCTCGGGAAGGCGGTATTGATGGTCGCTATGATTTATCTGGTCATTCAGATGAAGAGCAGTGAAATCCAGCCGTTTATTTATTTCCAATTTTAGCCGGAATAATTTATATAGAGTAGTCAAGTAGTAAGTAGTCAAGTAGTTAAGTAGAAATGATTTGTTTGATGTGTTTATCTTAACTATTTACTGCATAACTACTTACTACTTGACTACTTAACTACTTAACTACTTAACTACTTACTCCTAACTCCTATCTTCTATCTCCCACCTTCCTTATTCCACACTTATTTCATCTACAAAGAGGAAAGGAGCTTTTCCTTCTCCGGTATGTCCTTTCGGCAAAGCAGGGGTATGTTTGATAATGACTTTTACGAAGTTTGCCTTTACAGGAGGAAATTCTACGCTGTAACTCTCAGTTGTTTTAGGAGCAGCAGAACCTGTTTCAATCGGATAGTCTTTGGAAGCCACTTCCCGGAAATCTTTTCCATCATCCGATACGGCAACACTCAGTCCACAGGCTCCCATGATCCAGGCACTGAGGTCGATGATGGCTTCTGTTGATACCCGGCTTATTTCCGTAGATTCTTCCAGATGAATGGTTGCTTCGACGTCTTTTCCCGGGAAACCGAGCCAACGTCCACTGGCATAAGAATTTGTTCCTTTTAAACCATCTACGAGCACAATGGCACCATCATAAGAATATTTAGGAGACGGCTGGTTTTTCAGTTCGATGGGGCGACAAGTTGCTTTATTGAAATCGATCTGTTCCGATTTGATTTTACTGTTATTACCGTTAGGGCGTATGGCGATTGCTTTGAAATTAGCGGCTTGTGTAACGGCTATCGGCTCTTTGTATAGTGTTCCGTTCTTTGCACTCGGTTCCGTTCCGTCCAATGTATAGTAAATAGGTGCATCGTCGATGGTGCTCAGTTCTATCATAACTGCTTTTTTTTCTGGATCAGACGTGATTTTTGAGTCTATATTAAATACATGCTTGCCATAGTTGAGACCTTCACGGTCATAGAACGCCAAAAGTTGTGGCAGGCGTTTGGTGAAGTTGCGGTAGTCTTTCTTTTCCGGAAGTGTCCATTGCACCTCTGCCAAGGCTGCCATACGTGGGAGCACCATGTATTCTATTTGCTGGGTGGTGGCTATATATTCGGTCCATAAGTTAGCTTGTACACCGATGATATGTTTTTTTTCATTTTCATTTAGTGAAGCTGGAACGGGTTCCAGGCTATATACTTTCTCCAAAGGAACACAACCACCGATAGCATCCGGCTCATCTTTGGTATCTGCCGTCTGGTAATAATCGAAATATACATACGTATTGGGAGTCATGATGACGTCATGTCCTAACTTGGCCGCTTCCAGACCGCCATTCATTCCACGCCATGACATAACGGTAGCGTTCGGTGCTACATCACCTTCCAGTATTTCATCCCATCCGATGATGCGTCGTCCCTTACTATTGAGAAATTTTTCAATGCGTGACATACAATAACTTTGCAGGCGGTCTTCTGCCGTATGTTTCTTGTCGGCTTTTAGGTTTTCCGATTTGATACGTGCCTGGCATTTCGGACATTTTTTCCAACGGTCTCGTGGCGCTTCATCACCGCCGATGTGGATATACTCGGATGGAAACAACTCAACGATCTCGCTTAACACATCTTCAAGAAACACCATGGCTTTTTCATTACCGATACAGATGACATCCGGGAATACTCCCCATGTTTTTTCTACTTCATACGGGCCACCCGTACAACCCAATTCCGGATAAGAGGCCAATGCGGCAAGCATATGTCCGGGCAGGTCTACTTCGGGAATAATGGTAATATATCTTTCTTGTGCATAGGCTACTACCTCCTTTATTTGTTCTTGCGTATAGAAACCTCCGTAAGGTGTTCCGTCATATTGGCCGGAGTTGTGTCCTATTACTGTTTCCGAACGTTGCGAGCCGATCTCTGTCAATCTCGGATATTTCTTAATTTCAATTCTCCATCCCTGATCTTCTGTCAAGTGCCAGTGGAAAGTATTCATATTATGCAGAGCCAGCAGGTCGATATACTCTTTTACAAACTCTACCGGGAAAAAGTGACGTCCTACATCGAGATGCATACCTCGATAACTGAAACGTGGATAGTCTTTAATGGTTACTGCCGGAAGTGTGATCTTGGCACCGGCAACTATTGCCGGAATTGACTTTCGCAAGGTTTGTATACCATAGAACACTCCATTAGGTGTTTGCCCGTTGATGGTGATTTGCCGGGAAGATACTGTAAGTTCGTATCCTTCTTTTTCTACGATACTTTTGTCCAATCCTAAGACAATAGCATTGGGTGGTGTACTTTCCGACGTGATTGTTGCAATGTCGAGTTCTTTTCCGGTTGCCTCTTTGATATATCCGGATAAAAACTCTGCATTTCGTTTTAGCAGTTCGTTTCCTTCGGGATAAAGGATTTTTGTAGTTTCCTGTAGGGTGAAAGGAGTTTCTTGATTAACAACGACCTCTTGGGGGAGAGGGATTACCTGATAATTGATTTCTTCCTTTTGCGTGTTGCATGAAGTGAAAGTCAATGTAGCGACCGCAAAAAGTACTTGGTTAAGTTTTCTCATAATAAAATTGATTAGTATTAGTTCGGGCAAATATAGTAAAAATTATAGTTATGATTTGTTTAAATAAGATATTAAGTGTGGAGATTCTTTTTTAGATAAAAAGAATGGTTATATTAGAGTAACTCCGCAATTAATAGGAAAAATCAGAGAAGATATTTCACCTTGAATTACGTATTATACCTTTCTTAACACTTCTGTAATATATAGGAGAGTTGCAAATATATCAGAGAACGGAAAAGTTCGGCACAATTGTTCTTTCTTATTATTAAAATGTTATGTTTGTATAGTCTTAAATATAATAGTAATGAATGAACCTGATTTGATAACCGGCATAAAGAATGGGGATGTACAGTGTTTTGAAGAACTTTTTATAAAATACTATTCACATTTCAACCAATTTATATTCGGGTTGGTGAAGGACGAATGGATTTCTGAAGATATTACGCAAAACACATTTATCAAAGTGTGGGTCAATAGGGAGAAATTACAAAGCAATTTATCGATTCACTCTTATTTGTATGTAATTGCTAAATATGAGGTATACAATCATTTTCGTTCTAAGCAAAACCAGATAGTAGACCGATTTTTAGATGGTGTACACGACACTGTAGTTACTCCAAGTGCAGAGAACGAACTGTTTTGGAATGAAATGCAGAAAGCGATTGCGGATACCATTGAAACAATGCCGGAGAAACGGCGTGCCATTTTCAAAATGAGTCGGTTTGAACATAAATCTGCAAAAGAAATAGCCGAAATAATGCATATTTCGGCACGTACGGTAGAAAAACATATTGAACTTGCCCTTCGTGAATTACGTACGAAATTAACTCCTTTCTTATTTTGGATATTGGTTTATGGACACATTACATTGTGATTTGAGTTACGAGTTCTCTCATCTTATTTCTTTGTGAATTTGATACAATCCTTTTTGCTCTTAAAAAGATATATACCATTTTGTAATGAATTTATATCTAATTCTGTGGTTGTCTCTCTGATCGTTTTATTAATAACTTTTGTGCCGTGTATGTTCCAAATAGTGATGTCGCCAATTTCACTTTCCGAATTTATATCGATTTTATTATTATTGATGCTAATTTTATCTTTAGTTTTTAGGTTATCGGTGCCTGTTGCTACGATTTTAGCATAGAGTGTTAGGTCGGTTTGGGTAGTTGAGTTCCCGTCATAGCGATTTCCTTTTTCATCATACCATCCTTCGAATGTCGGGCTGTCATCAGGAACAGGATTTTTGGGAAACTTCATTTCTGTGTTATTATAAAGTACTGCATATTCGTTGTCATTATACATAAAGATTGTTTTGTATACTCTGTTGGAACCTCTATAGACAACCGGCATGTTGTCATCAGAATCAAGCTCTTGTCCGAAAAGAAACTCCATTTGATCACCGTTTAATAAATAGGCAACTTCTCCGGAATGAAATTCTTCTATTTTCATAGGAATTCCACCTTTGCCTGTCAAGGTGTAGTCGGCGTAATAATAGTTATTTTCACAATCAAAATTTGTCGTGTTGGTTTTTCCATAAACGCTGCCTTGGTCTGTGGCCGTGCAATCGATAGTACCGATAACATAATTGTTCGTAATGGTTTCGGCAGCTTTTGACAAATTAGAATATGAATTGATTCCGGCTACATATTTGGGGATTTCGGAACCGTTATTTTTAATACTACCGTCAAAGTAGCATCCGTTAATAACGGCTTCGATGCCGGTAGTACTTGAATTTGTACATCCCAAAATACCGCCGATACCATTGGTTACTTTTCCGGATGTCGCGATTGTTATATTACCTGAGTATGAGCAGTTCTTTATATTGGCATTTTTCATAAATGCCAATACACCACCTACATATGCCGGTGCTCCCATGATATTAATTTCAACATCGCTATGACAATTAATCATATTTCCTAAGGCATTGGCTTTGCCGACGAATGATCCGACCTGGGTTTTCTGAGCCACTGATGCGGGAATGTCGATTTTTCCTGAGAGGTTGATATTAATAATATCACAACTCTCACTGTTTGTACCACCTATGAAGCCTGCAAAGTTCGATTTCTCAGTAAGGTCGCTTTTATTTATATACATATTATAAATGTGATAACCTTGTCCGTCTATTTTTCCGGTAAAATAAGTTCCGTATCCTATTGGAGTCCATGGTTGGTTACCTAAATCTATATCTTTGGCAATCTTTATACCCGTTATGGCATGTCCTTGATTGACTTGATTGGCTACCCATGCTAATTCTGCTCCTGTATAAATAACACAATTACCGGAAACGTCACGGGCAGGTTCAATCATGGAAATACCATCCCACGGGCCTTCTGCCACAGGTTCGAATGGTATGACTTTCACAATACCCGGAATCATAATGGCCATGGCATTGATATAACTTATTTTGTAGATATCCGCACTTGTAGCTCCCGGGGTGACTGTAAATCGGATATGTCCGTCCGCATCGGGATATATCGAGGTGAGTTCGGCAACCGACTGATCATTGTTGTTGCCATTTAGTCCGATGTAATTTTCTACAGTTCCAAAGGTCGAATATTCTGCTTCATGAACTTCTGTTGTATTCATGTAAGAACCGAACATATAAAAATCATAGGATTTTTCGGGATTCAAGCCACTGAATACAATTTCGGCATTGTCGGCAAGAATACCGTCTTTTTCGACACCGTTTACCCAATAACCTGTTGAAGATACATTTGCAGGCATGTTGAACAACGTATTTGTTTCGGATGCACCGTTTTCAGTAATGCCGGCAAAACTTTTTGTGATGTTTAGAGAGATGCCTGAAGTATTCTCTTCCGAATCTGTCAAATTTTCTATTTTAGTTCCGGCAAGATGGGATGTCACATTATTCCAAAGGTTTTCTTGAGTTGCTTTTTCACTGGTGGTAAAGTTAATATGGACAGGAATTTTCCCCGGGATCTCAAGGTGTGGGGTTATCATTAATGCTCCCAGATAATAAGTTCTCTTTTCTTCGTTGTTGTTTGTGCCGGCTTTTACAGTTAAACAGATACGTCCTTTGTCATCAGCGATTATTCCTTGAACCGTTGCAATGTTTGCAGTGTTGTCCGTTGGATTCAGAGAGGCACTTCCGTCATTTTCTCCTTTGAAGGAGTAGACGGTTTCAGCATTGGCCGATGCATTCATAACCGAAGCAAATACACTCATATCATACGCTTGCCCCGGATATAATCTGGAAATAATAACCGAACTCTCTGTGGTACCGTAAAAGGTTGATTTAGACACATTCGAAGGCATATCTAAGGCTGTTGCCGATGATATTGTTCCAATGGAGGAAATGCCGTCGAATGGTTTTTCTATCGAGGCTTTCACATCTGTTCCATACCCTTTGCTGTTATATAAACTTCCCGTATTTGCTCCGGTTAATGCAGTTGTCAAACTATTCCATGAATATTGAGAAACTGCAGATGAGCCGAGACCGATGCCGAAATTGATCATTAACGGTCTGTCGATGACTTTGAATTTTGTATTTGGGTTTACTCCATAGGTATCCACAAGGCTGCTGATACTTTGGGGGTTGATAATAGCTTCATGGGCGGCATGTTGACACATCTCTGCACAGAAATCGCTGACGGAAGCAGGGTGATAACTTAATCCGATGACACTTTTCCCAAAGATTTTTTCATACCATGTTAATGCTACGGTATAACGGCCGTGGCTGAGATTCATGTGATAGCCATCACGGTTATAATCATCGCCGATGTAACTGGTACGCCCGTTTTGGACGGCTGTCCCGCCCGGAATTATATTTTCTTCGCCAATTCCCGATTGTACGGCGGCGCGGCTTGCACAATCAATGATTTTTGTATATTGATCCATCTGACCGGTATAAAGACCTTTGTTGATTAACTCTTCTAATTTGGCCGAACCGTTTTGATAGGCCCAGGTCATGTAAAGATAAAACTTGGCGTTTTTATTCGTAAGATAAGTTTTAAGATAGGTAATCAGATTGTCCAAATATGGAAAGTAATGGCTATATGCGCCCGAATAATTATGGTCGGTTTGTATAATGACAATATCCCAGTCTTCATCCGTAATGATATTTGCATCGAATTTGCGGCTGTTTCCTCCTGTCGATGTCATTTTCCCATCTTTGATTTTGTAGTAATTGTATATCTGTTGATTTCCGGTAATATAATTCGTGTGAAGTTCTAATGTAGTTCCTCCTTTATATGGGAATCCCAATACGATATCATCTCCTGCAGCTTGTACTATCGGAAGAAGTTCCTGCAAAGCTGCATCGAATGAGAAACTGTTTCCAACAACGAGAATTTTTTTAGTTTCTGCATTCGTTGTAAAAACTGTTCCTGTGATACTTAAGAACAGCATTAAATAGAATTTGAAAACCTTTTTCATTGATTTATTATTTTGTTGATGACTAATATGAATTACAGAACTTTACAGATGACGGAACTTATTCCTTGGATTTTCAGCGATAACTTACCTTTCGATTTTTTTATTGACAAACTTTTGGGATCTCCCCAAATAATTTCTAATCGATCATACCCTCCAATGAGTGCCGTAGTATTTTTTTCTCTTGGATTGATAATTACCAGATATTTTGAGTGATTGTCGGAGCGTTCGTATATGGCAGGGTATGCCTGCTGCGGATCACTGACAAGCTTCCATCCTCCGGTATTCCCCAATGCAGGGACTGAAGAACGGAGGGCAAGAAGCCCTTTCGTACAGTTGAGTATGGAATGCGGGTCATTGATTTGACCGGCCACTGTCGGACGCTTCGGGTCCGGGTCTATGGGTAAGTACAATTTTGAAGGGTCGCAGGTAGAGAAACCGGCTGTTACGCCTGCTTCCCATTGCATGGGCGTTCTTTGGGCCGACCGGTCCCGACTGCCTTCAATAAACGGCCATCCGTCCATTGAACGCATCCCGATTTCTTCTCCGTAATATACAATCGGCACCCATGGCATTGTCAGGAAGAATGTCATGGCCACTTTTAGTTCCTCCGAAGTGGAACGCTGGTTGCGATTTAGTCTCCAGGTGTCATGGCTGGATGTGGGCATGCATGGGAAACCGTGCCCTTTGGTTACTTCATACATTTTTTTAAAAGGTTCCACGAAAGAGGCGAACTGCCCTTTTCCCGCCCTGTCGAACCAACAGTGTTTCGGTTGGTACATACCGGTTTCCGGGTCTGCATATCGAAGTGTATTGTGCACCAGATCGCGATACATGGTTTTTCCACATCCGTTGTGGCGGATAATATCGATATCGAAACCGCAAGAAATGGCCTCTATCGGACTTGACCATTCTGACAGGAAGATCGTTTCGGGATACTTTTTTGCCTGCCAGGAAAATATTTCATTCCAAAGTTTTCTTACCCCGTGAAACTCTGCATCATCTCCTTTTACCAATGACCAGGCCAGGTCGCAACGAAAACCGTCGACTCCTTTATCAAACCAAAAAGAGATGATATTCTTTATCTCCTGGCGGACTGCTTTCGGACCGGGAGCATCATAGGCTTGTTCCCACGAATTTTCCGGGTCCGGTTGATAATATCCGTAATTGAGTGCCGGTTGAATATCGTAATAATTCATCAGATAGTATCCGTCGCGCGGATATTCATTTTTTACCCAGCCTCCTCTTTCCGGTTTCGGCGGAGTTGTTTTTTTACCTTTCGTCCAAATGTAATAATCGGCATAATGCCCGTTGGGATCTCCATTCGCAGACTCCAGAAACCAAGGATGCTTGTCTGAAGTGTGACCGGCCACAAGGTCGAGGCACACCTTGATACCCTTTGCATGTGCATCGTTTACCAGATTTACTAAATCGGTATTTGTACCGAAACGTGGGTCGATTTTATAGAAATCGGTGATATCATAACCGCCGTCTTCAAATTCGCTGCAAAAGACCGGACTGATCCAGATGGTATTAAAACCTAAATTTTTTAAGTAATCCAAACGTGAACGGATACCTTCCAAATCGCCATATCCGTTTCCATCGCTATCCATGTAAGAAGAAGGATAGATATGATATATGGCCGCACTTTCCAGCCATTTGGGATAGTCTCGGGCGGCAAGAAGGTTGCTTGCAAGAACTATAAAGGTGAAGAATAAAATGATTCGTTTCATCTGATTGTTTTTTGTGGGTTCTATCATTTACCTGTTGAAAACTGAAATTGTGTTACCGTATCTCTATAGTGGTGTTATCATGATATATAATGCTCATCTGTTGTGATGCGTTCAAGTAATTTAAAATCTGTTCAATTGTCTCATCGTTGGCAAATATTGCATCGTATTTTATTGATTTTAATTGGGGGTTGGTGATTACAATTTTCTTTTGGAAATGGCGTTCGAGCTGGTTGGTTATATCTTCCAGCTTTTTATCGATAAAGTAGAACTTACGGGATTGCCCTTGATTAGCTATAGTCGAAATGTTCATTTGCGACATATTTCCGGTAGTTTTGTCGATCTTTACAATATCACCGGGCGCCATGAGTACCTCTACCTGTTTATTGTTGAATTCAGATTCTACGTCTACACATCCTTCGTACAGCATTACTTCAAATTCCGAATCGGATTCATGCGATTGTACGTTGAATTTAGTTCCCAATACTTTGATTGTGGCATTGTTGCATACAACGGAAAACGGATGTTTCGCATCCTTGGTTACCTCTACGTACGCTTCGCCAAACAAATGAACTTTTCTGTTGTGGGTAAAGTCGTTTGCTTCATAAAAAAGGGTACTTGTGGGTTTGAGGTAGACCTTTGTAGAGTCGGGAAGTATCACCATCTTTGAATTGCCTGCCGATGCGTATACCTTTTCCAAATTGATATCGCCGGACCGGGAATTCCATAAATGTGTACCCAATAGGAAACCGCATACCAATACGGTAGCTGCTATTCCCGATATCCAACGGTATATTATTTTTCTCTTTTGAGTGACTTTGGGGGAGCCGATACCTATGCGATGGCATGTGCGGCTGAACGCGCATCTGGCTTTTTGCTCATCTTGATGGGTACATTTTTTCAATAATTCCAGAAGGATGGTATCCAATTCGGTATTATTGATATTGTCTATATACCATTGTTCTATTTTCTCGGAATCAGGGGGTGTAGACTGACTCTCGAAAAACATTTTTATGCTTTCTTTCTCCATATATTTTTTTAATTATTCTTTCCTCTATATAAAAAGAACACATGACATAATATGACTACGTAATCTGATTTTGAAATAGATCTTTTATTGTTGCGCAGATGCATATTTTTTTGCGAAAAAGCGGTCGATAATAAGGGTGATAGCACCGTCTCCACTGACATTACATGCCGGGCCATATCCGTCGAGAGCCAGATAAATGGTCATCATCAAGGCACTTTGTTCCGGCGAAAAACCGAGAACAGATTCCAGTAATCCGATCGATGCCATCAAGACACCTCCCATTACTCCGGGAGCAGCTACGGCAGAAATTCCTTGTAAAAGAATGAAATTGACAAAGAGTGCAAAACTGATATTCATTCCGCTCAGATACATCACTGCAACCGATGTAGTGATAAGTTTGATAGTCGACCCGCACATATGGACTGTAGAACAAAGAGGGACGGTAAAATTGGCGATCTCTTTGGTGGCACCGTTTTTCATGGTACATTCGAGAGTGACAGGAATAACAGCCGAACTGGAGCAGATTGAAAAGCCTGTCAGATATGCCGGAATAATGTTTCCATATACATTTAAAAGGATTTTTCTTAGCTATCAGTCCGGCTATGATATATTGGATAATGAGATAGCAGATAGACAGGATGACACCGGTTGCAATGACTTTGATGCCTGTTCCCATGACAGTTGACAGATGACCGGCGGCACTCATTTCGCATATCATTGTGAAGATATAAAACGGCAGGAGGGGAATGATGGCACGTTCAATTGTGAGTTTTACTATTTCTCCGAATTCATCAAAGGCTTTTTTCAGTCCCGGAGCTTTGGTGAAAATGATGCCGACACCGAGCATGAATGATAGAAGGAGAGCCGTCAGTATATCGCAAATCGGAGGGAATTTGATATTGAAATAAGGTTCGAATACTTTTCCTTCCAGCGCGGAAGTGGAAATTTCACCGATACTTAGATAATGGGGAAGCAGGTTTGAAGCACAACCGTATGCAAAAAATCCTGCACCTATCGTCGACAGATAGGAGATAACAATAACACTCAACAGCATTTTTCCCGCTCCGCGTCCTAAGTTGGCAACGGAAGGAGTCACCAGACCTAATACGAGCAAGGGCACGATAAATTTGAGAATTTGCGCAAAGAACACATTGAAGGTCTTAAGTATTCTGATCATAATATCCGGGGCTATCAACCCCAATAACGAACCGATAGTTATCGCAATCAATACTTTAGGGAACAATCCTAACTTTCTTTTTTTCATTTTGTCAATATTTTAATTTAAAGGAACATTCATTCAAGGAACACATTACATCATGCATCTACGTAGCCGGTATTTTTATTTGGTTTGAATATTGTGGCTTGTGACGGCTTGGATTATCAGAATAAAGCATGTTAATGTTTTTTAAATCAGTGTTGGCTTTGTATTGCCGATTACGTATTCAGTGCCTTTTGCTAAGTCTTCATAGTATAATTTTAAAGATACATATATGAAAAAAAACATTCTTTTATCCGGCATTTTACTGCTGAGTTTTTCTTGTGCCGTCGCCCAGGATTATCATGACGATGTTGTCGTGCTGGATTCTGTAAAGGTGATGTCGTTCAATATTCGTTTCAATAATCCGAACGATTCTCTCGATACGTCATGGGATCGGCGTCGGGAACCATGTACCCGTATGATGGCCCAGTATCGTCCCGACGTGGTGGGGATGCAGGAACCACGCAACGAGATGTGGCAACAAATTTTTGATATGCTACCTGATTACGGTTATTATCGTATAGAGATGAACGACACACTGTCCGATTCCCGTACCGGAGGAGTATTGTTGTTATATCTCCGTGATAAATATTCAGTGGAACGTTCGGGACATTTTTGGTTGAGTGCTACTCCGGAAGTTCCGTCTCAGCCGTGGAATTCGACTGACCGGCATTATCGGGCTGCCTTGTGGTTGCAACTCAAAGATAAAAAAAGCCGGAAAGACTTTTATATTGTCACCACCCATCTGCCCTATAAAAAAGATCCGGTGGATACTGAGGTACGTGCCCGGTGCGCCTCATTGATAAACAATCAGATGAAGACCATCGCCGGTGGGGACGCGGCCGTATTCGTGACCGGTGATATGAATGCTTCCTACAATTCCGGTGATCCACGGCGTGAGAGCCTGACTCCGTTTTACCGCTGGTTCGCTTCTGCCAGAGAAGATGCTGTTAAGACGGATGATTATTCCAGCTTTAATGGTTTCGGGCGTGTCTCTCCTTTGGTCAGAGGCAAAAATCTGGATCATATTTTCTACCGTAATGCTTGCCCGTTGGTGTTTGAAACGATTGATAAGCCGGTTTACGGTGTAAGGTGGATTTCAGACCATTATCCTATCATTTGTACATTTACTTATTGATTTGAAAAGATGAAGAAATATAAGATAATTTTTTTGATGTTTATAGCGGTTTTCACTGCTACAATGGTTGCTGCTACCGGATATAAGCTGGTTTCTCCTAATGGGAGGCTTGTGAGTGAAATAAATGTCGGTGACAGTCTTACGTTTACTCTTTCTGACGAACGTCAATCGATATTGTCACCATCGACCATTGCTATAGAATGGGCGGATGGTACAGTTTGGGGAGCCGGTATGAAAGTAAGAAAAGCACAACGCTTGTCTGTCGATGAAGTGATTCCTTCTCCAATGTATAAGAAATCGCAGGTACGAGATAAGTATAACCGATTGGTATTGAACGCGATTGCCGGTTTCAGTATTGAATTCCGGATGTATGATGATGGAATGGCTTATCGCTTCATATCTTCGCTTTCGGGGGAGCATATCATAAAGAATGAAAAGGCGGTGTATCGGTTGTCTCAGAACTTTGAGACATGGGCTCCGTATGTGCGTGACCGTAAGAAACGAAAGAACGCTACCCGTGAACAGCAGTTTTGGAATGATATGCAAAATCTTTATACATATCTTCCAGTGCAAGACTTTGATGCTAATAATCTGTTGTTTACACCGATACTTGTCAATCTGGAGCATGACGAAAAATTGTGTATTGCCGAAGTTGACGTTGAAGATTATCCCGGGATGTATTTAGCCGCAGATAATTGCAGGCCACAGTTGCAAGGAGTCTTTGCTCCTTATCCGAAGAGTGTGGTGCGGGGCGGGCATAATGACCTTGAATATCTGGTTACTTCGCGGTATCCCTATATGGCAAAGATCGATGCACCGCGCACTTTTCCGTGGCGGACTTTCATAGTAACGAAGCGCGATGGAGAGTTGACGGAAAATGATATGGTATACCGGTTAGCTGCTCCGTCACGTATTGCCGACCGGTCATGGATCAAGCCGGGGAAGGTTGCCTGGGAGTGGTGGAATGACTGGGGGCTTTACGGAGTAGATTTCAAAGCCGGCATCAATACAGAAACTTATAAATACTACATCGATTTTGCTTCCGAAAACGGTATCGAGTATGTTATTCTCGATGAGGGATGGGCTACCAAAGGAAAGTGTGATCTTTTTGATGTCGTTCCGGAAATCGATCTTCAGACAATAGTAGATCATGGAAGGAGAAAAGGGGTCGATATTATTTTGTGGGCCGGTTATCTGGCGATGGAACTTAATTTGGAAAAGGTGGTATCGCATTATGCCGATATGGGTATTAAAGGTTTTAAAATAGATTTCCTTAATCGTGACGATCAGGAGATGATTGCTTTTATGTACCGTACAGCCAAAGTATGCGCTGCTCATAAAATGCTTGTCGATTTTCACGGTTGCCCCAAACCGACGGGCATGCAACGTACGTATCCCAATGTGGTCAATTATGAAGCGGTATTCGGCCTTGAACAATTGAAGTGGTCTAAACCCGATGTCGATATGGTTGCTTACGATGTTTTATTACCATACATCCGTATGGTGGCCGGCCCGATGGATTATACGCAGGGAGCGATGCGTAATAGTGTCAAAGGCGGATATTTCCCGAACAGGAGTAATCCGATGAGTCAGGGCACCCGTTGTCATCAGCTTGCAGAATATGTCGTATTCGATTCCCCGCTTAACATGCTTTGTGATTCTCCGTCCAATTATATGCGTGAACAGGAATGTATCCGCTTTATTTCCCGGATTCCTACTGTTTGGGATGACATTTTCGTGCTCGATGGTAAAGTCGGGGAGTATATCGTTGTGGCTCGGCGCAAAGGTGATGATTGGTATATCGGAGTATTGGGCAATTGGAATGCTCGTGAACTGACAGTGAAATTGCCGGATGATTGTATCGGGAAACGAATCGAGATATTCAGTGATGGGATAAATGCCCATCGGTCGGCTCAAGACTATCGGAAAACGTCCGGGATATTGGAACAGAATGAGATTGTCATCCGACTTGCGCCGGGTGGGGGATGGGTAGCTTGTATTCAATAAGATCATCCATGCTACAGTCTGAACTATATTCCCAAAGTTATCTATCCAACTTTTAGAATACAGTCAGACTGTAGTATGGGTGATTTTATAAAGGTTTTTGATGTAAAATGGAAACAGATTCTTAATTTATCCTTTTACAAATCGGGTAGTTCCTCCTTTCCAGGACAATATATATACTCCGGAATAAAGTCGGGAAATATTGACCGGAGTTTCTCCTGCATTAACTTCACCTAAATGAATGACTGTTGATCCGGTCATGGAGAATATCCTCACATCCTGCAACACCATAGCAGCAGACAGATATAGAGTCGAACCGTTCTGGTATGTGCTGACCGGACTGGTGGCGGCTGTTTCGGTGATGCCCGTACCTCCCTTGCCATACTCATACGCACCGATCGATGAAGTACCATCCGTCGAACGTTCTACTCCTCGTTGGTCGAATATAAGCTTGTCTCGTAATTCAATCGTATTGTCTACATCTCCTTTCAATAATTTTTCTTCAAACTGCGATGCCGGCAGCACATTGATTGCATTTGATCCGAAAAAGCGTCTTTTCACCTTGACTGTCTCAATTGAGCCACCGTTTAAAGCCAAAACAGGAACGATATCTCCTTCTACTATATTGCTTTCGAGCATATTGCCGAGCAATAGGATCGATGCATCGGCTGAAGTTCCTAAAATATCGGTTTCTGCCGGTGTTATACCGATGTTATCGGTACTCGAAAAGATATTATAGCCGGTAGTCGCCGGTTGCCCTGCATTGTAAACATCACCGGTATATATAGAGGTAGAACGGTTTCCGGCAATCACGTTGTTGAAAATGAATGGTGTGCCGTTGTAGATATGTACGGCAGCACCGTAAAAGTCGGCGGTAGGTGTACCGTTTTTATAGCACGAGGCATGGTTTCCGACAATCGTATTGTTGACGATCGAAAGTGTAGATGCTGCATTCAAATTGGCATAGACGGCCGATCCTCCTTTTATTTCGTTGATGACACCGCCGGTAGCTTCTATCCGGTTGTTGACAAAAGTATTATTGACTAAGGTTGTTTTAGAAGCATAAGCCGTTCCGTTGAGTGAGACGGTGCCTCCGTAAGTTGCCCTGTTGCAGGCATACGTGTTGTACCCCAGATAAGCCCACGAGTATCCGGAATGGTATCCGGCAGAACCTTGTACCGCTTCATTTTCAGAGAAGTAGCAACCTGTCATGGCATAGCGCCACCATAGCTCCACACCGGCATAGGCGGTGAAGTATGCACCACCGTTGGCTGATGAAATGTTACGGATAAATCGGCAGCCGGTGCATAATAATTGGCCGGCTGCATAGATTCCCGCGCCCTGACCTGTGGATTGGTTGTCGCGAATAATCACATTGTTGAGTATCAGTGGCGAGCCCAGCCCGGCGATGCCTGCACCTGTGGTAACACTTCCGTTGGCGTTCCCTCCCACAATTTCAAAATTGCAAAGCGTCAGTGCACAGTATTTTTGAACGGTCACTACGCGATAAGCGTTTTCTTCGTTACCGGTCAATACTCCGTCGGCAATTTCATCATTGCCGTTTATATCTCCCGATAGGACTGTGCGTCCTGTCACTTCTTTAAATGCAGAATCGTAGCCGCCGAATATATCCAGCGAATGGGGAATGTTGAGTGTAGCACTACGGCCTTTTAATAGCTCCGATTCGGTTACGGAATAGTGTCCTTGGGCAACGTAAATGGTATCACCGTTACAGGTGGCATCGACAGCCTCCTGAATATTGCGGAAAGGGGCTGACTTGCTTCCGTCGCCGCCATCAGCGGCGTTTATATCCACATAGCGGGTATGGGAGGCTACGAAAGGCATTAATGAAATGCTTACTATCACAGGGAAATGATCGGAAGGCGTGACACCGCGTCCAAAAGTTTCATTAATGTGATTGTATGTATGCACTTTCATTCCTTTTACCCATACATAATCCAGACGGGTCCCATCTTTTTTCTCAGGATCCCATTTGCACAAGGTGCCGTCCTTAGGCCACGGAAATGGGGCTTCCGACACTTTGCGGCTGTCCGACAGATAGGCACTGCAAAGGTCATAGAACGGATAGCGTATGGCCGATGAGTTATGGTCACCACATATAATCGCCGGATAATGACCGGAGATGGAACGTACTTTTTCTATGTTAATACGTGTTCCTTCATTACGGGCATCGCTTCCTAAATGATCGAGGTGGGTGATGAAATAGTAAAACAGTTCACCGGTCTCTTTCACTCTTAACTTGGCCCATACGGCAAAACGTTTGTTACCACTGCTGTTGTCCCATGAAATTAGCGATTTGGAGGGGTCTGTACATAAAAAGTAATGTCCCTCTTCAAGAAGGTCGAATTTGTCGGTGCGAAACAATACCGCATTGACTGTGCCTTGATTGGGCACCGTCGACGAGTTACCTCCCCATTCTACAAATGAATACTCCGGAAGCAAACTTTTCATATCCTCTTGTTGCGAACCGGCGTTCATTTCATTGACCCCGACAATGTCGTACTTGAAATCGATAATTGTCCGGGCAACATAGCTCTTGCGGTTGTCCCAGCTTAATTCTCCTTGATCGGCAGTTGTTTTGAAACGGATATTGAAACATCCCACATTTAAAGTCGTGGTATTGGCTACACTGACCGTTGGAATGGTCGGTAGAAGCACCCATAGGATGGCAAATAGCCTATATTTGATGTGATAGAAAGCCATATAATAATGATTTATAAAACAAACAAGTCGTCTGCTTCCTGTATCCGGGAGGCAGACGGACCTGTTTAATAAATGAGTGACAATATTATCTGGTAACTTTGAACGTTTGTCCGTTCACGTTAGCCATGTAAATACCCTTTGCAAGTTTACGCAAATCAATCGTATCGCTTTGTGTAATAGATTGGATGCGCATACCTTGTAAATTATAAATATGTATGGTAGCATTATCGGTGAGTCCTACCACCTTGTAGATACCATTACCCGAAGCTTGTAATTTGAGAGAACTCCCCGGGGAGGCCGTATTGGCAATACCGGTCCCATGATTGGTTAAGAAGTCATAAGCTCCCGGAGCAGTTTCACCGTTAACCTCTTCCTGACTACGTTTCGAACCGGTTTGGTCTACTGTAACATCAATCTCGAACGGTAGATATCTGCCTTCATCTTTTAGCGTTTTGATGTACTCTCCGAGTTCGAAGCCATAAAGGGCATAAACTCCGAGCTGATCGAGAATTCCATTATCCACAGGTTTCAATGTCTTGGTAAATCCACCATTCTCTCCGGCTGCTGTTGTACCGAATATTTTTGAATAAGTATTCGGGTTGTTGCCATCCATATGATCATTGTTCCAGTTGATAGCAATAGTAGGAGATTCCATGACCGAGCCGAATGTGCCCAGTATGCTGCCGCCATAAGAATTTAGATAAGCGCTGGAAGGTGTTTTCTCCGTACCGGTAAGAACGATGGCAGCTTTGGCTACCGCACCGTCATCATCGCGTCCCACGATGATCGAATTGCAGATATTCACCGCCGGATCACAGGCAATGCGTATTTGCGACCCCAACCATGAACCGGGGTTAGTGACAGTACCGGTTTCCGTATCTTCGGCATATAGCTCCGAAGGGTCGGCAGAACAGGCATTACCGGCAATGGTACAGTTAATAATATGTACCGCGCGTACATCGTCATCAAAAGAACTGCCATTGGCACAAACTCCTGCACCTTCATAAAAAGCCTTGTTGTCGACGATGGTAGAATTTATGATCCACATATTCTCTCCCGAAGACTGGGCGATGGCACCACCATAACGGGATTCTACTTCATTATTACCGAAGTAGCAACGTTCGATTACGCCATTCGCTTTCTTCGAACTACGGGTGGTACAGCGGAATCCGGCTCCGGTCTTGTGCGCTTTGTTGTTGTATACATTGCAGTCTTTTATATGATAAAGTCCGCCATAGATGTGGATACCGGCGCCGATTCCGTCTCCTGCACCTTCGCCTTTGCTTACATTATTATATATATTGCAATACTGGAGCTCGATGGCCCCCTGTGTGCAATAAACGGCTCCGCTTGCATTAGTCGAACCTTCGGGAGAGTATGAACAGGTGAAATCGATACCTATCAGCCGGCAGATATGGGCCAAGTTCTCGGCATCATCGTTCCTTGCCTGGCGCACATGGATTAAGTTGCGGAGGTCGCCTGCGCTCGGCCCCCCGTTTTCATCGAGGTCGCCGGAGAATATCGTGGGTGTGGCCGATGGATAGGCAGGCCATTCGGTAACCGCGCCTTTGCTCTGATCGCATCCTCCTACAAAAACATAACCACGGTAAATACGCCCGGCGTCGGCACTGGGACTGGTAGCATTGTAATAGGTACCGCCTGCAAGAAAGAATACGTCTCCGGTTTTATATTTGGATACCTCGTCGTTTTTTGCAGCAGAGGCATCATTCTCGAAAACGTCGTACATGGTAATCGCTTTTTCCCAAGATGAACCGTCGTTACCTGTGGAGCGTAAACCCGGTACGACATAGTATTCGGCCGAAAAAACGGTTGTAGGAATCAAAATTCCCATTGCGTAGAGTAAGAAATGTTTTAGTTTCATAATTCTCATAGATTTGTTAATAATGTATTGATAAAATCACTTGGAACTTTTAGTGCCTGTTTAAATTTTGCTCAGTATTATTTTAAGAGGAAAGTTTAAACAGGCTCTTATACTTTTGAGGGAGTCCCCAAGGTAGCTTTTTAAGGTTGTAAAGACTTTATGTAGTCTTCATAAATCCGGTGATAGGTGGCAACGAGATCCGTAAACCCATTGACCTCCTTTGCCCTTATTTCGTAGAGGAACGGGCCGGTATAGCCGGCACGGTCAAGCGCCTGAAGAATAAGGGTCCAGTTGTTTTTGCCACGTCCCGGGAGCTGATGGCACTCTTTCTCTCCGTCTCCGTCGGCAATATGGACACTCTTTATGCGAGAACCGAGTGCGGCGATCAGCCGTTCGGGATTTTTAATGTGATTCATGTCGATGGCAGCATAAACATCGGCCGGCATTAAATCCATGATTTCAACCATCTCCTCGACCGTACGGCCCAGTGGGCGTTCTACTCCGGGGCTGCGAAGCAACTTATACCCGAGAAGATTTTCCAGTACGATAATGGCTCCTGTCTCCTTTACATCTTTATTCAGGGAGGTGATGGTTTTTATCAACTGGCTCATGCGTTGCTTGCGTTCGTTGAGGCCCAACCGCCAGCTTGGATGAAACAGTATAACTTCCGGCTCCAATACACCGACAACATCAATATAGCCACGGTAGGCATTTTCCGAATGCGAACGGATCGTTTCGTCAACGTGCGACGGGTCACAGTCGGCCCCATAAGGCATATGTATCGACCAGATGTTGATTCCGGCACTGTCGGCATCGTGTTTTACCCGGCGGAACTTCTCTTTTAATTCGGCATTTGGAATAGGATGATCTCCATTGACCAAGCCGGTGAGAGAAATCTCTATGTCGGAGATACCTGCAGACCGCGCTTCTTTCAGATTTTCATAGGTCAGTCCCTCTAAACCGCCGAAAACGCTTATGGTTGTTCCTATACGCAACTTCTGCGGAGTGCGTACTTCATCTCCATTCATGGTATCCATGCAAAAACCGCTTATGGAAACCATCAAGACAGATATCCATGCATAGATTGATTTTCTTTTTAACATACTGTTTATTTGTAATTTAAAACTTAGTAATAGCTTATTTGTGAGTAACGATTAAAAATCAAGTCCATCGTCCCAGCCGGTGTTCTGTGTAATCATGCCTTTGGTAAGTGTGCGTTCATTGCTTGGAATAGGATAGAGATAATCGCGGTCCTTATTGAAAGCCCTCATCAATTGTCCGTGAGCCAGGATATAGCCGGTCTCTCCTTCTGAAAGGAATATATCCTGATTTATTTTCAATGGAGTTACTCCCGGAGCAGGAATACGGCGGTCCAGATAAACCACAAAGTCGATTTTTCCATTACCATCCATGTCATAACGGCCTTCACCGGGTACATAAGGACCATAAAATGGCTGGGCCAGAAGCTGACCTTCACGCCATCGGCATAGATCGGAAAAACGGATACCTTCACTTACCATCTCTATCGAACGTTCCCGGCGGATCTCAAGAATAACTCCTTTATTGGGGCTACTGTCTACATTCTTATATCCATAAAGTTCAGATGTAAGGAACGGGTCGGGATCAGCATTTGCAGCCGATTTATTCAGATGAGGCATCCCTACGCGGTCTCGGATTAAATTGACAGAGTGATCGAGATCGTCTTGTGTCAATGTCCCTAATTCGGCTTTGGCTTCGGCGTAATTGAGATATACTTCGGCCATACGGTAAATAGGCACATCTATTGTAGAGGCATTGATATAATTGGGTCCCGAAATATACTTCAGCATCGGATATCCTGTCACGGTATTGGCAAAATTGAAAGTTCCTTCTGTACCATCGACGTATTGGGCATTTTGTGTCAGTACTGTCTGTGCAAGGCGGGGATCGCGCTCTTTTGTCTCTTCAGTAAATGGCATCGTTGCCCATCCCTCTCTATCGGTGAAGCGGCTGCCGTCTTGCATTAAATAAGAGAAAACGAGCGCTTTGGTATAACCGGCCATACCTTTGGACGGCATCAGTGCATAGGCGTCGACTGCATGTGCGAAATTACCCCCATAACAACGTGCAAGGATCACTTCCTGTGCAATGGCGTTCTCTGAAGTAAAGAGCGAATAATAGGGATTTTTCCCTGTCGAGTAGATAGAATACTTTTTATCATTCATAATATCAAGTGACGCATTGACGCATTCCTGCAAGATAGCTTCATAAGGTAAGTTGTTTTTATTAAATGTGTGGCCGGCATGGTATTTACGGAAAGTACCTTCAAAAAGACACGCACGCGATTTTAACGCAAGGGCTGCATAACGCGAAACTTTGTAAATAGAGGATGATGCCGGAAGATTTTCTGCCGCCTTATCACAGTCTTCTATAATATGATTTATGATGACGTCGCGACTGTCGCGCGGCTTGGCCAGAAGTTCATCTTGGTCTGATGCCAATACTTGGTCATACCATGGCACTTCGCCAAAGCGTTTCAGCTTTTCAAAGTAAAAGTAAGCGCGCCAGAAATAAGCAACACCATCGTAACGTTTGCGGGCGGTTGCATCTTCGCAACGGTGGGAGTTCTGAAGATAATAATTGATATATCTCAGATAAGACCATGACCATCCTCCACCGGAGGAAGGAACAGTGCGTGTCAGCCCTACTACGACATCGCTTTGAGACAGACCGTCGACAATTAGGTTAGACGGTTCGTCATACAGATTGACTGCGGTGGGTTCCATGAGGTAAAACTGGTTGGTATAAAGTTCCAACTCTGACTCTGTATGAAAAAAAGTGTCGGGACTGATGGAATCCTTAGGAAACTCATTAAGGTCACACGATGCAAAGCCTGTTAATAAGGCGGCGGATATGAATATATGTTTTATAGTACGCATAGCTGGTTTGTTTTTTTAGAATGTAATATCGATGCCAAATGAGAATACCTTGCTGAAATTGTATACTTCACCGGAGTTCTCAATGTAAGATGAAGATGAAACTGCCGCTTCGGGGTCGATGTATTTACAGTATTTTTTCATCGGCGACCAGTAAGCAAGATTCTCTCCGGTAAAATAAATGCGTATCTGCTGAAGATATTTTTTTAATACCGGAAGGGTATAACCTACTGTCAGATTCTTAAGCCGCAGATAGGCCACGTTCTGAATATACCGGTCATTAGGCGATGTCAGAGTATAGTGGGAATTGGTATTATCGGAGTATGCTTCATAACCGCGAGGGAATGGAAAGTATGCATCCAGATTATCTTCACTCCATACCTGATCTACCAATTGCTGGCTTAAGAATGTATTGTGCGGACGACAATAGGGACCCCAGAAAAGATTGGCCTGGCCGGAGCTGGGATACCAGTTGCGTTTGCCTACACCTTGAAACAGGATAGAAAAATCAATACCGTTCCACGAAAAATCACCACCGAATGTATAAGAGTATCTTGGAAGTGAATTACCGATGATTACCCGGTCTCCCGGATCTTCGACAGTGTTTTTCCCGATGGAAATTTTATTGTCGCCGTTGAGATCCAAGAATTTTGGATCACCTGCATGAAGTCCCTTACGGGTGGCAGTAGCATCGATGCGTTTGGTAAAGTAGGAACAGTCCACTTTTTGGGTATATTCTGCCGCTTCTTCATCCGTACGGAAAAGACCATCGATTTTGTATCCCCAGATATCTCCGAGTTTTTCGCCTACATAGTGTTCCGAAATTAGTCGGGTATCATTGTCGAACCGGGTGACTTTGGTCTGGTAATCGCCAAGGCCGGCACGTAATGAGTAAGAGAATGGCCGGTTAAGCAGGGTCGTTCTGTCACGCCAGACGAAACTGAGTTCCCAACCTTTAGTACGCATATCCGCAGCATTGGTACGCGGTTCGCTTGCACCGTAAACTCCGGGGAGCGATGCACCCGGCATCATCATGTCGGTAGTGTTGCGTACGTAATAATCGCCGCTGAATGTCAGCCTGTTGTTTAGGAAAGCAAGGTCGACTCCCCAGTCATACGTCGTTACTTTTTCCCATGTTAAATCATTGGCTACAGGGGCGTCTTCACGAGCGTATGTCAGTTTATCCGTACCGTTGAATGTAAAATCTCCATTGGTGAGATTGGTATTGATCTTTTGAACAAACAGATAGTCAGATACCTGTTGGTTGCCAAGGCTGCCGATAGAAAAACGTATTTTGGCATTGTTCCACCATTGTCGCATAGGTTCCCAGAAATTTTCCTGACTGATACGCCATCCTACAGAACCTGAAGGGAAGTATCCCCAACGGTTGTGACTCCAGAAGCGCGACGATCCGTCGGCACGGCCGGAGGCTTCGAACAGGTATTTGCCATCGTAGTCATAATTGATACGTCCGAAGACACCGAGTGTCTTATATTTCGATTGTCCGCCACTGACGGCATAAGTCGATCCGGCTGATAAGTTGAAGTCATTCAGGTCTTCCGAAAGATTTCCATCAACCGATATTGCATTCTTGCGGTAGTAACGGGTGTCATATTGCATACCACCTACAATCTTGAAGTTATGTACTTTATTCCAAGTGTGTGAATAATCGGCAAATGCTTCAAATGTCTGTTTATAGAGTGACTGGTTAGTTTCTTGAAGGTCGTTACGGAACTTGCTGGTGGTTTCCCATGAAATCACGCCTTCATGTGAAGAATATGGTGCATTATTATAGCGATACTGTCCGAATTCATGAGAAAAACGATAGGCATGACTTAAATGTAGGGTTAGCCCTTTAACGATATCTAATTCAAGGTTGTTTTTAATCGTCGCTTCATTTACTACCTCTTCGTTGGACGTTTTTCCATAAGTAAGCATCAGATTCATGTCACCGAGTACACCGGCTCCTTGATTTACTATTTCAGTGCTGTGTACGATAGTTCCATCAGGATTTCTGGGGACAAATAACGGAGAACCTCCCATGGTTACGTTACGAAATGTCGTTTGCTGGTTTTTCATTCCCGGCCACCACATTTTACCATAAAAATAGTTCAGGTTGGTACTAAAGCGGGCCCATTTTGTAATGTTGATATCCAGTTTTCCGCGAATGCTGTAATTGTCATAAGGGTCATTCTGCTGGTTCATAACCCCTTGGGTATTGTAATAGCGGCCGCTGACGTAGTATTTCACCCTGTCATTTCCCCCTCTTATCGATACATTATGCTCATGTTGCATGCGGGTACGTTTGTAAATGTAATCGTACCAATCGAAATTTCCGTAATACTTGTATGTTCCGTCTTCTTCGGTTACTACCCATGGGCGGGCGGGATTTTCCGTCTTATCGCCGCGACGCATCTCGAGTTCGTTCCAGTCGTCCTCATCATATTTAAGGTAGTTTATCCCTTTATTCGAATAATAGAAAAAGCGGTCGACTACTTTGGCCCAGTCGTAACCACTGGTTATGTAGTCGGTACTCGTGGTGTTTTTTAATAAACCGAAACGGCCGTTATAAGTAACCTTTACGTTCGAATCACTGCCGGTTTTAGTAGTAACCAATACTACGCCGGCTGAGGCCTTTGCACCGTATACCGAAGCTGCTGCAGCATCTTTTAATATGGAAACCGATTCTATATCGTTAGGGTTGAGTCTGTTTAGTTCCATTTCTACACCGTCGACAAGAATGAGCGGGGTTCCTCCGTTTAAGGATGCGGCACCGCGAATATCTATTTCATAACCCGAATCGGCCCTACCGGTATTAATACCGATGTTTAGTGATGGATCCAGGCCTTGCAGGGCTTGTGCAGCCGAAGAGACAGGACGCCCGTTGATCTCTTCATTTCCGATAACTCCGACAGCTCCTGTCAGGTTTACCTTTTTCTGGCTGCCGAATCCGACTACTACTACTTCATTGAGTATAGTCGAATTTTCAGTCATGGTAATATTCAAAACGGTCGAGCTACCTACTTTTATCGAAATATCGGAAAAACCTACATAAGAAAATTTGAGTGTTTGTCCCGGAATCGCTTCAATGGAATAATCACCGTTTACATTGGTGATTACGCCTTTGCCCGATTCGGGATTTTGGACGGTAACACCGATCAGTGGTTCTTTATCTGCACCGTTTATCACTCTCCCGGTAATCAGGCGTGGCCTTTGTGTCGCAGGTGTATTCCCGGTAGGTTGTTTCCGACTTTGGATGACAATACTTTTGTTGGTTACCGTATAGGTGACATTTTGCCCCGTAAATATATGGCTGAGTATTGTACTTATGGATTCATTTTTAGCTGAGACTGAAACTTTACGATTCATATCCACCTCATTCGATTCTACTGTTACGGAAAATCCATATTGCTGTTGCAGTTTCAATACAGCTTCGCGTACAGTCACATTCTTTACTTGAAAATCAATACCTGTAGCAAGTGCCTTACCGGGAAGCAGTACACTGATAACCAGCGTGAGCACTATGAAAGTGTTTCTCATAATTGATTGATTTAAATGATAGCTGTTGTACATGTTATAAGATTTAATTATAATTGATTGATCGGAATTGATTCATTGACATTGTTTTCATTTGTCATAGCAGGGGTGTTTTTTAGTATTTCATAAAATGCTTCATCCTATCTATATTATTGGACTTAGTTTTCTATGAGTCGTCGTCCCATCGTTTCCGGGTGGATGAGGGAACTTGGTCTTTCATTGTATTGGATGGTAGTTTTCTTATCATAAAAGAAACTGATATAGATGGTTTTACTTAAAGAACTCGTGATAGGAAGAGATTACGTAACGGGGAGTTGTTTTTTTGTTTCAATTCAGTATCTCTTACGTGAATTGGTTGTGAAATGCATGTTTTTATGGATAGATAAATTGTGATATTTTATCCACAAATGTATTTGAGTGACATTAATGGCGTTGTATGTTGTAACGGTTTTCCGGTATGTAAAAATAAAACAATATATGATCTTCTATTTTTTCTTTCTATTTAGTGTGTAGATGGTTAAAATAATAATATATTTGCGGTGGTTTTTATATCTTAAAAAAAACAAAGAAGCGTAAAGCTGTTATTCATAGTTGAAGAATAGGCTTAACAGCCCTCATGCTTTTTTTATCTATTTAACCGCCGTTGATGGGGGCAGACGGAATAAACAATTACATACAATGACAAACAGTATAAGGTATGGCATTTTTTTGCCTTTCTTTCTTTTGTTCAGTTTCTTTTCCCAACATCAGATTTTTGCCCAAGGCAAAATAGAAGTTGTTTCTTTTCAACGTATGGAGACTGACATCACCGCTCGTGTCACCGCTCCCAAACGTGACCAGAATGGCGAGCTCTGTGCTTTGATCCGTATCGTTACCACAGTTAAAGATTTGATGTTCGAACCTGACGCCTTAGGTATCACTGCCCGTGAGAATAAACCCGGCGAGATCTGGCTTTATGTTCCCCGTGGTGCCCGTCGCATTTCTATTATGCATGATCAATATGGTGTTTTGCGCAACTACTTCTACCCTGATATAATCGATAAAAGCACTGTTTATGAGATGGAGGTCCGTGTGAATGACGGTACTTCCCAAGCTCCTGTGGATACGAATACGCAACTGTTGGTGATGCGTCCCGAGCCTGCTGATGCTACCGTTTATATCGATGATGAAAAAGTTCCTACCGAGAAAGGCCTTTTTACTGCCACGATGAAGAAGGGTAGCCACACTTATCGTGTTGAATCTCCTATGTATGCTCCCGAAGCCGGTGTAATCGATCTTGGCAGTGAACAAAAGATTATGAGCGTTACCTTGAAACCTAAGTTCGGCTATCTGGAAGTCTTCTCTTTGCCCGAACAGGATGCCAATGTCTATATTGACGGCATGTTGGCGGGACAGACCCCTTACAAGAGTGACCGTATGCCTATCCGTGATTACCGTATACGCATTGAAAAGGATCTTTTCTTTCCCATTGATACCTTGGTCAGCATCTCTTCCGGTGAGACGAATAGCCAGACTTTTACCATGATTTCCACCATCAAGCCCAAAGAGCCACGTCGTATGCTGGTTATGGCTGAGGTTGGTTATCATTCTTCTCAAGTTTCTTATGGTGGTATGATCGGTTTTGTCCGTAAGAACGGTGCCTATGTGAAATTCCGGAGTGATTTCGGTTCTGCTTCTGCCGATCTTGAATGCGACGACAGTGGTGCTCTGACTTCCGGTGGTGAAGGTACTCCTTATTATAAAGAAGGATTCAGCCAGAAATCCCGCTTGTCTGTGACGGCCGGTTATTTGCGTCAGCTTTGGAAGCCTGTTTATGTGTATGCCGGTGGTGGCTATGGTAGCCGTACACTGGCATGGGAAACGGTCGAGGGTGAATTGGTGAAGAATACGGATCATTCTGCATCCGGTGTTGCTGCCGAGCTGGGTGTCATCGGTCGTTTAGGGAAGTTTGCCCTTTCGGTCGGTTTTCATACCGTTAATTTTAAGCACCATGAGGTTGCTGTAGGTATTGGTATAATGTTTTAATTATTTGTAATAAATTCAATCTCTCAAAAATAGTTTATATAATGATTTGAAAATCAGATTGTTGAAAATTTCACGATTTTAATTAAGGAACAAACAAGAAACAAAATCGTTAATTAAAGGTATTTCCCAATTTTTTGTTTTCACTCTGTTTCTTTCTTTGCACTTGCTTATAATCGGGACTTCTTGAACAGCTTCCCACCAGATTTTTTTCGTCCGATGGTTGCATGTGAGCTTCCAAGAACCACTGCAGCCAAAAGAAAAAAGCAAGTATTCTTTAGTTCATACAAAGATAAGGAAAAACTTATAGGCAGGCAAATTTGGCTGCCTAAATATAGTTTACTTTGATTTAGCATATATATAGGCTAATGGACTAAACTAAACCTTTTCCCGAACTTCGTAAAACACTCCGGTCCCATTGTACAGCCAAAAGAAAAAAACATTCCACGTCATATTTTTCTTTTCGCTGCAACCCCCTTTTTATAAACCATCAACCTTTTACACGAGATCTTCTCTTCCCTGTGTTCGCACATCCGCTTTCGGGCTGCCTGATATGAATTGTGTCGCAAAGGTACTTGTCATGTCTTTCTTGTATGCAAGGTCAAAGCCTAACGGTTCACGACAAAATCTCCACCCTCCGTTCCGCACGGGTAGTATTTAATCGTGAAACCTTGCATAAAGAGCCATGACACCTTTTGAAGCGACATAATTAAATCAAGCCCGAAAGTAGCTGGATGCTACAAGAGGGAAAAAAGAAAACTTAAAATTCAAAGTTATGGCAAACTACGCAACAAACATTTTCCACGCAAGTACGGAAAACAAACAAGACCTCAATAAGATAGAGGCATTTCTGGACGATAATTTCAACGGCTTTGTCAACCGGTATGGCGACACGGTAGATGCCGAATTTGATTCCCGCTGGGAATACCCGGAAAAAGCAATCAACGAATTAATAGCCTTATTGGCAGCCAAAGACAAAATCTATATCCGCATACTGACATACGAGTTAGAGGACGAATACGTGAGCTTTCGGATATTCTCGCAAGGTAAATGGAACATTAAGTTATCCTAAACCTAAACACAATTCACTATGTACGAATACGAAGAAGATAGCGATATTATCGGTTTGTCCTGCACGTTGCTCAATCCATATAAAGGTTACATGGAAGGCACAATCGTGGGCGACTATGGCAATACCATAGTTGTCCGCCTTGAAAGCGGCAAGGAAATTTCAGAATACCGTGATGAAGTGATTATCCATGATTAAACGATAGCAAACGTATGACACAGATAGCAACAAAATTCGTCAAATGGGACATTCCCGAACTGGCGACATTGCAGGACAGCAAGGTTTACAAATTGCGGGTACACCTGAACAACGGAGGCAAGTTAAACCGGGAAGAAAAGAACTGGATTACCCGTAACGTATGGGAAAGTATCTATTTCAAACGTGGAATTGCCTTGAGCGGTTATCACTTTGACTTTTCCGACATCCTCAAACGGTATTTCGTCAAACAGCACGGAAGTATTCACGAGTATTATGCGATTGACAAAACAGCGTTACGCTCGATACTGTACGGCAGAATAGAGGATATTGTAGAAGTAAGCGGTTAAAACAACAAGGATATGGGAGAATACAAATTTTATCAAGACCGTAAGGTTACAAGTTGGGAACGGGATTATTTCAGTGTGAAAGCGGACAGTTATGAAGAAGCCGAGGCAATCGTCCGCTCATGGAACTGTGAGGACGTGTCGAACATCATTGACAACCGTCTTTGCTATGAAGAGTGGCAAGCATTGACCGATACATCGGAATCTATGCTCCCCGAAGAAAACGACGGCAACCCGACAATAGAAATTTTCAATCAAGACGGAGAATCAATAATGACTAATGTACCCGAAACACCTCAATCAAACCAATAGAACCATGAACGTAACAATCGAACACGTCTTTTGCCGCTATAGCGATGAAGCGGAAGAAATCTATTTCCGAATCATGAACACGATTCTTTTTGCAACTGACGAAACCGAACTTCGGGCAAGTATGGAACGCTTGAAGAACGAAACCACGCTCGACGACTATTTCATATTCGGATACGGAGCACACCATATCTGGATAAAGCAACGGCGACCGAGCGATAAAAACAGGATTTTCAAACATCGGATTATGGTAGCCCATTTCTGACAGGAACAGGCAAAAGACCTCCAATGCGCTTTGCGGGCTGAACCGGAACTACCAGCTTCAGCCCGTTCCTCTTTCTCGCAATAGACATGCTGGCACAATCCCCCTTTTATCCTCACGATCAATTTTTATACTGCCCCGGAATACCCGTTTATATTTCTCTTTTCGCTGCAAACCCTTTTTATCGCCCATCAACCTTTTACACGAGACCTTCTCTTCCCTGTGTTCGCACATCGCTTTCGGGCTGCCTGATATAAATTGTGTCGCAAAGGTACTTGTCATGCCGTTCTTGTATGCAAGGTCAAAGCCTGACGGTTCACGACAAAATCTCCACCCTCCGCTTCGCACGGGTAGTATTTAATCGTGAAACCTTGCATAAAGAGCTATGACACCTTTCGAGGCGACATAATTAAATCAGGCCCGAAAGTAGCAGGTGCTACAAGAGGGAAAAAGAAAACTCAAAATTTTATAGGTTATGACAAACGATGTAACAAATTCAAATGGAAGAGTAACGGTAGACGAAGTAATACACAGGGATTCGGTTTTCAGATACCAACTGTTAGACCGCTTACGGTCAGACTGCGAGTATTACCTCAATTACGGTAACAGACACCCCAAAACCTTATGGGCTGGCGACGAAAAATTGCAAATTGAGTTTATGATAAAACTGCATGATAGCTTCAAGGAGGGAGAAAAACCGGAGTGGCTTACGATGGATAAAATTTTGGAATACAGTAAGAGAATGATAGCTCAAGAAGAATAAAATTACTACTAAGGAACAGACTAAAAATGTGATATTATGGCATGGTTGGCAGTAAATAAAGACGGAACAGAATGGATTATGCCCGAAAAGCCCGTTCGGGGCCGGTGTGGGCATTGGGAGTATTTGGAAGAAGTGTACAATGTACCAATCGAGATAGAACTCCCCAAAGGGACTGTTTACAAACTTCTCGGCAAAGAACTGACATGGGATGACGAGCCGGTAGAATTACAGACCAAAACAGAAAAAAGGTAAATGTAGTACGGGCTGGAGTACCAGTTTCAGCCCGGTTACACCGGCTAAAATCTAAAACAGATACGCGGGTGCGATACCCTCTTTTATTTCCGAACAGACACTCATACCGTTTCCTTCGGAAATACCCCTTTATACATTTCGGCTGCGCCATATCCTTTTATATCGAACGGCCACTCATGCAAAGGCGGCTTCTCCGCTTTGTTTCAAGGCAGACTTCGGCCATTTTTCCTTTACCTCTTCTTTCCCTCATTTCTCTTGCCGGATAGAGACAGCGATATCGATACGTCGCACACGCCTTTTGCCGGATCTTCGTCCGATAGTATTTTCCACGATGCAGCGTATATGGTTGTTAAACGGTATATCGTTCTTGCCGCTTCAACCCCAAACAGCCGATACACTTTCTCGCCTGATGTTCTTCCCGCCCACCTGCCGGAACGGGAGCGGTCTTGTGTCGGTGGACGGACAGGTCTTTCATGTTTCCGAGTCCGCTGCGGATTGTTTCGCCTCGACTTTTTCGCGACCGCTTTCTATTTGAAGTCGCCATATCGTTTTTCGTTGCAAAGTTAGTATGCAGACGGGCGCGACCCGATGGTCTTGACCAATGGCGTATCGCACAAATCTTCCTTTATCGGGCCTGCGGTTTGGGGCTTCGCCTCCAAAATAAAGAGTATTTATGCGCTATCCTTGGTGCAGCCCTTTACTGCACCTACTTTTATGCACCGTAAAACTGATTTATTAACTTCAAAAAGCAATCGCAATGAAAAAGATCGAGAACAATTTCGCAGTAACCGGATTCGTGGCAAAAGATGCCGAAGTCCGTCAGTTCACCACCACAAGTGTCGCACGTTTCCCGCTGGCAGTGGCCCGTCAGGAGAAGAACGGCGAAGATACCAAGCGTATATCCGCTTTCATGAACATTGAAGCGTGGCGCAAGAACGAGAATACCGGGTCGTTCGACCAGCTCACCAAGGGCACGCTGCTTACCGTGGAGGGCTATTTTAAACCCGAAGAATGGACCGACAAAGACGGCGTGCTGCACAACCGCATCGTGACGGTTGCAGTCAAATTTTATCCGGCTGTCGATAAAGAGGAGGAAGTTCCTGCGGAACCGGCAAAGAAACCGAAGAAGGGCAAGAAGTAATTCCTGCCTTTTTGAGACAAAGCGGCCCGAAGGCCGCTTTTGTTTTGCTCGTTACCGTTCCGGAACGTCTATACTTTTATACTCCTTCATACTCCACACGAAGAGTCCGCCGTCGTCCATTGATTTTCCCGTGCAAAGTTAAGGCGGTCGGGAACCGGCAAGGCGCGGCTTCATTTGAGGTTAACAACCATCAACTCGCAAGCTCGTCAATACTTGTTCAACACAAATGAAATCGTCCATAGGACTATCCGCTTCCTCCTTGCCTTGTTTCCCTTCTGTCCGCCTTGTGGTCCGCACGTAAAATCAAATCCCGCCGGACGAGGGAAACCCTCCGAAGGCAGGGATAAAAAAACAAAAGTCAAACTTAAAATTCAAGACGTATGAAACAGATGATTTGGTCAAGCTATGACCTGTTGGACGAAACGGCAAAAGAATACTATCAAAATTCACAACGGGAAATATTGGACGATGACTGTTACGAGGTCAGCGATGAAGAATGGGCAGAAGAAGTATATCGCTGGCTGGACGACGAACGGAGCAATCTGAATAAAGAAGTGGACGGCATTATTGTCGTGTTCGGCAACTTGGGATTATGGAACGGCCGGAGACAAGGCTATCAAATATTGGGCAGCACCATTGCCGATATTTTGAAATCCCAGTGCGACGATGCAGAATGGTACGGCGACGGCTATAACATTCGCGGACGGATGGGCCATCATGACGGTACGAACTACACCTTGTATCGTATCGCCAAAGACCGTGATGAAGCGGAGCGTATCGCCGATAAGATTTACAACCGTGAAATCGACGAAGAAGGTTTCCGCCGGAGAACACGTTCCCTCTATCCGTATGTAGCCGCCGTGTACGGCTGGAAAACAAGGCAGCGCAAGCCGGACAAGGCCGCATAAAATGCTGTCCACAAAATACCGCAACGCATCCGCCAGAGATGGTTGCGGTATCCTTTATCGAATGGGCGAAACACAGAACCGTCTCCTTTTATAATCAGCTCCATTCCTTTTTATCACTACTCACGGAGCAATATCCGCCTTTTATACCGACCCCGGTCTTTCGTATATCTCCCGTCTTTTCTTCTTTCCATCACCGGTTTGGTTTTACCAGATGCAAAGGTAGGCCGTCGCACTTGATCCGGTGGCTTGAAGTGCATTTCTTGCAAAATTCTTCCTTACCGGGGTAAGAGTAATTTTCCAAGGAAAGCCACCGTATGAAGTTTTCCCGACAGCCGTGTACCGCATCCGTAAAACCCCAAAGCGGTTCAGGAAGAAAGAACCGACAAAAGGGAAAATAAGTATTAACAATTTCAAAAAACTAAGATTATGCCTAATCATGTGACAAACCGTTTAGAAATAAACGCAGACCGGGAAACAGTACAAAAAGTAATGAATTTCTTAAAAGGTAAAACCGATGATGACAATACGCCTTGTTACATCGACTTCAACAACATCATTCCTATGCCTGAAGAACTGTTGATAGAAAAAAGCAGCAGTGGAGATTTGGGTATGAAATACCTTGAAGCAATGCAGTTGAAGCCATTCTATTTTTTATTGGACGATGATGCTTTGAGAACCATTCAATGGATAGAAGGATTGGCGGAAAAGGACAGAAAAGAAGCGCTGCAACTTGGAGCATCGTATTTGGAAAATCGGAAAAAGTACGGTTATCCCACTTGGTACGAGTGGTCTACCGCCACATGGGGTACAAAATGGAATGCCTATCACCAAGACTTTGAAGAGCCGAACATACTTTGGTTCGATACGGCATGGAATGGAGTGCCACTGCTTATCCAAAAACTTTCCGAGATATTTCCGGATGTGGAATTCCATTACGCCTATGCGGACGAAGACTTAGGTTTCAATACGGGAAGAGGAACAGCCCGCAATGGAGAAATCAACATGACGATACCCGAAGGTAGAAGCAACGAAGCCTTTGAAATCATGTTTTTTGTGAAACCGGGAATGGACGAATATTTTGAACTGACGGACGAAGGTTACAAATGGGTTTCCTAAACATTCGGTACAGATAATGACCGGTGCAGGTTCGGGATACATTGACAATGGATGTGTCCTGAATCCTTTTGCCGGAATTCCCCCTTTATATCTTCATGGCTCTTTCCCTTTTATCGAAACGCGGTCCGTTCCCCTTTGTACCGTGACTATCCAGCCGGAAAGTAATCCTTTTATAACATTTTAGCTTCCCCCGTTTTATCCTCCTTACAGCCGTTTCCCAACACTCCATGCCGAAAGCCCGCTTATTTTTTCTGCAAAGTTCGATTGCCGCTTGTCTGTCCTGTCAAGAACCGCTTACGCTTGCTGTCGAAAAATCTTCCTCCCCGACTTTGTTGGAGAGTGTATTTTTCGCAGCCTTCTTGCCTGGACCGACCGTCAATCCTATAGGCAGAAAAATAATCAACCTTTCGGTACAGGATTGTACCAAAGGGAAAAACAAAAAATAGTTCAAACTTAAAATTTAGAGCGTATGACATTTAAAGAATTTATGCAAGAGAACGGTTATGAGTTACAAACAACCTTTTGGGAAGACTTCTCAATAGCGGACAGATTTGGGTTGGCGGCTGTTTTGGACACTTTCAACCGGGCTTTCAGGGAGTGGAAAGGGGACTATAAGTTCTTGACGGAACTGACATTGGTACTTAACCATAAGATATGGCAATACTATGAAAACAGACCGGATATGGCGGTACTTTACAATACTCTTTGGGAACAAGCCGACCAATACGCCAAAGAGAATCTGAAAGGGAACGAGTTAAGCTATTACTGGGAGGTGACGGATTAAATATATAATACCCTCGCATGATATAAAGAAAAAGAGGCAGTTCTAAAAGCCTCTTTTCTTTATAGGTTAACTTCTAATTCTTTTCCACCAGATAAACAAAAATACGCATTCTGGAGCTGGTGTAAGTATTCTATGCGGTGTCCGCTTACCGTATATTCATTAGCATGAGTGGTAATGTAATATACAGTTTGATCATCCCAGTCTTGTGTAATCTCCATTTCATCATTGTCAAATGTATAATCGTCAAGCTGATTAAAACCGCATTGCAAAACCAATTTTTCAGTAAGTAATATTGGCTGAATGTCTCCATTTGTTTTATACGGAGGTTCTCCCCATTTATAAACAACGGATATATTCTCTTTTCTCAACTTAGGATCATAATCCAATGCACAAACCAAAGATGGTTTACCTTTATAAGCAACGTAATTGCCAACTCTCAATTCTTTAATCATAACAATTCTGTATTATCTTTTAGACTAAAAACTTAATCCCTCTTAAATCGCTAATAGATACAAATCTACAAAATAAAATGAAACTTTTACACGTCCTTTATTTTCCCTCTTTTACGGCACTCAGGAATACTTTTGCCGGTTTGAAGGCGGGGATGGAATGAGCTGGAATCACAATAGTTGTGTTCTTTGATATGTTACGGGCCACCTTCTCTGCCCTTTGCTTGATAATGAAGCTACCGAAACCCCGCAGGAACACTTCGTTCCCGGCAATCATCGCATCTTTTACATTCTCCATGAATGCCTCGACCACGGTCATTACGACCTCTTTCTCTATTCCGGTCTGCTGTGCAATCCGGCTAACAATTTCTGCTTTTGTCATATATAAGAATTAAATAGCAATGTACAAAAATGCAACTTTTTTTGGATAAGTCAAATCTTTGGCCCACCTTTGCGGCGAAATAACGCAAAGGACATTTTATAATCCTCATCGGAGGGCTATGGAAGCCGGATAAGATGACTGGGTAAAACCATCGTCTTATCCGGCTTCCGTCGTTTTCTGCCGGAAGTAAACCATATAATATAAAATACAAAGACGTATGAAAGAAAAAGTGATTGATTTTGGGAATGAGAGAGTTTCCGTTCTGTTTAAGAAACTGTTTTTCCCCACTCTGTTGGGAATGTTGAGTATGTCGGCGGTAACGACTATCGACGGGATTTTCGTGGGACACGGCGTGGGCAGCGACGGGATTGCAGCTGTAAATATCTGCGTCCCTCTACTGATGTCACTCATGGGTGTTGGACTGATGATGGGGGCAGGTTGTTCCGTAATCGCTTCCATTTACTTGTCGAAAGGAAAAACCGTTTTGGCACGTGCGACCATCACCCAAGCCATGCTTTTCGTGACGCTCATATCCGTAACCGTCGGAGGATTCATTCTGGCGTTTCCCGAAGAAACCGCCCGTATGCTTGGCTCGTCGGAGCATTTGCTGCCGCTGGTTGTCGATTATCTGGTCTGGTTTTCCCCGTCTCTGCTGTTCGAGTTGTGGATTGCCGTCGCCTTGTTTGCCATGCGCCTGGACGGCGCTCCGAAACTCGCCATGTGGTGCAGCATCATAGCCGCAGCGGTGAATGTCGTTCTCGACTGGCTGTTCATCTTCCCGCTGGGCTGGGGAGTGATGGGGGCGGCATTTGCTACCTCCCTGAGTTGTTTGGCCGGGGCAACGGTGACGATGGGTTACTTGTTGTTCTATGCCCGTGACACTCGTTTGCATTCTCTCCGTCCGGGTAGAAAAAGGATTTTATTCTTCTTCCATGATATAGGAATGCAGTGCAAGATAGGCTCATCCGCCTTGTTAGGCGAATTGACAATGGCGATATTGCTGTTCATCGGCAACCAGGTATTCATGCGCCATTTGGGAGATGACGGAGTAGGTGCTTTCGGAGTAAGCTGTTATTATCTCCCGTTCGTCTTCATGATAGGTAACGCCATTGCCCAATCTGCCCAGCCTATTATCAGTTACAATTTCGGCACAGGAAGCACGGAAAGAGTTCGTTCCGCCTTACGCGTTTCCGTGTTTGCGGCATTAGTTTGCGGAGTCATTTCTACTGCCGCCTTTATCCTGTTTCCTGAATTGCTTGTCGGACTATTCTTGCGCATTGACAATACTGCCGCACGCATAGCGATAGAAGGATTCCCTTATTATGGCACGGGATTCATCTTCTTTATTTTGAATCTCTCCATTATTGGATATTATCAGAGCATGGAACGGATAAAGCCGGCCATAACATTTGCAGTCTTACGTGGATTTGTTTTTCTGGTTCCGTGCTTCATGGTATTACCTGCCATAATGGGAGTAAAAGGAATTTGGCTCGCCTTACCGTTGTCTGAAATTCTGACGACTTTAGTGATTGTCGTTACATTTTGGATATATTCCCGGCAACGTGCCATAATTTGCAGGCAATTTTTTCGGATTTAGGTTCCATGTAAAATGCCGCTGTTAAAAAAGTTTAAAGATTGGTAGCGGCATTCTGAGCAGTTATCTGGAATAAAAATTCCGCCAAATGCATGATGTATTAATAAACATTAATGGAACATAAACGATAATTCGTTATCAAAACTGTACATTTGTATAACATATTATATACATATAACAATAAATATATTATAATTTATGGATAAATACATCATTGGCGAGAACGCTGGTAAAGTTTGGCGTTTATTGAATAGTGACCATCTCCGTAAATGGGAATTTTCAGAGATAAAGAAAATTACAGGGATGGATGATGCCGAGTTGGGTAGTGCTATTGGCTGGTTGGCCCGTGAAGATAAGGTACAATTCGAACTTGAACATCATAACAGTAAGGACGAAAAGGCATACTTGTATCTTATGTTGAATGTATATATTTGACTCCTTCCTATAATGCTGAAAAAAGAAAGAAACCATGCTGATGAAAAACATGATTTCTTTCTTTTCGTTTGGTATAGAACACAATGACGGGACACTTCCATCAATGAGAGACCGAGTTGGAGAAGACATTGATGACGACCACTCCGGCAATAATCAGGACCAGCCCGATGATGGCAGCCAGGTCGAGGTGCTGTTTGAAAACGAAAAAGCCGATAAGCGCGATAAGAATGATACCCACTCCCGACCAAATGGCGTAAGCTATGCCTACCGGAATGCTCTTCAGTACGACACTCAAGCAATAGAAAGCCGCCGCGTACCCCAGAACGGTCAATACGGACGGAACGAGTTTGGTAAACTGTTCGCTCTGTTTCAAGAAAGAAGTGGCTACAGTTTCAAAAACGATAGCCAAAAACAAGATAAGGTAAGTTTTCATTTATCTACATTCATCTTTTGATTTATACGAATCATATTCCGACTCCTGGCACGAAAGAACCGGCGAGACAATGCCGTCGTTGTCTCATACGTGTTACTGGTCGCGCCGGTAGTCGCTCTTGCTAAAACCGCCGAACACCGCTTTCAGAAGTTTACCCACTACCCAGAACACAACGATTATCAATATTACTTCCATACTACGTTTTTATTTAATCTGTATTAATAAATTAAACATCTGCTGTTTGTTACCAAGAGTGCGAATCCGTTTCAACCTCGTTTTCCGACAGTTAAACCGTTTATAAGCGGTAGTTGCCGCCACCCTTTTCGTTTTACGGGTTATTCTTCCGCCGGACTGTCGTCCTTTTTCTTTTTCCGGGTTCCCAAGGGGCCGCTGAATTTCCCCCTGTTGAGTTTTACCCCATGCCTGTGGAGCACGCTGAACACCGAACTTCGGCTGCTGTACCCGCTTACCGCCATGATGTCCTCAAACGAATGGCCGTTGACATACATGTCAACGATAGTATTTTCCTTGTCGGCCTTGTCCATAGCCTTCATCGTTTTCTTCGGAATCTTCGCTTTCTGTTGCAGGTTCAAGACACGTGCGGACGAATATCGCAGTATCGCCACCTCTTCGGGAAGCGCCCCGAACATCTCCAGCACATCGGCAACCGTCGTTTCGGGAAACAGTTTACCCCGTGAGTCGATCCGGTCATGGATGGATATGATGCGTACCACCTTGATACGGCACAACTCAATGAAGGCCGACAGTTCGCGCGACCCTCGGAGGGCATTGCTGAATTTGGCCACCACTACCTCGTCGCCCCTTTCGAGGCCCGCCACAAGCTGTTTCCATTTAGGCCGTAGCGCCTCGCTTTCGACCGGTTCCTCTATCACTTGTACACAGCCGTACTCCTGCATCCATTCTTTGTCAGCCTCGAACCCGTCGTAACGATCCGCCTTAAATATGTAACCTACTTTTGCCATCTAATTGTACACTTCTATGATAACAAGTACAAATATAACAGTTTTATTTTAAACTAAACCATACTTTGAGTGGAAAATCGAAGAAAGCACTTGGATTTTCCCGTTTTCTTCACTTGTTTTCATTGAAAATCAAACTATTAAGTACAATGTTAAAAATAGCTTATAAAACAAATTTCAACACTTGCCATCTTGAAAATAATACTTAGATTTGCGCTGTAAAATTCAAAATTGAACAATGAATAATAGAAAATCATACTTAAAAATCATACTTTCCATTGCTGGACTTTCTGCCGCTTCAATTGCCGTTTTCACATTCCCGTCATGCGACGGTCCGAACGGCAAATCACTGGCGGAACCCCAAGACACGCCTGCCGGTCTGTACAGAGAGTACCTCTCCGAGATACGCAAGTCCCAAGAACTTTCCTTTGAAGAGCTGACCGTATGTATCGGGGAATGGCAAACCTTGAAAGATTCCGTGGCTGCAGCCATTCGGCGGGACACGGCCCGTCAGACCCATTCCGGCACACGGGAAGAATGTCGTCTGTTACACGATTCCATTTGCTCGGAACTTTCCCGGTTGACCCTGTCGAAACCGCGCACCTACAAGGAAGTGTTGAGCCTGAAAGAGCGGTTCTCTCCCTATGCCGGAGACGTGGAACTGCACCGTTCCGCCGAGGAGATCCGTCCGTTTTTCGCAGCACTGGATAAACGGCCTGCCTACCGTGGCAACAAGGAGCAAACGCTGTCGGCATATCGTAAGTTGCTTGCCGGAACCCTGAACGACGGCATACACGACAGTCGTGACCTCAAGAGATTCATCGAGAAAGAAGACGCCGTTTTTCGCGCTTTTCTGTCCGGTCTGCACGATTCCGGCAGTGCAAACATGGCCGACATTACCTGCGACACGGAGAAGTGCTGTTCCGAGGTGTTTCTCGCCGCCGGACGCAAAGAGATTACCTACAAGGAGGCCCTGATATACATGGCCCTGCGTGCCGACCGCCGACTGATACAGAACGTGCGTACCTGTCTCGACGACATACATCGGGGCGAAGTCGCAACACCCGAACAGGCACACGCCTACATTTGGATGATACTCCAGCCCTACGCTTCCTTGGACGGCCTCTGTATGACGCTTCTCTCTCCGGAGGATAAGAAAGCCCTCGACCGGATTGCGACCGAGACACCCGGCGCTTTCGAGACACTGCGTAAAATCCTGCCGTCGGAAAGAAACCGGTTGGACGAGCTGCCCGGTATGCTCATGGAGATATTCATCGCCTCTTTGTAAAAGCCTGTTCACAAAATAAACGATATATGATTATGTTACGACACTTTTTGGATGACTTTATGTCGTTCGTACCCCTGCAAATGCCGCAGCTTCTCAATGTGGCGACAATGGAGGAACCGCAGTTTTACGGCGACTACGTTCTGCTCACGTTCCCGTTGCGGGACCCCTATGATTTGGAGGAGGTCATGGACATATTCGAGGACGACATGGAGCTGATCACGCTCTACCACCATGTGCCGGTCGGATTGGAAAAATCCGGTCATAGCACCTGTGCCTACTCCAATCCCGCTTTCGGACAAATGTTCAAGATGAACGCCCGGACAGACGCAGACGGTAAGGTAAACCGCGTCATCGCGACCGTTTACGATTCGTTGGAACTGATGTACGGCGACCTGTCTCTCGACTTGAAACTCCACACCGGAAACGGCAGCTTCAAGTACAAGAAGGAGCTGGAAGACGTGCTGTTGGATTTCATGTAAAACAGTTCCTATGCGAAACACGATATATCGCCAGATGATTTTCTGCATCGACACATACCGCACATGGATAGAGGTGGCCGATGACAACCTCTACAAGGAGCACGTCATTCCGAGGAACAACCGGACCGATTTCCTGGTTTCCCGCACGCTGGTACTGCGTGCTTGCAAACCGCATGGCACATACGACCGGGGCATGACGTGGACGATTCCGGAGCATGATCTGGACGCGGCACTGGCTACATACCGCAAGCAGAACGGCATATTCAAGTCCCGGATGAAGAAAGGCGCATCGTCCCTGACAGCTGAAGACACCGAGAACATTATCCGCTTGGCCACCCACGGGATTGTCCGCTTGGAACTCGTGGTACGGCCCGTTCACATACCTTCAAAACCCTATTACCTGTTATGACTTGGATTATATTACAGTTTGTGTTTCTTGCAATGCCTGTCGTCCTTCCGGCACTGTTGTACAGGAGCAGACGTTACTTCATGGCAAAATTCTACGATAAAATGATATGGAGCGAAAAGGCCCGCAGGTTGTACACCCATGTGCTGCTTATCGTATTGCTCCTCTTCCATTATGTCTATACGAGCGGACACCCCGGCGAGTTCGGTGTTGTGCCATCCACCATTGTGTGTGCCGCATGGGCCTCTTTCCGGCGGGCGGACCGATGGATGCGCTGTTTGCTCGACCGGCCGAAACGTTTCGTCTGGTTTGCGCTCTTGGCATTGGTCATCGGCTTCGTGCCGCATCTGTACACGATGTCCGTAACCATCGCCTTTATTCTTTTGGCTGCCCTGTTCTACCCGTCGGCAAGGGTCATGTCCGAAAGGACAGACATGCGCAAATTCCTCGAATGGCTGGAATATCCCGGAGCATTAGCCGACAGTTATCATAGTATCATCACGCAAGACTGCCATGATAATGCGGATAATGGCAGTCCATACAATCCGCACGATATGAATCATCAAAAACAGAACGAAAATGAGAAATAGAAATGAAGCACCCGCCACCATACTGGCCAACACGGAAGTGTTCGACTATCTGAAAGAAAAAGTCGGCGAGCGGAAAACAAGAACAGAAGCCTACTGCGACCTGTTGGATAAATCGCTGGCAGGTTTCGTCTCCCCGTTTTTAAGGAAACAAGACTACGACCTCGGTCCCTGCCAGTGCCATGTGACCGTTTCCGACCTTGCATCCGAGTGGCATTGGCACCGCGCCACCGTCCGCTCGTTTCTGGACACGCTCGAAGCATTCGGGCAGTTGGAACGTATCCGGCTGGCGAAAAGCGTCATCATTACCATGCACCTGCGAATCGGCACGCCTGACATGCCGGACAGTGGGCAGAAAGAAACGGACTTTGCCACAAGAATACAAGGAATATTGTACGATTGGGTGATTGGCAAAGCAACTTCTTTCGATGTCGGCAAATCATGCGGACAAATCATGCGTCAGACCTTGGCGGAGATAACCGGACAGGACAGCCGGGCCTATCCGGACAACCATTCCGGCACGACATCCGTGCATACCCTCCGATCAGAAGAACAATTGCGTGAGACCGTTTTGGAGTGTATCGCCCATGCCGCCCTATGGCGGGTTCTGCGCAAGTCGAGATTCGACGACGGCTCACCGCTCGTGCAGTTCTTCCGGTCCGATCTCGGTGGGGAATGGGCGGCGTTCATCGAAGCCTCGAAAGAGCTTGCAGAGCTTGTTATCGACGGAAAGCCGGATGGAACGGATTTCGGTATGGACGAAGAGACGGAACGCCTCGAATCGCTTCGTAAACCCTTTCTATCGCTTTTAGCGAAGGCGCAGGAAGAAAGTTGAACAGGGATTCGCAGACAAAGATTGTATAACCACGGGTAATTTGCCCCGGTTCCGGTCCAAATATCCTTCCAGTTATAGCAGGCATCCGGGCTTGCCCGTCTGCCACTGAACAAAGGGAAGGGGGAGCCTAATACCCCGACCGACATTCGTCGGTGGGAAGGGTGTCCGTACAAGCAGCAAGCTGGGACACGGGGGATTGTCCGAAATAACACGGAAGCAGTATGGCAAATGCAAAACAGGTTCTTGACGTTCAAGTGTCGAAAGGAATCACCGCCGCCCAAGGCAACGAACATCTGCGCAATCGCAGCAAAGAGGCAGAGAAGTACGCCATGAGTAAGGGCAACTACGATCCCACTCGCAAACATCTGAACTTCGAGATTGCGTCCGGAGGCAAGATACGCCCTATTGACACGAGCCGTAATATCCCGGAACGGATGGCGGACATATTGGGCCGTCGCGGAATAAAGGACCCCAACGAGGGACTGATCGAACCGAAATACCGCACGGTGGTAAACATCATCTTTGGAGGTTCGCGGGAGCGGATGCACGAACTCGCATTCGGTACGCAGAAGGTGGATTTTGAAAAAGGTGCGGACAATACCAGCATCAAAAGGAAGAGCGACATCGAACGTTGGGCAAAGGATGTCTATTCATTCGTTTGTGGCAGATACGGAGAGCAGAATGTTGCCGCCTTCATTGTACACCTCGACGAGTTGAATCCGCACGTGCATTGCACGCTTCTGCCAATCAAAGACGGGAAGTTTGCGTACAAGGAGATATTCGCCGGAAAGGACAAGTTCGAATATAGTGCGAGAATGAAACAGCTCCATACGGACTTTTTCGCCGAGGTCAACACGAAATGGGGAATGGCGAGAGGCCGGAGCGTCGCCGAGACCGGCGCACGGCACAGGACGACGGAAGAATACCGCCGTATGCTCTCGGAAGAGTGTACAACTATCGAGGAGAATATTGACCGCCACCAAAAAGTGCTTTCCGATCTTCATTCGGATATACGGCTGGCAGAGCGCAGGGTAAAGGGTCTCACTTCAATGGTGGAAAACCTGCGACGAGAGAAATCCGAAAAGGAGGCCCAACTGGCAGCACTCGAAAATGACATGAACTCCCGAAAAGACGATGCCTTGGCCATATCCGCCGAGAAAGAGAAACTCGAAAAAGAACTGGTCGCTATCCAAGGGAAACTGGCAGACAAACAGGAGAAGTTACAGACTGCCGACCGACAGCTTTCCGACCTCAAAGAGAATATGGATGCCATTCAGGAACGCACGGAACAGCTTAAGGAAGAAGCCTACGAATACACCCGTGATGTACATTCCAAAGTGGACAGCCTGCTCAAGGATGCCATGCTGGAAAACATGGTCGATGAGTGGCGGGAACTGTCGGCACGTATGAAGCCCTCCGAACGGCAACTGTTCGATGGCACCCTCGTGCGCTCCGTGGCAGAACAAGGCACGGAAGTCATGCACTGCGCCACACTGTTGTTCCTCGGCATGGTCGATGATGCCACTACATTTGCCGAAACACGTGGCGGAGGTGGTGGCGGCAGTGACCTCAAATGGGGACGCGATGACGACGAGGACAACCGGGCATGGGCGCTCCGCTGCATGAGAATGGCGAGCCGCATGATGCGTCCGGCCATCGGCAAAAAGCCCAAACGATAAATGGCAAAGATTGCCTGAAAACTGAATAGATTACAATTAAAAAATTGGAATTATGACAAAGAATATCATCTTTATCTTTGCGGCGTTCTGTACGCTGCAAGCCCGTGCGGATGTACAACCCACGGAGAAGGATACTGTACGCTGCATGTTCCGTTACGATGACACTGAACTGCTGCAGCCGTTACAGCCCTCATATCTTGACGGAGTGGTCGTCCCGGCACGGGGAAACGGCAACTGGTTCGTCAGTATCGCCGGAGGCACGACGGCCTTTCTCGGCACCCCGCTTGGCTGCGAAGACCTGTTCGGGAGGTTGAAACCCTCGTATAGCCTTGCCATTGGCAAGTGGTTCACCCCGTGGGTAGGCGCACGCATAAATTATAGCGGCTTGCAGTTCAAGGACGGTACGCTGGCCGTGCAGGAATACCACCACCTCCATGCGGATCTGCTATGGAATGTGCTCGGCGGCAGTTATTCCCGTCAGGAACAGGTACGCTGGCATCTGGCTCCCTTTGCCGGTATCGGGCTGCTGCATCATGCGACCAACGGGCATAACCCGTTTGCAGTCTCTTATGGTATACAGGGGCAGTACCGGATTTCCAAAAGGGTAAGCGCCCTCGTGGAACTCTCCGGCGCAACCACTTTCCAAGATTTCGACGGGTATGGTAAGGAGAACCGTTTTGGTGACCACATGTTATCGCTTACCGCCGGATTTTCTTTTCATATCGGCAGGGTCGGTTGGAAACGCGCCATAGACCCAAGTCCTTATATCCGCCGCGATCAGTGGCTTGTCGAGCGCGTAAATGCTTTGTCGGAAGAGAACCGTCTTTATGCAGGGCAGCATGACAGAGACCGACGGGCACTCGCTGAGCTGAAAAAGATTCTGGAAATCGAAGGATTGCTCGACAAGTACAGCCATCTTTTTGATGACGACGATGCATTCGACGGCAACCGTTATCCCAAAAACAATTACAGCGGTCTGAACTCGCTTCAAGCGAGACTTAAGAACCGGAAGTGGGACGGGAAATCTCCCTTGGATGGGAAGGGTACACAATCTGCCGACACAATTCCCCTTTGTGCGGGTCAAGACACACTCTGTATGCAATATTTGGCTCGTATGCAGAACGGAAAAGAGTGTATCGGCTCACCCGTGTATTTCTTCTTCCAACTCAATACGGCGCGTCTCACGGATACCTCCCAGACGCTTAATCTCGACGAGTTGGCAAGAGTAGCGAAGAAGTACGGGTTATCGGTAAGCGTCATTGGTGCAGCTGACAGTATGACCGGAACAGCATCCGTAAACAATGTCTTGAGTGCATCAAGAGCCGATTATATCGCTGAAGAATTAATCAAACGTGGGGTGTCGGGCGACAAGATAACCAAAACTCACCAAGGCGGCATTTCCGATTATGCGCCCAATGAGGCCAACCGCCATACAAAGGTTGTGCTGCATCTCAAATAATACTTTTTGTTCATACGATATAAAAACATTTTTTTTCGTTTATGGAGAGCCTGTCTGTGAAGATCGGCTCTCTTTTTAAACGGAAATCTGACTGTTTGATATTTTCTAATCGGTAACGAACATCGTAATTATTTATTATATACTATCTTTGCATTCAGTCTTTTACCGGTATAATTCATGAACATGCAAAACTCTTATTTGACCTCGAAGCCGCACTACGAGATTCTGGACGGACTGCGCGGCGTGGCGGCTGCTATGGTAGTGGCCTTTCATCTGCTGGAAGCGCACTCCGGCGGCAACCATCTGAACCAGATTATCAATCATGGCTATCTGGCAGTAGATTTCTTCTTCATGCTTTCGGGCTTCGTCATCGGCTACGCATACGATGACCGTTGGAACCGGATGAGCACGGGAACCTTCTTCAAGCGTCGTCTTATCCGGCTACAGCCTATGGTGGTCATGGGGAGTATCGTGGGAGCCGCGCTCTTTTGGTTTCAGGATGCCCCCTGTTATCCGGCAATGGAGGGCGTGTCCGCCGGTGCGGTGCTGCTGGTCATGCTGCTGGGTTGTACGTTGCTGCCTCTGCCGCTGAAGTGGGACGTCCGGGGATGGATGGAAATGCACCCGCTGAACGGGCCGGCATGGTCGCTTTACTACGAATACATCGGCAACATATTGTACGCCTTGTTCATCCGCAAGTTCAGCAAGACGGCATTGACTGTCCTCGTGGCGATAGCGGCGTGCTTCACGGTACACCGCTGCCTTACCGCACCTGCCGGCGACATCGTGGGCGGATGGGCTTTGAACTGGGAACAGCAGTACGTGGGACTGGTCCGGCTGATGTACCCCTTCTTCGGCGGACTGCTCCTGTCCCGGCTTGGCTGGCTGATACGCACCCGCAAGAATGCTTTTGGGTGGTGCAGCCTGATGATAATCGCCGTGCTTTCCGCGCCCCGTATCGGTGGGGAGGACGGGTATTGGATGAACGGGCTTTACGAGGCTTTCTGCATCATCTGCATTTTCCCGGTTATCGTCTCGATGGGAGCGGGAGGCAGGATAACGGGCAAACGCTCCGCTGCCGTATGCAAGTTTCTGGGCGACATATCCTATCCCGTCTATATCACCCACTATCCGCTGGTCTATATTTATACGGCATGGGCGTTCAACCGTCAGGCGACACTTGCCGAAGGCCTTCCTTACATGCTGCTCACGTTCGTCGGGGCGTTCGCGCTTGCCTATGCCTGCCTGAAGTGCTATGATCTCCCGGTGCGCAAATGGCTCACGGAACGTTTCTTGAAGAAGAAATAAAAAGCGGTAAAGAAATCCTATATTTATTATCGTATTTCTGTCGGATGACAGATAAAGTTCCGACGCCGAAGGTGTTTTGCGGACGACACAATCAGATAACGCGAACCCAAATGTCTATTACTGTTTCGCTGATAGAAGAAAAGCCCCTTGATGCCTTTGCCATAGGTTTGAGGGGCTTTTGGGGAGGCTACAAACCTCTTTTTGTTGAATAGGTTCTTTTGATATTGTCACACCTTTTTCTATCCCGACCGACGTATAAAACGTGCGTGTGCATGTCGGTTGTACAGGCCAAAGACATACCGGGAGAATAAAAACAGCACTGCCCGCCTGTAGAGGGGTTTCCTACAGACGGGCAGTGAGTAAGACACGGAATTAAAGTTTGGCGGTTGTCACTGGATAGTTACGCCACTGGGCGGTACGTAGGCTGCACGGATGCGGAGAGGTCTATTGATGCGGGGTGCTTTACCGGTAGTGCCGTTATCATTCGTGTATATATCGTCCCAATCACTTTCTGCATAACCACCGTCTGGCAGGGCCTTGGTGGCACGGGCATAGCTGGTGCTCTCTGGATAGATATACGCAGGCCATTTTCCTGTTCTATCTTTTGCTGCCGCCGATGACCAGTAGAAATTGTTCTGGAACTCCGTGTATGTATTGTAATAAGAGGTAAGAATACTTTCCAGTTGGGAGATACCGGGCAGGAACCAACCGGAAGAATTGCTCATGCCCTGTACGGCTCCATTGGCATTGCGCTTGTTCTTGTTATAGCAATATTCCGCCGCTGAGCGGGGTTTTTCGTTCAGGTTCATTTCTGATTGTCCAGCTTGGGTAATAATGCGCCGGGTAGCTGCCGCCCCATGTTTGTTTCCTTCCGTCCATTCGTTATTTAGCGGACCTCCGATGTATTCACCATTACAACCCCATTCCAAACCGTCATAGATATAATCCCCTTCAAACTCGTTCAGGGGGTCGTAATGGGATATATATTCCTCATAGGCTTCCACGTAGATAGTGCCTTGAAGTCTGCCTTCATAATACCACTGTACCGGCAACAGACCGTGCTGTACGATTTCAATGGTACGGGTACGTGGCGTCTGCGTGTTGTTGTCGGTGTACGAGATGTTGACGGTGGCGGTGCGGTCTTTCGTGCTTAGGTTTTCGTCCAAGTAGAAATAGATGCGGTCACGGCTCCTGCTGATGGTGTATTCGGTGTTTTGGGCAAGGGTGTTGGTCACCAAGTCCGTGGTGAAGTATTTGCGTTTGCCGTTTCCCGCAGTCCATTTCTGTCCGGTCGCCAAATGGGTATCTGTACTCATGTCGGCAGAGAGTGTTCCATTCTCCATATTTTCGGCTGGCACACGTTCCATGCGTATCCAAGTGTGACTTTCCGGGTCGGCTATGCTGACTTTCATCTTTGGATTCTCATCTTCCTCGAAGAGGTACACGTCCAAAGGTGTGATACAGAAGTGGGCGTCGTGGTCACGCTCGCGCAGCATGGACAGGTAGAACGGGTTGTTCTGCTCGGTGATGTTGACGCGGGCATCGAAGGTGATGTGGTCCGGGTTGTTGCCCACATGGGTCAGTCCGCTGATGACGATGTTGTTGGCGTAGTGCCTGTTGCGTATCACCTTGAAGTCATTCACCGGGTTGCCTCCGAGATAGAAGGTATATTCGGCCTCGATGGTGGTGTTATCCTGATTTGCGGGCAGGGAGGGGTCGCCGTTATAGGTAGTGTAGTAGGCTCTCATCTTGAAATAGGTAGCCTTGCTGTTTTCGCCTACAAGTCTCGGCTTCCACCGCTGCTTGTCAACATCGTCCTCTACTCCAGCCGGATACTGATAGTTTTCCGGATCTTCGTCCGGTTCAATCATGTTCTCGAACATGTAGAAGGTCAGGGAGGCGGCCCCGCCGTGGTTGTAAACGACGGCATCGCTCTGTATGTTTTCTACATTGCGGTATGGCTCATCGGTAGTCAGGCTGGTCTGGCCATCGGCAGGCTCGGTCAGGGGTACGGCGGTAGGCATGTTGTACACGCCCCATTCCGCAATGGAAAGGCGGGGCAGTTGTCCGCTCTCGTCCGAGTGGTCGGAATCGATACTGATGTTGATGTCGATGCGGGCCATCAGTGCCTTGAGCTGCATCGTGAGGCTTCCCTTCTCGGTGAGGTTCACGGTCGCGCTCTTGCCCGCCATCGGCATTCCCGTGCTGGGCAGGGTCGTGATGTCATCGCGGGTGTTAGGAGTATAATTGGCAGGATCGTACACGAACGCTTCGAGCAGCTCCTTGGGCTTTTTCCCGTCTTTGCTATATTGGGGGAAATTATCGGGATAACCGTCGCCGTTGGCATCAGTTACCACCTCCGGAGTCACGTTGGCCAAAGCGTAGATGGTAGTTTTTTTTGCGAATGCCGGATCTTTAAACACGTCCGTAGGAATGCTGACATTGGTCGTATTCGCCGACGGAGCCATATACGGCGAGAATACTTTCGTGTTGCTCGATTCCAGATAGTCGCCGTTTTCGTCGAAGAAGAACAGGTAGAGCTGGTTGATGCGCTTCTCCTTGTCGTCCTTGGCGATGGCCGAGCGGGTGACGACTTGCTGCGGCAGCATGTTCTGGCAGACGGCCTCGATGGTGAATCCGTCGCCGGGCGGAACGGTACCGCCGCCAAAGTCCTCCTCCGTGGTGCAGGCTGCCGGCAAGAGCATGGAGGCCACCGGCAGGAAATAATAAAGTATCTTTTTCATCTTTATGCTGTTTTCGGTTGTTGTTTTATTGGATAGAGACGTCGCTGTCGCCCCCGTCTTCCCAGAACTCGTTATCGGCGGCAATAAAGTTCAGCGCGAAGGTTTCGCCCACGAAGTTGAGCTGCGCCGTATAGCGGACACCCGCACGGGGCTGGAACTGTGTCGGACGTTCGGCTGTAGCGGTCTTATCCGCCCCTTTGTAGGTATATTCGACGGAAACCTCCACGTCCTTGCCGAAATAAGTGCCGTCCGTGGCGTTGCTCAACAGAAGCAGGTGCTTGTCGCCTATCGGGCTGACGGAACTGTTGGGAGCTACTGCAAGCCCTGTCTCGTTGTTATATATCTCGTATGTGCCGGGATAGGTGCCGCTGTAGGTGTAGAATCCCTCTTCGTTGGTATTCTTGCTGAAATCGATGGTAATCGAGCGGGTGAAGTGGCCCGACAAGGTAACACGCTTGACGGTAACAGTTTCCTTCTTTTCATCTCCGTAATTGTAGTTGTTCACGGCGAAGCCCAAGCCCGTCATGATGTGGCTGAAATTGAAGCCCACGTTCCCCGTGGTACGCAGGTGGTTATAGACGACGGAAACCATCGCGTCGGGTGTCTGCATGTCGTTCAACGTGGTAGTCGCTACATCGCCCGTCTCGCCGAACGGCATGGTGAACGTCAGTTTCGGCACGCCCCGTGTGGTGGCGCTGGCGGGACTTTCCACTGTAAAACCGTCCTTCGGGTAATAGGCGAAAAAGGTGTACCGATAGCTGTCGGGGGAGGTCGCCGCCGGATTTTCCGTCGTGTTGTACCATTTTCGCGGGCCGCCACTGTTATTATAGTCATAAGTGCAGGCCGAGCCGTTGTAGGTGACGGCTTGATTGAAGAACACGTCGGGGAAGGCGTTGCCGCTCTTGTTACCCCAGTTCGCGCTGCCCGATGCCCAGTCCTTTTCGGTGTTACTGCCACGCTGATAAGGCACGCAGTAGCCCAGTACGCCGAACGTGCCGCCGGTGGGGAATGCGTCGTGGAACGTGCTCCGGGTGAGTTTCTCCACGGTAATGGCCGGGGCGGCAAAGTGGATGGCGTCGGGACTGTCGGCTTCGGGCTGCGCCCATTCCTCCTGCTGGCAGGCGGAGCAGAGAAGCAGGAGAGCCGGAAGTATGTATCGTTGCTTCATTTGGATGTTCATTTTATCGTCAAGTTACAGATAGCTTATAATTGGGTTATTGGGTCACGTCGATGGTTACGTTCCCGCCTATGGCGTCGCTCCATGCGTTGACCGTGGGCGAGTCGAACACGATATAGCCTCCGCCGGTGAGGGTGAACGAGTAACGGTAATGGTTCGCCGCCTCCCACATGCTCACGGTGGTGGCAGGCAAGGTGTAGGAAGCGGTCTTTCCCCTCTCGGCATCGGTATCGTAGGTGACAGTCAGTTTCACCCCGTCCGTGAGCGATTGCGGAATGAGTAGCAGGTCGCCCGACACGTCCGCATTTCCGGCTGGGGTTACGGAAGTCTCTTTCTCCACGCTGACGGTTCCCTCTGCCGTGTTGCTCCACAGGGGTTCCTTGCCGCTGTCGTAATCTCCCTTGACATCCAGCCCCTCAAGGGAGATGGAATGTACCGTGGCGTTGCCACCCTCACTGCGTGCCGCAAAGGTGATGCGTGCCAGCAAATGTTGGAATTTGAGGGCTACCGGACCGGGAGGCTCTGTCTGGCCTGCCATGACGGAGATACCCGTCTTTTTCGCCGTCATCAGGTCGTGTCCTTTCGTGGCGTCGAAGCCCTTGACGGTAAATGTGCCGTCCGTGCAGGTGGCGGAGGACACGGCATCGCCCAGCGTTTCCACAGACGGATAAAGGGCGTAGAAGTCGTAGGTATTACCGGGGAGCCAGTATCTCGTGCCCTCGTAACCCCACATGCCGGAAACGTATGTCACTTTTTCGGCGTTAAACACGCTCGTGGCCGTACCGCCCGTTCCGTCGGTGTAGTTCCCCCATACGCTGAACGAGTTTCCATCGGTCAACATTCCGTCCGCGTCGTCGATGGCGGCCCGTGTCACGGCGGGACCGGCAAAACGGATCGCCCCGCTGTTGCCGCTTGTTTCCATGTCCGGGCCCGTGCTTTCCGTACAGGCTCCCAGCAGGCAGGCGACAGCCGGTATGAACAAGGTTTTGAATAGGTTGTTATTCATAATCATACATTGTTTCTTTATATCCGGTTATTTCTGACGCTACCGGTAGCGTAAATAAGGAGCAACACTCCCGTTAGTGGCTATGAGGGGACATTCAACCCCTCATAGCCTGATGTGATGTCTTTTCGGCTATTGATGCAAGCGATTACTCTCCGGCGTTTTCCGGGGTTACATCACTATTTGATGCGTCAGCCCATTCATCTACATCAATAACTTTGAACTCAATTACCTGCTCCTTCAACTCCGGATCAATCGTGCTACCGTTGATTTCTACTGTATAGTTATATTTGAAACCTTCAGTCCATTGGTTCTGTACTGTGCCGCTAACATCGCCTTTATATGCCAATTTTCCTTTGAACTGATTTTCACTTAATTGTTTATTTGCTGCATCATAGAAAGTTGCGGTAAAGGTTACTTCCAGATTTTCGTTGCTTTGTGGAATGACAAAGCAGGTCGTAGTGTGGGTAGCGTCCTTAAAGTCTTCGGCAATATCCCCTAATGTTCCGAAATCATAGTCCTCTGTTGAAACACTTTGAGTAGTCCAATTGATATCTGGTTTCCCGCTTTCGGCATAAGTCGCTGTAACATTAGTTGTTTTTACTGCATTCACCTTGATGTCGGAGATTTTCATGGTGTAGTCATAAGCGTCCGTGTTCTTGAACGTGAACTTCACCTGCGACAACATATGGTAGAAAGATAAGTTTACTGGACCATTATTAGCTTCTTTTGCAGTCACCTCTTGGGGTATAGCCACAATCAAATCTTTCGTATTGTCTACCGAGTAATTTGGGAATGTCAACACTCGAGAGGTTGCATTAAACTCTGCATTCTCAATTTTATTACCACCATTGGAGTAAGCGCCAAAACGGTACTTCTTGCCATTTATCCAATAAGCAGTCTGTGTGGGATTCCAAACCGTCCCCTCCGCTCCTACAGTGCCTCCGTCTACCTGAACATTGGTATATACGGAAGTCCATGAATCATCATAGTTTCCGAATACGAAGAACTTCTGAAGATTCTGCTCCGTTGTTTCAGTCACACTACTTCTCGTTGAATGGTTCACGAAAGTTCCGAACTGGATCGCCCGGCTCTGCGGCATATCCACAACTTCTTCGTTCGTACAGCTTGCCAGTGCTGCTACAGCCACTCCAAGCACAAAAAAACTTTTCTTCATAAGATGTAAAAAATTAAATTAAAAATTTGGTTATTTAGTACCTGTTGTTTTATTCGTTTCAGTCAATGGGCAGCGGTATGTCCACCCATTCTCCCCAGCCGTCCACATCTACGTCAAAGCTGCCTCCGCCTTCCAGCCCCTCGTCGTTGGAAATCGACAGCCCGCTCACGACGATAACGCCACCCCGTGGTTGTCCTTTCACTTGGTCTGTGACATCGAACTCGAAGGTCTTGAACTTGCCGTTCACCATTCTCACCTCCAAGTTCAGGCTGTACCTTCGCCCGTCCGTACCGTTTCGTCCGTAATGTTCACCCGGATAGTCGGGTACGCCGAACGACTGTACCAGCGCTTCCGCTCCGTAATCTTCCAGCGTACAGTCGAACATTACCGTGGCTGCGGTTTCTCCGGTATGCCCATCGTTCAGATAGACCGTTTCGGCCATGCCTGCCAAGGCTCCGCGTGCCAAGGCCACGTATTGTTGTCCGCTTTCGAACTCGTAACGTATCATATAGGTGTAAACCAATGGACGCAAGGTAACCGGCAGCTCCGTCGGGGCAAGTGTTTTTTCTGCCGTGTATTCTTCCATGTATGCCCCGTAAAGCATGTCGGGCTGGTTCACGGTACGTTCCCCCGCGTGCAATTCATGGAAAGAACTCCGGGTCACGCCGCGTGTGGTGGCTGTGGCGGATTCCGAAGCGGCCACGCCATCGAACACGATATATTCCGTATCATTGTTGTAGAACAACAGTTCGTGCGTGCCTTCCGGCATGGCGATCCGTCCTCCTTCATCGGGCAGATTGCTCTCTATACGCTGTCCGTCGCTGGTATAGACTTGGACACGTATTCCGTCGGCCGGAGCAGGACACAAATCTTCATAGTCGTACTTCCAGTCCTCTTCCCACAATTTTTCCCAGTCATAGGCGTAAGTACGTTCCCATTCCTGTTCCCAGTCGGAAGAGAGATTCACCTTCACGGAAAGACCATGCTCGTCGTGGTCGTAACACAGGTCTTTCCGGCAGCTCGTGGAAAGGAATGTCAATCCTGCAAACGTAAGCCCCATGAGGGTATATCGTAGCGTTGCTTTCATCGTGCGCCTCCTTTCTTTTTATCGGTATCCCACAACCGCCACACAAGGGCAAACTTCAGTTTCAACGGACCGAAGTAATTCATTCGGTTTGTCTGCTGGTACACGTAGTGCCCGTCGATGGGAAGATATTCTTCGTACTTGCTGTGCATGTACCCCAGACCGATACCGGCTTCCAGCGAGAGCCGCCGTCCGATGGGGAACATGTAGCCGTAGCTGACACCCACCATTTCGGCCTCGCCCTGATAGCCCTCTTTGCCGTTTTCAAGGTCGTACCACGTGAAGCCGCCGAACACGCCGAGGTAGTGGCCGTGCCACGGGCTGCCTTGCTTCTGTCCGAACCACCAGCGTCCCTCCGGGCTGATTGTAGCTACTTGGTAACATTTGTGCTTGCCGTCATTATTCCACCATGCCATGTCGCCTTCGAGGTTCACCGTCCAACGGTCGGCGATACGGTACTCCACTTCGAGCGAAGGCATCAGTATCGCATCGTAGAGCAGGTTGGTCTTAACGGCCAACCGCTGTACTGTCGGTCTATGCGGTTGCACGGTCGCTTCCTTCCGCACCGTTGCCGGCTCGGAGGCCGGTTCCGCCACGCTATCGGGTTGCAGGGCCGGTTCCGGCTCTTTCACTTTCGTCTCTTTTTGGGAAATGACTTTTACGGGCGGTTCGGGTTTCCGGTAGCAGGCCACCGAGAGGCTGGAGCGCAGTTCGGGAAAGAAATTCTCCAGCATGTAGGTGTACGGCATACCGCCCCGCAGGTCCATGAGCTGTTTCTTGCGTCCGTCCACTACGCGACCTGCCTTGTCGAACACCCATACGGGCGTATGGTCAAGGATATGCAGCACCTCTTCCTTGTATAATATGTCCGAGGCGGCGACCATCTGGCGCAGCATGTCCCACGCAATACCTTCTCCATGTATGCAGATCAAACTGTCGGGGATTCCGGCGTGGCGCACGAGATAGGATTTCAGGGAGTCGGCCCTGCGCTCTGACAGCACCCCGTTGAGACGGTTCACACCTTCGGGCGATGCCCACGAGCGTATCACGACGCTTTCAAGGCGGTCCGCACCGTGTTCTTCACGCAGGGTGCGGATAAAACGCTCCAGTTCCGCGCGGTTGTCCCGGAAGAGCACGTCCACTTCCCTGTGGCCCTGCCGGTAATGGATACGGGCCGAGTCCAACTCTTGCGCATGAACATACCCGCCGCAGAATAAAAGAAATAATAACAGTATTCGTTTCATTGTCATAATTCTGTCTATGCCAATTTATTTATATCAGCTATTTATTCAATCTCTGTACGTTTGTCCGTGCCGTGCTTCTTTCTTTAGAGGTAAAAAAGCACCGAACCAACAAATAATCAGCCGGATAACTGTCAGTTATGCCGATTTATTTGTTGGTTTAATCGTTGGTTAAATCGTTCGTTAAAAAGACTATCGGAAAAAAGGTCGTATTATTCGGACACTCCGGGAAAATTTGTCCTACTCAAAGAACTGAAACGCAATTTTTTGCAGATTTTTTTTGTGGATAATTCGTGTTTTTGTAATTTTGTGGCTGAAAACGAACGATTTAACCAACGTAAAATCATACCCTCCGTTTTTGCAACTCCCCTTTCCGTCTTATCTCTTTCTCTTTCATGGCCTTATCTATTTCCTTATAGCGGCTACGGAATTTCATGAATGTATCCCGCGAAATGTCGAAACGCCTGCATATATCGGCAATCGTACAGTTCCGCTTCAACATGCCAACGATGACCTTTCGGTTTTCGATCAGCACGTTCATTTTCGTGTAGCTGCCTTTTTTCCGACCAAGGACGACACCCTCGGCTTTCCGGAGGGCGAGAGCCTCCTTCGTGCGCATCGAAATCAGGTTGCGTTCAATTTCCGCTACCAGACCGAACGCGAAACAAAGTACCTTGCTGTTGATGGAGTTGTCGAACGAATACCCCTCCTTGGTTGTGTAAAGGTTGATTCCCTTCTCCAGACACTTGCCCATGATGGCCATGAGGTCCGTCAGCGTGCGGCTTAGCCGCGAAACTTCCGTGACAATCAGCGTGTCGCCCCGTTTCATGCGCCGTATCAGTCCCCCTAATTTGCGGTCGCACCCCTTCTTCTTGCCGCTGGCGACCTCCGTCACCCACTGGCTGACGGAAAGATTTCTACTGTCGGCGAAACGCCGGATCTCGTCTTGTTGGTTAGCCGGGTTCTGTTTGCCCGTGCTGACCCTTAAATAACCTATTATCATAATCCTTAATTATTTTACGGGAGCGACATTGCCCCCGTCCGGTATAAATAAGGCATGATGGTTCGAAATGAAAGGATTCTGTACATAATTGTATGCGTAACATTTTATTCTTCAACTATTTTAATGTCTTTTCGGAATCTCGTCGGGAAAAACTGGCACGTATGTTTTCTCCGGACAGGCCGTAAGCTCGTGAAAAACATAAACCGTTACGGAGGAAATGCCTCATTCGTGGAACTGCATGAAGTCGGTGCCTATGACAACAGCCATTCTCTGATGCCGGATTTGAAGGGGCAACGAATGGACCGGATGCCCCAAATGGTTGGACGAGCAATGCTGAAATCGAATGATATGCCGAAAAATAAAGAAAAATGCGGTCTTCTCGACAGTAAGCAAGAAGCCGCATTTGTAATAAGTACCCCGATTTCTGTAAGAACGCTTTGTCCGGAAGTTGTCCGTTGAATAGGTTGTGCTTATTTCAATGATTTGCGTAGCAACGGAAGGCGTTTCAGTATATGGCCGATAGAAAGGACAGTTGTAACGATTCCTGCCCAAAAATGACATTGCCCGACCGGGGAACCTGCTCCTTCTATGCCTAACAGGGCAAATCCGGTCAGAACCACGGACAGGAACAGGACCGACAGTACCGCCGTGACCTTGCTTTTCCGGCCTATTCCGTTCTTGGCAGTTCCCTTGTACCAGCCCCAATGCGTCGCTATATGAAATATGGAGGCCATGAGGAACAGCAGGCTCGTCAGGACATGGAAAACTGCCCAATTATGCCATACCTCGTGATTGCCTTCATAGTCGGCCACATGCAATTCGATTCCGGAGTATGCGGACAGGACAAACACGGGAATCAGGCTCCAGTCTATTATAAAAATCTTTTTCATCTGTCTTTCGGTTTTAATAGATGCGGCAAAGTTCGCATCTTCGACTGGAACCGGACGATAACAAATGTAAAGAAATGAACTATCGCCTGTTTCTGATCCTCGACAGGGAAACAGAAGTAATCCCCAAATAGGAGGCAATATAATGCTGGGGAATCCGCTGTATGATAGAGGGGTGTTCTTTCAGCAGTTCTTCATACCGTTGTTGGGGGGTGTTCTTTATGCGGGAAAGGAAGAGCCGCTGATAAACATGGAAGCGTTCGATGATTTTTTCCTCGTATATCTGCCGTAGCGCGGGCTTCTGTCCGAGGTTTCTGAAAAAATCTTCCCGCTTCATAACCGACAGTTCTGCCGGCTCTATGCTTTCCAGGGAAAAAAGGCTCGGTGTCCGTTGATACAGGCTGTCGAATGACGCGACGAAATCCCCTTCGAAAAAGAACTGGAAAGTGATGTCCCGTCCTTCGTTGTTGAAAAACAGGCGCAGGCAACCTTTCCGGATCAGGTACATTCTGTCGGCTACCTTGCCTTCTTCCAACAATATCGTTTTAGGAGGAACGGATAATTCGGTTATCTCCGGAAGCGATAGAAAATAGGCGTTTTTATCAGAGTTCATTGTCATTTCATCTTTATTCGTCATGGTTTGATAGTGTATTGTTCATCACGTACTCGGCACAAATTCTGATAGAGACTCATCTACTTTAATAACTTGCGTTCGCTGCCGCCAGTTCCCAATATTCTCATCTGTTGAATGGCTATCTGATTGAGTTTAATCAACCGCTCACCCTGCGGAATACCTTGGTCTATAAATACTGCATTGAGGTTTTCCATATTTGAGAGGCAAATAAGCTCATTGATTGTGGCATAGTCCCGGATATTCCCTTTCAGTTCGGGGTGTTGCTCACGCCACATCTTGGCGGTCATACCGAACATCGCCACATTCAGCATATCGGCTTCATCGGCATAGATAATACTGGCTTGTTTGGCGGTTACCTCTGCCGGGATAAGGTTCTGTTTTATGGCATCGGTATGTATGCGGTAGTTGATTTTCGACAGTTCCCGTTTGGCTGACCAACCGAGTTGCTGTTGTTCCTCGGTCTTTAATCGTTGGAACTCCTTTATAATATACAGTTCAAATTCAACGGAAATCCAGCTTGCAAACTTAAATGCTATATCCTTGTGAGCGTAAGTGCCGCCGTAGCGTCCCGATTTGGAGAGTATGCCTATTGCGTTTGTCGTACTTATCCATTTTGTCGGTGATAAGGTAAAGGCGTTCAGCCCGGCTTCCTTTTTAAACCCCTCGAATTCGAGGGGTTTAAAACTCGGGTTGTACAAACTCTCCCAAATACCCAGATATTCTATTGTATTCCGGTTACGCAGCCAGTTCCCGATAACCGCAGTCGGGTCATCGCTTTTGTATCTTGCTATGTCTGTCAGGCTGATATAATCATTCTCGTTGACTGATATAATTGTGACACTTGTGTCTTTTACTGTAATCTTTGCCATTTTATATTTGATTCTTTGGGTTTTATGTACAAAAGTAATTATAATCTATGAGACTTTCTCCTTTTCAATGAACAATATGACTTTTCCTTTCGGATATAGACAAGGATATAGACAAGGTATTTCGCTACCTCCGGTAATACCTGCTTTTCCCTTATTTCAATCATGTAAAATCACCATAAATAGGTATTGTCCAGTAAATTCAAACCCCGTACTTTTGCAAAAATATAATCGGAAACATCGTTCATTATTTATGCAGGTACTCAAAGAAGACATACGCGGCCGCATATTGGCAGTCGCCGAACAGCGATTCGGGCAGCAGGGGTATTCCAAGACCTCCATGCGCGAGATTGCCGGAGCCGTCGGTGTCGGTGTGGGGAACATATATAATTATTTCCGGAACAAGGACGAATTGTTCTGTGAAGTGGTCCGTCCCGTCCTGCACGCTATGGAAGCCATGTTGCAGGAGCATCACGGCATACGCGGCGAGGACGTGATGACGATGCGTTCCGAAAAATACCTGAAAGCCTGTATCGACGAATACGTTTCGCTCATCGAAACGCATCGCAGCCTGCTGGAGATCCTGTTGTTCCGTGCCCAAGGCTCTTCGCTGGAACATTTTCGCGAAAGCTACACCGACCGTTCGACCGGGCTGGTCAAGGCATGGTTCGCCGCCATGAAGAAGAAGTACCCGAATATAAATACGGCTGTGTCCGATTTTATCATTCACCTGCATACGGTGTGGATGTTCACGCTGTTCGAGGAGCTGTTGATGCACGCGGTGCCCAAACAGGAAATGGAATCCATTCTGCATGACTATATTCTGTTTGAAATTCAAGGTTGGAGGGCCATTATCAAGGTATGACAGATAGAAAAGACACATACGGACAAGCTGCCGTAACGGGGCAGCGGGAAAAGAGGAAATCTTCACAAAGGTTTCCTCTTTTTTTATTCGTGAACAAATCTGAATATCGTTCATTAATAAATATCATAACAAATGAAACAGAGACATAAATTCGAGAGCATTGTCGCCGAGACATTGCTCATTCCGCTCTATTACAGGGCGAAAGAGAGCCGCCGAAAGAACCCGATTCTGAACGACAAGGTTGCGGAGGGGCTGGTGGACAGTCTGGAATACGACTACTCCCGTTTCGACGGGGCGAAGTTGAGCGAGGTCGGCTGCGTCGTGCGCGGGTGGTTTTTCGACCGTGCCGTGCGCCGCTTCATAGGGAAGCACGCCGATGCGGTGGTGGTGAATGTGGGCTGTGGTCTGGACACCCGTTTCCAGCGTATCGGCGACGGGAAGGCCGTATTCTACGACATGGACCTGCCGGAAGTCATCGCGCTGCGCCGCGAGCTGATTCCGGAGCAGCCGGGCAACCCCTACATTGCGGCCTCCCTGCTGGATGCCGGCTGGCTGGACGACCTGCGTCGCCGGCATCCCGATGCGCATTTCATCTTCGTGGTCGAAGGCGTGCTGATGTATTTCTATGAAAAGCAGGTAAAAACATTTCTGCACCATGTGGCCGAGCGTTTCGGGGGCGGCGAACTGTGGTTCGACGTCTGCGGTACGATGATGAGCCGTCACGGAGTGAAACCCGATTCGCTCCGTGAACACGAGGCGCAAATCCGCTCCGGTCTGAGCGACGGGCGTCTGGTAGAACAATGGGAACCCCGCCTACGCCTTTTGGAACAGGCCAATTACATGAAGTTTTTCCGTCCGCGCTGGGGCTTCTTCTTCGGGCAAATATTGGGACGGATGACGCGGCTGTGCTACAAGTTCAGTTCGATGTTGGGATATGAAATCGTATCGAATTCCCGTGACACGGCGGCAATTCTCCATGAAAGATGAAAGAGACGACGATTGAACCTTATCTCCCAATGTTGGAACGGTTCGAAGAATTTTTCAGGGAAGAACTGGCATCCCGTTTGTCGGTCGAATCCGTTGATTCCGTGATGGAAGCGGCTGTCGAGAATTTTCATCGTATCTCCGCAATCATTCCGGATGTCCCGCCGACATCACCATGGGTGAAAAACATTATCGGTATAGCCTATGAGATCGGTCTGTGGCAAGAACTGTCGGCCAGAGGATGGAGTCCGGCAGAACTTTCCATTGTTACGCAGAAAGCATTGAAAAAGCTCACGTTGTCGAGTATCCCTTCTGAAAAAATTTCGGAAATACGCGAAATGTTGTGTTCGCCCGACTATGTGCGTCGCATCGCTTCCGCTTCGCATGTTTCCACAGAGGACGATTGGCTGTTCGATTGCGTGTTGCCGAATGCGGACGATACGTTCGATGTCGGTATGGACATTGCCCGGTGCCCGGTCGCCGAACTCTGTTCCCGTATTGGCGTCGAGTGCTTTTTCCCCTATTTCTGCGTGAATGATTATATCACACACGATGTACTCGGTATCCGGCTGACACGGACCCGCACATTGGCACACGGTGCTTCGTGCTGCGATTTCCGGCTGACAAAAGAGCGGGGAGCGGCTGACGGGGCTGTTGTAATCCGGCCGGAAGATTTACAGGAATTTACCAACAACGGATAGAGAGAATCGGATAAAATTCAATATATGGAAACAAAAGAAAAGAAGAAAGAAGGTCTGTCCCGCCTGTTCGAGATCGCGGGGCAGAAGAAAGGGCTGCTTTTTCTGGCGGGTCTGCTGTCGGCAGGCAGCGCCGTGTGTATGCTCGTACCCTATTGGGCGGTGTACGAGGTGTTGAAAGAGCTGCTGACGCACGGTACAAGCCCGGCTTCGGTGGACGAAGCCGGCATGATTCGTTGGGGCTGGATCGCCTTCTGCGGGCTTATCGGCGGACTGGTGCTGCTGTACGCCGCCCTGATGTCCTCGCACGTGGCTGCATTCCGCATTCTGTACGGATTGCGTGTCCGGCTGTCCGAGCATATCGGCAAACTGTCGCTGGGTTATCTCAACAACACCTCTACCGGAGCCATCAAGAAGACGATGGAGCAGAACATCGAGAAAATCGAGGGATTCATCGCCCACACGATTCCCGATTTGGTGAACGTAGTGGCGACGGTCGTGGTGATGCTCGTCATCTTTTTCTCGCTGGATACATGGCTGACGGCGGTCTGTCTGGCCGTGGTGCTGTTGAGCTTCGCCCTGCAATTCTCCAATTTCATGGGGAAGAAGGCACGGGAGTTCATGAGTATTTACTATGATGCGCAGGAAAAGATGAGCGCCTCCGCCGTGCAGTACGTCAGGGGAATGCCCGTGGTGAAGATATTCGGACAGAGCGTCCGCTCGTTCCGGCAGTTCAACGCCGAGATACAGGCTTACAAGACATTCGCCCTGAAATGCTGCGACACCTACCAGAACGGGATGATCGCGTTCACCGTCCTGCTGGGTTCGATGGTGACGTTCATTCTTCCCGTGGGTATCCTGCTGATACAAGGGAATCCGCAGTCGCTCGCATTGGCCGCCGTATGGCTGTTTTTCATCATCATGGGACCGGGTGTGGCTTCGCCCATCTACAAACTGACGTTCCTGGGCGGAAACACCAAGGAGATCGACGAAGGCGTGGCGCGTATCGACCGCATTCTGGAGAAAAAGCCCGTTCCCGAACCGGAACACCCCGAAGTGCCGCAGTCGTATGAGGTGGAGTTCCGCCACGTGTCATTCTCCTACGAAAATACGGAACAGGGCACACGTACCGAGGCGCTGCGCGATGTTTGCTTCACGGCGCCGCAAGGCCGGATTACGGCGCTCGTGGGGCCTTCGGGAAGCGGCAAGTCCACCGTCGCGAACCTGATTCCCCGTTTCTGGGACGTGGAGCAGGGCGAGATTCTCATCGGTGGCGTGAACATCAAGAACATCGCTACGACGCAGTTGATGGATACCGTTTCATTCGTCTTTCAGGATACGTTCCTGTTCTACGACACGCTGTACGAGAACATCGCCGTCGGTTCCCCCGCCGCAACGAAAGAAACGGTCGTGGCGGCGGCCAAAGCCGCCCAGTGCCACGAGTTCATCGAGCGGCTGCCGCAAGGCTACGAGACGAGAATAGGCGACGAGGGCGTGTATCTGTCGGGCGGCGAGGCGCAGCGGGTATGCGTGGCCCGCGCCATTCTGAAGAATGCGCCGATACTGGTACTGGACGAAGCCACGGCCTTCGCCGATCCGGAGAACGAATACAAGATGCAGCAGGCCCTTCAATCCCTGATAAAAGGCAAGACCGTGATTATTATCGCCCACCGGCTGTCGTCCATCGTCTCGGCGGACAACATCGTGGTCTTGCAGCAGGGACGGATCGTACAGCAGGGCCAGCACGACGACTTATCCGTCGCCGAGGGGCTCTACAAGAACATGTGGGATGCCTATACGAGCGCTTATCATTGGAAGTTGAACAAAAATTGAATACGGAGATATGAAAAAGAATAGTTTCTTGAACGATATTTTACAGAATACGAGTTGTCCGCAGGGATTCTGGGGACGGATGATTTTGCGGGGAATGAACTGTTTCCACGCTTCGCTGGCCCATCGCGGCATGAAACAGGTGGACTGGCGGCCGGAATGGAATGTGCTGGACATCGGATGCGGGGGCGGCGCCAACGTGAAGCGTCTGCTGAAGCTGTGTCCGCAGGGAAAAGTTTACGGCATGGACCTGTCGGAGGAGAGCGTCGCCTTCGCCCGCAGGCACAATGCGGGAGAACTGGACCGCCGATGTTTCATACAGCAGGGCGATGTCTGCTCCCTGCCTTACGGGGACGGGGCCTTCGATGCCGTTACGGCCTTCGAGACCGTCTATTTCTGGTCTTCCGTCAGCAAGGCGCTGGCCGAAGTCTTCCGCGTGATCCGGAAAGGGGGCTGCTTTCTCATCAGTCTGGAAGCGAGCGACCCCGAACTCGGAAAGGCGTGGACGGAGCGGATAAAGGGAATGACGGTGTACGGAGCCGAAGAACTGAAACAGTTGCTGTCCCAAGCCGGCTTTTCCGACATCCGGGTAATTCAGAAAAAAGAAGAACTGCATATCGTCGCACATAAATGAAAGGAGTGGAACATGAATGCGATTAAAAACATTACGATAGGCCATACGGAACGTCTTTACAAGCCCGTGGGCTATACCATGCTCGCCAATCTGGTCAACATCATACCTTTCTGCCTCTCCATCGAGGCGGTGCGCATCATCTTCGCCGCGTTCGACGGCAGCGGACGACCGCTCGACACGGCAAGACTGTGGTGCATTTTCGGCATATTGGCTGTCTATATGCTGGTGATGGCTTTGGCCGAACGGGCCTCCTACCGGGCCAATTTCAGAGGAGCCTACGAAATGAGTGCGTCGGGGCGCATTGCACTGGCGGAACATCTGCGGAAACTCTCTCTCGGATTTCTTTCCCGGCGCGACCCCGGCGATCTTTCGTCCATGCTCGTTACCGATTTCACGATGGCCGAGACGGGCATTTCCCACCATTTGCCCCAACTGATGGGAGCCGTCGTCATGCCCGTGCTGGCATTCCTCTCGCTGGTATGGATCGACTGGCGGATGGCCGTTGCCATGTTCGCCGCACTGCCGGTCGCCTTGCTTGTCCTATGGATGAGCACGAGTGTGCAGAAAAAGTTGAGCGGCAGGCAGATACAAGCCAAAATCAATGCCGGGAACCGCTTGGAGGAATACTTGCAGGGCATTCGCGTGATGAAAGCCTACAACCTGCTGGGCGACCGCTTTGTCCGCCTGCGCGATGCTTTTGCGGAACTGCGCCGTGCCTGTATCCGTCAGGAAGCCATGCTGGGGCCTTTCGTGCTGCTGAGCATTACATTGGTGCGGGCCGGACTGACCCTGATGGTGCTGTGCGGAACCTACCTGCTGTTGGGAGGCGAACTCTCGCTGCTCGTCTTCGTGCTGTTCCTCGTGGTCGGCTCGCGCGTGTTCGACCCGCTGACTTCGGCGCTGACCAACTTTGCGGAGTTCCGCTACTTCTCCATTGCCGGAGGGCGTATTCTCACGCTGATGAACGAGCCGGAGATGGAAGGCGAACGGCAGGCGCCGGCCACCGGCGACATCCGGTTCGAGCATGTGTCGTTCGCCTATCAGGACAAGAAGGTGCTTCAGGACGTTTCCATCGCGTTTCCGAGAAACACGCTGACGGCTCTCGTCGGTCCTTCGGGGAGCGGGAAAAGTACGGTGATGAAACTTTGCGCCCGATTCTACGACCCGCAGCAGGGGCGTGTCCTTTTCGATGGCGTTCCGATGAAAGATATAGAACCTGAAAGTCTGATGAGCCGCATCTCGATGGTGTTCCAGGACGTCTATCTGTTTCAGGACACGATACGCGACAATATCCGTTTCGGAAAGCCCGGTGCGACGGACGAGGAGATCATCGCGGCAGCCGAGAAAGCCTGCTGCCACGATTTCATCATGCGCCTGCCGCAGGGATACGACACGATGGTGGGTGAGGGCGGTTGCACGCTGTCCGGCGGCGAGAAACAGCGCATATCCATCGCCCGCGCCATCTTGAAGGATGCGCCGATTATCCTGCTGGACGAGGCGACCGCATCGCTCGACCCGGAAAACGAGGTGGAGGTGCAGAAAGCCATCGACACGCTTATCAAGGGACGCACCGTCATCGTCATCGCCCACAAGCTTAAGACGATCATGAATGCGGACCGGATCGTCGTTCTGGAAGACGGACGGGTAAAAGAACAAGGCACGCACGACGAACTGATGCGGCACGAGGGGCTTTATGCCCGTCTGTGGACGATTCAAGAGAAGTCCGCAGGCTGGACCGTATAGAATAACGGGAAGCCCGGATAATAGGACTTTCACGAAAAGCCGGAAAGAAGGCAAGCCCCTCTTTTCGGCTTTTCCTTATTTTATCGGCATTGTCGTAAATCAGTACGACGGCATAGTTACTGTTTCTGACTGCTGAACGATGCTGCGTTATTCATTGTTCGCTGGACCTTTCGGTTATGGCAGAGACAAGACGGCTACCCGGCCTCGTGTCCGGAAACACCTTATTATAATTATACCGAAAAATTTCCTTTTCAAGTCCATATTCTATACCCGTTATATCCCGTTCACCTCTCCTTTTTATTTATTCTCGTTCTTATCGCTCCCTGCCGCACTCCCTTGTCGGTGTGATTTTCCCATGCGAAGGTACAGCGTCATTCGGTCGTCAAGTACCGCTCCGCTAACCGGCTCGCGGATTTGCCCGGCAGCCTTCCCAAATCGAAGATGACCTTTCGGTCCCCGCCGTGCTGCGCTGTCGGGTTGGGTATTCCGTTCAATCCCCGGCGGTTTCCTTGCCTTTTCCTCATTTTCCCGCTGTCTGGCCTGCATGTAAAATCTATCCCGATAAGGAAGCCGGAACAGCTTCCGAAAAAAGGGAAGAAAAAGTTTAACGAATAAAAATTAACGATTATGCCAAACTGGTGTTCAACAGCGTATGTGATAGAGGGCGACGCGCAGGAAATCAAAAGCCTCTATGAGTTGATGAAAGATTTGCAGGACAGAAAAACGCCTGCCGTGAAAAACGGCTTCGGGACATCATGGCTGGGGTGTCTTGTGGATGCCTTGGGCAAGGACTGGGACAAGGTGAGTTGTCGGGGAGATTGGGCAAACCTCGAAATGGTAGGCGAAACCCTCCGCTTTACGACGGAGACGGCATGGGGGCCATGCAACGAGACATTCGACCTCGTGTGCGAGAAATTCCCATCGCTCCGTTATTATTACCAGACCGAAGAGCCGGGAATGGGCTTCTACGAGACCAACGACAGCGAAGGCAAGTATTTTACCGACAAATACATAGTCGATTTATGTACTGCCAAAGGCAAATACTTCTGCGAATATTTTGCCGACAGGGAGAGCCTGTTTGCGTGGCTTGGCGAGGTCGCAGGAAAAACCGTCCGCTCGGAACAGGATGCCAAGGCTCTGTTTGAAGAATGGGCGCAGGAAAACCCCGATTCTTGCTGCAGTATCAATGAATATGTGGTCGTGGATTAAATCGGACAGACAGCCATGAGAACCTATCATTGGAAAGAGTACGGCTTTATCGGGACTGTACCCGACTTCGCCCGGCATTTCGGGATATGCAAAAGCCCGACTTTCGTCAATGCGGTGCGGAGAGTGTCCCGACACGTTTATAACTGCATGAACGCACGGGAACAGGCGGAATATGAAGAGAAGCGGGAGCGGGTGAAACCCGCTTACCGCCTCTATCTGGACGAGGAACGCACACGTTTCATCGAAATGACGAAAGAGGAGTACGAAGCTGTCGGCCTGCCCGTGGTGCAGGAAGAGGTCGGCATGTTCAAACTGTCTTACAGGAACAGAAGCCTGCCCGCATCGTTTGTCGGAAACGGTCGGGACGAAAGCCCCGTGGCTTCGGCCATGAAAAAATATCGGGCAGAAGCCATGCGTTTCGCCGGACAGGTCATGCTGGCTACGGGTTATTTCAATACCCGTCTGCCGACCGAACAGCCCAAAACCGAGATAAACTATACGGAATTGCGATTGTCGTACAGCAACGGTATCGTGTTCTATTTTGTCGCTGACCGTAGCCGTGACGGAGTATGCGGCTGTTACCTGCAACGGATAACGCTCGACGGCAAGCAGATATATAACGGCTGTTTTAGCCGATATTCCAGCGTCGATGACGTTTTGCAAAAGACACAATCGAACGGAGAATGCCAAAATGCCCATTACCATTTTATAGAGTAGACGATAAGCCCTCTCGGACAGTAAAAGTTCGAGAGGACTTTCTCTGTACGCCGTTTCCACGGAACGACCTCCTTTTTTAGCCAATGTTCCGGCTTTTTTATACAGTCCGGCTTCTTCCCCTTTTACTCCACTATCGTATCTCCTTCTTTCCCTTATCTCGTTTCCGCCACTTTCTCGCCGGTTGGATTTTCCCATGCAAAGGTACAGCGGTCGTCCGGTGTCAAGTACCGCCATGCTAACCGCTCGTGGATTTGCCCGGCAGCCTTCCCAAATCGAAGATGTCCTTTCAGTTCCCTCCTTGCTGCGCCTGTCGGGTTGGGTATTCCGTGAAATCCCCGGCTGTTTGCTTGCCTTCCCGTCCTTTCCCCGCTGTCTGATCTGCATGTAAAATCTCTCCCGGCAAGGAAAGCTGAAAAGCTTCCGAGAGGAGGGAAATAAATAACTCGGAGTTTAATTTAACTTTTATGTATTATGCACGCAAATGGTAATCAAATTATGGAAGGGAAAGTTCTGGACGAACAGGTTAAGATAAGAATTTTTGAGGCATTCCGGCAGTCATGTTTTTTGTTTGATGAAACAAGCGGTCAATGCGCCTATATGGGGTCGGTTCGTAAATGCGATGGGAAGTGTCGCCTAATGCTACGCTTTAAGCAGAATCTGGATAAATTGTTTTGTTGAAAAGGAATTGCAGCCATTGGCTGAACCTTATCGACAAGTTCAATATAGCGGATAGAAAGATATATTAATTTTTAATCTTGACAAGATATGAGTATAATATGTACACGATGTGGCGGTACGCAGGTAGTATGCGAAGCCACAGTAAACCCCAACACCAAAGTGATAACGGAAATTTCCGACGATTCTTTGCAATTCGGCCGGTGCGAAACCTGTAAGGCACGAAGCGTCCTGACGGATGTAGAGAAGACAAAGGCCGCCATCAAGAGCGGATTTGCCGGATTTGTCGAGGCGAACGGCAGGAAGCCCCATTATGCAAGTTGTCGGATAGTATGGAAGTACACCAACGATTCCGAAGACGTAAAAATCCGGCTGCTGGAAAGCGGTGAAAGTATTGGAAACGACATGTTCTTCTCCTGCAACAGCCTCCATGCCCTCGAATCTCTGGCGGAGTTCGGAAAAGAACCGTTCATCGTAACGGAATGTTACGGGTTCAAGACCTTAACAGAAGAGGAAATCTCCGATGAAAAAGCGTATGAATACGAGTTCGGAGACGAGAAAATCGTTGTTACAGGTAAAGAAGTACGTGCATTTTACTCGGAAGTATACAGGCAGACGGCACAGGACATCGAACAGTTTGCAGCCTATAATACGGCAAAACGCATGTATTACCGGAAAAATGATTGCCAGCTTACCCCGGAGCTTGTCCGACGGTTGCTCGATGAAGAACATTTGATGAAAGCAGGTGAATCCGACAGTTTCACGATTCAGTTGTTCTTCCTGTGGCATGTGCGGATTCGGAAAGAACCTGAAAATTTTGCACCGTTCAAATACGCTTTGGAAGCCTGTTGCTTGGATAACGTACAGACTTTCAGCCGCCGATACATCACGCTCGAAAAAGCATTGCTTCATTGCCTGAACGGTTTCAATGAAAACGCTAATATTCAAAACCGCTACCAATCCCTGCAAGACTATCTTCTGGGACAGGCGCACGGCAAACGCTGATAAATAGCCTCATGCGGCACAAGCCTCCGAACCTGCAAAGCCGGTTTCGGGGGCTTTATTCCGCAAGGTCGTCTCTCCAGTTATATGCCATACCCGGCATGTCACAAGAAATTCCTTTTTAAGCGGACGTCCACCTGTTATAACCCTTATACCCCATTTCCATTCCTTTCTACCTCCCGATAGCGTTTCCCGTTTTTGCTCCTGACGTTACCCGACAAATCAAGGCAAGACACACGACACCCTATGCAGCTGCAAAGGAACGTCGGAGGAGTTAAACTCTTTTATATCACATTCCTGTGAATCTTAATAAAAAAAGTCGTTCATGGCACCTTGTGGAATTGATTTTTATATATTTGCTTCTGAAAAAAACATACTGGAAACAGTGCCGGATAGTATGTGAAGAACAGAAACTTTTGGGAAAATAATATGTAAATACAAAATTATAAAAACAAAAAAATGATTAGAGTTGCCACGATAAAGGATGCTTCAAGACTTGCGGAAATACAGATTTTCTCTAAAAGAAAAGCCTTTCGCCCTATTTTTCAAAACGATGATGTTTCCTTTAATGAAATGTCGGTATTGCGTCTTGCATTATATTATCAGGATGTTATAGGAGCTTTGGACGATATATATGTTTTTGATGACGGGATTGTAAAGGGGATGATGAAACTGGATTGTAAAAACAGTATATGGGAATTGAAAGAGTTGTATGTAGATCCGTTCTTTCAAGGAGAAGGTGTTGGGACAAAACTTATGCGCCATTTCCTTACAACAGCAAAAAGTCACGATGTAAAAGAGGTTTACCTGTGGGTGTTGGAAGAAAATTTTGCAGCAAGAAAATTTTATGAGAGCCACGGGTATGTCTATACAGGAAATAAAAAAGAGTTTTCCGATTCAGGAAAATATCTGTTGAATTATGCATTACGATTAAAAGCCACCTTATAATCCGGCTCGCGTTCCGAAAATTCCGCTTTGCCGGGCACGTGAAGTCCCTTGGACGGTCAAAAGGTTCAGGGGGCTTTTTTTGTCAATCGCCCTCACAGGCAGATTTTCTTTTTTAGCCGTTATTCCCACTTCTATATACAATCGGGCTTCTTCCTCTTTTATTCCGGTTATCCCATTCTTTCCCTGATCTCGCCCCCGTTGCCTCCTCGCCGGTTGGATTTTCTCATGCAAAGGTACAGCGGTCGTCCGGCGTCAAGCACCACTATGCTAACGGCTCGCGGATTTGCCCGGCAGCCTTCCGCAAATCGAAGATGGCCTTTCAGCCCCCGCCTCGTACCTCGACGGGTTGGGTATTCCGTGAAATTCTCCGGCCGTTTGCTTGCCTTTCCGTCCTTTCCCCGCTGTCTGGCTTGCATGTAAAATCTCTCCCGCCAAGGAAGCCGAAAGGCTCCGAAAGCAGGGAGAAGAAAAAAGCAAGTTCAACAAATTAAAAATTTAAAGTTATGCACAGCAAGATTTTTCAAATTACCGAAACACGGGTGAGCAAGGACAACTACCTGAACGAGGACACCCTCACGCAGGGCGACGATAGTTTCTTTGACTATTGTGCGGAGATTGACGATGAGGAACGCCAGTTCCATATCGACAACTTGGTAAACAACATTCTGCCCAAAGGCATGTTCGAGCTTGTTTCCGACGATACCATACGCTACAAAGGCGGTGCGGAACGATGGAGAGAAGATTTCATCGCAGACATTCGAAGCAGGGCGGAAGCCCTTACCCCCGAAAGCGTGCAGGACTGGATTGGCCCGGTCTATCAACTCGAAAAGTTCCTGAAAAACCCGCTCGATACCGCTTACTGGTTCTACATGGACGAGGAGGGGCTGCAATCCAACGCCGAGCAATCCTACGAGTTCCTGCGGCAGGCATGTGAATTTAAACCCGGTACGCTGCTTTACATCGGCGGTGTCATCGACTATCATTTTTAACCTCAAAACGCTGAACGATGAAAGGTACGGAACATTTCAAACGGACTATCAAGGAATACTTGGACGGCAAGGCACGGACGGACGAACTTTTCGCCGTCTCCTATGCCAAAGAAAACAAAAACTTGGACGATTGTATCACATTCATTCTCAATCAAGTCAAGGCAAGCGGCTGTTGCGGAATGACCGACGACGAGGTGTGGTCGCTCGCCATTCATTACTATGATGAGGACAACATCGACGTGGGCAAACCTATCAGTTGTGGCGTCGTGGTCAATCACAAGGTGGAGCTGACCGAAGAAGAAAAGGCGCAAGCCCGAAAAGACGCGCTGAAAGCCTATCAGGAGGAAGAAATGCGCAAGATACAGCAACGCCACAGCAGGCCGAAGCCGACCGCCAAAGCTGTACAGAATACCCAAACGGAACTCTCACTCTTCGATTTCTGACCATGAAAGCACGGACAAAATTTCAGCATCAGGTAGTAGCCGCCAACGGGCGGTTGCTGCCTATCACGGAGAAACAGGCAGAATGGGCGTTCCGGCATACCGTCGGACATTACGCTTTTCGTACACCGAGCGGACAAACGACCTGCCTCGATTGCGGTCATAGGTGGAACGAGACAAAGGCGAAGCGTTGCCATTGCCCGAACTGCCACGCCAAACTGACGCTCAAAGACACGCTTTGCCGCAAGACAGATGAGAAAAGCTATTTTTCTGTCATCACCACGCAGGACGGATTTCAGGTGCAGCGGATTTTCAGAATGAATGTCTGTTACCGCAAAGGCAAGAACGCATGGACAGACGTGTGCGAAGTGGCGAGATACTGGTTGGACGAGAACGGGAAAACCGCTTTGACAGCCTTGCAACGGACAATGGGGTGTTATTTGGACAGCTTTCTGTACGGGTCGGGATTGGAACTGCGGAACGACAATTACGTGTACCAACGCATAGCCGACTGTTATGTCTGTCCGGGCTACACGGTTATCCCGAAGTTACGGCGCAACGGGCTGAAAGGGTCGTTTGCCGACATCGCCCCGCAAAAGCTGATGAAAGCCCTGCTATCGGACAGCCGAGTGGAGACAATACTTAAAAGTGGACGCAAACGAGACCTCAAGCACTTCATCGACCACCCGCAGGATTTGGATTTCTGTTGGCCGTCCTACAAAATCGTGTTACGCCAGAAGTATCGGATAACGGACATTGGAATATGGGTGGATTATCTCCGTATGCTCGACAGATGCGGCAAGGACTTGCACAACGCCCACTATGTTTGCCCCGCCGATTTGAAAGCCGAGCATGACAAGTATCAGAACAAGGTGCGTATTCTCCAAGAGCAGGAAAAACGCAAGGAGCAGATGAAACGGGCGAGGGAAAACGAGGCACGTTTTAGGGAGTTGAAAGGCAAGTTCTTCGGTCTGGAGTTCACGGACGGAACGATAGTCGTCCGTGTACTGGATAGCGTGGAAGCCTACTACGACGAGGGTAATGCGTTGCACCACTGCGTGGGACAGTGCGAATATTACCTCAAACCGGATACGCTGGTATTCTCCGCACGGATAGAGGACAAGAGGGTCGAGACCGTAGAATTGAGCCTCGAAACATTCAAGGTGCTGCAGTCGAGAGGACTGTGTAATAAAAATACGAAATATCACAAGCGGATTATGAACCTCGTGCATAAGAACATCGCCCTTATCCGAAAGCGCATGGCCGCCTGATACCGGCTGCGGAAGTTATATCGGGCAACCACCTGCCAATCGGGACAGGTGGTTGTTCATATTCCCGATAAAGGCCATGTCGAACATTCTGTTATACAGACAATTCTTTTTCCATTCCCTTACATTTTGTCCGATGGACAATCGTTCGACGTTTTTTTTGCCCTTTATACCCCAGACACATACTGCCGTCGTTTCCTGTTGTAACGGCCGGAGATCTTTGCCTCCATTCCCTTTGTATGCTTGGGCGTATCATTTCATGGAATCTCCACTATCGCCACGGCCTGTTTTTACGCAGCAAAGGTACGGCGAACGAACAGCGTGTCAAGTACCGCTTCGCTACTCCGGATAAAATTTGACGCAAACTTTCCGCAATCGCAGATTGCGGCATTTCATAAAATTTTAACCTCCGTTCCTTGCCTGCTGTTCTTGCTTTCGCCGTTGGGAATTGCACGTAAAAATCAACCCTTTGGGCGAAGTCGGAAGGCTTCAAGAAAAGGGAAATAAAAAAACAGAACAATGACAGCAATAGAACAGATTATCGCCATAGCTGAACAATTAGGCTGGCAAGTTAAAACCGATACCGACAAACCGAACCTCGTGGTGTTCGATTTTCAGCAATACACACCTCACGGGCAGGATTTCAGTTTCTCGGTTGAGATGAAAGGCAATGACACCGACAGCTTGTTACAGGAAGTTGAAACATATTACGAAGACTTCGACCCCGACTATGAAGCCTACCTGTGGATTGGTACGGACGGGCATGGCAAGAACGGCGCACCTTACCGAATCAAAGACATCGTGAGCGATATGGAGCAGGCGGAAGCCATGATAGAAAAACTTTATGAAACATTAAAAACAACCATGCAATGAGAACGAAAACCCTCTACACACGAGACGCCGAAAAGGCAGGAATAAGCCGTTTCCCAAACTTTCACCGCACGGGGAACATAACCGGCATGAAGCAGCTTTACTACGGAAAAAACGCCCTATTGGTACGTTGCGGGAGTCAGATTTACAACGTATCGAGCGAACCCGAAATTTACTACAACATGGCTCATTAAATGGTATTCATTATGAAAAGAGCAAGTTACAAGAAAGATTTTCAGAGTTGGAAAGGCATAATGGCTCTAAAACTGCTCTGCTGCAATATAGTTGCAGGCCGTTTTGATTGGAAGAAATACTGTACGCCACAGTCTTATTGCGGTCAGGAAATTTGCGTTGTACCGCTGCATTGCTCCTACGGACAGATAGGCTATACCGTGCACTTCCCTTATTCCGATATACCGGAAGTGGAATACGATTGGGAAATGAACAAATTAACTATCGACAAAGAGAATTGGGAAAGCTATTTAACGTGAGTATAATTCAAAATATAGCCAGTTGCCCGTCTTTGAAAAACATACATCAATGGCGGGCTTCTTTCAAAAACAGTATGCTGTTATGGTAGAAAGGGAGTTGGAAATAAAGTTATATTAAAGGAAGTGGGGCATGGAATATTCAATATCTTTATCTTCAACCATATATTTTTCCTGAAATTGAGCAATTTCTTTGCAAAAATCATCTGTCATACAATAAATCTCCGTAATTTTGGTCTCTGAAAACATCATGGTAATTGCTTAAATGTTAATTGAATACTATAAATTCAATACTTTTATTGCTATGTGCCTAATTTATTTACAGAATTAGAATTGAAAGAATATGACACAGACTTTTTATACCCAATGGCAATCTTCTGTCCTTGCAGACGCAGAAACTTATGTTTCAAAGGAATACAGTAATTTCCAAACGGCATTGCTACGTGAAATATCCAAATATGCAGAAGCCGTGGATGCGGCGGTCGTATCCGAGAATAAGGGGCATTATTATACAAGTTGCTTTATTGAACGTAATGGTAAGTTTGTATACATAAACCATTCTGCGGATGTGCGGATGGATGATGGGATAAAGATAGAACTCGGTTCGTTCATGATACGGACTGCCCGGCACGCAAAGGATTATACCGGCGGAAACAATCAATATTGCGATATGCTGCAGTTACAGTCAATGATTGACAAACTGCTGTCGTAATGATAACATATAGTCTGTAGCGGAATGAAAACCGGTAGGGACTATAAGGATGTGGAGCGCCTTCAGTATGAAATCGCTCCACATTCTTCATATTACGCTGCCGTTACCGACGCAGACCGCCGCCATATTCCGCCTCTTGTAGCTCCTCCCTGTATTCTTCAAGCTCGTTCAGCTTCTCGTTCACGGCTTGCAGGTTGGCCTCCAGCGTCATGTTGTGGTCATAAGGGTAATGATGTTGTACGGCCATCCCTGCATTGGTGGCCGTACCCACGTCCAGCGTATCCTTGTCCCTGTTGTACCTTGCATACAGAATATCTCCGTTTGGCATTTCGAATACCGGCATTCTCTGATGTGTCAGTTCAGCAAACTGTTCCGCCGCCATATCTTTGGCCACCTCTTTCACATCATCGCTGGCACGGTCTGTGCCGTAACGTGTGATATGGTCCCGCACCTCCTGTTCCGTGTATTTCAGCATGATGTCGTATGTGCCTCCGACACTTCCGTTGTACACCACGGCAAAGTCCTTATCTTCAATCAGCAGGTCATCGCCCCGGTTCTGGAGGGGAGAAGCGTATGTATGCTGCTCGTCCATGCCGTTGCCGTCGTAATACTCCTTGGCGAGCGCAAGCAGACCCTTGTAGTCGCCTTTGTCCTTCAATTCGTCCAGTTGCTTCGTGTCGTCAGCGGTTTGGAGATAGGCCACCGAAGCATAAAAAATACGTTCCTTGGCAGAGCGTTTGTCCTCTTGCTCTTCGGTAACATTTTGTTCCAACTCCTGCGCAATCTTATCCACCTTTTGAGTAACGATTGACGAAGCTCTTTTCACGTCCAGAAGCGTTGTCTTGATAAACTGTGGGGATTCTTTCAACTCATCGAGCCACCCTTTGAGGTATGCGCAACTGTCTTCCTTTATATGCTTGGTCATGCCGTAGCGTTGTGCGACCAACGCGCTGCCCAGTTCGGCCACCAGTTCCTCGCGGGCATACTCTTTCGAACCGAAAGAGGTAGGTTGGAGTCGGTCAAGCACACCTTCGGCACCCGTGGAATGGACCATCTCATGGAACAGCGTTCCGTAGAAAGATTCCCCGTCTCTGAACTGCTCCTTTTCGGGTACGACAATCTCGTTCTTTGTGATTGAGTAGTATGCTTCGTTTTGGTGCGTCGGTTTGATGGGACAAATCCAAAGGTTGTCCTTTATCATCGCATCGACAGGCCCAAAACTGAAATGTTCGCCGTTTTCGACCCTTTTCCCGTTCTCTCTTTCCAACTGCTCCCATAACTCCGGTCGAGCCTCCTGCAGGTTGGTCTGGGCGACATTGAACACCCGGAACACCTGCATTTTCGGATAGACATTGTATTGCGCCTTCTCTTCGTCGGAGAGTTTCTTGTAGTCGTCGTACTTGATTTTCTCCTTTGTTTCCTTATGTATGCAGGTGAATGTGGTCAGCATGACGGGAAACGATTTCTCGCCGCGCAGTACAGATACACGGGGTAATTCCTGCCCGTCCTTGCCGGGCTTGTTGAGCCGCTGCACGCAGTCAAAGGTGCAGAAGCGCGGAATCTTGTACCCCTCATTCTCACAATGCAACAGTAACATAAGGGCGTTCATACCGTTGTACTCCCGCCCGGAAAGGTTACGCGGCCATTGCAGTGCCCCCTCGGTAAACCACGGCTTATGCCAGTCCTTGTGGATGCTTTCGATTTTCTCGATCATCATCTCGGCAAAGAGGTCCAGCGCCTTGTCCTCGCTGCTCGGCCCCTCCGTATTTCGCTTTCTATAACCGGCCATGACTGCTACTGATTGAAGTTATCCGATTCGGGAATATATTGCGCCAGTTCTTCCACCCGGCAGGAGATGTCCGGCTTCCCGTTATGTACCGAGACCGTCATTTCGCCCTTGGCTTCTACCTTGACGCCCGGTTGCAGCCACTCTTCACGTTGCCTGTCGAAGCAGAAGAAACGCACCCATTGGTACTCGAAATTCTCATCGACCTTTTCGGTGCTGAATGCAGAGAACATCGTGTAGGACTTATCCTTTTTGTCCTTCCGTTCCTCGATGTTCTTGCCCACCTTGCCCCGGAACGACAGTTCGCCCTTGATGGAATCCGCGATGTCCGCCGCCGGGCCGATACGGTCGGCAAAGAGGTTGAAATAGAGCTTTTCGCCCCGGCGTTTCAGGAACAGCGTCCCCGCAACCTCGACACGCAATCCGTTTCGATAGCCGGATACCTTCTTCTGACCGCCCTCCTTGCTGACACTGATCTCGACCGTTTCGTTCCGACCGTCCTTGCCTTGGAGCACGACGCGGAGCGGAAAGGTCAGGAATGTTTTCTCTTCTTTGGTCGTGCGCATCGAAGCGTCGCGGCCGATGGTGCCGCACGCCGTAATATTGCATTTAATCATTTTATTTTGTCTTTTAGTGATACATAGTCCACCGGACAAAGCGGGGTGTCTTGAAGTTGAACAGGTTGAAAGCGTTTCCTAATCGGGAGCACGTATTCTCATGTAGACAATCCAGCCGGCAATACCCAGTTGGACGCCCACGATAACGAGTGTTGCTACCCAACCGAATAGCCGGGAACAGAACAGGATATGCAGGGCGCAGACGGACACCCCGGACAAGTACCCGCAAAGTCGTATCATCACGCGTTTTATCATGACTTTTTGGGATTATCTTTTCAGGTTTTCCGATTGTGCCCGTTGTTCGGACATTCCCCGTTCAAAGTTCTGCGACGCCGCCTCCGAGAGGATGACCGTGTTCAGCACGCCGGTCACACGCAGCCGTTTGGCTTCCTCCGAAAGAGAACTGTCGTTCAGCGTCACCGACAGGCGGCTTAACTCGGCAGAGGCCAGTTCCCGTGATACCTGAACGCTGCCGTTGTCCGCCTGCAGGACAGCTCGCCCGTTTTCCCCGACTGTGAGGTCACAGGTTTTCATGCCCGGCAGCAACGCTTTGAGGTCGATACGCCGGCTGTCCATCGCCTCGGAAATGGCTGCCTTTTGTTCCTCCTTGTTCTTGCTGTCGATTTGCGTCGCCAGTAACATCAGGGAGGTAAAGGCGGTCATGGCCATTTCCACGACAGGATCACTGCACCCCGACAATCCCACGCCGCTATCCTCCGAGGAGAGCAGTTTTTTCATCCACGCATCGGGCGAAAGGCTTTTGCCGGTGGCATTCTCTTCTGTTCCCTTATATCGGGCGAGCAGGTCGTTGCCGTTATGTAGTACCTGCTGTTTGATGTGGCCCTTTTGTGCGATTTCAGCCAGATACGCTGCCGGATCGACGTCCCGCTGCGTGCCGTCCGCATAAATCTGCCGGACACCGAAGTGCAGGTGCTCCCCGGTCGTCCGTGTCCCCGTGTTACCGGAACGGCCGAGCTTCTGGCCTGCCTGTACCGTATCGCCTGCCTTTACGGAAACTTCGCCGAGGTGCATGTAGGTACACTGTACCTTGCTGCCGTCCGGACGGGTGTATTCCACGGTCAGCGATTTGTTACCGGGTGCATGGCCTTTGTCTTTGACAGCGACGACCTTGCCGTCTTTTTCCGTGGCCAGGACCGTATCGCCGTCGCACCGGATGTCGATACCCGTGTGCATACGTTCCTTGCCGTCTGCCGGATCTTGCCGCATACCGAATGGCGAGGTGACGAAAAGAAACTCTTTCCGCTCCACCGGAAACGAATAGTCCACTGTATTTCCGACCTCACGGAGCGGGTTCTCTTCCACGCCGAACCGCTTTCCCTGCGTCTCCATTTCCTGCATGACCTGCCGGTCGTACTTTTGCAGCCCGTTCTGTTCGATGATACGTTGCAGGCTGTCGGCATAATGCCCGCCCGTGGCATAGCCCGCCTTTTCGAGGCCCTGTGTCCAGCCCTTGTAGTCATCGGGCGAGAGCGAGAAACAGCGGGCATAGCGGCTGTTCTCTTTCAGGAAGCGTGAGTGGTGCTCATACGAATCGCCCACGCTGTCGTAGCTGCAAAACTTCTCGTTCGGCTTGTCATCGGAATACAGACCGTACCGGCCACCTTCGGCAATCCATTCGGGCGTGGCCTTGATGCCGAAATGGTTGTTCTCATTCACGGCCAAACGGCTCTGCCCGTTGGAACTTTCCAGTATGCCCTGTGCCAGCGTCACGGAGGCCGGAATGCCGTACCTCCGCATCTGTGCCATCGCATAATCTGCGTATTGTTCCGTATATTCTTGATTCTTGTTTGCCATATCTTTACCTCCTCATGGTTGGACGTTGTTCGTTCTCGTTCTGTTCGTCAGTTGCCTCTGCAGGCTCGTTTTGCTGCGCCTTGGACATACCGTCACAATCCATCACGTATGCCCGCAGCGCATGGATTTGCTGCCTTGTTTCCTCATTGCTGTGTTCAAATACCAATATGATTTTGTCCGCATCATACGGAATGCGTTCTTTGGCCGGAGGCATGTCCAGCTCGTTCGCTATGGTCTCCGCATCATACATGGAAGCGTAATACTTGTTCTCATGTTTGAAAAGGACGACCGCTTCCGGTTGTTCCTCTTTGATTTTCTTGTATTTGTCATACAGTTGTTCCGGTATATCTTTTATGGGCAACTCTTTCAAGGATGAAGCAGTTTTGGGGGATTCCTCATTGGCTTGCTTGGGGTGCTTGTCCTTATCCTGCTGTAGGGTATCCTCTTCTCCTTGTTTCTTTCCGGCAGTCTCTTCCTGCGTCTGTCCTTTACGCAGCACATCGGCAAAAAGCGTGGCCGCCAGATGGCGTTTATATTCTGCACGGTCCTCGGCCAGCCACATGCGCTGCCACTGTTGCCGCGTGACGCTCCGGGGCTGCAGTTTCTTCCCGTCGATGGTCGCCACGCACAGAGTTCCTTCTTGTTTGGTCTTGAATACGGACACACGCTGAATCCGGTTCAGGTCGATGTCCTGCGCCCCGCTGCTGAACAGGTCCACTTTCAGGTCTGGCTGTGTTTCCGCCAGTACATAATACTTGTGCGCCAGTTCCATGCGTACCTTGTCGATGTTGTCCATCGCCTGTTTGAGCGTGGAGAAAAAACGGTTCACGTCCTCCTTGTCTGGATAGATACTGTACCCGTTCTGATGTTCGGGCTTCAGATACAGCGCCCAGCGGTTCTTGTCGTCCTGGATCATCTGTATCTGGTCGAAACCGATTTCGTCCGCCCGTTTGACCGCAGGCGTCACGTCCAGTGTGGAAAGCATCTCCAGTGCCCAGTTCTTCAGTCGGGCCAGTGATACCTGTTTCTTGGCGAAATAGGCATCATCGGGCCTGTACCCCCATGCGCCGTCGGGATTGAAGAAACGCACGTTTTCAATACCTTCCCTTCGCAAAGCCCTGCCGATACGGGCCTTGTTCATGCCCGGCACTTCGTTGTCCACCTCCGGCGACGCACCGGCAGGGAGTATCACATCCGCCGATTTCGAGGACGGATCGATGACGATGACAATGGTCTTGTCCTCCTTGTTCGGGTGTTTCCGGATTTCATCGGCCACGTAGAAATGCTTGGGTAACTGCTCCTGCATATCCGAAGTCTGCCGGCGGTTACGCATCGTGGCATATTCGATTTTCTCGCCCCGTTCCGCCTTGTGGATTACTTCGAGGGCGTTGTTCACGTCGCTTTCGAGGGCATCCATCAGGTTGGGGTTCTCTTTAAGTTCCCGGTTCCAGTAGTCTACCAATTCAAGGCTTTTGTCGGACAGACGGGCAGGCAGTCCCAGTTCCAGCATTTTGATGCCCGAAGCCACCTCCACGATCAGCCGTTCCTGTTTGAGGGCATCTTCCGAAGGACCCATGCCGTTTTTCATCACCATGCCTTCACGGGCCAGCCGTTGTTGGTGCCCCGTGGCGCTCACGATTTGCCGCAAGGCTTCCTGAACGTAGTCGTTATAATGCTCGAAGTTCCGTTGGCGCGGCATATAGACCGCATCGCGGTCCGTCTCGTAATGGGGCATTCCGCTGCCGTCCGAACGCACGGGCACGAGATTGTCCCGCATTTTCAGCAGGAAGTCGTTGAAGCGGATATGCAGTCTCCGTTCATCGGTTTCGGAGTAGCCACGCTCCACGGCACTACCGTCTTTCTGCAATACCGCATCGTAAGTCTCCTTATCCACGTAGGGCAGTGTCGTCTGGTCGATGTTGAAAAGTGTGCGGATCTCCCTGTTATGTATGCCCTTGTACTGTTTCTGCACCTCCTCGTCCAGTTTCAGATAAGCGTCCCGGCTGATGATGTCCTCCGGATTGTTGCGGTGGACGTACTTGTTCCAGTTGTAGAACAGGAACGGAACGCCTTGCTCGTGCTCGCGTACCGATGTGCCGCGTGCCTTGGCATCGCTGTAAAGGGTGAACAGGTTGGTCTTGCACCCGTTCCGGTCCGAATGCAAGGCCATGAACAGGCCGTTGAACGGGCTGACGGCAACACCTTTCGGATAAAATTTCGGAAAGCCCTTGCCCGTAGCGTTGAGCCAGTGTCCCCCGGCATTCGACGCTTCGTTCAAAGCCGTGGAGAGCAGCTCTATCTGACGCTCCTCGGCATTCTTTTCTATTTGCGATTTTTCTTTCATATTCCCATATTTTTATCGGTTACAGGATTATTGAATGCCCCGTGTCCGCACGATGGTTTCCTGCTGTCCGTTGTCATAGTTCTGCGAAGCCATCTGGCGGAGCTTGTCGCTTTGGGCGAGCACGGCATTGGCCAGCGTGTTCAGCGGCAAGGCTCCTGCACGGTAAGCGTCGGCCATAGCGGGGGTGAGCTGCACCGTACAGGGCACACGGTCTATCGTGGCAACCAGCGTGCAGCCTTGTAGTGCCGGGTTCACGATACGCGGATTCAGCGGCTCGTCGGGATAGCGTCTGTACTGTACCTCTCTACCGGTCGTGGCTGCATTTCTGTTTCCCTCCGTCCGTTCTTTTCCCAGCACCTCGTGTCCCGCCTTGTTCAGCAGGTTCGCGCCACCCAAGCCGATAAGCAGCATCTTCAACATCGGATTCTTGACGAACATACCTGCCACTATACTCGCTATCGGCAGCAGGTTGTCTTTCAGGCCCAGCGATTGTGTCCTACCTGTAAACACGCCCAGCAGGATGTCGGGCAGCATGGCCAGTATATAGCCCAGATTACCCGCGACATCGCCTATGCCGTCCAGTCCGAGCGAGCGGACCAGCTCGTCCCAGCCGTTCTCGTTGGTCTGTATGGTCTGTGTTCCCTGACCTGCCTGTTCCTGCCGCATCCCTTCCCCCGCAGAGACGGCGGAAGTCGACACTTCCTTTTCCTCTTTTTCCCTTTGTTTGGGTTTCGATTCCGTCTGTTCCTCCGTTTCGGCTTTCCGTCTTTCCATATCTTGCAGGTAGGCTTCCTCTTGTCCGGGAGCGACAACCATCGGCACGTCTTTATACCGTTCCACCCGTTTCCGTTCCTCCTCGGCGGTTTCTTCCCGCCACGGCATATTTCTATTGTCTGTTTTCCACCAGTCCATAAAATCGAATGTTACAATCGGTATCTTCTTTTGCAACTTTCCGTTGGCTGCGGCAAGAGCCGTGTTTTCTTTGCCCGGTATGCTTGCCGCCTCTTTGCGGAAGCTGTCGAACACGTTGCTGTCGCTGCCGAACACGCCCTTGCTGATACACTCCTCTGCAGAGAGCGGCTGCGTTTCCTCCTTCCCGAAATGGTCGGCAACGGCTGAGATTGCCGTATCCGCACCGATGAACCGTGCAACGGCCGTCCACGAACCCGTACCGCCCAACATGACCGTATCGGCCGAAGCCCCCAACACCCAGCCCGCACCTTTCTCCAACTTGCTCGGCCGGTAGGCAACCTCTCCGCGTTTTTCTATCTCTTCGGCCAGCGGCGAGCGCCCCAAAGCCTGTGGCAATCCCAGCAGGCTCGATTCTGCCGCCTTACGGATGATGTAGTCCGCCGAGGATTTGGGCATACGTTCCTTGACCAGTTGGTCTATCATCAGTTGCTCTACACGATAGTCCACGAAGGCATAGGCGAGGTCGCAGCCCAATTCCTGCGACAGTTTATCGTAACGCTCGCGTCCGACTTCCTTCACAACGACATCGCGCCACTGTCCGGCCATGTAGGCGAGGTCGTGCTGCATCTCCTCCGACGAGAGAATCCTGTCCTTGCACATCCCGATGTAGTCCTCGGTCGTCTTGGAGTTCCACTCTCCCGTAACCTTGAGAGTCTGGTACGGGTCGGCGAGCGGTTGCCCCGCTGACGCCATCATGCCGAGTATGCCGCCCAGGGAGGTCGAATACGCTTTCATTTCCTCGCCCTGTTTTTCGGTCAGGTAGGATTGCGTCTGCGTCATGACGGGGACAAGATGATGGCGGAAATAACTGCTCATCAGGGCCTCCAACTCCGCAAACCTTCTGCTATGTTTGATTCCGTCCATATAATCAATGTCTTTCTATATCATGTTTATTTGTTTCAACAGTTGTTCCTTCGTCTGCTCGATAGCGTTATGGTACACCTCCATTTGCTTGGGGAAAAACTCTTCGAGCCACGTGTCCTTTTCGATATTGTCGTGAATGAAACGTATCGCCTGTTCCCGCTCGATTTCTACCGAGGCTTCCCCTTCCTCCCGGTTGTTGAACCATGCCTTCGTCCACCAGCGGACTCCGGCACGGTCGGGATAGACGGAGACGATTCTCGGTATGTCGAAGCTCTGGATGTCGATGTCCAGTTCCGCCAACGGATCAATGAGTCCGCTGCCCGCTACGGCTTCGTCATGAAGTTTTTTTTTACCTCGCCGCCTGTTGCGGAAAGGTACACATCATGCCGCAGGGCAAGGTAGTTCAGGAAATCCGCTATCAGCAGGTTCTGTACCTTGCAGGCCAGCGGCATGGCTTTGCGCCCCAGTCCCAGCGGGTTGTACATGCTCGGCATCTTCTCATAGAAATACTCCTTCGCAGCTCCCATTGTAAAGATGTGGCGCAGCGACTGCTCCGTATGTGCGGGCACCGTGTACGCTCCCCGCTGTAAATCCTCCATGTAAAGTGGCAGAAAGCGGAGCATCAGCTCTTCTATTTCCCTTTGATCCTTCTCGTAGTCGTTTTTTACTCTTGTTTCCGCATCGTAAAAAGACGCCGCACCATTGCCGTCGGCTTCCTGCAAAGCCTTGATGTTGCCGTACAACATGGTCAGGAACTCTATTGGGTTCAGTTCCTCGCCCTTGAATTTGACTTCTATATGCAGCAGTTCGCCGCTCAAAGCCACCGTTTGTCCGGCTTTCACCCGCTGTCCGAATTGGGCGAATACATTCGACAGATGACCGTATGTCACCTCGTACCCGCCGTAACGGACCGTCTGGCAAATGCCATGTACCGGGTCGTTGCCCACACCTGACACGATGCCGCTGGCCACGGCTGACAGCATGTAACACCTCACGTTGAAGTCTATTCCGTGATGAAAGAACTTTTCTCCCGTTGCCGGGTGTACCTGTTCGCCGTAGCCGAGCGACATCTCCACATCTTTCCCCTGCGGCTCCTCGAACGGCATACAATAGCCGCTGTCGGAGTGCAGAATCATTTCTTCCGTATATTTCATTGTGATATATATTTTCGTGTTTCTATCTTCTCATTCCTCCGCTTTGCGTTTGTTCCTCCGGAGAGAGTGTCGGCGTCTGTGTCCTCGATACCGTTTCCGAGGGAACCGTGCGGACAACGCCCGCATTGTTGCCGATAAGCATCATGCCCAGAAACAGACCGGCGATTTTACCCAGCCAGCCGAAACGTCCGAACACGAGGTACGCTGCTGCGATAAGTCCTGCAATGTTCAATCCCGACACATTGCCCCCTCCGAGGTTTCGCAAAAAGCCGCTGAGCATGTTGAACAACCCACCGCCGGAGGCTTCCCGCAGGAAGTTCGATACCCCGTTCAGTTTCGAGTCCGCGCCTCCCACAGCCTCACCTATGGCAGAGACCGTCTCTCCGGCTTTGTCTTTCAGTTCCTTCATGTCTTCGGTCGTACCTGCAAGGGCATCCGTGGCGGATTTGCCGACTACGGCCTCACTGACGATCCGTGCGACACTTTTGTCGGTGGTCAGTTTTTCCCAACCCACATAACCGACGGCAGCTCCGGCGGTAGCCGTTTTGACCGCCTGCCCGGCTCCCCGAAGGGTCTGCGAGGGATGCAGTACCGCATGACCGGCACTTTTCCCCGTCGCATTGGCGGCCTTGCCCATGCCTTTCATGGCCTTTCCGCCGTATTTCAATATCGTATCCCAAGCTCCCATATTTTTATTCTTTTTTTTAGGGTCTTACATTTCTTCCAATTTGCCGCCAGCGTCTTTGGGCGGCTTTCACGATGTCGTACTTGTCCGCGACAGGGCGTGCGCCCTCGTCGATTTCCCGCCAGATGTCGCCCATCGTGGTGTATTTCACTGCCTTGGTCAGTCGCTGCAGCGTCCGGTTCATCGACCGGAGTTTCGGACGTATGCCGAACACGATCTCCATACGTTCCCTTTCCGTCATCTTGTTGTCCGAGAGGCAGGCCGTGCGTATATCGTTCACGATTTCCACGCTGTTCAATATCATCTCCCGGTAAATCTGGTTGCGCCGCGTGGAGAGGGCGACGGCCAATGCACCCGTCGAATGTCTGCTCAATTGTTTGGTGAAGTCGCCCATGTTGTCTGTAAGCTGCGATATTTCATGGTAAAAACCGTAAATCTGAGCCGCATAGCAGACAATCGAGCGGAACGAGTTCAGGTAATTGTTGAACTCCCGTTGCAAGTCCGTCGTGCCTTCCACTTCTTCCTTCGTCCACACATGCCCTGTAGTTTGCATCAGCATGACCTTCTCTTGGTTTTTCAGTTCCTTCTCGGCCTTGTTGGTATAAACCAGAATCATTCCCGCAAGGGTCGCATCGTTCTGCGCCTGTACCTTCGAGATACCGGCGCACAGCAACAGAATCCATATCGAGATTATCCGCTTCATCGTTCTTCGTTTTTTATTATCCTTTTTTCAACGGGCGATGGCTGCCGCCCTGCGCCAGCGGGACATGGCCAGACGGGCCACCTCGCCGTTGCTGCGGTCTATCATACCCGCCGTTATGTTGTTCCACACGTCGTTCAGGGTATAATAGCGCAGGCTCAAATAGAGCAGATGCAGTTTCCGGCTGAATGCCGCGAGCTGGTCGTTCAAAGCCCACAGGGTTTTGCTCCGTTCCGCCCCCGTGAGCATGTTTTCCGTGCCGCCTTTGGCCACGGCGTCGTTCAGCAACGTGAACACGGAAACCAGCTCCGTCGCCGTCTCGATATAGAGGTTGTTCATGTTCATGCTGGCGACGATGCCCTGCGGGTTGTCCCCGATGGCTTTGCCCAGTTTTCCCAGCGTGAGGAAAATCCGCACGCCGTCGTTATAGAGGTGGGTACAGGCTTTCAGCGACGAAGCATAACCGTTCGCCGTCTTGAGGTAACTGTTGTACTGCTTTTCCCACTCATGTATGCGGTTGAACTCCGCTGCGATACTGTTCTGCATCAGGGCGGTCTGTGTCTGCCCCTTGATTTGTTTGTCTATCTGGCCGTTTATCAGTTCGTTTCCCTCGGCCAAGGCTGCCCATTCCAACGGGTTCGAAGCGGCAACCTGCGCCTTGGCCAATTGCGGAAGCAGACCGGCAAGCACAAAGACCACCCATATGCTAATGATTCGTAATCTCATAGATTCCCTTTTTTCGTTTATTGATTTCCACACGTTCACGGATAATCGCCACGATGTCGTTTCCGCGCCGGATACCGATAAGGTCGAGCTTCGGGCTGTTCCGGTCCGTCGAAAGGATAACGACCGTTTTCAGACCGCAAAGCTGTTGCAGGAGGCTCTGGTGTTCCTGAAAGTCCACGATACGGTACAGTTCCATGTAGTCCACCCTGCGGCAGAAAAGTCCCCGCTCGCAGACAAGCTGTTCGTTGCCGACCCGGTAACATATCCGGCGCAGGCAAATGAAACGATACAGCAGCACGAGGAACAGAAACAAGGCAATGACCGTCGCCATACCGCCAAGCGGCATACCTTCCATGCCGCCGTACACCAGTCCCGCCATGCACATGAATATCAATGGCAGTTCGTCGATGACGAATTGCCCGGCGTGCGGGCGCAGGATAATGTTCCGGACATCTTGTATGGTATATGGCATGGTCATCGGCGAAAGTGTATCTGTCGTTCCTGCCCGGCGTTTTCTTCTTTTTCCGACTCCTGCCCGACAGTCTCTTCACGTTTCTGTTCAGCCAAAAGCTGTTCGTTCCAGCTCGTATGGCGATAATCCGGACTTTCCCAGGTAATGGAGACATCATGCTCCCTGTCAATACCAAGGAACTCCCGTAGTTTCTCTCGATATTCCCGGTAGCACTTGTTCGTGGTATCTATCTGGTCCTGCACGTCTTCCGGGGCACACAACCCGCTCGAACGCATCGACTCCGCTTCTTCCGATTCGGCGTCGAACCGTATGCAGATTTCTTGCAAACCACCCTTGGGCAATAGGTAAAATTCTCCGTCTGTCAAATCCCCGCCGTCCGGTATGGAATCGAGATAGGGTTTCCTCTCCGGCGTTTCCTCTATGGCAAAACGTACTGAGCGGCATATCTCCTTTTGCAAATCCCATGTGAGATTCGACCCTTTCCGGGTATTATCGAAACAGATATGTTGCCGGGCAGGGATGGTAAGATCAAGTATCTCTCTCATCTGTTTCCCGATAGGCTTGCCGCCCGTTGAGATAAAGACCGCCTTTCTCAAATCCTTGTTCTTCGCCTGATGGAGTTGGTAATAGGCCATCGCGTCATAGGTACTCCCGAACCAGTAGATATGTTTGGCCTCGGCAAGAGGTGTTCCGGCAGGACTTGCAATCCACAACCCTTCGCTCTCATTGCTTTCCTCGCTCTTGCCTTTATAGCTATCGCATCCGTCCATTCTCATACGTTCCCGTTCCTCGAAACCCACGACCGTACCGCCCTCTTTGGGCAAGGTCAGTGGAAAAGCGAGACAGGTGTATGCCGCACCGTCTGCGCCGTGTTTTGTTGCCAGGCAGAAATGACGGTGGAAAGCATTCTGCGTGCTGAGGTCGATACCCCGGTTCTTGAAATAGGGATAGAATATCTCCTGCATCTCATGGTCTTGAGGGTTGAATCTGTGCAGGTCGTAGTCTGTTATATCGAATGGTCGTAGGTCTTGCTTGACCGGTACGGTTTGCACCTCGTATTCTTCGAAGGGGATGTTCAGCAGGCGGCTGCACACGAGGTTTACCAGCCGGTTCAGGTCTATTCCCTCATAATATTCCGCGAATAACGCCGGGTGCTCCTTGATGAACGAAACGACGTTGTATTCCTTCTGCCGGGGTGGTTGGCAACAGCATTTTCCCTGTTGCGTTATGACGAACTTGTCACCCCGGATACGCTTTTCCTCACTGTCCGTGCGGATAAACGAGGAGAGGCGTAGTCCGAAGCGTCGGTTCTGGCGATACCCGGCATCAAGCAGTACATCCCGGATATCGAGTCTTTGCAAAAAATCATTATGTGTCAATTTCTTGTCATTCATTGTCTTCTCTTTTCTTTTGTTGTTTCATGTAGGGGGTACTGCGTTGTCATCGGTGGAAACGTGCTTGCCGTTCCTGTTCGGGTTCTTCTCTTCTGGCCGGCTCTTCGTGAACTGATTCTTGCAGCCTGATCTTTGCCAAGAGCTGTTCGTTCCAGTCCTTATAGCCTTTTTCAGCGGGCTCGTACACAATAAGGTCGGTGCTGTCCTCGCCGGGAGCGGGAAGATTACGGATCGCATCCTCTATGGCCATGATATTTTGTCTCATGCCCTCCAGTGTTTCCTCACTGGCCGAACCCTCGGCAAGGGCTATCTCGTACTCGTCTTGGCACACCATGCTCATCTCCTGCAAATATCCGTCGCCGATTGTCCGATAGTCGAGCGTACCATCTTCCCGATAGATTTCTTTGGGACGTAAAAGCGTGCCGATTATCCTGTGAAAGTCGAAGGGTTCGAGTTTTATTTCGTAGTTCTGGTTCTCCTCGCCACTGATACGGACCAGCAGTTTGTCGTCTTTCGTCACGTTGCTGGTGAATGTCTTGCCCGCCTGGGTGAGCGCGAAGTTGATGGCGAAGATCTGTCCGGCACGGTCCTGGTCGAAGCAGAGATGGTGGTAAGCGCGTGGAGTGGCCTTTATCATGGCTTTGAACTGCTGTTGGCTCGGTGCCCCGCCGGTAGAAACGAACACTCCCTTTCGCAGTTCCTTGTCCCATTTCTGGTTAAGCTGGTAATAAGCCATCGCGTCGTAGGCACTCTCGAACCAATAGATACGCTTAGCTTCCGCAAGTGGGGTTTGGGCAGGGCTGGCAATCCACAGCCCCTCGCTCGAATTGCTGCCCTCGGCCTTGCCTTTGTAGCTGCCGCTTCCGTCCATTCTTGCACGTCCCCGTTCCTCGAAGCCCACGACCGTGCCGTCGCCTTTGGGCAAGGTCAGCGGAAAAGCGAGATTGGTGTATGCCGCACCGTCCTCACGGTGTTTCGTCGCCAGACAGAAGTGGCGGTGGAAGGCGTACTGGGTGTAGAGGTCGATACCCCGGCTCTTGAAATAAGGATAGAACTTCTTCTGTGTCTCCCGGTCCTGCGGGTTGAACTTGTACAGGTCGTAGTTCGCGATGTCGAACGGGCGGATGTCCCGCTTGGGCTGTATAATCCGCGTTGTCCGGTCCTCGATGGGATGGTTCAGCAGCCGGTTGCACACGAGGTTCACCAGTCGGTCGGGAGACATGCCCGCACGGTATTCAGCGAAAAACTGCGGGTGCGCCTTGATGAACGAGATGATGTTATAGACTTTCTGCTGCTGTGCTTGGAAGCAGCACTTTCCCTGTTGCGTCACGATGAACTTGTCGCCACGGATACGCCGTCCCTCGCTGTCCAGACGGACATACGAGGGATAGCGCAGGCCGTCGCGCCGGTTCAGGTGGTAGCCCGCGTCAATCAGCACGTCCTGAATGTTCAGCCTTTGCAGGAAGTCGTCGTAGGTAAGGTCTCCTTCTCTCATAATTGTCTTTATCTCCCTCTTCTCATATCGTTAATATCCTGATTCATCTGTGCCTCGAAATTGCGTATAGCCACGTCCCTCGGCGTATCGACACCGGGCTTGAAATACGGACGCGGCTCGCCTCCGAAACGCTCACCGTAGAACTCCGGACCGTGATGATGATGCCGCAGGCCGTGGACGACACCCGCCGTGACGACCGTTCCTGCCGCAAGGGCGGCGAAAATCTTCACGCCGAGACTGCGCTGTGCTTCCGGCCGCATCTTCATGTCCACCTCGCTGAATATTTTCGAAAAGATTTTCATGCGGTGGTAGTCATCGACCGCAAGGAATTTGTCGTAATCCTTCTGGCTGATCTCGTGGCTGATGACCTGCCCGTCGATGACGGCCGTCATCTTGTACTTGCCCTCTATGGGGGACGGGTGTACGGCTATCTCGCCGACCTCGACCTCCCTGCCGTGCCGTTCTTCTCGGTACCAGCCCTTGCGCTCGTCAAGGACGGAAATATCCCGTCCATCGACGGAAGCAGCCGCACCATACGGCATCTCCTGCCGGAGCTGGTTTTCCAGTGGGGAGAGGATTTCCTGCTCCTGTTGCTGACGCTGCGTCAGTTCCTCCTGTACTTCGGGGTGCAGACCAAGGGCGATACGTTGTTTGCTGTCGAGGTCCGCCATCGTTACCTTGTCGGCAAAATCCGCCCCGATAACCCCGTTCAGGACTTCCAGCCGCTTCTCGACCGGTTGTTCCTCGATGGAGTTGGAGGTCAGGACGGCCGTTTCTTCTTCCGTCAGGTCATAGACCAGATCGGCGGTCACCTTTTCGGACTGTACGGTCAGTGTCCGTGCCTCCTTATCGACGATAAGGCCGTGGGAGGCAAGACATTCCTGCCATTTCTCGTTGGAAAAATAGACAGGAGAGCTTATCAGTTCCTTGTAGGTACGGGCCGGTTCCGTGCTGCGCGGACGGCTGACCAGCGGCGTGATGACCGTCTGCAGGTTTTGCAGGACGTCGGCCTGTTGTGCCGGTTGCACCGGTTGTCCGGCCTTGTATTTGTAATAGAAGCCGTAGCCGCCCGACTGCAATTCGCCCGGCTTCATGCGTCCGTCCCACCGTTCAGGGACAATGGGCGGTCCCGGATAGAACAGTTGGCCGCCGACCCGCCGCAGATGGAAGCCCCACTGGTGGCGTGGCGTCCAGCCGAGAAACGGGGGCGGCATACCCAACCGTCCCACATGCCCGTATTCGCCGATACCGATACGGTAGCCGTGCAGCCCCATAGCGACACGGCCGTTGGCATTGCGGGCATGGACGAAGTTCTTGGGCATATAAAAGTCTTTCCCTACAATGCTCGTGAACACGTTGTAGGCTTTCTTGTTGGCCGAGTTTGTTCCCCAGTCCGTCAGGGCCAACATCTGACGCTCGGTAAGGTCGTAGGTCAGCAGCGGCGAATCGTGGCCCTGCACCACGAGCCGGTAGCCCGTGCCGTCGCTGACCACGTGGGCCTGCATACCGTTACGCCTCAATATGTCCTGCATTTCGGGTTGCAGGTCCATCATTCGGGGGTTGGTATTCTTTCGTATCGCCATAATCCGTTGTTAAAAAGGGTTTCCGTTATGCATCTCCGTTCTCCATCGCCGCCTCCAGTTGCTCGTCCTTGTAGTGGACGAACTCGGCGGCGGATTCGTTGCCCGCCATAAGGCTGTGCTCCTTGCAATAGCGGGCATATTCCTCCTGCCATTCGGGCGAGAAATGATTCACATAGTCGAGCCAGCCGTATTCGCCGCGCTCCATCTTCTCGATAAGTACCTCTTCGGAATAATATTGGTGTTCTGCCATATTCGCTGGATGTTAAGATATTATTTGTGAACTCCCGCCGCACGGTTACGCTCGGCGCTTTTCTTCTGTTCGTTCCACAGTTCTTCGGTATATTCCTCTTCGGGAACATAGTCGAGGTTGCCGTCATCGTCCATCACCCAGCAGCCGTACACGCCGAAAGTGTACTTGTCCCACTCGCGTTTGGGCTGTTCTTTCCATTTCTGGCTGTCGCCCGAACAGAAGCGGATGCCGGTCTTGTCATGCAGGTCGATGCCCACCGTGACGGGTTCATCGTCCACGACCAGTGTCAGCGGTTCGCCGTTCTGCATACTGTTTACCTCCATTGTACCGAGGTGCATTATGTCGGCCAGCACTTGCAGGTTGCGCCCGATAATCGGCGTGGGGATATACATCACCTGCTTCGTTTCCTCGTCTATCTGCACGAATGCCTTGCTGTGCCGTCCGTCTGCCGTCTCCACATCGGCAAGAATCGCCTTGCCTGCGAGCAGTTGTTTCTGTTGCGCCTCGTCGTAGCGTTCCAGTGGCGAGGATTCCAGGACGGGATAAAATACCACGTCCGACAGACCGTCATCTCTACGGACAAGGGCGAAGCGGCTGCGGCTTTCGATTAGTTCTCCCTTCTCGTCACGGACACGGACCGGAAGCACGGGAGAGTGTCTGCCGTCGCAAATCTCATCGAGGACACGCATCGGCAAGTCCTCGATCATCTCCTGTGTAAGCCCGAATCGGGCCAGTGTCGGATAGGGCAATTCAATTAGTTCAAATCGTACTACATTCATATTTAATTTTGTATTTTGAATTACACTTTGCAAAGATAGATTCTTTTCATTCCCTTGTATATAATAGAATAATATTAGTGTATTAAGAGAGTTTATTTTTATGTTCAGAGTATGATTTTGCGCATAAATTCATACTCTGAATGCTTTTTTTGTTGTACTTTGGTCGAAAAAGGCCGTGGAAACGGGACATCTTGGGCAGGGCTGGTTATATTTGCCGCATGAGAAAGAAACTACTGGTTTTGATGGCGGGTGCTGCAAGTATCGCAGGCCCCGTTCAAGCACAATTCAATACGGTCTCGACCGTGCCGTCCCGATACAGGGTTGAAGTCGTTTCTGCCGGTAGGGATAATGTGGCGACCTTGCCCGGAAACATGCTTTCCGTCCAAGACTCCTTACCGTCGGCAGGAGACGCCGCCCCGGCATTGCCCGCCGACACCTGCAAACACGTATGGATAGAGCGTTACCTTAGCGTAAGCTATCCGCTGCACCGGATGAAAATCAACTCGCTTTATGGGTATCGGAAAGATCCTTTTACCGGAAAAAAGAAGTTTCACAACGGAATCGACCTCCACGCACGGGGCGACGAGGTGATGGCCATGATGGCGGGAGTGGTAGTGAAAGTCGGGCAGGACAAATCCTCCGGCAAGTATGTGACCTTACGGCATGGAGACTACACGGTCAGCTATTGCCACCTGTCGCGTATCCTTACCCGGAAAGGGGCTGCTATCGGGCCGAGGGATGTCGTCGGTATTACCGGTTCTACAGGACGCAGCACCGGCGAACACCTGCATATTTCCTGCAAGCTCGATGGAAAAAGTGTCGATCCGTTAATGGTACTGGATTACATCAAGTCCATACGCGAAGAGTGCGTGGCGGCACTGGCCGAATCCAGAGAGGCCCCCGCATTAAGTCCTGCGGGTGGAAAACACAGATGATTCCGTTTATTTTTGTTAATCATTTCACGGGAATGGTAAAAAAATGCCTTTATGCTTACCTTTGCAAGGCAAAATTAAGGTATGAAAGGATTCGTTGCTGTTCTATCGTTGGTGCTGCTGGCCTTGGTATGCAATTCCGGGGCGCTGCATGTTCCGGCGGCCGGTGTGGCGGCTGCGCAGGAATGTTGTGTCCGAAATACGGACAACGCCTCTTTTCAGCAATTCCATGACAGAGACTCTATCCGGCAAAAAAAGGACAGCGACATAACAGGCATAATCGGGGAAATCCCCGATGTGGCTTGCCGTGCCGGCGCATCGGTAAAGGGGATGCATCTTCGGTACATATCTGTGGAAACGGCCCATTTTCTCCGAATTTTACAGCGGTATCTCATTTGCCGCATGAACAACCTGACCTATTGTTGTACCCTCGTGCATGACTCTTCCCGTAGCCCGAACTGGGATAATGCCTGCGAGCATTATATCTTCGGGATGAGACGGATTCTGATTTAGCGGTTTGTTTTTTTATCGTTTATACTGACGGTTACACTTGGCTGAAAAGCGGGGTGTGGCTGTTCGTCGTGAGTATATCTTATTATTGAACAATCAGCAAAAATAAAATTTTCAATCCGTATGAATCAAAACATTTCTGCTGCCGAAACCCTGTTTTCCGCAGCGCATCCCGATATAAAGAAGATTACCAATATTTCGGCTCTTATTCTTTCCCTCCTTTTTTGTGCGGTGGGACTGTGCCTTCTGTTTTTCTCGTCGAAAGTGGAAGATTCCTCTTCCGCGTCAGGTCCTGTCCTGCTGGTCGGCGGAATCGCCTTTCTGGTGGCCGGAGGTATTCGCCTGATGATAAGAAAAAGGAGTCTGATATACGTTCCGACCGGCAGTTTGGTGAAAAAAGGTTCTTGTTTCTTCGATGCGGGCGACCTCTCTGTATTGGGGCGGTTGCTGGAGGAGAAGACTTTTGACGGCAAGGCAGAGGTACTGCCGAAGAAGGACGGCGGTGTGCGGATGGACTACATGGTTTCGCAGGACGGTAACTTCGCTGCCGTCCAGTTGCTGAAGTATGTTCCTTACGCTTACGAACCGGCATCTTCCGTACTCCATTATACGGGAGAAGAGGCCAGCGCTTTCGTGAATGCTTTGCGGGTCGGCCGATTCTGATTCTGGAAGGGAAACGGTAACAGTTTCCGCAATTTGGCTCGTCCGGCAGCCGGTTCTATAAAAGAACGGTTGCCGGATTTGTTTTTATTGTGGACTGGGGTTTGTTTCTTTGGAAGGCTTTCATTTGCACGACAAATGTCCGGTTCATACATGACGCCATGCTCTGGAAAAGACCCGGTTGTACGGCAGGTTTTCTTGTACTCTGTATCGTTCCGACCATTTTTTATATGTTGAAGGTTAAAGTAATGAGTTATTATATATACCGATTGTTTGGTATTGGCACGGCTGGTAAAAGCTTGTAATTTTGTACCCGTTTTTCATTTCTTTTAAAAACTATAAAAAAATAACGGGTAATTGTGCGTATATCTGTTCTCGGACTGATACTTATGTTCCTGTTTCCGATAACTCTATTTGCCCAACAGAGGGTGGATGTGACCGGAAAGACCCTTGTCGTTTCCAACAATGGAGAAGGACAAGAGGTGTTGCCCTATACCAATATCTTGGTACTCGAAGCCGGGGATTCCACCCTTGTAAAAGGGGTGATGAGTGATGCCGGCGGGAATTTCCGTCTTAGCTTCCATGCAAAGAAAGAATCGCCTTACCTGCTGAAAGTTTCTTATATAGGTATGAAGCCGGAGTTTCGTGCATTAAATACAGGCAAGACGAAAATCCATGTCGGAAACATTGTCTTGACAGAAGGTCTTGAACTGTCCGAAGTGGTGGTCACGGCTCCCATAAAGGAGGTGGAACTGGTGGGCGACACTACCGTCATCAATGCCGATGCCTACCGGATTCCCGAAGGCTCGAACTTGGAAGAGCTGGTAAAAAAGATACCGGGCTTGGAATATGACAGGCAAAACAAAACCTTGGTTTATAATGGGCTTCCCATTGCGGAAATCAATGTTAACGGGGAAGCGTTCTTTGCAGGAAACCATGCGCTGGCTTTGGAAAATCTGCCCGCCGATTTGGTAAGCAGGATAAAAGTGTATGACAAGCGTAGCGAAATGGAGAAATTCATGGGGATAAAAACAGGGGAAGAAAACTATGTGCTCGACCTGCAAACCAAGAAGGAGTTCAACGGTACACTGATGACTTCCGTAGCCGCAGGCAAGGGTAACAACAAGAAAAAAGAAGCGGAACTAATCAGCAATTTCTTCAAAACCGGCGGGGAAAACCTGTCGGTAATCGCCAAAAGCGGCAACCGCAACATGACATCCGCAAACAAAGACAACCGCCAAGACAATGTAGCGGTGAACTTCCTGAAAAAGTTCGGAAAGAAGATACACCTTAACGGGAATGTCATGTACAGCAATGCTATCAATGGGAACGAGGGGACATCTTACTACGAGCAATACCTGAAAACGGGGAACCGCTACCGCTATGCGACCAGCGACCGCCACAACACCAACCGCATGGCAAGCACCATGCTAAGCATGAAATGGAATATCGATAAGATGACCTTGCTGAACCTTTCAGGCAGCTTTAGTGCGATGAAAGGGACAAACGGGAGTGACAGCCGGCAGGCGACCTACAATGAAAATCCAGAATTGGATATCACAGCACCGTTCAATGGGGAAGAAAACGGCCAAACGGAAAACGATATCCGGGTGAATGGCATCCGCATGAACTCCCGTTCAACAAGCGCCAACCGGCAGTATTTCCTGAACGCCGACCTCACCCGACGGCTGAACGAGAAAGGCAGCAGTTTGGGGCTAACCATGCAATACTCGGAGGGGAGAGGAAAGAACGAGGCGTTTTCCGTGTCCTCCACCACCTATTACCAATTGCAGGATGAGTGGGGTAACGATTCCGTCCTCTACCGTAATCAATATTATGACAGCCCAAACAGAAACCGCAAATTCAGCTTGGGACTGATACTGACACAGCCACTACACAAGAGCCTGCGGGCACAACTTTCGTATAAATTCAGACGGGAAAACCAAAACAACGACCGCAATACCTACGACCTGTCCCGCTTTTTCGACGGTACGGACGATGAACCCTTGTACACCCTGCCGGAAGGCTACGAGGCAGCCTATACCGACAGCCTGAGCAACAGAAGCCGAAGCCACACGACAGCGCATGAAGTGGCCCTCCACCTTAACTATACGGACAGAACTTGGGAAATCAACGCTGGCCTGTCCGTCGTTCCCGAACGGCAGAGTCTCGACCAGAAGACCGGGCGGATGCAAGCCGACACGCTGAGAACCTCCGTGAACTACTACCCGGCTGTTACCGTCTTGTGGCACAAAAAGAAAACACGGGTGCAACTAAGTTACGAGGGAGACACGAAACAGCCGGGACTGACCGAACTGCTGACACTGACCGACAACAGCGATCCGCTGAACATTACACGGGGAAATCCCAGCCTGCGCCCTTCGTACAACCAAAGGGTGCGCTTAGAAGCACGAGACACGAAGATAGGTTTGAACGGAGACATGACTTGGGCGAACACGGTGAACAGTGTGACACGGGCTGTGACGTACAATACCCAAACAGGCGGTATAGAAAGCTATCCCGTGAATGTGAACGGGAATTGGAACGCAAGAGCCACCGTGCGATACCAGAAGCGCATCAAACGCCGATTTTCCGTTACCGCACGTACCGGCGCTTCGTTCAGCCAGAACGTAAGCCTTATCAACGAGGGACAGCAGGAGATGCCGGAGCGCAGTACGACCCACAACACGACACTGAATGCCAACCTGCGTTTTGGCTACCAGCCCCAATGGGGAGGTTTCGACCTGACGGGTGACTGGCGTTTCCGCCACTCCACCAACCTTTTGCGCGAAACCGGCGATTACACCCGCGACTACCGCTTGGGGGTGAACGCCTACGCCGACCTGCCCGGCGGCATTCAGTTGCGGAGCGATGTCGATTATTCTTTCCGCAACGGGACGAACATCACCCCCGGCGAAGATGACCAGGTAGTGTGGAACGCCTCCCTTTCTTGGCGTTTCCTCAAACAGAAGAAGGCGGAACTGTCATTCTACTGGGCGGACATCCTTAGCCAGAAAAAGAACTTTACCCGCAGCGTCTCTTCCTCCGGATTGTCGGAGAGACACACGCAGCAGATAGGTAGTTGGTTCATGCTCTCCTTCAAGTACCGTTTTAACAAACAATTATAAAGCAGGAGCGAAGTTTATATTTTTTTAGTTAATGAGTGGTGATTTGCTTCTAATTATATACCAATTTTTAGGTATTGTGCTCTGAGTAAACTCGTTATAATTTTGCACCCCGAAATAATAATAACGAAATAATAAAATCACAGAAAGATGAAAAGAAACAATTTGCATGTCGGTTTGATGGCATTCGCAATGCTGCTGATAGGGGCATCGTGCAGCGATGACGACAACACCCTCTCATACAGCACGGGTGCCGTGCAGAATACCGAATTGAAAACCATTCTTGTTCAAAGAGGCTACACATTCAACGAGGACGGCAATCTGTTGCTTGATGATTTGGCTAACAATACGACGACGCTTGACCTCTCCGGAACGCAGATTTCCACAGACGCACTGGCAGAACTTTCCATGTTCCCTAACTTGACTGATGTGGATCTGTCGGACAATGGTTACGGCCCGGCGTTCGACTTTGCCAAATTGCCGGAACAAATCACCGGAATAGACCTGACGGGTAATGAAATCTACGACTATGATAATCTTGTGAGTGTCGTAGTGGAAGAAAACGGTGATGAAACTGTGACTAACCTGCACGAAATTACCAAACTTTACCTTCCGGAAACCGCTAAAGAGAATATCGAAGATCTCGTGCGTTTCTACCGCCAAAACAAGGAAGCCATCACCGCCGGCACCATTGATATGAAGATGACTGATGTCGACGGCAATCTGCAAACTTATACCACCCTGCGCGACGTGCCCGACGCAAACCTGCTCACTTATTTGCAGACAAATTTTGCCGATCTGTTTAACGGCGACCAAATAGACCTTAGCAAACATTTGGGACTCGACCAGAAAACAAAGGAACTGCTTGTTGCTCCTGCTGATAATGTTACCAACTTTGAGGGTATTCAGTTTCTGGTGGAGAATCCTTATTGGGAAGGTGCTAAAATCAGCCTTTATTCTGCCGGAGAAGAAAGTATAGCTTCTATGCCCAATATAAAAGTAGGGAAATTCATAACCCAAGTCATCCTGCAAAATATAGAAGTGGAAGATATCGACTTATCCAATGCTACAGATTTGCGAAGTGCTTGGGTCCAAAATAACCCGGCATTGCAGAAGTTAGATTTGAGTTATTCCACTATTTGGGGTCAAGGAGATAAAGAAACGGAAGGCAATGGTACGTATGGCAGTAGTCTGATGGTTCTGGGATGTCCTATACTGAAAGAAATCAAATTGCCCGAAAAAAATGAATTGAAAGCCTACAGAATTGATATTGAATGCTTGGACGCATTGGAAACATTTGACATGTCGAATGTCAAGATGGTAGCAGAACTCAGTATAGGTGATTTGAATAAAGACTTTAATCTGGTTTATCCGGAACTGACCATTTTCTATAGTGAAGATGGATATGCCGGTACTTATTTCGCTTGTTCAGAGAACACTTTCTATAGAGAATCAACCCAAGCATTCCTGAAAGCAAATTATACAGACATTGACCCAGACGATACGGTCAGAAGGTTAGGTTATACTTCTTCTTTATCGTATGATAAAAACAAAGGATGCCGTTGGAGGACTTTATTGAACAAACAAAAATAAAGTGTAATTATTTTTTTATTAAACTTTAATTATAAAAACGATGCGAAAATTTTTCTTAGGAGCTGCCCTTGTTGCAGCAAGTTTCGGAATGGCACAGTCTGCTGACGCTGCCACAGTGATGGATGTAGATGGTGTAAGTACCGTATTGGCAATCAGCGATTACGAAGGTACTTATAACGGTACAATGGATCAAATCAAAATGAGAGGAGAAGATTATGAGCCACGTGCTGCATCTTATACTCTTGAAAATGGTATTTTGAGTTGCGATTTTCCGCAGATCGGAAGTATGCCGGGGAATATCACTATCGAGTTGGAAGTAGAAGTAGATGAAGAAACCGGTGAAATTACAGCTTTCAAAGGTGATAAAGCAGGAACTTTGACCATTTTAGGCATGGATTTAGTAACATTGAAGTTAGATTCTTTGACTGATGCCAAAGTTACAGGCAACACTATCGAGTTTACTCTGGCAGTATCCGGTAAGTTCTTAGGTGCAGATTTCCCTGCATCCGTACACTTTGTTGGAACAAAATAATTCGTCATTATTTTGTCAAGCAACGAAATTAAATTCAGAAAGAGTAAGGAGAAAGCTGTCAAACGGCTTTCTCTTAGCTCTTTTTTTGTGTGTTACTAAGAAAAAATTATCACAATATATTCACCTCACCCAATGGGGAAGACACCATTATCCTGTCAGCAAGGCTGCTATGCCGCTAAAAACACTTCCGGTATGCAACCGACGGCGAGGAAACAAAATTATCCAAACCGCCTGAACCGCTTCTGAAGCCTACATGCGGTACACATCAAAGACAGACTTTGCCATCGGAAAAAGCCTGCCTTTAATCATGTAAAAACCATGACTTTACATACCCTTTGCGGAATACACGCAGGCAAGGGTAATGAACAGGAAACAATTATGGATTACAAAACAAGTAAATTATATAAGCAAAATGAAAAAGTTATACTTTTTATTCAGCCTTCTTATGGCAACAGTAATCGGATTAAGTTCGTGTGAAAGTGACGATTCACTTACCAATGAGCCACCTGCACAGGAATATATTGATAAGGCGAAGGAAATCCTTGTAGGAGACCTCGTGCTCTCAACCCGTGCTACAATGAGCGGTGTGGACAAGACGCTGTTGGAAAGCGGTTGCCCCACCAAATTCAACTTTTCTTGGCGGGAAGACGGCACGATGGTGCTCGACCTGAGCGACTTCACCGTGGGCGCCATGCCCTTCGCCATCACCTTCCGCTGTGCAACGAAGTTTATGCAACTCAACAGTTGGGAAAAGGATGAATACCCCGGCAGCGGTTGGGTGAAGTTCGTGGGAACGGACGGAAATGTCACCACGAGCGGCGATGACGCTGCGGACAACCAGGAAGGGAGCGGCGCCCGTGTAGATGGTTTCCTGAACGTGGACACCAAGCAAGTGGAGTTCATCGTGGACTACAACATGATGAACGTGCGCACCGAAACCTTCCTGCAAGAAATCGACAAGAGCCGTATCGACCGCTTTGAAGAAGAATTTGCCCAGTACGAAAAAGACTTGGAAGAAGCCAAGAAAGAACAGGGCAAGGCTTGACCTTTCGATTGCAGGAAAGAAGGAAAGACCGTAAGACACACGGCTTTCCCTCTTTTTTGTGTAGAATAACATGTTTTGATGATAGACAGATGAAAAGAATAACAGCCATCTTATTTTGTGTCTTACTGGCATGTATGAATGCCCAGGCACAACGTAAAGTAAAGCTCAAAGTTCTGGAGAAAGGGACGGAACAGCCGGTCATCGCGGCCACTGTGGTCTATGCCGATAACGAAGCGTTGCAAAACCTGCAGGGGAGCGTCACGAATGTGGACGGGCTGGCGGAACTGAAAATCCCCTCCAAGAAAACGTATTATTACAAAATATCCTATGTCGGTTTTGTTCCGGCAACAGGAAAGATAGAAGCGACCGAAACCGAGAAGACCGTCTATCTGGAAGAGGATCATTTGGGACTGAACGAGGTAGTCGTCACCGGTTCGCGTACAGCGCGACCCATCAAGATGTCGCCCGTTACGACGCAAGTCTTGGGCGGCAAGCAGTTGGTCGAAGCCGGATACAGCAACCTGCAACAGGCATTGCAGCAGGAAACTCCCGGTCTGAATATCCAGAAGGTGGGCTTCGGAAACGAAATCTCCATGCAGGGGCTCGACGCCCGCCACGTGCTGTTCCTGATGGACGGCGAGCGCATGACGGGCGACATGGCCGGGAATCTCGACTACGAGCGTTTCAACCTGCACGCCATCGACCGTATCGAGATTGTAAAAGGAGCCAGCAGTACGCTGTACGGCTCGCGTGCCGCCGGTGCGGTAATCAACCTTATCACGAAGAAAACGACCAAACCGCTTTCCATCGACGCAGGTGTGCGCTACGGACAGATGAACGAGCGCAATTACAAGAATCCGCAACCGAAGGATTTTTTGTATATGTTCGAGAAGAATGCCGACCGCCCCAACCTGCAAGGCTGGGTATCTGCCGGATTCAAGGCGGGGAAAGTAACCTCGCAGACCGACGCATGGTACAGTTCCTCGGATGCGTTCTACATGTATCAGGCGGAGAATGACAAGAAGGTCTACACGCAAGAGGCCAATCCCTTCCTTCCGCACGACATCACCGTGGTCAACTCGTCCTCACGTCCGCCGATGGGCATCGAGGGCAAGGAGCATATCACGGTTTCCCAAAAACTGTATTACGACCCGACCGATGACCTCTCGGTCTTGGTTTACGGGAGCACCTTCTTCATGAACACGTATGACCTGATACAGGACATGACTTTCAGCCAGGCGCGTGACTGGACGGCGGGAGCCAAGCTGACCTACCACGTGAAGGACTGGTTCAGCGTTACGGGTAGCCTTCATGCCGACTTTTACGACCGCTTCAAGCGGCACGAGCGCATCGACACGCGCAACAAGGACTACGAGAGTAGCATCTGGCAGCCGCGCCTGACCATCACGAGCAACTACTTCGACGGGCACAGCCTGATCTTCGGTGTGGAACATACGTCGGACGAACTGACCTCCGACCGTTTCTCCGGCAATGCCAACCACGATCTGAAAACCCGCGCCTTGAAAGAAACGGAGTATTTCTTGCAGGACGAGTGGACCATCAACCCCAAGTGGATGGTATCTGCCGGACTGCGTACCAACTTCTCGAAGGCGTTCGGTTTCATGGGGATGCCCAAGATTGCCGCCAAGTATTCGCCCAACGAACGGTGGAGCATCCGCGCCAACTATTCGATGGGATACCGTTCTCCGAGTATCAAGGAACTCTTCTTCAACTGGGACCATTTGGGCATGTTCATGATCCGCGGAAACGAGAACATGCAACCGGAAAAGAACAATTATTTCTCGCTGGGAGCCGAGTACAGCAACGACCGCCTGTTCCTGTCCGGTACGGCCTACGGCAACTATTTCCGTGATAAAATCGAGGGCGTATGGCGCATCTACGACATGCAGTACAACTTCGAGTACACCAATTTGAGCAAGCAACGCCTTCTGGGGCTGGAAGCCTTGCTGCGCTGGCACGTGCTGGACTGCCTGACGCTGAACGGGACGTACAGCTTCGTGAACGTGAGCAAGAACGAGGGCATACAGGTGAACACCACCTCTCCCCATGCCGCCACGGCCAGTCTGGACTACAAGTTCACGAAGAAGAACTACCGGTTGAACGCCGTGTTCAGCGCCTCGTACATGGGACGCAAGAAGTTCGACGTGCAGGACCGCGTGTTCGTGGAAGAGGACAACAAGAGCTATGACGCCTACTTCCGTTGCGACCTGCCGCAATACGTGCTGTGCAACCTGTCGGTGTCGCAGACCTTCTACAATAAGGTAAAACTGACGCTCGGTGTGGACAACATCTTCAACTACGTGCCGAAAACCCTCGGTTCGGGCATCACGATGTTCAACGTGCCCGCCACGCCGGGAACACGCGGATGGGTGCAGTTGGAATTTATGCTGGACGATGTGATTAACTCTTTAAGGAAAAAGAAATGATTAAATATACGACAATGAAACGTATGGGATTATTCAAAACGGTAAGCCTCCTGCTGGGCTGTCTCACGATGTTCTCCTGCGTGGACTATGACGACATACAGCCCTTTACGGGCAAGACGCTGCCCCGCAAGTCGGGCTATTCCACAGGGGTGACGAACGACTGGATATACTTCAACCTCCGCACGGGAGAGTCATTCAACACTTACACCGTGAACAAGGACATCAAGGAAGGCGAACAAATCAACCGCACGGACTGGGATCTGGCTTTCTGCGGCTATACCATGCGTACCAATTCGGGTACGAGCGGCATCGGTCAGGGCGGTGCCGCCGACTTGGGCTATGGCGGTTACGATGACTGGACGAGCGTTTCACAACTGCCTTCCGACTTGGAATGGGTCGTTGACACGGACGACGTGCGCGTCACCATGTCGCAGAACGACTGGAACCATTACCTTGTGGAAAACAATCTGGACTTCGATGCCAACCCGTGGTTCGACCCCAACAACGGTCCTGCCACGACCGAGACCAATGCCAACCCGCTGCTGTCGCAGGCCATGAGCTTCTCCGGGCCTCCCCCCACATACACCCCTTCGTTCCACACGTATGTGGTGCGTACCGCCGACGGAGAGAGGTACTTCAAGATACAGATTATCAGTTGGTACGATGCCAACGTGGAAATCGGTGATGAAGGCGGGAGAATCAGTTACTATTGCGACGAATTGAAATGACGGAAAGTATGATGGGACAATTCGTGCGCTTTATGCGCTTCTGCAACCGGCGGTGGGTGAAATGGCCGACAGTTATCGTCTTCCTGACGGCGATAACGGTCGCCCACTTCGTCATGGCAGACAAGTACGGGGACAGCCCCAATGCTCCCACTTGGGAGTTTACAATTACGCTGCACGCCGCCATGCTGGTTGCTGCGGCAATTATTATAGTATTCTACAAGAAACGTATCAAACGTAAATTAATGGAATATGGAAAAGACTAACGTAACGACCACTGAAACAACAAATGTAACACCTCCTGCCGCCAAACGGCGCTATTGGTGGAAAGCCATCGCTTCTTTCCTCATGGTATTGTTTACCATGCCTTTGGGGCACGGGCTGATGATTATCATGGAGCATCTGATGAGCGAGACCGTTCTGCACTATTCGGCCTTTGTCATGGGCGCGGTAGGTATGGCGATGGTGATTGTCGGCGTATTCGCCAAAGGAGATACGCGCCAAACACTCTGGGGATTCTTCGGCGGTCTGCTCTTCTGGACAGGCTGGGTGGAATTTCTCTTCATGTATTTTGCCAACCGTTTCGGCACGCAGCCGGAACTCGACCCTGTGACGGGTGAAATCGTAACCCGTCCCGAATATCTCATACTGCCCGCCTCGTTCGGTTTTTGGATGATGATTATGGTAATGTACCTGTTCAGTACAAAGAACGGATGCAACTTCATCAACTGGTGGCAACGGTTGCTCTTCCGTGGTAAGAAGAACGACATCGCCGCCCGCCCCATGACGCGCCACACGAGTATCGTCACATTCATGGAACTGATGATGTTGCTGTGGACTTCCTACCTGTTGCTGATGTTCTGCTACGATGATGTATTCCTGGGCGAGAATCATCCGGTGACACTGTTGGTGGGGGTCGGATGCTTTATCGGCTCGTTCTTTATCTTCGCCAAACAGTTGCGCCTTTCTGCGTGGGGGGCCAACATCCGTATGGCAATCGCTACCGTTATCGTGTTCTGGACACCGATTGAGATCCTTGGCCGTATGGATTTGTTGAGCGAGATATGGGTAGACCCTATGGGGCATAAGACGGAAATGATTATCATACTGGCAGCGTTCCTTGTACTGGCTGTTTACCTGTGGTATATGGGTGCGAAGAAAAAGAATGCCGTTTCCCAATAAAGAAAACCGGATATGGCAGCAACAAAAGAGAGAAAAAGGCACTGGCTTAAAGCGTTTGTCTCCATCGCTGTGACATTGGTTGCCATGCCGCTGACACACATCCTGGCACGTGCGCTGAAAGACGGTACGGCGGGGGTGGAACAGTTCTATGCCGGTATGGGAATGGGGCTGTTCGGTTTGCTGATGGTCATTATCGGTGTATTCATAAAAGGCGACGTCAAACAAGCGCTGTTGGGTTTGTTCGGCGGTATGTTTTACTGGATGGGCGCCATCGACTTCCTGTTTATGTACTATGCCAACCGTTTCGGCACGCAGGCGCAGCTCGACCCGGTAACGGGCGAGATTGTCAGCCGGCCGGAATACCTGATACTTCCGTCCACATTCGGGTTCTGGGCCATGACGATGATGCTGTACCTGTTCTGCACTGCCAACGGCTGCAATTTCCTGAACTGGTGGCAGCGCTTGTTCTTCGGCAAGCACAAGAAGGAAATCGCCGCACGCCCCATGACACGCCATACCAGCATTGTCGCTTTTATGGAAGTCATTACCATGCTGTGGACGTGCTACTTGGTGCTGATGTTCTGCTACGATGAGCGTTTTTTTGGCGACCATCATCCGGTGACATTGCTTGTCGGGATGCTGGGCTTCATCGGTTCGCTGTTCATGTTCGCCAAGCTGTTGCGTTATGCTTCGTGGGGCATGAGCCTGCGTTTCGGTTTCGCCACCGTAATTATCTTCTGGATCGCGGTAGAGGTCTTCGACCGGATTCACCTGCTGAACGGGCTATGGGCAAATCCACAAGGACATGTGCAGGAAATCGCGTTGATTCTGGTTTCGTTTGCAGTAACCGGGCTTTATCTCGCTTGTGACAGACGAAAGAAAACTGCGGATGTAAAACGACAATAAAAGATAAATCATGAAACGGATAACTTGGAGGAAACATCATAAATGGTTCGGGTTGCTGTTCTGCTTCTTCATGCTCATGTTCTGTTGGAGCGGTATTGTGCTGAATCATCGTGAAGCGGTGGCCGACATCAACGTCAGCCGGAAGTGGCTGCCTGCGGGTTATCGTTTCGAAGCATGGAACGGCGGGCTGCTGAGGGGAACGCTGCGCTATACGGACAAGGATTCCGTGGCTCATATACTGGCCTATGGTGCAGCCGGGGTATGGCGCACGGACACTGCCGCCTCGGCTTTTGCGGACTTCAACGAAGGACTTTCCCAAGGGGCGGACTACCGTAGCATGAAAGGCATAGTGCAAACACCCGACGGTACGCTGTATGCCGCCGGCCAGTTCGGCCTGTACCGCCACGACGGAACGGCTTGGATAGAAATCCCCCTGCCTTTGGACGAGGGAGAACGTCTTTCGGACATCACCGTCCGGGGCGACACGCTGGTAGTTGCCGGACGTTCGTACCTCTATCTCTCCACGTCTTCTCACGCCGGATTTCGGAAAATACAGGTGAAAGTTCCCGACGGTTACGAGCCGAAGGTGACGCTTTTCCGCACGGTGTGGATGTTGCATAGCGGGGAGTTGTTCGGCACGGCAGGCAAGCTGGTTGTGGATGCGGTGGCTGTTGTGCTGGTTCTCCTGTGCCTCACGGGGCTTGCCTACTGGCTGCTGCCCAAGGACATGCGCCGCCGCCACCGCCACGGGCGGCACACGGAAGGCGAAGCCCGATGGACACGCCTCTCCCTGCTGTGGCACGACAAGCTGGGACGCACCACTATCATACTGACCCTCTTGGTGGCCGTTACGGGCTGGTGTCTCCGTCCACCCGTCATGATACCGTTGGCTCTGACTAAGACACCCGCTCTGCCCGGCACATCCTTAGACAGCCCTAATCCTTGGCACGACAAGCTGCGCATGGTGCGCTATGACGATATGTGCGGTGACTGGCTGCTCTCCACTTCCGAAGGTTTTTATTCGCTGGCTTCACCGGATGCCGTTCCCGTGAAGGTGGAGGAAGCTCCCCCGGTCAGTGTCATGGGGCTGAATGTCTGGCAAAAGGATAAGCAGGGGAACTGGCTGGCCGGTTCGTTCAGCGGCCTGTTCGTTTGGGACAGACAGCAGGGCTGGGTAACGGACTACTTCACGGGAGAAGAAGCCGAAGATACAGCCGGTCCTCCTTTCGGCAAGTTTGCCGTTTCGGGTTACAGTGCGGATTTCAAGGGAAAGGAATGCGTGGTGGAATATTACGAGGGAACGGATGCACTTGCCCAGCCCGGCGAACTCTCCACACAACCCATGTCGCTTTGGAACTTCGCTTTGGAAGTACACAGCGGACGGGTGTTCATAGGCAGCGTGGCTACTTACGTGTTTGTCTTCCTCGTGGGAGGAGGATGCGTATGGTGTCTGTGGACAGGATATAGGGTGAGAAAAGGAAACAAGTAATGAAACTTGTTTTTAAGAAAGTCTCTTGGAGATTGAGCACACCCGGTTCTACACAAAATGCGATGGCATACGGCAGAACGCCCTGTTTATTTTCATGCAGGACCGGAGAGATAAAACGGCATTTGAAAGAAACGGATTGCCAGTTGAAAATTTGGGAGGCTTTGTTCAAGATTCCATTGGTTGGAATGACCGCATACGGAGACATCGCCTCTTTGCGCATAAAAAGTGAGGTTGTGCCGGTTTGAAGTGAACAACCTCACTTTTTATAATTTGGGGCAGCGATTGTTTAACATCCTCCGCAACATCCGCCTCTTCTGTGTTTCTTGTGATGACGATGATAATCGCAGCAACGACCTTCATGATCACAATCTACGCAACTTCTGCATTCTTCATTCTTGCGACAACCTCTGCATTCCGAGCAGTCCGTATCGCATTTACACTTGCGGCAGGTACAGTCCTCGCAACAACATTCTATTTTCACTGTTTCCTTTTCTTTTTTGTCCTTTTGTGCAAACAGGGTCACACAGCAGGCTGAAAAAACGAGGACACAAGTCAATACGATTTTCTTCATAAATTATAATGTTTTAATGTAATGACTAAAAATACTTGTCCCTATTATTCTTGGTTTTTCGGGAAAATTAAAATTACGTTTCCAAAAATAGAGATATAATTCAATAATCACAAATCACTTATAATAAATGATGTGAAAAATGAGATTCCATTCAAAATATGAATTAAGAGAAATCTTTCCGCAAGTACACCATGTCGGTAAGCAGCTTTCCATCCTCATAAATCGGATGATCGTAATTATCCGTGAAGAAATTTTTCAGTCGGTGTGAGATACGAAAGCCGCAATGTTCGTAGAAAGAGAGTGTAGATGGCGTATCTCCCGTACCGACAAGCATGACGGAACATCTGCCCTGATAGTATCCAAAGAGATAATCAACCAGCCGTTTTCCGTATCCTTTGCGTTGGGAGGAGGGACAAACGGCTATGTTTTTTATTTCGTAAATACCCTCTCCTTCACACGTCACTACAGAGATAGCCTTCAGACCGTCATCATAGAGGGCAAACATCTCACCTCGTTCCAGATATTTGTCTATCATGCTTTCTTGTTCATCTGCCAACAACAGCAAATCCAAGAATTGTTTCTTGTTAGAAGTAATAAGTTTTATTTCCATGTCATATATTCTTTTTCCAATGTTCCAAAACCGTTTCCAAGTGTTCAAGTCCCCTTTCTACCACCCCTTGATAAAAAGGATAAGGCTTTTTCCCGATGATGTTCAAACGAATTTCAACAATAGTCATTCTTTCATTTCGTCAGTTCCTTGATTTTGTTCACGATGCAGCCACCCCACACGTGCGCCTTTATCAGAAGCAGAGGCGGCCGGGTAACGGTTTTTCCATAGAAGATGGCCGCCACCACCTTGCCGCCGCACCTTTCTATCTCCTCCTTGTAGTCGGCCATACTCTGTCCGCTTGTCAGCACGTCGTCCACGATGATAATCTGTTTCCCTTCGATATTCCCCGTGATACGGTAGTTCCTTTCGAGGATACGGTTTTCGCCGCCTTTCGCCTCGTGCAAGCTGTCGCGTGACTCGAACACATCGACATCATATAAGCCCGAACTTAGGTCCGGCCGGTGGGTTGTGATGTACCAGTCGAGCCGTTTGAATCGCCGGGCATACTTGAACTCGTCGCTGCACGGCATAAACAGGATGTGGTAAGGGGCATCGGCCAAATTCAAGACGGACATGCACGCCTTAAAAAACTCGATACCGTGATTTTCGCCCTCTTTGAACTGGTAGAGGGAACAGCAGAACGCCCGCTGTTCATCGTCGATCAGGTCGGCGTACCGTGAAGGATAGTAATACCCATAGAAAGCGACTTTTATTCCGTGCGATTTGAACGGCTTGAGCGGCTGATGGTCCTCGAAAAAGTCCGAACGGGCGAAACAGAACATGAGGCAGGCTTCCCGATGGCCCGCCAGTACCGCCAGACGGCAATAACGGTCGCGCTCTTTGGCGGTAGCGGCTGCTCGTGCTGCTGCGAACGCAGCAGCTGCAGTCTTCCGTCGCCAGAAACCGGCAAGATACGACAGCAGGACTGCAAGGCCGCACAAAACCATGAACCAGAGCTTTGCTTCCATATTCATTGGGATAAGGTTATTCCGACATACCTGTACAACCGGCAGTTTTCTCTGCCACGGGAGCTTTGCACCTGCCGTTCACCTGTTTCAATGTCTTCTCGAAATATCTTGTTTTCATGTATTTATGCAATTTATTACTGTGTAATATATAAGCAAAGGAATGAATTACATTTTGTCTGCTGACATTCCTAATATTTTTTCCATATTGGGACGAAAGAAATTGCCCCACTCTTCCAGTTTCTCAATGATAGGCAAAAGGGTTTCACCTATCGGAGTAATCGAGTATTCGGAATGTGGGGGAAGTTCCGCAAATATTTTCTTCTCTATGATTCCATACATTTCCAATTTCTTTAATTGCTGATTTATAACACGAGCATTGGCTTCAGGAAACAATTTGTGTAATTTGCTCGGACATTTAGCCCCATCGCTTAGCTCAAAAATGATACAACTTTTCCATGTCCCACTAATAACTTCCATTGCAATTCTGATTCCGTAATCAATGTCAAAAGGTATTTTCGATACCCGATTCTAATTTATATTCCACCTCCCAGTGCATGATAAAGTTTGATAATACTCTGTATGCGGTCAAAGCTGGTTTGCAACCGGTTTGTCTCTGCTTCAAGGAGTGACTGTTGGGTAGTTAATATTTCCAGATAGGTGGTACCGGAATGGCGCATCAACAGTTCCGTCTTTCGCACAGCTTCACGCAAGGTTTCAACCTGATGGGTGTTTATTTCAAATTGCGATTTTGCCGTCTGCCATGCGGTTAAGGCATCATTCACCTCTTTCCCCGCGTTCAGTAATGACTGTTGGTATAACAATCTGGCTTCTTCCTGACGGGTTTGAGCAATTTTCAAATTAGCGATATTTGTTCCACGGTTGAATAACGGCTGTGTCAGCGAAGCGATTGCATTGAACAGCCACTGTCCGGGATTGGTGATTACCCCGCCTCCATTGTTGGTCCAGCCCAATGTACCCGAAAGAGTGATATTGGGGTAGAAGGCCGAGCGGGCTACATTGGTGGCGTAGAACGCTTGAGCCAGTTCCATTTCAGCCCGACGAACATCAGGACGATTGGATAATAACAGCAAAGGAACTCCGACAGAGATTGTATCGGGGAAAGACGCTTCTGCCAAATCGCTCCGCTCAATCGAGTGCGACGGCATGGCAAGTATCGCCGACAAGGCGTTTTCTGTCTCAGAGATACTTTTGCATATAGCCTGTTGCGATGATTCCAGCTGCATCACGTTTGCCCTTGCCTGCAACACACCGGCATCATTCGCCTTGCCCACCTTTTTCAACGCTTCAAGTGTGCGCACGGTAGCCTGCCAGTTTTCCAAAGTCCGATGATTTATCACCTTTTGCGCATCAAGCAGGGCGAGGGTATAGTAACTGTCCGCTATCGTAGCGACAAGCTGTGTCTGTACGGCCTGCCGGTAGTCACGACTTCCTTGCAATGCGGCAACCGCACCACGCTTTGCTGCCGTAAGTTTGCCGAATAATTCAAGCTCCCAACTTGCGGACGCTCCCACATTGTACGCCTTTGCCGTAGCTCCGTCATATTTGTTTCCACTGCCTTCCGCACTGATTCCCAATGAAGGGAGGTACGACAGTCTGGCTGTCATCAGGGCGGCTTCTGCCGCTTCCACTCGCAGGCGTGCCACATTGAGGTCGGTATTCTGCCGGAGTCCTGTCTCAATCAAAAACTGAAGTTTACGGTCGGTAAACATCTCCCGCCATGACATGGATGCAAGCGTTGTTGTATCAATGCCAGCCGGGATGTTCCGGTACAGCTTCTCTGTCGGAATGTCAGCCCGATGATACCGGCTGTATGTGCCACAGCCGGTAAGCATCAAGGTTGATATGGTAAATAAGATGATCTTCTTCATTTAATTACGTTTAATCCGTTCTTGAATATATTGAAATGTGATGAACAGTGACGGTACGAGGAACAGCAGTGCCAGCGTACCTACTATCATACCTCCGATTACGCCCGTGGCGAGCGAGCGGCTGCCGTTGGCACCCACACCATGAGCCATCATCAGCGGAACGAGTCCGAACACCATAGACAATACGGTCATCAGGATGGGGCGCAGGCGAACCTTTGCCGCACTGTATGCCGCCTGCGCGAGGGTCATGCCTTCCGACCGCCGCTTGCCGGCATATTCGGTCAGCAGAATGGCTGTCTTGGCAAGCAGCCCGATAATCATAATCAGTCCGGTCTGCATGTAGATGTTGTTCTCCAGCCCGAACAGTCCCGCGAACAGGAAGCTGCCCATCAAACCGCAAGGCACGGACAGCAACACGGCAAACGGGATGAACACGCTTTCATAGAGGGCACACAGTATGAGGTATATCAAGACCATGCACAGCACGAATATCCACACGGCATTGTTCGTCGTATTGCTTTCTTCGCGCGACAACCCTCCCAACTCGTAGGTGTAACCTGACGGGAGAACGTGGTCGGCAGTTTCCCTTATGGCCTTCAATACCTGTCCCGAACTGTATCCTGTTGCCGGCGACCCGCTGATGGAAATGGCATTGAACATATTGAAGCGGGTCAGGTCCGACGGACCGTTGGTCTTGGTAAGACGGACAAAATGGCTCAACGGCGACATGGAGCCGTCGGAAGTACGGACATACATGCCGTCCAACGATTCGGTGTCCATGCGATATTCGGCAGGAGCCTGCATGGTGACATGGTACAGTTTTGAGAAGCGGTTGAAATTCGATACATATTCTCCCGAAAAATATCCCGAGAGTGTTGACAGGACATCGGAAGGAGACACACCGGACTGTTCGCATTTGGCAGCATCTATATCCACCCAGTATTGCGGATAATCAGCCGCGAACGATGAATAGACCTCACCGATCTCCGGTCTGCCCGACAACGCTTCCACAAACCGGTCGGTCACTTGGCTGAAGGCGGTTATGTCTCCGGCGTTTTTGTCCTGCAAGTACAGTTCAAAACCGTTGCCCATCCCATATCCGGCAATCATCGGGGGCGACATGGCGAATACGGTGGCATCGGGAATATCGGCGGTGGCGGCATAAATACGGCCTATTACATCGTTCACCGACTGCCCTTCCCCTTTGCGCTCGTCCCAATCCGTGAGAGTGAGAAAAGACATGGCCTGCGAAGGTCCCGAGCCACTGAAAGAAAAGCCTGCCACAGTACCGTTGTATTCAATCTCTGCGATACTGTCAAGACGGCTGTTTATACGTTTTAGGGTTTTGCCGGTCTGCGCCATGGATGTACCGGGTTTCGTGTTCATGCTGACCATGACCGTGCCTGTATCTTCTTCAGGAATAAGTCCGGTCTTGGTCGTATTGACAAAAAGCACCAACAGCCCGAACGATACCGCGATAGTGCCCCACAGCAGCCACCTGCGATGAATGACATATAGCACACCGCGCACATAACGACGGCTCAAACGGTCAAAAACCGCATTGAATGCCTTGCGGAAGCGTGCCGCGAAGTTGTTCTTCGTGTTCCCGTGCTCGTCAATGTAAGGCTTCAGCAGCAGGGCGCACAATGCCGGAGAAAGGGTGAAGGCATTGATGGCCGAAATGCCCACGGCAACCGCCATCGTGATACCGAACTGCGTATAGAACGCCCCTGAAGTACCGCCCATCATGCCCACAGGGAAGAACACCGCCATGAAAATAAGGGTGGAGGTCAGAATGGCCGACGACACGCCCTTCATGGCATCATCGGCGGCAAGCACCGGAGACTGATACCCCTCGTCGAACTTCGCCTGCACGGCTTCCACCACCACGATGGCATCGTCCACCACCGTGCCTATGGCAAGCACAAGGGCGAAAAGCGTAAGCAGGTTGATGGAAAAGCCTATCAGTGACATTACGGCAAACGTTCCGATGATGGACACGAAGATAGAAATCGTGGGAATCAGCGTGGACTTGATGTCCTGTAAGAACACATACACCACCACGATGACTAAAAGTATCGCCTCGATAAGCGTCCTGATGACAGAATGGATGGAGGCATTCAGGAACTTGTTGGTGTCGGTAAGCACCACAAACTCTGCCCCTTCGGGCAAATCGCGGCTGAGGTCATCGAGTACCTCGTGTATCTCATTGATGGTGCTTGATGCGTTCGAACCGGATTTCTGGTTTATCATCATCATGGCTGCCGGATGTCCGTTCACTTCGGATGAATAATTGTAATACTCATCGCCCAGCTCTATATCCGCGACCTCTTTCAATCGCAATACATCGCCGCCGGGCAGGGACTTGACCACCAGTTCGCCGAACTCTTCCGCAGTCGAGAGCCTGCCCCGGTATTTCATCGTGTACTCGTTTGCCCCGTCGGAGTTCTGTCCGAAAGAACCGGTGGCGGCCTCAATGTTCTGCCGTGCCAATACCGCCGAAATATCATCCGGGATAAGCCCGTACCCCGCCATCTTGTCCGGTTTGAGCCACAAACGCATACTGTAGTTCGAGCCGAACAGCTGTGCCTTTCCGACACCGCCTATACGTTTCACCCGTGGCTCGACATTGATTTTCATGTAATTGTTCAGGAAAGTCTGGTCGAAACGGTCGTCGGGTGAGTAAAGCGCGAAAGTCATCAGCTCGGCATTCTGCTGTTTCTCTGTCGTGACGCCGCTTTTGGTGGCTTCCGCCGGAAGCTGGCTTAACGCGCCATTCACACGGTTCTGCACGTTCACCGCCGCCATGTCCGCGTTGGCACCCTGCTTGAAATAGATGTTGATGGAAGCATCGCCCGTGTTGGATGCGGTAGAGGTCATGTAGATCATGTCCTCCACTCCGTTAATGGCTTCCTCAAGCGGGACGATTACCGCTTTCTGCACGGTTTCGGCATTCGCACCGGGATAGGTACAGAACACGTTGACAGTAGGCGGTGCAATGTCGGGATATTGCTCCACCGGGAGCACTTTGATGGCGATGAGTCCCATCAAGACAATCACCACGGAAATAACGCCCGAGAATACCGGGCGGTCTATGAAAAATCGTAGATTCATGGGGTTACGTTTTTAGGTGTAACAATCATTCCTTCCTTTACAAGTCCTACCCCTTCGGTGATGATGGTGTCGCCCACGGACACACCTTGCTTCACCACGAAGTGGTTACCATCGTTCAGACGGTCCACGGTCAGGTAGGCTGCTTCGGCCTTTCCGTTTCTGAGGCGGTAGGCGATAATCTTGTCCTGCAATTCCACGGTGGCGGTCTTGGGCAGCAGGATGGCATCCGCATCCACTCCTTGCAGGACGATATTGCCGATGGTGCCGCTCAGCAGCTCACGGTCGGGGTTGGGGAAGCGGGCTTTGATTTGCACCGCCCCGGTGGTGGCATTGACCACGCCACTGACAGTCTCTATGCGTCCCTTCCGTCCGTAGAACGTGCCGTCATTCAGTTGCAGGCCGACTTCCGGCATTTGGGAAATCATCTTGTCTATGGAACCGTATTGTGTCCTGAACTGACGCAGCTTGTTTTCGGAGACGGAGAAATAGGCGTACATTTCCGCATTGTCGGAAACTACCGTGAAGGGCTGCGTCATGCCGGGACTGACAAGTGCGCCGATGCGGAAAGGAAGCGTGCCTACCACTCCGTTGCTGGGACTTTTTATCTCGGTATAGGAGAGATTGTTGCGGGCATCCGTTTCCTGAGCCTTTGCCTGTTCGAGTTCGGCAAGTGCTACCGCCAGCCCGTTGCGGGCAAGAGAGAGTTCGTAATCGGATATGACTTTCTCATCAAACAAGGCTTGCTTGCCTTGCAGCTCGATCCGTGCCGTTTCCACTTTTGCCTGTGCTGCGCTGACGTTTGCCTGTGCGGTGCGCAAGGCTGCCTGATAGGGCACTTGGTCGATGACGGCAAGCACTTGTCCCGTCTTAACCTGCTCCCCTTCTTTCACACACAGGCGGGTGATACGGCCCGACACTTGGGGTACTATGTCCACATCCTGCCGCCCACGGATGGAGGCGGAATAACTTTCTTGAAATTCAACTGCCCGGGAAGAAACCACCATGACGGGCAATGTCTGTCTCATTTCCTGTTCCCTCTGTTCTTGTTTGCAGGCTGTCAATAATGCAGCCAGCAGGCTTGTTACCGTGATGCCGGCTATCCATGTTCTTCTATTCATCATCTGTTCTTATTGTTTTTCCATTCCTTATTCAATACCGCATAAATGCAGGTGTCCTCATACCGTGGTGTTCCATCGGGATGGCACACAAACGATATGAATTCCTTCATGCATCCTTCATATCTCATTCCGAGACGTTCGCACAATCTTTTCGACCGCAGGTTGTCATCCTCCACAAAGCCGTAGATGCGACGTGCGCCTGCTTCACGGAAAAGGTAATCCAGAAATTCCGTTGCCGCTTCATGCGCCAATCCCTTGCCCTCGAAGCGTTGGTTGAAATGCCAGCCCACGTTGAATGTGTCGGCTTCTTCACGCAATGCAAAAACATCACCGATTATGAAATCGTCTTCCTTCAGGCACACGGCATAGCGCAGCAACTCCTTTGGAGTATTGGATATATAAGCCAGTGCAGACTCTTCAGAGCACAAGCGTTCGCTCACGAAGCAGTTGACACGCGGATGGGAGAGGTATTCCAGCAAACCAACGGCATCCTTCTCCTGAAAATCTCTGATGATAAGGTGTTCTGTTTCAATAATCATAAGTCGCCAATTTTGGCTGCAAAGATATTCCATACCCAATTTGCCGACAACCGGCATGCAGTCGAAACGGAAAAAAACATTTATAAAACAGCTAAAATGGCTTCTGAAATGTCATTGTAAATGCTCTTTTCAAAGATGCACATCTTTGGGCAGTTAAGCCATGCTTCTTGATGCGTCACCTTCCTACAGATTACCAAAATCATACCCTGTTTTGGCAATCTACGTTCATTATGCAAGCATCGAATACAGTATAAATGATAGAACCATCTGTCTCGACACTCCTTTTATCTGTTTCAACTGCTGTTTTGTCTGTTTCATCCGGTTTCGACCTATCAAATGAAAAAGCAAAGTCGTACCTTTGCAACATGAAGTAACTTTGCAACCAAATATGATCAAAGAAAATGTAAAAATAATGAACTGGCGGAACGGCTTCCTGCTATCGCTCGTTTCCTATATCCTCTACCTTATTATATGGTTAATTCTTGATGACGAAACCGCCAACCAATTACCGGGAATGGCGACAGTCGATTATGTCGTCGATTTTTTGTTGTGTATGCTCTTTACCTACATATCCTTGGGGTTCTCTTACCTTGTTTTTAAGATTTTGCCGTTCAGAACATCTTATGTGTGGGTGATTGTCTATGCTTCCTGTCTTTTGACGCTGAATAACCTCGTTACGTTCGGCATGACATCTCTGTTCAATCTTTTGTGGGATGAAACCGGCAACGGGCTTCTTGACGAACTGATCAACATGAAGGGGGCTTACACTTTTGCCATGATAGCCACTTTCATATCAAGCGTTTATGCCAACACATTCTACCTCCAGTCATACATCAGGGCGCGCGATGAGAAGCAGGCTCTTGAAATGGCACTGATGAAGGAGAAGGAGATTGCCTTACAGTCGCAACTCAACTCGCTGAAGCTGCAAATTAATCCGCACTTCATGTTCAACAACTTCAACAACCTGCTGGAATTGATAGAGGAAGATACCAAACTTGCCGGCAAGTTCCTGAGTAACCTGTCGAAAGTGTACCGGTACATCATCACCAATCTGGACCGGAATCTGATTCCCGTCAGAGATGAGATAAAGTTCCTTGAATCATACTTGTATCTGATGCAGGTGCGCCACGTCGGAGGGGTCGTCACGAACATCAGCCTCGAACTGAAAGAATGCAAAGGATACCTTCCCCCGGCCGTGTTGCAACTTCTTGTGGAGAATGCAATAAAGCATAACGGTTTTTCGATGGAAAATCCGTTGTTTATTGACATCACGTTGTCTGACGACTATATCACAGTGCGCAACCTTAAATCTCCCTTGCTCTCAAAAATGGAATCGACCGGCTTGGGTCATAAAAACATAATAGAGCGTTATTCGTTGCTCTGCGATAAAAAAGTCAAGATAGAAAATGCCGAGAACTTCTATTCGGTGAGTTTGCCCATCATAAAAAAACAGTCCCTATGAAGATACTGATTCTTGAAGACGAACAGCGCAATGCCATGCGTCTCATTAGATTGCTGAACGACATTGATACGACGTTTATAATTGAAGGACCACTTACAAATATCAAAGAGGCGGTCGATTTTTTCCAATCAGGCAAAACAACAGACCTCATCCTTGCGGATATCCGCCTTACTGACGGCCTGAGTTTTGAAGCGCTTAAATATGCTCCGGCAACCGTTCCAATCATATTCACCACCGCATACGATGAATATGCGGTACAGGCTTTCAAGTTCAATAGCTTTGACTATCTTCTGAAGCCTTTGGATGCCGATGAACTTGAAGCTGCCATAGATAAAGCTACCAAAGCTGGCAAGAATTATGCTGACGAAAATCTCCGGCAGCTTTTCGATTCGTTGCAGAAGAACCAGTTCCGCTATCGGGAACGTTTCCTGTTGCCCTATCGTGACGGGTATAAGACCGTACGTGTTTCGGACATCAACCATATCGAAACCGAAAACAAGACGGTATACCTTCGTCTTAATAATGGAACTTCAGAAGTTGTCAATATGTCAATGGACGAACTCGAACAGCAACTCAATCCTGATTGCTTCTTCCGTGCCAACCGCCAATACATAATTAACATAGAATACGTATTGTTTCTTTCTAATTATTTCGGAGGGAAACTTATTGTCCGCTTAAAAGGGTATCCGAACACAAAAATAACCGTTAGTAAAGAGAAGGCTCAACGGCTAAAAGAGTGGATTGACAAATAGTCTCTGCCATGCTATGATAACATTTCTGTACTCACTTTCAGTTAGAAAAAACTGAATATCTCGCTACTCCATGAGGAACGCGCGGATATTCTTTATAATCGCTTGTTCCAGTTCGTATTCGGAATGTTCTTTCGAAAGGCCCACAAGGTCGAATGTATATTCGTCTTTCAGGGCAAGTATGGCCTGGTTCTTTATCTTCTCCGGCAAGGTCATGTCGAAGTTGCTCTGACCGAGCAGATAATTTTCGTAGGTCTTTGCTTCTATCTTGTTGATAAGTACATCTTTCGTCCAGCCGTATTTCTTGGTTGACAAGATGTAGAATTGCCGTTGTTGCATCTCTTTGCACTTGGTCAGAATGACGATGTGCTTCGACCAGCTAATTTCTCCAACTAACGGTTGGAGAATTTCATTCGACCGGTATTCGGTATAAAAACGGGCCATGTCCCACATGTTGGAAACACCGAATCCCTTTATACCCAGAAACTCCTTTTGTATGTACCGCGAAAGGTTCTCCATGACGGATTTTCCCCAGCCCAAGGCCGCTTGTTGTTCGGTAATCCGCCTGCCGATTTCCCAATACAGGGCGATCATCTCTTTGTTTACGGCCTTCAATGCCTCGTATTGGGGCGACCGGATGCGGGAGGTTATCTCGTTTCTGAAATCGAGATATTCGGGAGATAAGATGGGAGTATTCTTTTCAGTCATAGGTTATTCATTATAATCGGTTACAGGGGTAAGTTTTTCTTTTGATTATGCACAGGATTCCCTTGTCTTATCCCATCTTCTCCGGATTTCCGGTCTGTCGGCAGCATTCCCCGTTGTACGACGCTTTCTCCCTTTTCTATACCCGTTCCGTCCTTTCTCCCTTGTACGCATTTTCCTCCCTCTTTTAGCTGTCGGTTTCCGTGCCCAGCCTTGCAGCGACCTGCGGGGTATTATTTTTCCGCGAAGGTAACGGGCCGTTCCAATCTTGCCAATGCCGGCTGCGCCGCGAGTGAGGCGCAAAAATCTTCCTCTCCGTTGTCGAGCGTATTTTTTCGCTTCAGCCTTGTCCGATTGTCCCTGCCACCTTCAAGAGGCAGAAAAATAATCCCGGAGGCCGCAAACAGGCCGAATAAAGGGAAACAAACAAGGTTAAATTATGAGTTACAGCAAATTAAAATCACTGGTGGCAAACGTGGAAGCCATTGCAACGGCAATGAAAGTCCGTATCGACGACCGACAAGCCACTGACGAAGAGAAAGAGGTATTATCCCGATATTCCGGTTTCGGGGGGATTAAAGATGTATTGAATATAGGAACGGAGCATACCGTCAGCGATGATGTGGCCGAGCCTATCCGCAAGCTGCAGGACTTGATAGGCGCATATCCCTATTATGACGACGCCATGCGGCAAGCCGTCATCAACAGTATAAAATCCTCCGTCCTGACTGCTTTTTACACACCGAAATTCCTCGTGGACGCAGTAACCCGGCAGATACACGCTACATTCAAGGATAACTGCCTGCAAATGAGTACCTTTCTTGAACCCAGTGCGGGAATTGGCGGCTTTCTGCCCGTCTCCATGCCCGGCACTCGCAGCTACGCTTTTGAAAAAGATTGTCTTACGGGGCTTATCCTGTCGCTTCTGTATGACGAGGCGACCACGGTAACGGCAGGCTTCGAGACGATAGCCGACCAGCATCTGGAGCATGAGAGCTTCGATGTTATCGCCTCGAATATCCCGTTCGGCAATTTCCGGGTGTTCGATGCGGAAATGTGGAAGAAAGGCGGCATGTACGAACAGTCAGCCAAGACCATACACAACTACTTTTTTGTCAAGGCAATGGAACTGTTGAACGAGGGCGGACTGCTGGCGTTCGTTGCGCCGAGAGGAATTGCCGACACGCCGGGCAACAAGTTCGTGCGCGAGTACCTCGTCAATCATGCCGACCTCATAACGGCCTTACGGCTACCCGATACCCTTTTCATGCAGACGAGCGGCATAGAGGTAGGGAGCGACCTTTTGATATTCCAAAAGCACAGCCGCAAGGCGACGCTCTCGTTACGGGAGAAGATGTTTTTGCAGGTCTCCAAGGAAAAGGTCGACACGGCAGGAACGATGACCGACTATGCGAACAAAATCTTTACCCTCCCCAAGACCGCCCTTGCCACGGACAGTCGCATTGCGCTGAACCAGTTCGGTAAGTACGTCCGCAAATACCAGTGGTTAGGCGATGGAAACGCCATGTCCCAATACCTTTCCGCACTGCTCAAATACGATTTCGACCGCTATTTTCGCAAGGCTCTTTTTGCCAATCACGGCCAGGACAACACCCCCGTGCAGATGTCTCTTTTCGGCGAGCCGCAGACGGTCAAAGGCATACGTGCCTACACGGAGGACATGGAAACATGGATGAAGAACGGCGCAATGGTCGTTTTCGAGGGGCAGGTAGGTACGCTTCGGTTTCGTAAGTCGAGCCGTTACACGGAGACAGCCGTTGATTTCGTACCCGTGGACGAGGGCAAGGTAAATACGGACAGGGCCGCCGACTATTTCCCCATACGCAAGGTGTATTTCGAGCTGTCCGGCAGGGAACGGGAAGAACAAAAGGAGTGCTCGGAACTGCGTAAACAACTCAACACCCTATACGACGCTTTTATTGCCAAATGGGGATTTTTCCACGACAACGACAACAAGGAGTTTATCTTGCTCGACAGCCTCGGTACGGAGGTGTTCACGATAGAAATGCAGGTCGGCAGGGACATCTTCAAAGCCGACGTTATGCGTGAACCTGTAGCTTTCAAGAAGATAGACACCGCCGTAACGCTGTCCCCCGTGGAAGCCTTGGCAAGCAGCCTGAACTTTTACGGCAAGGTCGATATGGGCTACATGGCACAAGCCACGAACAAGGAGGAAGAAGAAATCATCGAAGCCCTGCAAGGGGAAATTTTCTACAATCCGGCCAATGGGGAATGGGAGCACAAAGGAAAGTTCCTCTCCGGAAACATCATCGCCAAGCAGGAAGAGACGCTTTCCTTTCTCCCGAATCTCGCAGGCAAGGAGAAAGAATGGGCCGAAGCGTCCGCAAAGGCACTGGAGAACACCATACCCGAACCGATACCCTATGAAGAACTCGACATCAACATGGGCGAGCGGTGGATAGATACGAAGCTGTACGCCGATTTCGCCTCCGACCTATTCGGAGTGGGTGCGGACGTGATGTATTTCGACGTGAACGATACCTACTTGATTCGGCTGCAGGGATATTCGCCCGTGGCATACAATACCTATTCCGTGCGCAATTACAACGGCGAGGACTTGTTTGTACACGCCCTGCACGATACCGTACCTGAGATAACGAAAGAGGAATACCGGAACGGCAGCAAAATACGTGTGCCGGACGAGGAAGCCATGCAGGAGGCCGCCGCCAAGATACAGGAAATTAGAGACCGTTTCAACCGGTGGCTTGACGATGAGCCTTTGGAAGTCCGGGACGAACTGGTAAGGACATACAACGAGCGCTTCAATTGTTACGTGCGTCCGCACTACGACGGCTCGGCGCAGACGTTCCCCGGCCTCTCTTTCGAGCTGTTCCCGTACAAAGAACTTTATCCCTCACAGAAAGACGCTATCTGGATGATTAAGCAGAACGGCGGCGGTATCTGCTGGCACGAGGTCGGCACGGGCAAGACGATGATTATGTGCGTGGCCGCATACGAAATGAAACGTCTCGGACTGGTGCAGAAACCCCTCATTATCGGGCTGAAAGCCAATGTACACGAGATTGCCGATACATTCCGAAAGGCATACCCCACGGCCAAGGTGCTCTATCCGGGCAAGGAAGATTTCACCCCCGCCAACCGCAAGGAAGTGTTTTCAAAAATCAAGAACAACAACTGGGATTGCATTATCCTGACACACGACCAGTTTAGCAAGATTCCGCAATCCGAAGAAACCATGTACGACATATTCTCGGAAGAACTGGCCGATGTGGAGCGCAGCCTCGAAGTGCTGGAGCAATCCACTATGCGTTACCGGAGCGGCAGGATGCAGAAAGGACTGGAAACCCGGAAACAGAACCTTGAAGCCAAGCTCGCCGAACTGCAGATGAAGATAGACCTCCGGAAAGACGATACCATCGATTTCCGTTCGATGGGCATAGACCACATTTTTGTAGACGAATGCCACTGCTATAAAAATTTGATGTTCCAGACACGCCACACGAGAGTAGCGGGCATCGGCAATGCGCAAGGCTCGCAAAGGGCGATGAACCTTTTGTTTGCCATTCGGGACATTCAACGCCGCACGGGAAAGGACTTGGGGGCTACGTTCCTGTCGGGTACGGTGGTCGTCAATGCGCTGACCGAACTGTACGTGATGTTCAAATATCTGCGTCCAAGGGAACTCAAACGGCAACAAGTAAGCTGTTTCGACGCTTGGGCGGCTATCTTCACGAAAAAGGCCGCCGACTACGAGCTGAACGTAACGGGTACGATAAAGCGCAAAGAGCGTTTCCGCACTTACATCAAAGTGCCGGAACTGGCGATGTTCCTGCGGGAGATTACCGACTATCGTACAGCCGATATGATAAACCTCGATGTGCCGGACAAAAACGTGCGTTTCCTTTCCCATGCACCCACTATCCAACAGGAGGAAATGATCGGGCGGCTCGTCGCCTTTGCGCACAGCGGACAATGGGAAGATTTGGGGTTGGATATTCCGCAGCCGGACAATCTCGACAAGGCAAAAATGCTTGTTGCTACCAACGTGGCCCGTAAGATGTCTCTTGATATGCGTCTGTTGGGCGATAAGTTTACTGATGACCCGAACAACAAGGCTTCGATTTGCGCAAGAACTATTTATGATTATTATGTAAGTTCAAATGCCAATCGTGGTACACAGTTCGTCTTCAGCGACCTTGCCACTTACAAGCCGAACGAGTGGAACATCTATAGCGACATCAAGGACAAGCTGGTGGCAATGGGGATTCCTGCCGATGAAATCCAGTTTATCCAGTACGCCAAGACCGAACGGGCGAGAAAGAAACTTTTTGCGGACATGAACAGTGGCAGGGTACGGGTGTTGTTCGGCTCTACCTCGATGTTGGGAACGGGAGTAAACGCCCAAGAAAGGGCCGTTGCGGTGCATCATCTGGAGATACCTTGGCGCCCCGCCGACATGGAGCAGCGCAACGGTCGTGCGGTACGCAAAGGCAACACCGTTAAGCTCTGGGGAAACAATACCGTGGACGTGGTGATTTACGGAACGGAAAAGACGCTCGACGCTTACAAATTTAACCTGTTGAAAACCAAGCAAATGTTCATCAACCAAATTAACAACGGTACGATTGCTGTGCGCCGTATCGACGAGGACGCTATGGACGAGGATAACGGCATGAATTTCGCCGAGTTCGTGGCTCTCCTGTCGGGAAATACCGACCTGTTGGAGAAAACGAAGCTCGACAATAAGATTATGCAGCTCGAAAAGGAACAGGCCATTTTCAAGAAAGACCGTATCAGGGCCGAGCGTAAGATTGCGGCCAACCGGGAAGACATGACAAAGGCCGAGAGTGCGGCGGCACGCATGACGCAGGACTGGGAATATATCACCTCTTACACCGGAGACCGGACGACCCGGCTGTTGAACCTCGCACAAGCCACGGCGGAAGAGACCGGACGGGAGCTGCACCGCATTTCCAAGACCTACCGCAACGGGGCAATCGGTACGATAGGCACGTATGCCGGATTGAACCTGTCGGTGTACAGCGAGTATGACATGGGCGGTACATTCTACCGCAACACGTTCCTCGTCGAGGGCGTAAGCGGACTGAAATACCGTTGTGGCATATCGGGAGCATTGCCTCTGGGCTTCGTGGAATCCTCCCGATACCCGCAAGCCGCCCTCGCCAAGCTGCCCGGCATGATTGAGGAACAACGGCAGAAGATAGCCAAGCTGGAGAGCGAGATACCCGCTTTGCAGGGAATCATCGCCCGCAAGTGGAGCAAGGCGGACGAGTTGGCAAGGCTCAAACAGGAGTGCAACGCTTTACAGCATCGGATCGACGAAAGCATGAAAGAGGCGGAACGCACGCAGTCCGCCCTTTCCGAACACGAGGCCACCGACAAAGCGGCATGACCATAATTCATAGATTTAACCTTTTCCCTCTGTTCGGTTACAACACCGGACAGGGGATTTTTTCACCTTCCGGTCTGCCACGGCCATACCCGGTTGTAACGGAATCTTCCCCTTGTACCTCCAGCCACTCCTTTTATACCACACACCTTGTCTTTTATAGGCAGGCTTTCGCTTCCCCCCCCTTTGTAGATTGAGATGCTATCACGAACCGACGACCGTAAAGCCCGACACTTTTTTCCGCAAAGTTGATTGCATCTCAAAACTTTGCCTCAAGGCCCATCTTCGATTTTCCTGATGAAAAATCTTCCTTCTCATTCCATTCCAAGAGTATTTTTCATGGAATCCTTGCTGCAAACCCCGTGATGCAAAGACGAGGCAGAAAAAAGAATCGAACTTTCCGGTAATCGCTCGAACCGGAGGGAAATAAAAAAAACTTAAAAACAAATTGAAACATGAAAAAAAATTCGCTTTTTGACAACTGGTTCGTTTACAACTATCAGAGATTGCGTAACATATTCGGACGTTACCTGCACGAGGACGCCTTTCACGACGCCTATTTGGCGATGAAACGGGAAGTCGTGATTTCGGAAATACCTGTCGAGAGCTTCGAGCCTTATTTTTTCGGCGTGTACAAAAAGTGCAGACTGAAATGTATTCACAAGGATAGTTGTTACTGTTTCCCCGACAACGAACATTTCTTTTTGCTCATGCAGGAAGAAGAAACACCGTCCGTCGAGGTGCTGGCAGCTTCCGACAAGCTGGTGTATGACATACTGCTGTTTGTGAAGAAGAAATATCCCCAAACGGACTACGAGCTTTTCAGACTGAAAGAGTACGAGGCGAAATGTTCATACAGACACCTTTCCGCCTATGCAGGCATTTCCGCAAGTGCGATACACCGGAGAATAAGCGATATAACCGACACTATCCGCAATCACGAAGGATTTTCCAAAAGGTACGCCCACGTAAGCATGTAATTTGTATAACCCGTAAATAATTCAAGAAAATGAAATTTGTAATTTACAACGTCGAGAATTGCCGGACAAGAGAAAACCGTGTAGGTAAAAGAAGCATAAGGTTCAACAGCGTTACCGGCAACATGTATCTATCCACCAAATTGGCAAAAGAAATGAATATCACAATGAACGACCGACTGGAGTTTGGCTGTGATGAAAACAACCCGAAAGAGTGGTTTCTGCACAAAACCACTGACAAGCGAGGTTTTCCGCTGCAGTTCAACAGGGGAGGAACACGTTTGAGGAATAAGTACATCTGTAAGACCATTTTGGATATAGCGAAGGTCAAGGAGAGCGCAACATTCTTGGTATCGAAAGACCCGGTAAAGACCGAGCTGGGGCCATTTTACAGAATAATACTTTCTTGCCCCATTCTCCCGAAGAACAAGCCCAAACTATAAGCCGATAACCTCTGTGGTCTGTCCGATGGGCGAAAGCCCTCCGGACGGATTGCGGGGCAACCGATACCTTTTATAGTACGATTACTCCTTTTTTACCTTCAGGCTGTTTCCCTATTATACGCCGGCTTTCCCAACCCCGTGAACCAGTGGAAAGTCTGTGCCGTAACAAGTCGTCAGGGAAAGGTACGGGAGGCCGTTCAAAACCGGCGGCAGCCCGGATCGTGCCGTTCCATGCCGGAGCTTCGACCTGTCGAAACAACACGGTATTCCACAGCCCGACCGGTCTTTATGCCGCTGGTTTCGGACTTTCCGCCTCTGTTCCGTATCTTTCCCTTGTGACCTGCCACGTCAAGGGCAAACGGTGATACTTCTTATTCGCTCCGCGCTTTCATTCCGCCCGGTCGAAATTCAGGCGTGGAGCGGATAAGGAGAATCCCTTTCATGTTTGCCCCGGCAGACCCTTGCCGGACCCGCCCAAGCCGGACCCTTTTCTACTTCGCTTCCCCTGCATTTATACAGGCAAAGCCGTACTCCCTTTTTACCATCATATTTACCGGTCTGTTCCGGTCTCCTCTCTGCCGGTGTCGTCCGGTTTGCCAGATGCAAAGGTCGGCTGCCATGCTTGATCCGGCGGCTTGAAGTGCATTCCCCGCAAATTCTTCCTTTCCATGAAAGCGTAATTGGCCGGGAAACCCGCCGTATGAAGCCCTGTCGGCAGCCGTGTTCCGCATCTGTAAAATCCCGGAACGGTTCAGACAGAGAGAAGAATCGAAAAAAGGGTAAAAAAGCAGATGTTTCACGGCATAAAAGACAAGTGATGGACAAGAAAAATTGTAAAACAGGCAAACGCATGAAAAGGCAGGTTGAAAAAATCCTGATGGTTATCAATGTCAAATGGGAAATCATAGATATTCTTCAAATAACCAATCGGCGTTTTATGTACAATCCGCAAACGGGAACTTTAATTTTAGGAGACGAAATCTACGGTAAAACCATTTGCAGTTCCCATTCACAAGAGTTCCATGCGTCAAGAGCAGAAGGCTGTTTCGATGATTATTTGCGCGGGTGGATTGGCACATCGAAAAGCTACCCTCACGGGATTATCCATTTTGCCCCCGCCGTCATCATGGAACAGTTCGACAGAGGGTTTGACGCATTACAAATGTTCGCCGGACTTGAAGGCGTAAACGGAGATACTATCGTCAGAGGGTTTTGTACTTTGCCAGAACAAAGGATGGGCGATTTGCTGCATTCCTCCCTTTGAGATACCGGTTCTGACAAAATAAGCTATGATAAGGTATCGTGCCTATGACAACATCGTCGGTGAAGGGCACGATACCCGTTTGTAAATTACCGCAACTCCGTTGGCGGTTTCCTTTTATACCTCTCTCTTTTCCTCTGCTCTTATACTTGGGCGAAGCCCTCTTCCCTTTATATCAATTATATGTATAACCTCTACGGTCTCCTCTCTGCCGTCACCGTCCGATTTTTCAGATGCAAAGGTAGGCTGCCGCGCTTGATCCGGCGGCTTGAAGTGTATTTCTTGCAAATTCTTCCTTCTACGAAGAGTAATTGGCAAGAAAAGCCGTCGTATGAAGCTGTACCGGCAGCCGGGTACCGCATCTATAAAATCCCGGAACGGTTCAGGCAGAGAAAGGAACCGAAAAGAGGGAAAAAATAAACAGTTAGGTAACGGCAGGACCAACCACCTTGCCACAAACAATTTTCTATTATGTTACATGTTCACACTATCGGACGCATCGGCAAAGATTGCCAAGTAATTTCAGGAGCACACGGCTCATTCATGGCTATGGACATAGCCGTTGACGATTATTCAAAGGGGCAAAACATCACCACTTGGATAAGGGTACGCAGCAACAAGGACAACCATATCCGCTTGTCCGAATATCTGACGAAAGGGAGACTCATACTTGTTGACGGCACGCTGTCATCTTCCCTGTGGAAAGACAAGAACGGCGAGAGCCAGATACAGCTCTCCATCACGGCAGAGAGTATTGCCTTTATCAATACCGGAAGGCGGGAAGGCGCGGCAGCCGGAGAGGACAATGCAGTAAGCGGAGCAGACGGCGCACCCGTTCCTCCTGCAGATTTCCCGCAGGACGAAAAGGAGGATTTGCCTTTCTGATAAGAGAGTAAACCTTTGAAAATAAGCGAATACTAAATGTAGTATATCCTATATGTAGTAGATTAGTAAGCCACTCGTCTGCGAATGTAGGATATACTACTCTTAGTCAAACTTTATTTTAGTATAGTAGTAAATACTAAAATACTACACTGCTAAAACAATAGTTTTTAGTGAATTAGTATATACTAATTTTAGTATTTACGAAAAATAGTATTAACTTTGCAAGTGGAATAAAAGAGTGAAACGATGACAAAAATAATTGCGGTCTTGAACCATAAGGGAGGGGTCGGAAAGACGACCACCACCATCAATCTGGCTGCGGCCCTGCAGCAAAAGAAAAAGCGCGTGCTGGCTATCGACATGGACGGTCAGGCGAACCTTACGGAATCCTTCGGCCTCTCCATTGAGGAAGAACAGACGGTGTACGGGGCGATGAAAGGCAAATACCCCTTGCCATTAGTTGAAACGGCAGGAGGTGTAACCGTCGTACCGTCCTGCCTCGACCTCTCGGCTGCCGAGGCAGAACTCATCAACGAGCCGGGACGGGAACTGATATTGAACGGCCTGATTGGCAAGTTGCTCGAAAACCGGAAATTCGATTATATCCTTATCGACTGTCCGCCCTCGTTGGGGTTGCTGACGCTGAACGCCCTTACCGCCGCAGACTACCTGATTATCCCGGTACAGGCACAATTCCTCGCCATGCGCGGCATGGCCAAGATCATGAATGTGATTGCCACCGTCCAGGAACGCCTGAATCCGAAACTCGCTATTGGTGGCATTGTAATTACCCAGTTCGACAAACGCAAGACACTGAACAAAAGTGTGGCCGAACTCGTCAAGGATTCATTCTGCGAAAAGGTGTTCAAGACCGTTATACGGGATAACGTATCTTTGGCCGAAGCTCCCATAAAGGGCAAGAACATCTTCGAGTATAGCAGGAACAGCAACGGAGCCAAGGACTACATGGCACTGGCGCAAGAGGTACTGAAATTAAAATAATCCCGATATGAGCAAGAGCGATTTACTGAAAGACAGCATGAAAGGCGGACTGGACGGGTTGCTGTCACCTACGAAAAAGACTACCGGCGGAAAACAGCCGGTAGCAGCCCCCACGGAAAAAGAAACGGCGGTTCATTGCAACTTCGTCATCAACAAAAGCATTCATACCCGTATGAAATTCCTCGCCATCAAGAAGAACATGTCGCTGAAAGACATCGTGAACGAGGCAATGAAAGAGTATCTGGAGAAGAACGAACAATAAACACAGGCATGGCTACCGCGTCTGCCCACCCCGGAGACGGCAGCCATGCGTCCTTTTTTATCCGCCCGCTGTTTCCATAGGGCGCATTCCTCCTTTATAGTCTTACCATCTTTCTCTTTTTTACCTGCCCGCAAGTACAGGCACATGGCCCGTTTTATCCCTATTCTAACCCTGACGGGCATATCCCTTTTCTACCGATTCCCTTACCGCTTTCCCGGCTTCATTCTCTGCCGTCACCGTTGTGTTTTATCAGATGCAAAGGTCCGCTGTCGCGCTTGATACGGCGGCTTGAAGTGTATTTCCTGCAAATTCTTCCTTTCTGCGAAAGAGTAATTGGCAGGAAAAGCCGTCGTATGAAGCTGTACCGACAGCCGTGTACCGCATCCGTAAAACCTCAAAGCGGTTCAGGCAGAGAAAGGAACCGAAAGGAGGGAAAGAAAAAAACAACGTAAAATTGACAGCGATATGGATAAAATCAAATTGGTAGTTTACAACGAGTACGCACTGGGTTATATCATGCCCGAACAACCCGGCAAAGTTTGTACGTTGGTGGATAGGATAACGCTCGGCGCACCGTTTCGGACAATGAATGAACCCTATTTCATCGGGAAAAGAGATACCGTCAGACTGGCGGGCAGAAAGGACTTTGACACGTTTCGGATAGTGTTCGACGGGTACGACAATCCGGAAATATACGAGTATGACACCGCACAATAAAGACAATAGTAATCAAACAATCTAATGTAATAACAAATTAAAATTTATGAATTATGGAAACAGCGAACATTCAATCAGTAGTAGAGAACAACATCGTATCAGTTGCATTGATGAATATTCAACCGAGCAACTATAACCCACGCAAGCACTTTGACGAGGCGAGCCTTGCCGAACTGGCCGAGAGTATTCGTCAGCAGGGAGTATTGCAACCTATCGGCGTGCGCCCCATTGTGGACACCGACCGCTTCGAGATTATTTTCGGAGAGCGCAGGTATCGTGCCGCCCTTATGGCAGAACTGACCGAAATTCCGGCTGTCATCTTGCATGTTTCGGACGAGACCGCCGCCGAAATGGCCGTGACGGAGAACCTGCAACGCAAGGACGTTACCCCCATAGAGGAAGCCAACGCCTACCAAAAGCTCATGGAAAGCGGTCGCTACGATGTGCAGTCATTGGCCGTGCAGTTCGGCAAAAACGAGAACTATATCCGTACCCGTCTGAAATTCGTATCATTGATACCCGAAATCGCCGAACTTCTGGAAAAGGACGAAATCACAATCAGTGTAGCGAGTGAGATTTGCCGATACGGTACGGACATTCAGAAAGAGGTGTACTATAAACACTTGAAAGACAGCGACAGCATGTTGTACGACTGTTGGCGAGGACTGAAAGCCGCCGATGTGGCAAAGTTTATCGAACGGGATTTCACGACAGACCTTAGCCGTTACGCATTCGACAAGACCCTATGCGCCTCATGCCCCCACAATACCAACAACATGATGTTGTTCTGCGAGGGTGGTTGCGGAAATTGCGCCAATCGGAGTTGTCTGGCCGAAATGAACGCTTCCTATCTCGTGGAGAAAGCCTTGCAGTTTGTGGAACAATACCCCTCCGTATCATTGGGCTACCAAGATTTCAACAATAACATGCTTGCGGTGGAACGCCTTACCGCTATGGGGTACGAGGTCGAGCACCTCAATACCTATGCCACGGCATACCCCGAAACGCCGGTAGCACCCGAAAAGGAAGAATACGACACTACCGAGGAATACGAGGCGGCATACAAGGAGTACGAGCAGGATTTCAGCAACTATATGGAAAAATGCAAGTCAATTCATGAACGAATCGATACGGGCGAACTCACGTTTTATATCTGCATCGGGCAGAAAGAAATTACGCTGTGTTACATGGCAAGTGCTGCCGCCAATGCGGACATGGCTACCGAAAAACAACTTTCCCCGGTGGAAAAATTGGAACAGCAGGACAAACGTAACAAGGAAATAGCCGTCGAGAAAACCGTTGCAGACGCTAAGAAACAGATTTTGGACGTTGATACGTCTGAAAGCAAATTCACGCAGGACGAGGAAAAGATGATATATTTCTTCCTGCTGTCGTCTCTCCGCAGGGAACACTTCGGGGTATTCGGTATCGGGGAGAAAAAAGCCTACCAACACCTTGAGGACGAAGAAAAAATGAACATCATCGCCAACCTCACGGCCAAGCAGAAAGCCGTTATCCGCAGGGATTTCTTGATAGACAACTTCAAAGGCGCATACGGCAATAACGCTGCTGCGACCCTCTTGCTCGATTTTGCCCGTAAGCACATGCCCGACACGCTCGCCGAAATTGAAAGTGGATATAATGAGGTGTATGAGAAACGCCATAAACGTATCGAGGAACGCAAAGCCGCCTTGTTGGCAAAGGAACGGCAGACAAAGCCCGAAGAAGCCGCCGAGGCAGAAAATACACAACCCACGGCAGAGGTACAACCCGAAGAACATACGCAACCCGAAGAGGTCGCAGCTTGACCATAATTCAATAGTAGGACGGAGAAATCCGTCCTACTGTCTAACCAATCAAAAGAGGTAATGATGAAATGTAAGGACTGCAAACATTACAACGGTGCGACAATGCCCGGAGCGGGATTGTGCAATGCCACGCAGGCACGTACTTTTGCCACGACGGTCTGTTTCAATGGACTGTTCACCCCGAAAAAACGGCAAGACGAACCGGATAGCAAGACCGGGAAGAAATAGCGCAACGCTACAGAGAGAGAGCCGCAGGAGCGGCTGTCTTTTTTAGCACTGCCGTTGGCAGATCTCCCTTTTTATCCCTTCGTTTTCCTTTTGTACGGAAATCCCTTCGCCAACGGCTCTGCCCGTCGGGACATGCTTTTTCCGGTGCAAAGGTATTGCCTTGGAGGAACATTCAAGTACCGCTACGCTATTTGAACACAATTTTTCAGCAGCTTTCCCGATTTTCAATCGTCCATATTTCGCGGACGCTCAATACCGCAACTATAAAATTCTGCCCAAATTCCTTGCCTGTTTCTCCCTGAAAGGCAATCTTTAATGCACGTAAAAATCAAATCCCGACAGGAGAAGCCTGAAGGCTTCCGAAAGGAGGGAAAAAATAAACAGATTGTTCAACTGATTAATGTTAAGATTTTATGGAAATTCAATTTGCTATCGTGCGTTCCGAAAACAGAGAGTATTTGTGCTACAAAGCAGGTGAAGCGTATGTAGATGCCAGCAACCCTATGATTGCTTTTACCGCAGGTGAAGATGAATTTGAAATCGTAGAGCCGGACAGCTCTTTCAGACAGAAAGAATACGAGTTCAGAGGCGAACGGTATTACCTCGTACCACGGTTTTATCGCAATGGCTGGTTGGCTCTTATCTTGGTAATGGTGGAAGATGAAGACGAATATATCGTACTTTCCGTCAATTTGGAGGAAATGGATGCGCTCGGTTTGCCGGACCGTACCTTTATCGACGTGAACAATTACCCGGATGCGTTGGACTTTTTGGTAGAAAACAGATTGGCGACCGATTCCGGCTACAAACGCAGGAGCGGCTTCGTGGAATACCCTATGGCTATGTTGAACCTGCCGCTTCTTTATCAGCATAACCCGCAAATTTTCCAAAAAGCGAACATCGAGCCATTCGGAGAAGAATGCTTTTGAAAAGGATTGTTCCCAAAAATGAAAGTGTCGGGTTCCGAAGATTGAATGTACAAGATGGCGTACTGATAACACAGTCAGTGCGCTATCTCCTTTGTCTTTATCGCCCGCCTTCGTCCTTTTATAGTCAGCCTCCCGGATACCCCGCCACCGCCCGTTTCCTCTTATAATTGCATTCTTTCCCTTTTGTAGCGGCACGAGCCGCCTGTTTCTCCCGTCCGGCTTTCCCGTCCCTCACCGCACGGGTTTTATCCGATGCGAAAGTCGGTCGTCGCGCTTGATTCTCCGGCTTGAAGTGCACTTCTTGCAAATTCTTCCTTCCCAAGCGAAGCGTAATTGGCAAGAAGAGCCGTCGTATGAAGCTGTGCCGACGACCGTGTACTGCATCAGTAAAACCCCGAAGCGGTTCCAAAGGAAAAGGATCGAAAAAAGGGAAATAAATAATCAATAATTCACAAGACAATGGGAAAATACGATTTTATCAAGACAGGGAATCTGCTTTATTGGCATGACCCGGACAACGGTTTGTCCGATGGGGCTTACCGAGTGATTTCTGCACCGGAAAACATGGAAGACGACAGCATTATTCTGATTTCGTCCGGTACTTCGGAAGCGGAGGTTTTGCCTTCGGAATTATCGCCGATAAACACGGGCAGAAGTCATAAAGAGGATTTTTTGCGCTGGAAAGCGGAACGTGAAGCCGAAGGCATGGAGTTTTATAATCGCCTTTCCGAAGTCATGGAAACGGAGGACGATTTGGCCGTAGGCGACATGGTAGCATTTACAAACGATTATGGAGTAGTATTCGGCCCTCAAGAGGTATTAGCTTTCAGGAAGCCTTGGAATGGTGACAGATGCGTATATCTTGACAGCGACGCCTATTGGTTTCCCGACCGTCCCGACCAGTTGACCCTCCTAAGCAAGAAAGGGGCGGAATGACAACGACAAACCCACCCGCCACAAAAACGGGTGGGTTCATTTCCCCTGCATGAAATCCCATGCTCTATTTTAATCGGCTCGCACGCACTCCACTCGTGCAGCGATTTCCTTTTCTATCGTTCCTATCCATTCCTCTCCGACACCGGCCTCCCGGCCGTATTCCGGGTAACGCGAAACGATGCCTATGGTCTTTTCTATGAACGGCTCTGCGGCCTTTATACCGTACCGGCGGGCTACTTCCAGCAGGTCTGCCGCAGTAATACCCTCTGTCCGGTTGTTGATAGTCATGCTGTGGCGGTTGACGTAATACGGTGCGTCCGGATCGACCGAGAACGTGTAGTCGTAGGCCGGAGCAACGTGCCAACGCCCGTCATCGCCCATCAGGAAGCTGAAATTCTTGTTATGGTCATCGACGTTCCCGCCCAGCACGTTCAGCACCATCAAGCGAAACAGTTGCCGGAGTTCCCCCGGCGGCACGCCGATACGGCAGGCCGCCTCGAATAGTGCTTCGTAAGAATCTGCCGAGGGGTTCATGGCAGCCAATGTCTGGATATGCACCTTCTTGCCGTTCCGGCGGTCGAAACGCTCGGTCAGGAAGTGCGCTGTCTGCTCACCTTCCAACAGGCGGCTCGGCATCATCTGAAGCCCGGCGTCTACGGCCATCAGGTAATAACTGTATTCTATCCGTGTCGTCGGCATCTTCTGGTGTTCGTCGAACTTGACGATCATCGGCGTGTAGCCCGGATAAGGGGTCGCCACCTGTCCGGAGTAACATTGTCCTTCCCCGAAATTGACGTTGACCACCGCTTTGGGCCGTCGTCCTCCTGCGGACGTTCCTACCTTGAACAGGCTTTCGACCATCAGGTTGCCCGATACCGGGACGTTGAACCGTCCGGCTTCCTCGAAAGCCTGCCGGGCCAGTTGGTAGAGGTCAGCGATCTCCACCTTGAACGGTGTCTCCAGTTCCTCGGCAGTGGGCGGGACGAACTCCAATGCCCCCATGCCGCGCCGTCCGATATAGGCGAGACGGTCGAGGGCGGACAAGTCCCTCATACGGATATGATGCACTTTGGCCCATTCGTTGAACACGGTGTTTCCCCAATGGTCGGGCAGCGAATCGGCTATGAACGAGGGCAGGCCGCCGAAAAGCCGCTCTTCATCGGGATAGACCGGCAGGCCGCGCTGTGCGGCAACCCCTTTTACCGGCGCACGGAGCGGGGCGATGTCGTAGCCGTCGCGGACATAATCGCTGTCGAAGTAGAAACAGGCTTTGCTGCGGTGTCCTTCCCGATTGGCGACAAGCGTGCCGACCTTTTTATCCCATAGGATTACATCGAGACTTTCTATCATTTCTTGCCCCTCCTAACTCGTTTAGGTATCAGTTTCTCGATTTCCCGAAGCGCCATCGGCGGCATGGGAAGTTCCGGCAGAATCTCCGCGAGCCGCTCTGCCTGACCGAGCGCACGCAGCAGGGAGATGAAATTGGCCAAGGTCAGGTTACGGCTGACCCCCTGCTCGAAATGGCTGATAGTCGTCTGGCTTACACCCGACTGTTCGGCCAGCTCCTTCTGGCTCATGCGGGCGGCCAGACGGTACTCCTTGACCCGCTTCGCCAAAAGCGTCAGCATATCGCTGTTTGTGGTATAGTTCGTTGTTTCCATAATGTCAATATATCACTATTTATATGCAAATATAACAACAATTATCCATATATAGATATATAAATTCTCTTTTTTAGCTTCCAGCCGTCCTTTTCTACCGCTTTCAGGTCTCCGTATTCTCTCCCGTCTGGCTTTCCCGTCCGTCACCGCACCGGTTTTTATCGGTGCAAATATGGGCTGTCGCGCCTGATTCCGTCGTTTTGAAGTGCATTTCTTGCAAATTCTTCCTTCTGCGAAGCGTAATTGGCAAGAAAAAACGTCGGAAAGGGCTTTTTCGCCAGCCCCGGAAAGCACCATAAAACCCGAAGCGGCTCCGGCAACAAGGAAGCCGAACAGAGGGAAAGAAAAACAATTATTAAAATTTAACAAATGAAGACATTAGAAGAATTATTGCAAGAACTGGGCTGCGAAGGTAGCGCATTCGACAGTACCGGAGAATTTACAAAAGCGGGAGAAAAGGCGTATGAACGCTTGGAGCACTTGCTGTATGACATAGAAAGTCTTACAGGCAAAAAGGTGACACCCATAATTGAGGAACTTGACAGAATATGCAACGAGAACTATTAAAATTCAAGAATATGGACATTAAAGAAAGCAAAGAATACCGCCTCGCCAAAGACTGGGAAATGGCGGTAAACAGTTTCAGTTTCAACCCCGAACGGTTCGCGGCGGCAATCCCGGACATGCACCCGACGCTTCAGCAAAGCCTGTACCGCCTGATTAAGGCGTGTATCAAGGTCATGGCGGACGAAACACGCCGTTACGATGACCGGAACCGGGCATCGCACGAGGAAGCGAAGCATATCATGGAATACCTCAATGAACACGGAAAAAATGTACCATTAATATAAAAACGACGATATGAAAACAACTAAGATTCAATTCAACGGCAGGTCTTATTACTCCCGCATCGTGGAATCTGTCGATGGCGAAGAATTGCTTATCGGTTCGACAATCCTGCTCGATGCCTTGCAGCCCGGCAGTTTCAATGACGAGAACGAAGGTTTTGCCAGTAAAGAAGCCGAAAGGATTTATGACGAGATTTTCTTCTTTACCGACGAGAGAACGCTTCAGCTTCCCGAAAACGAGTTGATAGCCGAACTCAAAAAGGATAACCCCGATTGGTTCGAGTAAATCATGGAATAATAATTTATAAACTTAGAATTATGGAAAAAGAATATGTAATGCAGGTCGCACAGACCATTAAGGAACAGTTAGTAGCGTTAACCCCCATGACCGTCCTCATGTCGTGGGGTATCAAAGAGTTTGCCGCCACCCTATACAGGGATTTGCCGGCACTCCGCATTAAGGTGAACGGACGGCTGCACGCAGGGTACGTCATCGTCGCACTCAACGGATCGGATTATTACGAGGTCTATCTTGTGAAAGGAATGGAGGTGGAATGTGTGAACGAAGAGGTTTGTTTCGACGAGTTGGGAGACGTTATCGACCGGGCTATCGAGAGCGGCACGGACAAAGCCGAGTACGATAAATTCTGCGAACAGGAGCGACAGAATTTATATGTAACTGTTGTCACTGTCTGATTCCTCTTTTTAGGGGATGAAAGCCGTGCCTTTCGGAAAACGAGCAGGGTACGGCTTTTCTATGTATAATGCAGAAACGAATAAAAACCTGCCGTTTATAAAACGGATTACCTACGTGTTACAGTACCTTACCTCTTATTGTAAAAAGGTTTGTTTTATCTTTTGGCCGGCAGATTGTTTTTCACTTCAAGATGTCGTTTCTTTATCTGTCTACTGCCTTTTTACTTGCAGCTCTATTTACGACCAGAATGCTCGCTTCATATAAAACCCACATCGGCAATGTGACCAATGACAACGTGAACACGTCCGAAGTCGGCGTGATGACAGCCGCAACGATAAGGATAATCACTATAGCGTGCTTCCGGTAACGTCGCATGAAATCGGCGGTGAGAAACCCCAATTTGGCAAACAGCCATGATAAAATCGGAATCTCGAACACGATACCCATTGTCAGGCACATCAGCACGAGGGTCGAAATGTAGGATTGCAAGACGATCATGTTCTCCACTTCACCGCTGACCTGATAGGTTCCAAGGAAACGGAATGTCAGCGGGAAAATAAGAAAGTAGCTGACCGCCACACCCATCAGGAACATTGCATAGCCGCCTCCGACTATCCGCACGGCATATTTCCGCTCGCAGGCATACAGGGCAGGCGACACGAACCGGAACAACTGGTAAAGGATATAGGGCGACGCGCACAGGACACCCGCGCATAATGCCGTCTTCATGTGGATGACGAACTGCCCGGCCAGTCCCGTGTTGATGAGCTGCACGGCAAAACTCCCGGTCTCGCCGCCGGCCCATGCTGCAATCCGGTTGAAAAGACGGTACGTGATGAAGCCGTCGTTTTTCGGGGCAAGGATAACGGCAAAAAGTTTTTCCTTAAAACAAAAGGCGGCGATACCGAACACGACGGCCACGGCGACGATTTTAACAATCGCCGTCCGCAGCACGTCCAAGTGCTCCCAAAAGTTCAAGCCGTCCGTTTTGTCTTCCTTTGCCATGTCACTCCTCTTTCTTGTCGGTATTTTCGGGACTGATTTCTTTCTCCATGCCGTTCATACCTTCCTTGAATGAACGGACACCTTTGCCGATGCCTTTCATCAGTTCGGGAATTTTGCGTCCTCCGAAGAACAGCAGGACGACTAATGCAATCAGCAGCACTTCCTGCATACCGATGCCTCCGATAAATAATGGTATCATATGAAAATTGTTAAAGGTTGTTCGATTAACTCAATAGTCGTTTTCAGTCATCGTTCCGCCGGCTATTCCCGCCATTTTCAGAAAGTTCCTTCGTCCATGACTCCGCCTTCTCAATCCAGTCCTTTCTCATGTAACCATCTCGACAGGTGATCGGCCACCTCCACGTTGTTCAAATCGGAGAAGGGAAAATGGGTGTTGCCCTTCAAACCTATCTCCGGCAGATGAATGACCGTGACATCGCCGCCGTGTTCGTTGAGCAAGGCAGCCCATTTGCGCATCAGATGCAGGCGTCGTGTCCATTCGTACAGTTCCGGCCGTTCGTCGGTTTCCGGCAGATTGTCGCCATAGTAGATGATGATAGGGATTTTCGTGAACTGCAGAAATTCTTCCATCGGCACTTCCACGCCTTCGGTCTTCTTCGACAGGGTTAGTACTTTCCCTTCCTCCGGCATCTGCCCTTCGGGAAAAGGCACGTTTGTTCCCGGCTCGTAGGCGACGATGGCACGGATGTTCCTTGTCTGCGGCAGTGTAAGCCATCCGACACCTCCGCCCTGCGAATGGGTGACGAAGACAGCCGGACCTATCCTGTCGAACAGTGCGGCATACGCCTTGGCGTAGACATCCAGATCGGGAGGGCCGAGAGTTGGCGTCATCTGACGGAAATACTGGTTCAGAGCCTCCTTGTCGCGGCTGAACTGCACGCCCTCGAAATAATCGGGCCAGATGCCCACGCGGAAACGGTTGAACCACGTCTCCTCGTCGAAGACGGGGGTAACGGTCGCGGGTGTCGTGCTCCGCCCCGCGTTTCCCCGGCGGGGCTGGTCGACGAGATAAGTCTGGAAACCGCGGCGCAGGAAAATATTCTGGAACCCCTCGCGGCCGTCCGGCGTAGTTTCCCATGTCTTGGAAAACTGCCCCACGCCGTGGGCGAAGACAAGCGGGTATTTCCGGGCATCGACGGGTTTCTGATAGAACACGTAGGCGTGGTCGCCGTGATAGGTGCGCCCCAGTGAATCGGTGAGCACCGTGCCGCCCACGGCGAAACTGCCCTGTTCCTCGATTTGCATGATATTCCCGTTGCGTGCGTTGCAACCCGACAGCAAGGCGGCGGCCATCATATAAAAGACAACCTTTCTCATACGCCCTTCCTATTTCTGGATTTTCGATTCCTGCAAAGCGTCATAGCGGCTTCCCACGACCGGAATTGCGGCCACGGCCTTTTCCAGCTCGGTCACTTCTTCCGACGTGAACACTATGTCGCAGGCCCGCAGGTTCTCTTCGAGGTGCGAGAGCTTGGTCGTGCCGGGAATAGGAACGATAAAAGGCCTCCTGTTCAGCAGCCATGCCAATGCCACCTGCGCCGTGGTAATGCCTCTCGTCCGTCCGAAAGCGTTCAGTACCTCCACGATACGCGTGTTGGCACGGATGGCTTCGGGCTGGAAACGCGGAAGCGTCTGGCGGTTGTCGTTGGCGGTGTCGAACCGGGTGTACTCGTTTATCATGCCGCCGAGGAAACCACGGTTCAGCGGGCTGTACGGCACGAAACCGATACCCAGTTCCTCGCAAAGCGCCAGCACGCCGTTTTCTTCCACCGCGCGGTGCATGAAGTGATACTCGCTCTGTATGGCCGTAACCGGACATACCTTGTGCGCCCGGCGGATGGTTTCAGCATTGACCTCGCACATGCCCCAGTGCAGTATCTTTCCCTCCCGGATAAGCTCGCCGCATGTTTCGGCTACGACCTCGATGGGCGTCGCAGGGTCGACGCGATGCTGGTAGAATATGCCGAGCGTCTCCACGCCGAGATTGCGCAGGGAGTTCTCGCATACGCGCCGGATGTTTGTCGGGGTGCTGTCCTCTTCGGTCTTCACCTGCACGCCGTTCACGAACTTGTGCCCGAATTTGGAAGAGACGAACACGCGGTCGGTATAGCCTTTCAGGGCTTCGCCTACCAGTTTTTCATTCTTGTGGTAGCCATAGCTTTCAGCCGTATCGAATAAGGTTACACCCCGTTCTATCGCTTCGTGAATCAACCGGATGCAGGTCTTTTCATCGGGAGACTGGCTGCGGTGATGGTTCAGCCCCATGCAGCCGAAGCCCATCGCCGAAATGGTAAAGGCTGCCTTGCCGCTGCTCAAGGTACGCTGTGCGCGGACTGCTGCCATTCCTGCTGGAATGGTTGCTGCCGATACTGACGATTTACCTGTAATGGCTTTTTCCGCGGCCGTTACTTTCTCCAATGCCGGCGCGATGCAGATGGCCGCGCCTGCCAATGCGGTTCGTTTCAGGAACCCGCGACGACTGATGCCGTTCTCTTGAATCTGTTCTTTTTTCATGTCGTTATCTGTTTGATTATCTTTCTGATTGCAAAATTAGATAGGGGAATTAAGAGCCTGTGTATCAATTTCACGGATAGAATTACCAATTTCAACGGGCCGGTAAGAACGATGCCGGTATACCAGTAAAATTGGTATCCAAAACGATGATTTCGGTATATGCCGTACCATCGGGAATCCGTATCTTTGCTTTTAATTAAAAGCAGAATGAAAAGCTATCACAGAAAAATAGCTATATTTGCAATGACTTAAAAAAGAGGAAATTATGAGTGAAATAATGAAGGTTGATACAGTCCAGCAGTACAACGACTATTTTGGCGTGGAGACCCTGCACCCGTTGGTCAGCGTTATTGAAGGCAGTAAAGGGAAGCCTCTCCGGTTCGGGAAAAAACTGTATAACATCTATGCTATTCTATTGAAAGATGCGAACTGTGGAAATCTTAAATATGGAAAAAGTATATACGATTATCAGCAGGGGACGATGCTTTTCCTCGCCCCCGGTCAGGTAATGGGATCTGAAGATGACGGGCAGCTGCACCAGCCCGAAGGATGGGTTGTTGCATTTCATCCCGAATTTCTGCGAGGTACACCATTGGCGCATATAATGAAAGATTATTCATATTTTTCTTACAATGCCAACGAAGCCCTGCACCTTTCCAAACAAGAAAGACGGACGGTTATAGAATGTATGGAAAAAATTCGCATTGAGCTGCAGTATCCTATCGACAAGCACAGCCGTTCGCTCATCGTGGATAACATCAAGCTGCTGCTTGATTATTGCATCCGCTTCTACGACCGTCAGTTCATCACCCGCGACAATGCCAATCACGACCTGTTAGCGCGTTTCGAGGACCTTCTGGATGAGTATTTCGCCTCTGATGCCCCTGCAAGGCATGGAGGGATGCCGACTGTGCAATATTGTGCATACAAACTTTGTCTTTCCCCGAATTATTTCAGTGACCTGATGAAAAAAGAAACGGGAATGCCTGCCCTGAAACACATCCAGCAGAAAATGCTCGATGTCGCTAAAGAGCGGGTATTCAATACGGCGAAGTCCATAAGTGAAATATCCTATGAACTTGGATTTCCATATCCGCAACACTTCAGCCGTTGGTTCAAGAAAATGGCCGGGTGTACGCCCAATGAATACAGAACCGCAAATTAGCTTTATTTTTTATTTTGTGAATGACTGACCAGTAAAACACCGGATATGACAAGTATGGCCGAAACCGGTTCATCCCAGCTAAAAATGTCCTGCCCGATTAAAATGGCAACGACAGAAGCTATAATAGGCTGTAGGTTGATGTAAATGCTGGCAGTGGTGGGCTGTATCCCCTTGAGAGCGACGGGATATAGCAGATTGTTGAGAACAGTTGCCAGCAACAATACGAATACAAGCTGGAGTAATGGTTGCCAACAGAACGCGGACTGATAAAGCGGTTGCACGTACAATTCATTTATACTGAACGGCAGCATGGACAATGCTGCAAATAGGAACATCCATTTTTGAAGTGTGACAGGAGAGTATTTTATCGCCACTCTTCGGATGATAATCAGATAAAATCCGAGCATAACTGTATTGACGATGGCGAAAACAATGCCAAGTATATGATTTTCAACGGATGCGGCAATATCCATTTGTGAAATCAAGACCCATGCTCCTGCAATTCCCAACAGAACACCTGTCAACTTCCGCCGGTTGATAGCTTCTTTTAAAAACAATACGGAAAAGAGCATAACTACGATTGGATTTAAGGCGACAATAAGTGCGAAGTGAACTGGTGTCGTATAATTAAGTCCCCACGCAAAGGAAAGATAAGTACAAGCAACACCGGAAATACCGCCCAAAGCAATCACCATCAAGTCTTTGGCATTGACCTTTTCTCTCCTGAAAACAAGCCCGATCGTCCAAAATATCAGCGTGGCGAATAAAACACGAGAGGAGGCAAGCCCAATCGGTGTCATCCACTCTGCCAGGAGCGATTTACCGACAGGTACATTCAAACCACAAATAATTTGTGTCGAAAGCATGGCGATATGTCCGTTCAACCCTTTGTTCACATGGATTTATCTGTTTGATAGAGAGTGCAAAGATACGACTTTATTTTCATAAACTCCCGTCGAAACTGCGGTAAAAGACTGAAAGGATTTTATTGTTGTTTCCGTAAAAATGGTTGTATCAACCGGGCTGTCCTCAAGGAAATATTCGCAGATATACTGTCCGAAAAACAGGTTCGGGAGTTTATCTCCAAAACGGAAGATGCAGGTATTATACAAAAAAAGGGGGACTGGTAAATGTACCCGTTATATAAAAAACACCTGATTTCCCTTCTTTTATGTAGGGCCGCAAGAAGCTGATTTTGAACTATAAGATTTTCACAATAGATAGGAAACGCCGAAACGTCCGCAATAATCACGGAATCATTGCAGGCGTTTTTTAGTTCCCTCATATCGGAATCTGGCTTTCTATTTAGTTTCCCGTTTGTTCAGCACGTCCTTTATCATTTCTTTTACCTCCATTCCCACATTCACGAAATTCCGATAAAGAATGCGTTCCTGTTCCTCCCTCGACTTGAACGTGTGGAACTTCAGTAACGGTACATACGCCGCTTCCCCCTTCTTGATTTCCTTCATGTCGAAATCCGTTTTGCAGAAGAACTTCGAGGTCTTAAACTCCTCCGCTTCCTGTACGTTCATTGAGCCGCCTATACCGGTTTTTGTTTGGATGAAGTCCTGAGCCGTCTGGCCATATATCCAACCTATCTGCCTTTGTATTGAAAAGTACCCATATCAGCAGGATTTTGCTCTCTATTACTTAATGATGTTGTTCTATTTTTGCAGCCTGTAAATCAACGATATGTAATAAATGGATTATATCGACAAAATATTTAAGACAGTATCAATTAAGGATAGCCGACGGATTATTGAACTTTATTTTCAGGAGCTGTATTGTTTTGCGCCACTTTCCAACAAAGCCCTCTCTCAAAAATTACTCTTGCCGGTACCTATCGTGACCGCCATAAAGAACGAAGGTATCAGGCTGGGCATATTGGAACAATGCAGCGGAGGCGTAGGGCTTACTCATAACGGAAAGGAGTATGTGGAACAAGCTCTTGGATTCAAGGGGATTGACCTCTGCCTGTATCGCCGACTGGCGGAAAGCGAACAGGCAAGGGACGCATACGCTGACGCGCTGAGTAAAAAATACCGTGCGGCATTCGACGAACGCCCCGTAGCGGATGTAGCACTGGACCAAGCCCAATGTACCGTACAGACAGCATTCCGCAGGGCTTTGCTCTGCTTGGCAAACGGCACATTGACAGGCAGACAAATCGTATGCATGGGCGATGATGATTTTGTCAGCCTTGCCATCGGGTTTCTGCTGAAAGAACTTTATCCCGGTCCAAGCATCTGCCCGACACACATCCATGTACTTGAGATGGACGGTCGTTATATCGAGTGTCTGGAGCGGCTGGCCGGACGGTTCGCCCTGCCGATAAGTTGTGAACGGGTGGATTTGAGGATGCCTCTGCCTCCGCATTTGTGCGGGCGTTTCGACTGCCTGTTCACCGATCCGCCTTATACGCAAGAGGGAGCTTCCTTGTTCCTGTCACGTGCCATTAGCGTACTGAAAGAAGAGTCCGGATTGAGAATCTTTTTCTCGTTCGGGAACAAGTCGGCAACGGAGGTTTACTTTCTGCAAAAATGTTTCCAACTGCACGGACTGGCCATCAAAGAGATGTTCACCCGGTTCAATGAATACATGGGCGCATCTCTTTTGGGCAACAAAGGACAGCTCTTTGTCCTGGAAACGACAGAACGTACACGCGCCTTGTTTCCTCTCGAAAAACGAGGGCGCGATGACATCTACACCGCAGACCGCAATCTCCGGCAAAACCGTTACCGCTGCCGGCAATGCGGCAAAGTCTATGCCGTGGGGAAAGAGGCGGAATATCAGACCATCAGGGAGTTGAAAAAACAAGGCTGCAATGTATGCGGAGCTACGGTTTTCGACAGACTGCACAAAAACGGGAATACGGATAAAAAGCAATACCTTCCCTTAGGGCATCACATCCTTGCAGACTTCTACAACTGCGACCCGGAAAAACTGGACGATGTGGAACAGATTCGCACATTCATGCACGAAGCGGCAGTAAGTGCCGGAGCGACCATAGTACAGGAAAACTTTCACAAATACGCCCCAGTGGGTGTGAGCGGTGTGGTGGTCATCCAAGAATCCCACTTGACCATACACACGTGGCCGGAGTGTGGTTATGCCGCTGTCGATTTGTTCACATGCGGCACCAATGTCCGTCCGTGGACTGCTTTCGACTATTTGCAGGAGCGGCTCGGATGTGCGAAAGTGGAATACAGCGATTTGATGCGGGGAGCCTATGAGCGGCCAAGCCTGTTGCGGTATTCGGAAACGGAACAGCCTGCCGTGCGGCGGAAAAAGCGGCAAAGGTACGACGCGTCTTCGAAATGGAACAGACGGGCCAGGTCTTTGACGGACTGTTCTGTGTTGTCCAAATAGCGTTTGAGTTCCGTTACGACAAACAGGTCAATGATTTCCTTCGGAGTCCGCTGTTCTATTTTGCAGGTTATCTTATAAAGGTAATCGGTCGTGATGCAAAGCCTGTCCGCATAATATCGTACATCTCTTTTTACATGGAAATTCTTAGCCAGCAGTGACATGAACTTGCCGAACAGCACCCTTGACTGATCCTTTTGATAACACTTGCCCAAGTCGGGAAACATCGGCTTGAACACAATATCTAAAGCCAGAAAAACATTGTAAATGCAATTTTGCAGGATGTTTTTCCGGCTTTCTTCATCACCGTTCTCCATCGCCCATATCATCTGCTTGAACACTCCGTCTGCCAATGAGTATTGTGCTTCCGAAAGTCGGCAGACCGGATATTCATACAGTCCGTCCCAAAATGCGGGGGAAGTCATTTTGTAGAAAATCTCCCCTGTCAGTTCCAATGACAAGGATATATATTCTGCCGTGAATGAAGGAGAAACACACAGCGGTGCAAATAAGGTGTCCGAAAACAACACAAGCAAATCACCTTTGCGGAATGTCCGTTTTCGTGTATTGGTGGTTACGACAGCCCGGCCTTCAACGCATAACAGCATGGTACACCCGTTTGCCACGAAAGGCAGTTTACCTGACAAGTCACGCAGGCTTGTTCTTCCGTGTTTGTATTGTTCGCCATGCGAGAGAGCAAAACTTTGTATGCCGGACGTTATCATAACAATTTCCTTTCCATCGTTACATGGGTTGGCTCGAAGCAATGCTTTTTATACAAAGAGCGCATCGGTACGTTCCCGGCATGAACCTTGCCGACAATATAAGCCGCCTTGCACTCTCTCGCATATTCTATGCTTTTTTCAAACAGGTCGTCTACAATTTGCATTCCTCGAATGCACTCATCCGCATAAATGGACTTGAAGTTGGCATAAACCTCTCCGGTCAGGCTGTTCTGCTTTTTCTCCATCCATACCCAGCCCACAATTTTACCGGATTCCGTGTCTTCTATCACGATCATTCCGCGTCGGTCTTTTGCTTTGGCTAATTTCTTGCAGTGGAACTCGAGGTCAGTAATAGCCTTTTCTCCGAATGAGATTTCAGAAATTTCAATTTCAAATTTTGCCACCGCTTCAAAGTCTTCCTCTTTTATTTCTCGCATATTGTACATGATTCCAAATATTGTTTTTCCGTTAACACCAATCTGTCCGGCATGATGCCCATAAAAACTTATCCCTTCTTCGGAAATAAGAAGGTCTGTAGCTTTTCCAATCCCGCCTTGTGCTTTTGAGGATTGCTCTTTTTCAGCTTGGCAATGTTCTGTAATTTCCATTTTACGGACGGATAGCGGCTTAAATCTCCGGCACAGCATTTTTCCCAATCGGGTTCGCCGTTTTCAAATGACAGAAGAAATTCCCGGTCTGTTTCGGTCAGGCTGTCGTTTACCTGCTGAATGAGGTTATGCCTTGCCTCTTCATAATCCGAATAAGTGAATGGAGTATCGGACATTCCCTCAAACTGCTTTTCCAGTGCTTCCGTCTGGTCGATGGCGTTCGGCTGCAAAGATTCGATGACAGGCTTGTCGCTCCCCAACAGGCAAAGCATGAAGCCGTTCTTGACATCATGAAACGACGCCATTTCCATATACTTGCAATCGAACAGGTCCCGTGGGTGTTGGCGGCTTAATGCCGCTGCAATTTTGCCCCCGTAAAGCTGCGAATAAGAAACTGTACGTGCTTTACAGGTCATATTGAACTCCGTTTCAGCCCGTTCGCACAGTTTCCTGTCCTCTGTCTCTCCGATGATACCCCGCTTTGTCCCGTTCACTTCGATTTTGACGGTCGCACCGTCCAAAGTACATTGTAATTTCCAGACATCATGCTTGTGGATCACTTTTATGCCCGGTATGGATTTTTCTATGTAGCTTTTCAAAGTTCGCAGATGGTTGTTGATTGCGTCCAGACTCTCGGCCCTTTCCTTTACGGGAATATAGGTGAGGTCTATATCGACTGAATAGCGAGGCATGTTTTTATGAAACAGGTTGATAGCCGTACCTCCATGCACAGCAAAATCTTTGATGCGGTACACGGACGGCATAATGCGTATCAACAATGCCACCTGTTTTTTATAGATGTCATTCATATTCGTTCAGTTCTTTAGGTACGGTTATTTTGTATTTGGAGATATAAATCCCGTTTTTTGACAGTTGCAATTTGGAGGTTCCCAGTCCTATTTTGGATGTATCAAGTGCCTCGAACCAATAGTGTCCCGCTTTTTCTGCCATATAAAGGAACATACGCTTTACTTTAAGGTTCTTGGTCGTTTCGAGCAGTTGCTGTAGCATTTCGGGACGCAGCGTTGTCAGTTGTTCCATCATATAGAACAAGTCCATATAGGAATATTGTTGCGGTGCAAGCAACAGACATTCCAAGAATGCCTGTTCAGGTGTAGAAACCAGCAGATCCACTTCGTATTTCACAATCGTTGCGGTCTGCGGTTCTGAAAAGGTATCGGTGGAAAACGGTTTTATCACCCTGTCGAAAACATCGTGGCGTATCCATTCCGGAACACGCTGTTTGCCGTGTGCCACCATCAGCAACGGTTTCCCCATAGGCACATAGTGGTTGAAGCCGAACAGTTCCAATGCAGAATGAGCTGCGACACGGAACGTCTTGCCCAATTGCCTGTTGTAGCAGGACAATGCGGCGTATGCCGACAGGCTGTCTCCCGTTCGGTACATGACTCCCTTTGACAGCATCTCAAGCCAGCCGGATTCCCGGTATCTTTTTATCAACTGGTCGGAATAACCGTTCCTTTTCAGCCATTCGGAGAATAACAATCCTTTGGGAGTGGCGGAAAGCAGCAGTTGGTTTATTTTGCTTTTTTGTTCTATATCCACAGTATATGATTTGTTTTCTTTTTCAACTGCAAAGGTAGCATTATTTTCCGTTCCAAAGGTCTTGAAAGTTGATTTTGTTTCGGTATAATATACTTTTTGTGTAGTATTGAATACCAAAACCAACTCCACAGGATTTTCCAAGATACCGGAAACGCCAAAACGCCTGCAATAATCGCGGAATCATTGCAGGCATTTTTTTTACTTTCCCTCATATCGGAAACAGGTTTCTTATTTCGCCCCTCGTTTGTTCTGCACGTCCTTTATCATTTCTTTCACCTCCATTCCCACATTCACAAAATTCCGGTAAAGAATGCGTTCCCGTTCCTCTCTCGACTTGAACGTGTAGAACTTCGGCAGCGGTACATACGCCGCTTCGTCCTTCTTGATTTCCTTCATGTCGAAATCCGTCTTGCAGAAGAACTTCGAGGTCTTGAACTCCTCCGCTTCCTGCACGTTCATCGAGCCGCCTATGCCGGTTTTTGTTTGGATGAAGTCCCGTGCCGTCTGGCCGCAGATCCAGCCCGTCGGCATATCCGAGATTTTCGAGGCGGGTACGAGGCTGTCCATATTTTCGTTCAGATTGATGGAAGTCTTGTCCCGGTCTATCGTGACACCCTTCTTGATTTGCACCACCTTGCCGAAGATGTCGCTCGACAACCATTCCAGCGTTTCCTTGGCACGGGCCGAACCGCTCACCACGTTACCCACCGTCGTGATGATTTTCTGCATACCCACTTTCCCGTAATCCGCTTCGAGCTGCGGCAGTTCTTGGAAGCCGAGCGTCACGCTCACCTTGTTGCTTCGTGCCGTGCCGATCAGGCGGTCTATCTTGTGGAAGTACAGCGTCGGCAGCTCGTCCACGATAATGCTCACGGGGACATTTTTGCCCTGTCCCGTATTCACACGGGTAACGAGGCGGTTCAGGATAAGGGCGTTCAACGCTCCGATAATGCTTTCCATTTCCGGATCGTTCGCTATCAGCAGGTAGCTCGGATTCTTCGGGTCGCTCACTTTCAGGTCGAAGTCATCACCGTCACGGTGGAATATCCAGTAACTCTCTTTGGTCGCCAGACGAGAGGTATAGACGCGCAATGTACCGATCATACCTTCCAACTGTTCCATCGCGCGATTTTTCAAAGCGGTCTGGAACGGACCGAGCAGCGGGGCAACCTCGTTGTCGGTCTCCAGTACCTCGAAGATGGTCTGGTAACTCTCGTTCAGGAACGACAGGATATGCGGCATATCCGAATACTTGCCTAACCAGTAGGCAGGTTCAACGATTTCCCCGCCCTCTTTGGCGCGTACCACACCCGTCGGTTTCCAGAATTTCGTCTCCGGGTCCTGCCGTTTTTCAGCGTACAATTTGTTTCCTTTGGCATCGTAAGGCTCGCGTTCATAGTTCACGAAAAAGTAGATGCAGGCGGCGAGGAAGTTCACAGCCGAAGTCTGGAAAAACTGGTCGCTGCCGCCGCCTCCCTCTTTCTTGCCTTTTTGCAGGGATTCCAGCAGCGTTTCCGCCGTTTCGCTCGCCGCAGCGAGGTTGTTGATGTATTTTGCCTGAATTGGATTTACCCGGCGGCTGTACTCCACGTCCACGAAGTTAATCATATTGAATTGGCAGCCTTGGGGCAACTTTCCGAGCTTCTGGTTTTTCTTGTAGTGGTAGTACAGTTTCGTGGCCAGCGTCGGGAACTTGTAGTCATAGACCACCATCGCGAACCCCTTGGCCGAGTGCTGTCGGATAAACGGCTCGATGATACTGAATGTCTTGCCCGACCCCGGTGTTCCGACTACCCATGTTCCACGAAAACAGTTGGTTATATTGGTCCAGCCTTTACGGAACTTGCCCTTGTAGTAATATCGCATGGGGATATTCACGCTGTACGGAGTCTCTATCAGTTCCTCGCATTGCTCGAAACTTTCATTCTCGAAATTGAAACGATCCTTCATCAGTCCCTCTTTGAGGAACTTGGAGATGTTATCCAGTGCGACATGCACGAGGATAACCCCCGTGAGCGATACCGCCATATAGAGAATAATGTTCAGCGGCAGCGTGTAGAACCGCGTCTCCATCGGATGACCGAACAGCCATACGGACAGCACTAACAGGGCAAAGCCGCTCACGAGCGGGTACAAGACCTGCCGCCGGGCGTTGAATTCCAAATGTTTCTTGGCTCTGGTGCCGATACAGGTAATGCAGATCAGCAGCACCGTGGCGACCTTGCTGTACACGAGGTTGCCGTCGTTATAGATGGCCCACCGTTTGATACGTCCGTGAATGTCGCAGAGTATGCCGCCCCAGTGGTCCAGCATGGCCGGGTCGATGGCATACTCGAAAAACTCCATCAGTACGGAGACATACACCACCGCACGGAATATCCGGTAAAATCCCTGTAATTCCTTGCTCTCTTCCATTGCTATGTCAATTCTTTTTAATACCCCAGAGGACGTGGATGTGAGGCCATTGCATACGGTTATCAGCGGAAAGCTGGCAGACATGGGAAACTGCATATAGAGGTTTAAGCCCGTCATATATTGCAGAAGCCCGTACTTCCGCTGTAAACTTCTCAAGGAAAATCCGGACGGCATTGTCAGAGCCATAAGTCATGAAATCAATGAAATCTTCAATCAATTCTTCATTGACATAGCAGAGCTGACCTTGGAAAATATCATGGTAACGGCTGATACGGCCGTTCCATTCTGCCCGGATTTCTTCCCTGCGATTCTTTACGGAGGGAAACCTCTTGTAGCAGTCTATTCCATCGTCGAGGAATATGAAATTACCGGAAACGTCCTCTTGTTTAGGACATTTGCATCTTAACAGATACCCGAAGAATCCTTTGTCCGGATGTACTATATCCACATACTGTGGTGCTTGAAAATCTTTAATTCCGTTCATAATCATAAATTCAGTTGTTGATGGTTATAATGGGACGCACTTTATGCGCCTGTGTCTTGGGCGTTTCCTGCATGGTTCCGCTGGCTGTCGAGTAGAGCCATGCTTTGACTGTCTGCTGTCCTTCCACCTCCGTCGATGTCCAATACCAGCACTCGTCGGCCTCGGTCGGCAGCGGGTCGCCGCCGCATTTCTCGATAATCGGATTGATGACGGTCTGTGCCGAATACAGCAGACGCATCTGTGCCACCGAGGGGATATAGGCGCTCTGTCCGTATTTCCACAAGGCAAAAACGGCTTCAGCCATCGGCGAGGCCGTTTCTTCCGTATCGTACAGGGCGAACGTGTTCTCATTCCCGTCGTATGCAGCAATGTCCGCCGACGTACCCTGCTCGACACCGAGGCTGTCGGCAAAAGCCTTCGGCGTCATGTCCCACAGATAGACGGCATAGCCGTTTCCTTCCGTTTCCCCGTCCGAATAGGTATGGAAGACGACGGCAATCGCCTGTTTCCCGGAATTTTCATACTCGCTGTACGGCACGGCCTTGCCGTCCACGCAGAGGACATGTCCGGGACGTACCGTCTTGTCGGGTTCTTCTATATGTGCGTCGCAGGCAGCCAATGCCCCGGTTATGAGGAGAACCGGCACTACCTGGCACGTTTTTCTGATAGTGTTCTGTTTCATCTTTCCCTTATTTTATAGGTAGTTTAATACCGAGGGCAACTCCTGTACGCAGCACATCGGCCCCCTTTATCATCACGTCTCCCTTGACTTGCCAGTATAGCGTCCAGCCCGCCCGCAACACATAGTTGTGCTCGTAGCCGAAATGCAGCCCGACAAGGAACTTCCTCGTATCGCTTCCGCCCGAAGCCCCGATACGGAGGCTTCCGTAATGGTTGCGTCCCCTCGTGACGCAGGGTTTGTAAGCCACGCCGAAGCCGTAGGTACGGTAATTCTGCCAGAAAGATTTCGGGCATACATGCTTGCAGGATTCGCACTCTGCCCATTGCAGGTAGCCGTTGGCAAAGAACTCCCACGCATGGCGGTAGTTCATCTCGTGTTCGTAGGCCAGCGTCACGTCCAGCTCGTTCTTGTACAGCAGCCCCGCTCCGAGCGAAAGGCGGCCGCTGCCCCGTTGTGCATTCGCGCCGACGGCGAGGCACATGCAGGCAATCGTCAGGATAATCGTCTTTCTCATTGTCATTCCTCCTCCAGCAATGCCGTGCTGAACGAATCGGCCGACAGCACGTCCTCATAGTCGATATTCAGGCTGATAGCACGCCCGCTGATTTGTTTCTCCGTCATCTCGATGGTCAGTACCTTGTCGTTCGGGAACGTCATTTTCCTGACCACGACCACATTCCGGTAGCCGTGCCGGAACGTCTTGCCCGTCTCCAGCACCAGTTCCGGGACCAGTTCGATGACTTGCACATTAGTCGCTTTGGTCAGTTTCTTGTCCGCCAGCTTCACCCGTATCTCGTCAATGTCGAAACGTATGTTCGTCCGGTTCTCTATTGAGAAGTCGATGAAGAAATACTCTCCCACGGTGTAGATGTTGTTCAACCGCATGGTCATGCGGTGTGCCTTGGTGGCGACGTTGCGGATCTTCGCGGGCGAGTTCCAGATACGCCGGGCGAAGCGTGTCATCTCCACGGTGGACATCGAGACCGCCGGGTTGTGGTAGGCGTTTCGTTCCTGCAACTGGATTTCCTTGTCAGTTACCGCCTCCCGCACCCGTGTGGTGTAGAGCAGTGCATACTGCGTGCGGTAGCGTTCCGTTACGATGGTCACTATGGCCAGCACCTCGCCGTCCTCGTGTCCGCCCTCTTTCGGTTTCAGGCGGACGATGTTATCTATCGGCTGGTCACCGACAACCTTATCGGTGGAGATGTCCACGAAGCGTACCGGTTCCGAGGCCGTGATGACCGTCGTTACCTGTTCATTTACCGTAAGTTGTTCCATCTCCTCGTAGGTTCGTTGTGCCTGTACATTCGGCGTTCCCAGCAGTCCTGCCGCCAGAAGAAATGCCGTTACGATTCCTTTTTTGTCCATGTCATTGATTTATTGATTTTGTTTTTCTTCCCTTATCTCTTTTTCCTCTTGTGCTTTGTTCCTGCATTCCAGTTCCTCCTGAATCCGCCGTTCGGCAATCTCGCAGTACACCTGTTCGATTTCAAATCCGATGTAGTGTCGTCCCGTGCGGATAGCGGCCACGGCGGTTGTGCCTGACCCGATACAGTTGTCCAGTACAACATCGCCTTCGTCGGTGTAGGTCCGTATCAGGTACTCCATCAACGCCACGGGCTTTTGTGTCGGGTGGTAGAACGCGCCTTTCTTGTGTTCCTTCGGCATGAAGATGACCGAGGTCGGATATTTGTCATCGGCTATGCGTACCGGTGAGAGTTTCATCGTTCCGTAACAACGGTTGGTAAATCCCTCCGTTTTACGCCTCCCGTGATTTCTCCGTTCCGGAGGACACGGTGTCATCTGCGGATGATAGACCGGCTGTTTTTTATAGAATACCAGAATATCCTCGTGCTGCCGGAGCGGCATACGTTTGGCATTGAGATGTCCCGTCACCCGATCTTTCTGCCACACGAGGTTGTACCGCCATAGCCGGGGTTGCGACAGCATGAGCCATGCGGAGAAAAGCCCCTGTCCGAACAGGATAATGGGGCTGTCCGGCTTGGTAATCCGCCGGTATTGCTCCCACAAGGCTGCGAACGGTATCTGGCGGTCCCAGTTCACCGACGGATTGCTGCGATTTAACACCCCGTAAGGCAGGTCGGCGATTATGGCGTCCACGCTACTATCCGCTATCTGTTTCATGCCCTCCATGCAGTCCATAAGGTAAATGCGATCCGTCTCTATCATATTGCGTCTGTTTTCAGTTCTACAATTTGTCGGGCGCTCATCCAGGTACAGCGTTCCGTCCGGGTTTTCCGGATTTCACACTCCCAGAGGGTATTCTTCTCCACATGTTTGAAATTGACCGCACCGTCTCTCGGCCCGTAAAAACCGGTATGCTTCTGGAAGGCGAATAAGGCAATCCTCCGCCCGTCTTCTGCCTGAAAGTTGCATATCAGGGCGAATCGTACCCCTTTGTGCCACCATTCGGTACTTACGAGCTTCCCAACGAATGTTTCGGGCTTATCGGGAGCGATGTAGTCCTCGTAATAGAAGCCGTCCGTTCCCTTATGAAGTTTTGATATGTCTGATTCCATTGTCACTGCCCTTTTAGTTCCTGTTTTCCCGTCCGTTCACCAGATACACAAACGTCCCGTATTTCAGCTTCACCTTGTTTTTCTTGATAGCCTTGCTGATGGCGTTACTCGTTTTCTGGTAGGCATTGTTCACCGCCTGCATACCCCATTGGGCGAGGCTGTTACCGTATCCGCTGGTATTCATGTTCATGCTGCCCGACATGGCACTGCTCGCCACATCCTTGCTTGTCTCGCGGAACTGGCTGATGGGTACGTAAAGTCCTTCCAGCCCGTCCGTATCGTAGATTGACAAGCTGACCTTGACCAGTTCGTCCTCCACCAATATGCTGTTGATGCTTCCTTTTACACGTCCGGAAGAGAAACCGCTGACTGTGGCATACAGGTAAGTACCACGCCTGACCACGCTCTCGTTGATTTCGATGTCGTCCAGCAGGCGCAGCCGCACACGCGAGCCGTCCACGGCCTTGATGTTCTCGTCGATGATCGCCTTGATGAGTTTCGGTTCCCGAGCGTCTTTCGCCAGTGTGTTGAAGTAGTCCGAAGCCGTCTTTACCTTCTTCACCACCTCGCTTGCCTTGTCCGTCTCCGCAGGAGCTTTGACCGAACGGCTTTCCTCGTCGATGGTTCCCTTGGCCTGCGTCATCGTGTCCGGCGGAGCCGCCGTTGCGGTGCTGTCCGTTTCGGACGGCATGACCTCCCGTTGTCCTCTCAACCTCGCTTCGGCGAGTGCTTTTTCCAGTTCTGCGAGAGCTTCCTGCTCCCGCCTCTTGGCATCGGCCGCTTCCGCTGCCAGATCATTTTCCTTTTCCTGCCGGTCAAGCAGGGCGATGTCCTCTTCGGTGTACTGCGATTCATATTCCTCTTGGTTATTGTCCGGTTCGTCCCGCTCGATGTTGTCCACAGCGGAATAATCTTGTATCTTGCCCCATGATTTGGCCATGTTCTCATACTTGCTGCCGATACCGTCGCCACCCTTGATTTGGGCGTCCGGCAATTCGGGATTCAGGAACTCGGTCGTCTGGAGTGTCTTATCCTGTACCTCGACCTTCTCGGTATGGAACAGGTCGAAAAAGAAGTACGACGTGCCGAGAAGGGGAATATAGAGGATAGCCGGAAGCATATACTTTGGCTGCCTGAAATTAATTCTCTTGAAGATATTGTTCATTGTTTCCCTTTAATTGAGTTGCACATACTTGCTTATAGTTCTCTCAAACGGCATATTCATAAGCCTGCCGTTCTATTCCGGCCTTTCCGTACCACTTTCCTTCGTATCGAATCTTCGTACATGCGGTACGGAAAGCATCTTATGCCGTTCCCGGAGCACGGAATCCTGCATCTCCGTGGCCGTCCGGCGGGTCGGATGATGGCGGTACACCACCGTCAGGCGGTAAATATTCCATGTCAGCCCGCAGATGGCGAAGCCAAATACGATGACGAGAAACAGCGTCCGGTGGGCGTTGGCGAAACCCTGTACTTTGGCCACTGCCTTGTCGATACGTGTCGCTTTGGCGAAGCGTCGCCCGGCATCCACGTCGCGTTCGTAGCGCTCCTTGTATTTCGGGTCGTTCTTGTCCGGCATCTTCTCGCCGAACAGCATACGTCTGAATCCTTTGATATTCATAGGACTGGTAGAGTTAATAGTTGCTTTTTGTCTTTTGCTCGATGTCCTTGTTCAGCAGCGTGCGCCAGTTCACAATGAGCAGCCCGTGCGGGTTGTTCTCCGTCCGGGGTACACGCTTGAGCTGTCCCGCCGTAACCAGTTCGCGCATCAGGATATTGCTGCGCCGTTCGATACGCTGCCGCCCGTAGTAAGTGAACTCCATCTTCTCCTTGTTGAAGGTGATACTGTCGCAGAAAATCGAAAAGACGGCACTCGTTCCCAAGATGTTGGAATAGAAACCTTTCTCCTTGAGCGTATTGTACTGTGCCAAGCCCGTTTCGTCCACTAAGTACATCGCTTTCTCCATCGTGTAGCGGATGTACTTGTCGTCGGGAGCAAGGGTAAAGAAGTAGTGGTGGAACATCTCGACATGGCTCTTGGCTTCCACGTCAAGCGTTTCCTCCATCGTCGTGCGGCGTACCAGTATAGGCACGTTGCTGTCCAGCACATACACCTTCTTTTGAGCGTCCGTAACCATCATGCGGGCCGTCCAGATACTCGACACGCTGATGATGACGCACCCCACGAGAAAGGCGGTGCAGATAATTCCGACCAGTTTGATTTTGTTCTCTAAATTCTTGATGACCATTTTGTTTGAATATTTATCGTTACTTTGTTATCTCATTACCGTACCCATTGCGCCCGTCGCCGTCATTTTGGCCTGCTGTGCCACGCCCTCGCCGAAGTTTCGGGTTGAGAACGCCGTGTCACCCTCCGGTATCATCCATGCCGCAAGGTCGGGGACGAGGTTCAGGCATTTTAGGGCCACGATGCTTGCCGCCATCAGATAGCCCGCCGAGAAGAAGGAGTTTTGCAGGTAAGCCGCCATCGTCTGCTCGCTTGCCGTTATCGCCGTTAGGTTCTCTACCTGTATGCAAAGTACGATGTCGAACAGCAGCAGCACGTAGAAGCCCACGAAGTAGAGCATCGCACCATAGAAATGCACCGTCAGATACCTTGTGAGCCACTTCGCCCATGCGCCTTCCCACTTGGGCAGGAGCGAGAACGCCCATTGGATAGGTCCGAAAATGGTGAGCATTCCCAAAAGAATTTGCTGACAATAGATGGTCGCCCACCAACCGATTCTGAATACTACAAGGGCTATCAGCATGATGATTTTGTCAATCCCCACGATTACCCCCGAAGTCAGCGAGGTGAACCACAGCTTCGCCGCATCCTTCTCCATGTTCGTTACCTCGTCCACACCTGTCTGTTCCATCGTTGCCTCGATAAGGTTTGGGTCCGACGTACCCGTATGGGCGACATCGGCCTGTGCCTGCAGGGCAGTGTACATCGTGTCGCGCACGTAAATCAACTCCTGCACTTCCTCGAACTTGTCCGAGATTTGCGAGGCTTCGGCCTCGTACAGGTCATGTGTGTACGAACCGACGCAGTTCGGGATATAGGAGAGGAAATCTAAAAAGCACCAGTTGCTCCCGCTGTTTGCCATGCCCGTGTCTGCCGGAGGATACCACCAGCAGAGGATAAGCGACACGGCCAGCGGTCTGAAGAGCTTCATCACGTCCAAAGGCTCGTGCTTGACCATCATTTTGTACGCCATGCCTGCCGCCATGATGATGGCGAATAGGGCGGCCAGTGCCATGCACATTTGAAGAATCCACCAGAAGGGACCTTGCGAGCCGGTAAAGGTCGCATCGGTCAGAAACTCGTTGGTCTGAAAAATCACGTCGTCGATTTCCTCTTCCAAGAGGTCGATACCGAAATCCGAAAGAATATTTCCGTCTGCCATACGTTGTGTGTTTTTAGTTCTTTCTGTTTACCGTCTCGTCTCCGTCTCCCGTATCAGTTTCGCCGCCCGATTGCGCCCCTCGCACGGCGGAACGCGATTCGTTCCACCGGCCCATCGCCTCGCGGACGATACCGCCCTTGTCCAGTCTCCGGTCGGCGGTTGCATTCAGCAGCCCGTTCGCAACCGTGGCGTTCTGTCTTCGGGCAAGGTAGCCGACCAGAATCTCGTTCTGCCGTACCACGTCCTCGTAGATTCGCAGGTACTCTTTCTTCCGTTGTGCGTTGGGCATGTAGGCGTCCTTCGTAGCGTCAATGGCGCACTGGTAGACGTGGTAGTATTCCGTCCACCGCTCCCTGTCGTCCGTTGTGCCCCCGGCAAGGGGGATGCGGTCGATGTTGCGCTGAAGCCGTTCCATTTGAGCGTTTATCTTATCGCCCTCGGCCAGCCACGCGAGGTCAATCTGCCGGTCGGCTACATTCAGTGCCTCGATTTCGGCCCGCTTGACCAGTGCCGAGTCGATGGCTTCCGCCTCGTCTGTCTGGTTGTACAGGTTCACACCCGCCAGCGTGCGGAACGACAGTTTGTTCTTGCTTGCCGCCGACTTCTTGTACTTGTTGTGCAACACGGAATAGTAGAGATCGGGCGAGAGTGCCCCCGTACCCGTTTCCATCACTGTTACCTGATTCTGTTTCGATGAATCGTGATTATAGGTCACGGACTGCGCCCGTGCCGCCGCCGTCGCAATCACCGCAACGGCCATGAGTAAAAGTCTTCTGTTCATATTCTTTTCCCTTTTGTCGTTAATAATCCAGTCGTCCCGCGCTGCGCCACCGCCCGAAAGCCCCGTCGAGGATTTCCCGCTTGGTACGTTCACGGTAGATTTTCGATTTCCAGTAGCCGATGCGTACCTGTATGTACCGCCATGTTTCGATGTATGCCCGGTTCAGGTGTCGTTCGATGTCGTCCAGCGACTTGTTCACGGACTCCAGTATCATCAGCAGGTCATTGGTCGAGCAGGCCGCCGCGCCTGTGGCATATAGCACAAGGTCGCTCACCGACTTGTAGAGGTGTTCCCCCTCGCGGGCGATGTCGCGTATCGCTTTCTCATTTATCGTCAGTATCAGCGCGTCCGACGGCTCGATGCGCCCGCGTTTCAGGATTTTCTCGTGAAAAGCCTCCAGCATGGTCTTGTAGTCGCCGATGCGGTCGCTTACCGAGTGGTAGGTGTCCTTCACGTTCAGCACCGTGCGCAACGACTGGTACATCACGTCGATGACATCGAACGCGCGGGTGTACCGGTCGAGATCGACATTCAGTTCCTTGTACCCGCCGACCTCCTTGCGGCTGTACTCGTGCAGCAGTCGGTTGCTGTACTCCAGTGTACTGCGGGCCAGCAGCAGGCTGCGTTGTTTCTTGTGGTCGTTTATGTACGCTTCCACCGATACGACATCAAACGTCCATTGCGCCTTGGCGACACCGGGCAGCAGTGCAAGCAGTGCGAGGGCTATCAGTACAGTGCGTTTCATGGACGCACCTCCTTTCTGCCGCTTCGGGATGCCCGCGCATTCTCTACCCACCGGTCATGGCACTCTTCCACGAGTGTCTGTCTGCGCCCTTCGTCCGTGTCCGGTTCGGGCAGCACATCTTTCAGCACGTCGATAATGTTCCGCTTGTAGTGCATCATTTTCTCCAGGGACACGAGGTCGGCATATATCTTCGTAATCCGCGAATCCACCTCCCGCGCTATTTCGAGGCGGTCGCTTGACCAGAGCAGGTGGTGCACGTCACCGTTCGGAGTTTCCTCCGTCGGTGCGCTGCGGGCATACTCCGTTGTGATTTTACAGGAAGGATGCTCCCGTGCGATTTCGGCGATACGGTCGTTCACGATTTTGGTCTTCTCCGCGTCCGACAGGTTCGGATCGAGCGTCAGTACATCGGCGACGTGCGTGTCGCTATACGCCGAAGTCAGCTCCCAACTGATTTGGAGAATGGCACGGTGGATTTTTATGCCCAGAAAATATTTGGGTTTCCGTGCAATCGAAAGCGTTGCCCGGAATGTAATGACACCGTTGATGTTCGGCATGGTCGCCTTCCGGACGAACGTATAGCCGTTCCATGTGCCGCCATCCTGCCAAGTGAGGTTGTAGGCCGTCTTGCAGTCCTGCATGATGGCAGGCAGGCGGTAATAGTCATCCGTCGGCACGTCGTTGTCGGCTTCCGCCTCCTGCCTTGCGTCCGCATACTCTTTCTGCTTCCGCTGCCACCCGGCAAGTTCGCCTTTCAGCTCCTCGATCCGTGTCCGGTTGGCGTTGTACTGTTGCCGGTAAACCGCCGCATCTTCCACACTTGCCTCGGCGATTCTTTTCAGCAGGTCGGCATTTTCATTTTCCAAAGCATTTATTTGCGACTGGAGGACGGCGACCTGATTGTCTGCCTCCCGTATCAATGCGTGCAGTTCCGAAAAGTGCAGTTCATTCTCCGTGACAGAGGTCTGCATGGCACACTCCTTCGAGTGGGCGCTCAGCGAGCTTCCGCATTTGTGGCACTTATACTGCGTTGAGCCTTGCCCCAGTGTCGCCCCGTCCGAACAGGTCACGTTGATGGTCACGCTCTCGCATCCCTGCAATTTGACCGCATCCGTTGCCTGGTAGTAGTTCCTTGCGTCGGAGGCAATGTGATAGACATAGCCCTCTTCGTTGTCATTGAACTCCGAGAGGCGTGCGTTGAGTTGTGCCTTGAAGGTGTTCAGGTCCATTGAGTAGGAATCGAACACATCTTCATAGATGACCTCTTCCCGGTTCCAGCTCTGCGTGACGTGTATCTCGTAGGCGTATGCCTTCTTCGTCTGCTTGTTACCCCTGCTGATGATATAGGCTTGCTGCCGGTAGTTGATGGTATAGGTGTAGCCGTCGTTGCTGTTGTTGAGCTGTTGCACCCGGTTTCTCGACCACCCGGCATGTGCCTCCGAGTTGGATAGAGCCTGTTCGCGTTGCGAAGCGTTCGGATAGAAACCCGGATCGCTTGTTTCAAAGCGTGTCCATGCGCTCCCGTTCAATACGCTGTTGTCATCCGTCGGCGGGTAGTAGTCGCACAGCGAAACGCTTCCTTGTTCGCGTCGGGCGATGTACCACCGCTGCGTGTAGTAGTTTCCCATCGCTTCGTCCAGATAGTCCGTCATCCATGCCGTGAGGTCGTAGTTGCTGAAATCGAACAGTCCGGCCACACTGTCCGCGCCTCCCACCATGTCGAGCAGCAGGTCGCCCACGCCATGCTCCGCCTGCTCGAATAGTGCGCCGTAGTGTTCGTACAGGTTGTCTATCTCGCTGACCTTGCCGTTCATCAGCTCATGGAACGAACTGCTTTGCAGCAGGGCATCACCGAGATTCTCGATACCGCTGGTCGCCAGACCGACACCTGTATTATAGAGGTTGTCGAGGTCGCCTTTCAGGTTCTCGCTCGTGAAGTTGCCCGGCACGCGGGAGAGGTTATCCAGCATCCGCTCCCAATCCACACCGCCCAGCTCCGAGAGGCTAAGCAGGGGAGCGATGTCCCGGTTGATCTCCAGAAAGGCGATGTCCGAGAAAGTCAGCGTGCTGTTCGTCACCACGCTCTCGAACTGCATACACAGGCTCTTCGTCTCGTCGCACACCTTCATCAGGTAACTGCCCCAGTAGATAGCCGTCTGCG